>Ga0070730_10000316_pt1 | contig 60432 bp, 46 predicted proteins | sample Coa_R1_3_FD_66447 | JGI IMG/M metagenome (GOLD analysis project Ga0070730, IMG submission 66447) | Surface soil microbial communities from Centralia Pennsylvania, which are recovering from an underground coalmine fire - Coalmine... | ecosystem: Environmental > Terrestrial > Soil > Unclassified ... | reverse complement strand
CGCTAGAGCGGTTGTGATTTAAGTGCTTACATATCCGCAAGAGGCGAAAAAGTTTGTGCATTCGCTTGGGGAGAGAGTATTGAGTACTTCCCCGATTTCCTTCCATAGGGCGTCCAGGTCTCGTTTGGCGGCTTTGCGGAGCCGCGCCTTGAGTTTGGAAAAGAACTTTTCTATCGGGTTCAGATCTGGAGAGTACGGGGGCAGAAAGAGTACGGTTGCTCCGATCGCGGTGATCGCTTCCTCGACTCCCGCCACCTTGTGACTGCTGAGGTTGTCGAGGATCACGGCGTCTCCCGGTTGGAGCGTTGGGCACAGGAATTGACGCACATAAGCCAGAAACCTCTCGCCGTCCATCGGCCCGTCGGTAACCATCGGCGCGGTCAATCGGCGGCGGCGCAGAGCGCCCACAAAGGTTGTCGTCTCCCAATGCCCGTGCGGTGCCGAGTCGATGCAACGCTTACCTCTGGGCGCACGCCCGTAGCGGCGCGTCATGCTGGTCGAAGTCGACGTTTCATCGATAAACACGAGCTTTTCGACTTCCATGGTGGGCAGCGCTTGCCGCCACGCTCTGCGCGCCTGCTGCACGTCCTCTCGTTCTTGCTCGCTGGCGTGCAGGGTTTTTTTTGAAGGTAAGATTCCATTTGTTCAACTGATGCCACAAGGCGCCGATCTTGATCGATACGCCCTGCTCGACCAGACGTTCGCATAACTCGGCCAAGCTAAGACCCGGCTCCTGTTCGATCCAGGCACGCAGCAGGGGCTCCATCTCAGCTACCCGCGAACGGCGATGGCCGCCAATCTGAAAACTGGTGCGGGTGCCCGTTTTCTGCTCCCGTCCCCGAACCTGGTAAACCCAGACGTGACTGACTTCCAGCCGCCGCGCAATTGCCGTCGGCCGTTCTCCGCGATCCAATGCCCATAACACCCGATCCCGCAAGTCCTGTGAATAGGATTGCATCTCTGCCTCCCCTCTACCGGCAGAGGCATCATAGCATATATTGTATACACTTAAATTAAAAATGCTCTAGCTGGTTTGGCTTGTTTCCAAATATTGCTCGACCGTTTAAATATATCCGATCTGCGAATCCCGGGTGAAGCAGAAATCCCTCGCTTGGCGCGAATCCACCGAAACGGCCCGCCGTGACCATTTCCGACCCCTTTAGGCGTCGTCCATAGCGCAACTCCCTCGCTCGCTCGGCATCCTTCGGGCCTGCGAACACCATGCCGACCACGAAGACTCCCAGCCCACCCAACAACGGCCACTTTGCCAAGTCCACGAGCGTCTGGTCCTGATAAATCCAGTAGCCGAGAAACGCATGCAGCTTCGCGTTGTCGTACGCTGCCCGCTGCAATTCGAGGCGAATTGCGCCTCCTTTTCTTGCCGCCTTGGTGAGGGCAAAAGTCCTTTCGCCGGAGGTGGTCTTCACTTGCACCACGTCGTCGTCGAGCGCTAAGCGACTCTGTTTCCCGTTCACCAACGCAAGTAGCTGATAGTAGTTTACCGTTGGCCCTAGTTTGGGCATGAGGCTGGTGAGAATGTATGGGGGCAGATTGAACCGTTGGAGCGGCGTCCAGACTTCAAAATACCGGTAGAAGGCGATTAGAACCACACTCGCCAGCGCTGCGACGAGTGCCGAAATTGTTTTCGTCGGGAGACTGCTCGGCCAACCCTTGGTCTCCGCACGTCCCCACTCTGGGTTCATGGCTTGCCTCCTTCCCTAATGAGCTTTTCGGTTTCTTCAAGTCGCACTAGCGCCTTCTTAAGCTTGTCAGCATCCGCCCGCTCGATGAGGCCGTGCATCTCGTCCGCTGTGATGGGCATGGCATTGGCCAGCTTGAAAAACAGGTTGAGCAAAACCGTGCGTAACGCCAGAACCTCGGCCAGGATGGTTTGCTCGCACGTATTGGGCTTGACTGTTTTCAACAAAACATCGCGCGCCAATTCGCTGATCGTCAGGTCACCAGCAAGGGCTTCAAACTTGGCGTATTCCTCCTCGGTGACTTTGGTGCTGATGGATTTCGTTCGAAGTGTCGCCATGGAATTCACCCCATAGAATCAAGAAGTTTCTATATGGGAACTATCAATTGCTGCACAGGGCCTCACAGGAGGCGATCAAACGTTGGCCGCCGAATTTTCAAGAAGTTCCCATATGGCAACCTTGGTTGCTATACAGCACCCGTCGGGGGGTGACGTGTCACCCCTCCACCCGGCGCGAAGCGTCGAACGCCCGACGAAGCCACTTAGCACCCCTTGCGGCGCAAAGACCAGGTGCGCCAAACCACCCGGCAGAGTTGAATCGACAGCCGCGCCAACGTCACGGCTACGACTACGAAGACTAGCAAGGGTATCCACAAACCACCTGGCGACACGAAGGCGCGCCAGAGCACCCACGTGCTGAAGATCACAAACAAGCCGTTGCCGAGGAAATCGGGCCACTCCAGGTCTGGGTGCAGCTCGGACTAGAACTTCCAGTAAGCCACGTCCCAATATGGTCCGGCTCCGGGTTCAGGGTCCGCGCCCACGGAAAGCTGGAATGCCACGGTACGTCGGTCGATGGCATTCCAATATTCCTTGGGCGAGACAGCCGGGGTTGAATAGAAGACCCCATACCGAGGGTCGTTCACGAACCGAATTAGACGGCGCAAGAAATTCTTCATTCGATACCTCCTTGGTCCTTCCCTTAGAGGGATGGGCCGTGTCAAGAAACCTGTAGCCAAAAATGTTTCTTGTCAAATGAACCGGCAAGCCTAAGGCCGGTCTTGAAACGCCGTCTGTCAGGCATCCCCGAGGTTAGCTGGGTTTCTCCTTCTCTTCATTCGGTCTTCATTCGGTCGTTTGACAAATCGGGTGATGTGTGCCCAGCGAATTTATCCTTGGGTGTGTGCTGGTGAGACGAGAAAGTTCTTGCGTAGATTCAATAAGTTAGCCAGTAGCCGCCGAATAGCCGGTTCCTGTGGCCGGGTTCCTTTTCGGTACCCTCCATAAACATGGTTGTAGGGATCGTTGGCATAAAGGAGCGATAACCAATTTTATGCCTCCGATAAATCGCAAATGGCCGCGAGATCACCGGGTTCGCTGGAGCCGCGTTTGACAGAAAAAAAAGTTCGGTTTATTAAGCATCGAGGCTGGGTATGGTGCGCAAGTTGAAGCGCAAAACCGCGCTTGCAAATATGTGGAGCGAGATTCGTAGGCTGTAAAGGCGAATGGGGAGAGAACCAGCGCTGTTGCAGGGAGGCTTCGGTTGTCTTTGATTATCGGTGCCAATTCCAGTGGGATTTACAGGCGGCGTCGCTTAATGTGCCACACACCAGAGAGCCGAAACGTGAATGCACGTGTCACGGCGTGCGCCACGAGAAGACTCCGGGTTCTGCCCGGCTTTTCAAGGCTAATGAGTCGAGTGCGCCGATGTGTATAGCGCTGAGAGCTGACAGCCATGATGTGATGGCCGCCTAGGAAGTATCGGCTCGCGGTTTTCCGGGTGGGCAAGGTTAGTTGGTCTGAATAAGCGGGAGCTGGCATATGGGAGATCAGATCATGACGGTCCTGGAGGTTGCTGGTGAGTTGCGATGTTCGAAGGCGCACGTTTACAACCTAATCGCCGGGAGAGTAACTGGGGTCTTACCGCTTCCTTTTGTTCCCTTGGGGCGAAAGATGTTAATTCGTCGAAGCTCGCTTGAGTGCTGGATTCGGACAAACGAGAAGCATGGTATTATTCCCTCGCCGTTGGAAATCGACACCGTTGGACGCATGGAGGTTAAAAGTCATGCGTAGACGGTGGGCGAGAGGAAGTATTCAAAAAGTCGGGAAGTCTTGGGTTGGTCAATACAGGGATGTGCAAGGTCGAAGGCGCAACAAGGTTCTCGGCGATGTCTCGAAAATGAGGAAAAGCGAGGCTAGCGATGCTCTATATGACATCGTTAAATCTTTCAGGGTGCGTCATGAATCTTGCACCTTTGGAGATTTCGTTCGAGGCGTTTACTTACCCCACTACCACCGCAAGTGGAAGGTTTCCACAATTTCGACGAATGAAGATCGCTTGCGGCGTTACTTACTATCTGAATTTGGGTGCTGTCCACTTGACACTTTGACCCGTGGTCTGCTGGAGGATTTCTTGGAGCGGCGAGCTTCGGTTGGGCTTTCTTTCAGCACGGTTGACCATCTCCGATGGGATTTACGCCAGATATTCGCGTTAGCTGTCGAGGATGGATTACTGAAGGGAAATCCTGCTGGTTCGCTGTTCACGCCCAGGACGGCGCGGCGGAATCTCAAGCCAGTCATGGAAGGTCATCACGTTCAGTTGCTCCTCTCGGCTCTTGGGTTGCGAGAATTGATCGTGGTAAGACTTGTTCTAATCGAGGGCTTGCGACCGGGTGAGGCCTTGGCTTTGAAGTGGGGTGATATTGGGCCGGATCGTATCGGCATTTCACGGCGAGTGTACAGAGGGAAACTCGACTCGCCAAAATCTCATCGCAGATCAGAACTGCCAGCGGCTCTTTCTATTGGGACGCGACAGTTGCTTGACCGGTGGAGGTTGATTTCGCCTGATACGAGCCCGGAGGGTTGGGCTTTCCCATCGGAAACTCTGCGCACGCCAATTTCGAGGGACAATCTTTGGCGACGCGCCGTAGCTCCGATCTTGAAGCGTCTTGGCATCGGATGGGTCAATTTCCACGTGTTGCGGCGCACGAGTCAAACTCTTCAGCACCGGCTTAAGACAGACCCCAAGGTGGTCTCGGATCAGCTTGGTCACGGCTTGGGTGTCGGTCTTAACGAGTATACCCAAACTTCTGTCGAAGATCGCGGGCAGGCCCTTGCGGTCTTCGAAAATTTCTTGGCCGGTTTTGAAAGTGTCACAAAAGTGTCACAAGCAATTTGACGCTGCTTCTAAGTTACTGAGAAGTTGGAGCGGGGGACGGGGATCGAACCCGCGACGTCCAGCTTGGGAAGCTGGCATTCTACCGCTGAATTACCCCCGCCATTTTAAATCAAGCTAATCATAACACAAGAAATGACTTGTTCAGCGGAAACGAGCTAGAAAGTCTAGAATCTAGATACTACCGCTGTGGAACTATATCCTTATTATTACTGCCAAATATTTTCTGAGCGCGATTCAATATGGACAGCAAATCCTTCTCACGCTGAATCCGCGTCGGCGCGGAGACAGTGCGCGAGCGCAGGACCGACGTGAAGCGACATCGTGACGACGCACTCCAACACACAAGTGCGCCGTGGATTGAACGGCGCTGGTTAGGAGGTTCTGAGGATCGGGCCTAGGTGTTTGCGGAAAGTCAACGCGTCGAATATCGAATCGCGCGCTGGGGTGGATCAAAACGGAAATCGCTTCCTGGTATCGCAGGTTCTGGACAACTGACCGCTTCGCACCGCCCTCTTTCTCGGCTTTAGTAAACGCTAACGACAAAGCCCGATTTGGGATCGTGAAGATTACATCTCCGGTTAGCCGACTACACGTCAAAGTGAAGCACTTGGAATTGGCTGTCCACCGCACGATCACCAGATTCGATCGGTAGACACTACGGCGTTTATCGCGGCTGATCCTCGAGGACGGCATTTTTGCGCGGGCCGCGGGCCGTGCCACTTCTACGAGTAGGGCGTTGTACAGCGATTGAGATTGCCTGGTTCGAACGGGCCGGTTTGGCTGTCCAGCTTGATCGTTTCACGCAAATTGTATTGACAAGCTCTAATGGGTGGTTTAACTTAACAGGCAATAAGCCCAAAGCGGGGATATTTTGTGACTGTTACCGGTCCTTTGCCTAGGCGGGGGTCGACCATAGACGCCGCGTGGGTAGCTGGCCCGGCTGCCTAAGTCGGATAGTCGCTTATCGCGGAGAGAGGCTGTGCCATGCGGGGCGGGAATCACAAAGGACATTTTCCTATTTGCTTCATCGAGCAAAACCCTCTCGCGCTCGAATACTTGACCACCCTCGCTCAGAAAGATTCATCCCTCGTGACAGTGAGCCTTGAGACGCTGAGAACCCGAGCCAATAGGGATTGCCCCCCGCCGATTTTCGTCGTGGACAATTGCAGTTTGCCGCTGCCTCTGAGCGAATGCCTGCGGCGGCTGCGAACTTATTTTCGCGAAGCCAAGTACCTGATCCTCGACCGCGAGTTGTGCAAGGAAGACTTGCTTCGCCTGCTCTGGATCAAAATTGACGGCTTCCTTTCTTACGGCGAAATGCCGCGGTCATTTCTTGCGGCCATCCATTCGGTCGCTCAGGGAAAGCTCTGGATGCCGCGGGAGGTTTTGCGTGAGTACGTGAAGTGCGCGCACGAGGTTCGCTCGAATAACTCTTCCCATCTCGTGAGCATGACCGCATGCGAGACTCAAATCTTTGAACTCGTCAAGCGCCGCCTTTCCAACAAAGAAATCGCCGATATCGTGCGCGTTAAGGAAAGCACCGTGAAATTTCACCTCTCCAACATTTACTCCAAGCTCCAGATCTGCTCCCGCCACGACATTATCCGTGGCGGCTCAAAGCCTTCCCTATTGGAACAATTCCCCTCCGCCTTAACTCCCGCGACTTCGAAGGCATGAAAAACAGCGATTTCAAGGTGGTTAGTTTTCTTTCCCTGTTTTATCTTTCACGCCCTCCTTTCGGATCTCTACTTGGAGATTGACTTTGCCGATGCGCAAAGGCGATTTGGCTTCCGGACGAGAGGGTTTTCCATTAATCAGTATGCCCACGGGGACAAAAGTAACCAGCAAGCGCTCCTGGTTGGACTGCAATGCCTTATGCAGCGCCCGGTTTAGGAGAAAGAGAAAACGCGCGGGCTTGAACTCGTGGTGAGCTTCGCTTCGGATGCCGGACCCGAAAAGGGAGAGAGATCCGATGAAGTAGGGGCTCTTGGCGTCTCCCGCCGCGCCCGCCGGCAGGCCCAGGAACACTTCCCAGACCACGCCCGGCTGCGTCTCGGTTTCCACATCGTCCAGTTCCAGGAAAATAGTTTCAGTCCTACTCTCTAACGCTTGGGTAAGCCGCTGGTGGATCTCCCCGAGTTCGATGGGGATGGAAACCGGCACGGAGTTTAATTCGACCGGCGGAATCGGCAAGTGAAGGAGAAGCTGCCACTCAAATACCCACGGCGGGAAAAAGCGCAGGCAGTACTCATTGACCTGCGGCGGCTCGCCTTCATAAACATAATTGAGTTGCCCGGCAGCGCGAAGGATGTCACACGCGGTCATCTTCACCGGGTTGCCGTTCTCGTCGAAAAATGTGTACTGGCGATTCTTCCAGGTCGCATCGGAGAGCGGATCGGTGCGACCGCCACCCTGCGCGAGCCAGAGGTCCCAGAGTCGATCCACATTGGAATGGTGGAGGTAGAAAATCGGGTCTTGGGCGGCAGTCTGGACCTGACCCATCCAGCCCCCCACTTCGACATGGACGCTGCCGTGCGGACCTTGAATGATGCTGTTGGCGGTCAGGAAATCAAGCTGGCTGAATGCAGAAGAAATGTCGATCGCCCCGGGGTTCAGCGACCCTGAGCCGTTGTTCATGTTGGTGTTCCGATTGGATGTATACAATTCGCTGGTGGTGTCGCGGAAGGGTGCGGGAAGCTGCAATTCGCTGCCCGGAGCCCAATTCCAATAGGGGAGGGCCCAACATGGATCGCCGCACATCTTGCGGATGATACGCTCAAACCAATAGAGATACATTCGATGCCATGACCAGAAGAAGTCTGTGCCGTGCTCGCAGTTGTCCCACGAGGTGAGAAGGGGCGAAAGTGTTGTCCAGTGGATGGCGGCTTGATAGGTCCAACTCAAGGGGTTGGCCGTTGGCAGTGCCTTCATCGCTTTGATGGCTTTGCGATAGGATAAGAGGATGGGATCGCTGGCATCCATGCCGCCAACGTCCCGCCGCACGACAGGTGTGGCCGCCAGCACAGAAGCGGGATCGAAGAATGATTCACTGAGAAGAGCCACCGAGGCGGCGCTCGCCGTGGCGACGAACTGCCGTCGTGTGAAATGGATTTTCATTCCAGGACCTCCTCCAAAAGATGCCCCGGATTACTCCGCCGGGGCGGAAGAAATTGCCCTTGAACAACAGGCTTGACTTGGAGTTTAGGATTCCAGCTTTATGTCTCCTTGCATATGGCCGCTATCCGGAGCGCGAAAAATATATTCGCATCTCGTCGTAGAGACGCCCCGTCGGGGCGTCTCTACGGCTTTCGCATGACCAATTATTTAATGCGCCGTGTATAGGCCAGTTCACGAATCAAATACCAATCTCGATAGCCTCCCATCCGGCGTTGTAGTGGCCACCGCTCCAACTGTTGTTGATGATGGCGCGGTCCCATACCTCAACATATACCAGGTAGCAGCACGGAACGATGTTCGGATCACTCCAGGGATCCCACAGGAACTCGGTAGGAACCACGTATCCTTGGTCGGCAATATTGCCGTTGTAAGTCTTCGAAAGCGGGACTGCGGTGGTGCTCACCACCGGAACCGACAGCCCCGAATTGCCCCTGGCGGTTACCGTGATCTGGCTCATGTTCGGGTCGTAGGCTTGGACGGTGACCACGATCAGTCCGTCGCCTTTGTGCACTTTTCCGCATTTCAACGGTACCCGAGTTCCATCTTTCTTCTGCAACTGGAGCGTGATGATCGGACGCGGCAGCGGGAATGGTCCGGTATTGTCGAGTCGCACCACCTGCGGGCTACTGACGCGGGTGTTCACCCCGTCTCGCACTCGTAGGCGCAGATAGTAAACGCCGTCCGGCGGCGAGGTCGGCCACATCAGCAGGGTTTTCTCCCCGCTTGTAAACCGTCCGCCATCCGAGTCGGTGAGCTGGTTGATCTGGAACCATCCCGGATCAAGGCCTCCCGACTGGCTGCGGGTGCGAAAGTATTGGAAGCCGGGCATTGGCGGGTCCGGGGGTACGGCTGGCGGGGGCTGAGTAGGATTGATCTGGTCGTAGCCACCCTGCGGCCCTACCAGAATGGGGCTGTATGGCCCAACCGGGGCGGTGGAGACCTCCACCAGGTACTCCGTCGCCGTGGGCATATTGAAAATGCCCATGAGCCACACCATGCCCCCAAAAGGGTGGTCGCCAACTCCGGCTGGGGGATTCGGTGGAGGCACGTAGAAATTGGGGATGCTAGGCCCGTTCCCGAAACCCAAAACGTTGATCTGGGTAATCGGAATCGACCCAACTCTCGTAATCAACGGGGCCGGCGGGCAGACCTTATGGCAGTGCCTTTCACAGCATTCCGCACACAGGATTATGCACAACTGGTAACAGTACTTTTGCAGCTTGTTCTTCTCGATCTCCTGGTTCCATGTCTCGACGTTTCCGGCCCGAAGGATGTCACACAGCCGCTTGACGAATGCTTGATCACGAAGCAAAGGTCCGACCACCTTCGCGAAACCCAGGATTTCCTCGGCATTCACTTCGGTCTCAGCAGGGCGCGGACAGAACTTCCGGCATACTCCGACGCAGCGCTTCCTGCAAAAGAAGCGGCACACCCAGCGGCAGTGGTCCTCGATTCCGACCTGGCTGAGCGCTGCGGCAAACTTTGCTGCGTCGCCGGCAACAAAGGCCTCATAGGCCGCAGCAAACGCCTTAGGGTTGGCTGAAAGTTTTTCGATGGCCTCAGCCGATTGTTGTAGCTCGTACAGGTCCAGCTCCTGCTGTTCTTGATCCATGACTCCTCCTTATCTTGCGGCTTAAACCGGAATTTCCACTATCCGGATCGCGACGGAGCGGTAACATACGCCTGGCGCCCTCTGAGCGACAACACCCCCCGTCTTCCGCTGGATGCCAGTCCATCCAGAGCGGGGCCGGAAAAACAATCGGGCACGGCGATCAAGGTCGGAGGGCTCGCTGCCAACCCGAAAATTGCGCCGGGCCACCGCGCGTTGTCGCGTACCGCTCTACACATTCGGCCGCAACTGCCGAACCTACCTGATCGAATTACACGACGAGGCCGGCCGGCCGAACGCCACGTATCGAAGATCGGTGGTGGTCCCGCCCGGTGATGTATTGAGCCCGTACCCGAGGGCATCGAACAGGTTACCGGGATTCGCCGCGCTGGGGGGCTGCTGACGGATAGTTACATAATCCCCGTAACGACCCGTCCCCACGTTGCTGCCGGTGGTGACATATACGATGAAATCTCCCCAGAATCCAACCACGTGATTCTCGTAATTGCCGTTGCCGCCATACTCCAGCGAAAGGCCCACCTCCCCCGTGCATCCATTGGTTGCCAGCGCCGGATAAGAGAAAGCGTAGCTGTTGTTCCAGATCTGGACTTGCTGGCTCACTCCAATGTTTGGAGGATCGTTGTTGTCGATATTCAGGGCAACCATTTCGATATGCGGCTGCTGGAAACTGTTGTTCGTCCCCGCGCTCCATGCGAACCATAGCTGGTTGCCGGTGCGCGTCGCACCAATCGTCGCGGTTCCGGGGAAGCCGCTCAACTTATTGAGCCAGTCCTTGCCATCAGGCGTGGTGGAAGAGAGCCCGGTGTTGGCCCAGCTTGAGATTCCGATGTCCTGCCAGAAGTAAGTGTTCGAGCCTTCCATAAGGGAGAAAACCCGCAAGCCGCAAACGCTGAGGCCAAACGGGAGTCCCAATGAGCAGAAGCCGTTGTCGTTATGGCCGGCCCAGAAGACCTCATTCTGCGTATCCTGCATAAGGTGGCCGCCGTAAGCCATACCGCCCAGCGTAGGGTCAGTAAAGTCCACAAAGATCGTGCCACCCGACTGAATCTGCGCCAACGGTATCCGGGCAACTTCGAGTCCCGTGCCCACCTCATCGCAACTCATATACAGGTCATTGGTTCCCACTGACAGGTCAGGATAGTCGAGCCAACTGGTGCTGCTGAGGCCGAAGAATTCCGAGGTCAGGTCCCAATACGTCCAAGCCGTGCCGTGGCTGCTGATGATGTCTGCGGGACTGGCTGAGGCAATGCGCATTCGATTTGAGCCGGACCCGCCGCTGCCCCGCCAGAACTGCTGGAGCCAGATGAAGCGGTCAATGCTCGGCACATATTGGACAATCTGGTCGCAGGAGAACCCTCCGTCGGCATTGTTGGGGAAGATGGTGGTAGGGAACAACTGCGTGAACGTCGCTCCGCCGTCGGTCGAGTAAGCAGCGAACGAGTTGGCAGTGGTAAACACCACTCCCCCGCCGCTCGCACCGCTGGGCTCCGCGCAGCAGGTGTTGGCATTGAGCCCGAGTCCATTGTTAGCGGTAAACGTAATTGAACCCGGATCGCCGATGGGAGTCGGCTGCGTCCCGGTGGCAGTGGGTGTTTGGACCGCGGGAACGAAGGGGCCAGTGGGAACCGTCCAACGCGAAATGTCAACCTCCGAGAGGTCCGCGGGTTGAGGCGGCTGGAAGGGGAATCCCCCTCCAGTAACCATGTTGGCAGCGATGGATCCCGTCCTAACGATAGCTGACCCGGGAGCACCTGGGGGAAGCATCACGTTGAGACTCAGCGAGAAGCAATAGGTCGCGGTTCCCACGTCATAGGTTCCCTGGAGCGAGAGAGGATAGCTGGCGCCGGGCGAGAAGGGGCCGCCGGAGAAGTCCGCATTCACAATGGTGGAGCCGCCCACTCGAATCGTGCCCAGCGTGAGCGGCAGTGATGTTGGCGACGTGAGCGTCGCGCCGGGCAACGTGATGGACGACATCTGTACATTCTCGGCCGGGGCGGTTCCTGTGTTTGCGATGCGGAAAGCGGATAGGAGTGATGTGATATTCACCAAACTCGCTCCCGGGGCGACTGCCGACAGGACCACCGGAGACGCCAGACACTCCACTTCCACGGTCACGAAAGCTCCCGGCCTCGAGGCCACTCGGACCATCAATAGATTCGCAGAGGCGAGCGTTACCGGTTTGACAATCCTTCCCACCCGCTGATTGAGGTCCGCGGGGCCCACGACTTGCACGCCGTTGAGTTGAATCGAAGCGCTGCTGACGCGGTTCGACCCATCAGGATTCCCATTGACCACAACAATCTGACACGGGGCGGTCCCACAGTGCGCAAACGGCGCGCTGAAAGTCTGCGGGGCTCCGGTCATGCGAGTGTATTGCTGAGGTCCAAAAACTGGCGTCATTTGCGCCACACTCGACACCGGCAACATCACCATGATTACGATCAAGAAGCCCTTGGCTCGCATAGTCACCTCTCTTCTGAAGATTTGTCCCGCACCACATGTTCAGTAACAGGTCGTTTTCACATTGGACCGGAGCCCATTGGTACTGTCATGCAATTGAAAACTCATTGACAGATTCCTCCATGTCTCGTGCGCTCTCCGGACATTCATGTATTTTGTTTTTCGCTTTTACCATTGCCGTTTGCTCCATTGCAACGGTCGCAAAGTGGGGGAGGCCCTCACCTTTAGGAAGGGTGTTTCCCCGACTTGAACTCTGGGTCCGTTTAAATTGATGAGCGACTCTCACAAGTCGGAGATGAGCGGAAATCTGGTTCACACACTGGAGACCTATTCTTCCGTCACAGACAAAAAGTACAAACTCAATCTAAGGTCGTGGACATACTAGACCTTGCGACGGTAGGCACCTTGAATAGATGGTGGGACGTGTCTTAGACAGAGAATTCGAGGACCCTCAAGGCTTTTGGAAAACGAAGACCGGCACATTCGCCGCCAGACAGGCTGTGAGGGAGTGTAAGGCTTTGATGAGAGCCAACGCGAATCCTACTCCGCGTTACCCGTGATCATCGGTAAGTAGCGGAGCAATGGATCCAGGAGCGAAGCAAGCAGTCTAGATGACAAAGAAAATCGAAATCTCGGGCAAACCATAAGAATCCAAATTCACAAATGGGAGTAGCCTTGGGCAACAGTCGCTGCTGATCGTCCGGGAACCGCGTCGTCGGGCAGGCGTGCGATGGGAAAGGCCCCACGGGCACCCGCTGTCAGCACTCGTGGGGCGGTAAGTAGGGACTCGGCGATTCTACGGAGCAGGCTCCAAGTGCAGGCCCAGCCCGCGGATGACGATCTTGTCGGCGGTATTGCCGATGTTTACACGCAAGTCCAGAAGCACAGAGCCCAGACTCGGATCGACCGTCGTCGTCGCGCTGTCCACGCAGACCGGACCGACGTTGGTCAGAGGCGTTGCATCGTCAAGCAGGACCAACGCCGTACTCGGCGGATTCTGGACTTGGGCGAGACGAATCTGGGTGATAAAGCTTGAACTGCTCGTCAACTCGTAACAGACTCGGACGCCTTTGATCACGAAGTGGGGCGGCACCTCAAGCGCGCGCCAGACGACCTTGTTGCCGCCATCGGGAAAGGTCGAACCGGTCGTCGCCGATTGGATCACCAGGCCGGCCAGGCCGCCCCCAACACCGGAACTCGTGGAGTTGAACGATGTGGTGAGGTCGGTTGTGTTGCCGGACAGAAGCGCCATGTGGTTGATCCACACCAGGGCCGGCGCGCTGGCCGTCGCCTCAAGGGCGGCAACCTGAGCGTTGAGCGCGCTGATCTGGTCCAGGAGGCCATTGATCTCGTTCTGGAGAATTTGGAACGGCTGTCCAGGTGGCAAGCCGGGCGGATTGCCATTCGGATTGCCCTGTGGCGGCGTGCTCGCCGACAAAACGACTAGGCTGGCAGCGAGTCCGCCGACGACGACAATGGATATGAGAAAGGTTTTGAAACTGGGATGGTGACGCATGCTGCACCTCTTTTTGGGCCTGTCAGGAGTTTGTAAAACCATCTCCCATTTGCCCTTTTAACTTGCGTGCGGACTATAGACTCCGTGGAGGCGCCGTCAAACAGCCGAATGGTCGAGGTAATACTCAACGTTTAGTCTAGGGAAGCCTGGACGTTTTAGGTAGTCCTGTACTCCGTCTGTGGAAGCGGCGAGCGACGGCTCGCTTTAAGCGTTGTGATGAATCAAATGATGCAACTTCTGAACGCGAGATCACGGCTAATGGTTATCGACCGAGCCTCCCACCGGGTGTTCTTGGGCGTTTCAGCGCTGCTCTTTGCCGCGAGTGGAGCGCTGACCACCGTCTGGTGTGCGTCAATGTCCGCGATGCGAGGGATGCCAATGCCCGGCGGCTGGACGATGTCGATGACGTGGATGCACCTGCCCGGGCAGACGTGGTACGAGGCCGCTGTAAGAGTCCGAACCATTCCCTCGAACAATATCTCCTCATCTCGGGCTATTCTCCTGCGCCAAGACGCCAAAAGAATCGCTAAAATCGATAAAATGGGAGATTATCGCGCGGCGACTGACTACTTTTGGTTTTGTTATTGACAACAGTCATTTTGCTGCGCATAAATACACTATGAATAGTTGGGAGTGAGCTAGTCGCGCCCCTCCTACTGCATTCGCGCGAACGGTTCAATCCCCTGACTCCGGAACTAGCGTACGTGGTGTTCATCACCTATACGTGGTCAACACCTATGCGGCGCTCCAGAGGAGTCGAACACAGGAACTGAATAGTCCAACTCAACGACCTTCTAAACTGGCGCGGGAGGTCGCAGGGGGTATTCTGTGTTCAATCCTCGCGAGCGCCACTACACTGTTGCCGAACTAGCCTCTTGGCTCAATATTTCTTATGACGCTGCACTAGGCCTTTTCCGGGACGAACCCGTCGTCAGAATCTCTAGACTCCGCAAAAAAGTCCGCCGTTACACCACCATACGTGTACCACAATCCGTGGCCGAAAGAGTTTATCAGCGGCTTACCAATGGAGGTCAGCGATGACTACGTACTACACGTATGCCTTCGACCTCCCCCGCAAAACACATGAGCAGATCAGCGTCTATGATCCGATTTCTGTGGCAGTTTGGCGCGGATATCTCAGGGATATGCGCAATGAAAGTATCCACATCATGGCTTCTTCGCGCACCCACTCCCCTGCAAGCCGGCGGGCGCTCCATTCCTGCCTGATGGGCGCTTGGAGGGAATTAAAAAGTTCAAGAACAAGTCATGAAAAATTCTTGATTAAGAGCCGGGGTGGTGCAAACACCCCGGCTCCTCCCGCGAGATGCGGGAGACCACCCGCCAATATCCACCACGTTAAGGAGAGAACATGGCGAGCAGTCGACGCATGACCACTGCCCTAGGGGGCAGTGCTTCCAATTCGCGTCAATCGCCTCTCCATTCAATATCAGGCGACGGATCGTGTCAAGAAGACCGCCGAATTCTCCTGAAAACCTATTCAACCGCTGCCCGAGTCCTCCTACTCGATTATGACCAGGCCCATGCCACAGCACTGACCATCGCCCTCGAACAGCGCAAGTTCCAAGTTACCGGTTGCACTACCAAGCAGGACACTCTTAGAGAGTTAAGGAGCCACCCTTCAGGCTTCGATGTCGTAATGCTCGATGTTTCATTTAATCGGCCTGAGGATTGGGAGCTCTTCGACGATGTTCGCGGGCTAATACGGGAAAATGATCGCCTCGTGATGGTCCTTTGTTTCTCGCGAGTCGATCTGGGGCCAAAACCCAGGTTGCAGATTGAACGCAAGGGAGGACGGTTGGTATATGAACGATAAATTCGCTCCGGTGATCGATGAAGTGGATCTTCTCGTTGCTGAAATGAAGGAACTCGAACACGCGGGGCCTCATTTTGCGATTCTCCATCGGTTCAATATCCAAGGGACAGATTGTATGCCGGGAGAAGAGATCGTCAATATTTCTCTGGTCCATCGAGGACGGGAATTCCCGCTTCGCCTGAGCCTCGCTTCGCGCCTTCTATTTGACTATCTCGCGCAACATCGTCGCCTGCCCCAGGGCGCAAAACAAATTCAAGCAGGGATTTCAACCGACGCATTCTATACGAATCACGCGGCTAATGCCGGATCAGGAGAAAAGCAAACTCGTCGGTTTAGAGACATCTCCATCAAAGAATATGCCAAACGCATCCGCCGCGCACTCGCGTTGGCTTTCCTTGAAGCTGGATTGAAGCTTGACCCTAGTGCTGTTCTGAAATCGGAAAAAACGGAAACTAACCACGTCAATTACAGGCTCAAGATCAGCGCCGAATGGATTCACATTCACTGAACTAATGAGGGCCAACCCGAATTGCAGAGGTTCACCCCTAAGGGTGGCATGAGCGCAGGTAAATTCAAATAGGTGGGCCAAGTCGTGAGGGTGGCGAGAAAACCCGGCAGCCAAAGTGCCAACGGGCGGAGTGCGCTCAGTGGACTGCATGGCACGTTGACGCGGGTCAGTAGCGAACATCCGCATCGATTCAATAATGGTCGTTGCGGTAACGGGCAGTCGCATTTACAGACCTTAGTAATCCATCTTCCACTCTACTTCAATCCCGACGGAGATGGACGAGTGAAACCAGTTGAACCTGCTTTGCTCGACGAGACTCTGGAAGAGATTCGCAGCTATTTCACAGGTTACACCTCCTACCGCACTAAAGGATGGTTTCGTGACGAGGAGACCGGAGAGGAGTTTTCCGACGAGACAATGCGAATAGAGATTGACGCAGAATTCAATAACAGTGACCGAGTTTTTCTACGTCGCTGGAAGCAACGGCTTGAGGCCCGCTTCGCTCAGCGCTGTATCTACATGAAGATTCTCCCATGGGTTGAATGGATATAATCCTGAAAGCAGCGCCAAAAAGGAATGACCGCCCACAAAATCGCCCACAGCGCTGTGGCTGAAAAACCAGAAATCGCGCTTAAGTGCTTGAGAAAATTGGTGGACCTGGGGAGGATCGAACTCCCGACCCCCTGGTTGCAAAGCGCAGGACCAAATTCACCAAATCTTGCCAGAACCGGCGCCAAACCAGGGGAATCAGGAGATTAGGGGAAAGGCGCGACAAACTTATTTTACTTTGTTTTGCACCATTTTTGATGCAACTTGCCATGTCTTGCCAGGATTAGTATCACTTTCCTAGCACAGCGGTGATGATCGGCCAAGAATTGATTATCCTTTGCCATAGATTTCTGGAAATTTCCGATTCGTATCGAGTTCTTGCCAGGGACAAAGAGGCTTTTCGGTCATACGGGTTCACCTTGACTTGACGCGTCACGCGCGTATTATGGCCTAGAAAGCAATCAGACGGGCGGAGATGTGAAGATGATATCTGTTCGCGTGTTTACATCCCATCCAGTAGTCAGGGCGCATTATGATCGAGTACTGGCCGCCGAACACGACTTCCGATTAGTCGAAGACACCGATCGCCTTCAGGTGGGCATTTTCGATGGAGAGATGAGTACTTTTGAGGCTGTTCTAACGCTGGCACGCCCCAAGCACCCTGCCATGCGCCCCCTCATTGTCTCCGCGACGACCGATAACGAAGCATGTCTCCGCTTGCTCTTTAGGGGGATCTGTGGGTGGGTCCCTTGTGAGCATTACGAGGACCAGTTAGTGAGCGCAGTACGCCTCCTAGCGTCTGGAGGATTTTGGTTTCCTCGAGCGGTGGTTGCACGCTGGATGCAGATCTCTCCCTCTCAGACTACGCCTTCCTTGCCCATTCCTTTGACCTCACGCGAAAATGAAGTGTTAGGGCTTCTACTGCGTCGGCTCTCCAACAAGGATATAGCCGCCGTCCTGGGAATCACCGACCGAACTGTGAAGTTTCATGTGGGCAATGTTTTGAATAAGTTGCAAGTCCGGTCCAGGCAAGAACTGGCTTTGACCTGGACGACAGCTTTCCGCACGGCCTGACCCTCCTGTACTTCTCCCTGTACCGAAGTACAGTAGACGGTTCGCATAACTGGGTATTAAATGAACCCCCTTCGGGCGACAGCACAGTGTCTCAGCAGGGTGGCCTCAGCAACATGGTGTCTGAGGCGATGAATAATTACCATCAGAAGCGCCATGCCTCACGACCTCCTCATCATCGATGAGCCATCTCGCTTTCCCCCAGGAGATATCGACGGCTTGTTGAAATCCGATGAAACACTGCACTGCCGGCACACCAGTTGGGATCGCTCTTCTCCAGACGAGCTCGTGGAGGCTCGAGCGCAGTTGATAGTGGCCGTGGCCTTGACTCAACCGGAAAAAGCACGAAGTCTGTTTCATTGGTTACGCAGCCACCCATTCCCCACTCCCGTTCTAGGGATTCTTCCCAATGAGGCCGATGAAGTGTTGCTACAGGAGGCCTCCGAATCGGTAGCCGATTTTATTCTCTGGCCCGCCGCTTCCAACGAATTCCGACACCGTGTGAAGCGCCTCTTGGGGCCGCTCTCCCAGGAGGGAGAGGCAACCTTCCAACATTTGAAGCAAGAAATGGGAATGGCCCAGCTTGTAGGGCACGACACAGCGTTCCGGCGAGTTATCGAAAAAATCCCGCACATTTCCGCAAGCGATGCCCCCGTCATGCTACTGGGCGAAACGGGCACCGGGAAGGAACTTTGCGCCCGGGCGATTCATCACCTCGGCAAGCGGCACAGTTTTCCATTCATCCCAGTGGAATGCGGTGCGGTTCCTGAACATCTGGTGGAAAACGAGTTGTTCGGTCATGCGCGTGGTGCTTATACAGACGCCCACGCCGATCAGAAAGGGCTGGTAGGCTTGGCGGAAGGTGGGACGTTGTTTTTAGATGAGGTCGACGCGCTATCTCTAAGCGCCCAAGCCAAGTTGCTGCGTTTTCTGCAAGAGGGCACCTACAGGCCGTTGGGCTCGGAACGATTTCTCCGTGCGCAGGTGCGAGTGATCGCCGCTACGAACCGCGACCTAGACCGATATGTCCACGAGCAACGCTTTCGCGCCGATTTGTATTTCCGTCTGAACGTTCTCCAGCTCTCTTTGCCTCCCCTGCGCGAGCGTCGCCGCGACATTCCCTTACTGCTCCAACATTTCCTCGCGAGGACCTGCGAGACAGCAGGAACGGCGTTGAAGTCATTTTCTCCATCTGCCCTGCGTCTGCTGGAAGTATACGACTGGCCGGGAAATGTTCGCGAACTGTTCAACGTCGTCCAACGTGCCGTAGTGTTCTCTCCAGGCATGCCGATTCTTCCGTGCCACCTTCCTTTACCGGTTCATGCGGTTCCTCACGGACGGCGCGACATGGACTTTCGCCAGGCCCGCTCACAGGTCATATCGGCATTCGAACAACAATATGTTATGGCGCTACTCCGCAAGCACGGAGGGAATGTAACGCGGGCCGCCCTCGAGGCGGGCAAGGAGCGCCGCGCGTTCGGGCGCCTCGCCAAGAAATATGGAATCGACCGCCAACATTTATAACGCGCCAGGTCAGTTTGCCGCCGCCCGTGGGTGGTGTTTATCCCACTCTCGGTTCAGAAAAGGTGTCCTGAACCAAAACCATACCGGAGCAGGACAATTCTCGGCGGTCTTGGCCAGGCCCAGGTCATATTCTACCCGGTAGCGACAACTCACCCATCTGCGTGGAAGGTGAGCCTCCGGCCACATGTGGGAGTCTGGCAGCCGCATTGCTACCTGCCTCGCCGGTGAGGGCCCGGTGTCGCCCGAATGTCTGTGAGTAGGCCACAAACTTGTCCAGGAGATTCAGACCTACTCTCTTCGCCATCCGTCGGCGGCCGACACGTTGGATGGGTGGCGCGTTGGCGTCTCCTGGACGAAACGGTGCACCGCAGGGTGGGAGAGGGCGCTCGCGCGTTGGAGAGGCTCGCTTCGAAGGGTTTTCTGATTGAAGAACCTTCCGCGGAAGTCGGTGGCGGCCCTTCTTTCTGTCCTGGGGCCGGCAGGAGACTCGGACGGATCAGAAACATAGGAGGTGGTCATGAAAAAAGCATTCGCCATTCTCCGGGGCTGTCTGGCGGTGGCGTTACTCAGTGGCATGTCTGTCGACTCTTTCGGCCAGGCACTGAAAATACCGGTTCGTGTGGAATTGGAAACCAGTACCAGAGAAGTGATGGTAGGCGCCAAAATTCAACTGAGGGTGAGTCTGCGGAACCTTGAGAACCGGAGCGTCACGGCCCTGCGCGACACTGCAGTGACCGTGGCTTCCGAGAGCTTCGCGGAGGAGAAGACAATAGTGATCCCGCGGGCCCTGTCCTCCGCGGAAGGCGAGTTTAGGACCGTCCGGGCGGGGCTGGCAAGCGTGAACGCGAAGAGCAATGGATTGGCCCCCTCCAGCCTGCTTCTCGTTATTAGGCCAGCGAGGAGCTTTTTGAGCGGCCTGCAAAAAACAGCCGGACCGGTCCGAGGGGACGCGGGTGCAGCGGTCGTCCCTCGGCACGCATCTTCTGCTGCCGAGCGGGAACTTAGCCAACCTAAAATGGCTTCGAGGTCTACAGCGGTCGCCGCTCCGCCGGTGCCTGCGACTGTTGAGGCGGGACGTACGCGAGTCAAAATGGGCGCCAGGTCGACATTGGCCGTCGCTCCCCCTGGTGCTACTTCAACTGAATCACAACCAAGCCAACCCAATACCACCGGCATTCCCGTTGCTACTGTTACTGCTCCCACCCGGATCGACTTGGAGATCAACCCTACGCAAATCTACCCGCAGGGAAATTCCTGGATCGCCGAAATCACCGTCATTGCGCTAACAAACGACAATGAACTTGCGGCTGCAAGTCAGGACATTCCCGTGCGCCTCCAAGCGGATCTCGGAGACCTTTCAGCTACCCAGACCGTGATTCCCCTTGGCTCCGCCTCAACAGCCGCTCAAAGTATTCAACTGACTTCCCGCCGTTCCGGGGATGACCGCATCCAGGCAACCTCGGCTGTGGGGAGTACGGAGAAGCGGGTGACCTACTTCATGTCCCTCCCCTCTGGTCTGCGCCTGGAAGCAAACCCACCGACAGTCCTCAATGACGGACGAAGCTCCGTGGATGTCACGGTTTTTCTTTTGGGGCCGGATAACCGCCCCACGAGTTACTCCGACCGCGATATCCACGTGCTGCTGTCCTCGTCATTAGGTGTTCTGGATACCAAATCGCTGCCCATCCTGAGAGGCTCTTTTTGGGGCAATACCAAGCTGACTTCCGCACAGCACGGACTTGCCACCATCGAAGCAAAAGCGCCAGAGCTTGCGGATGCTTTGCCCGCCTCGGTCCAATTCCTTTTTCCCTGGATGATGATCGTAATGGCGACAGTAGGGGGGATGGCGGGAGGAGTTATACGCGCGGGCGGGGGGGCCTTCTCCCCTAAATGGTGGGACCACTTATGGAGGAACACGGCTGTCGCCGCCGCTCTTGGCTTTTTCTTTTACGTTCTGGCTTTCTTTGGCGCGATCGCGGCGCTTCCGAAGACGGAGCTTCCTTTTGCCATCTCGAGCATTCCAACGGTGAACGAATTGGGCGCGCTCCTCCTTGGGTTTGTGGGAGGGCTCTACGGCCGCCATGTTTGGAAAGTTTGAAGCTTTATGGCGGCCAAAACATTTGCGGCCTATCGATCCACTCTTGATGGGACTTTTTTATCGGCTGCGCTTTCGGGGCGTACTTTTCAACCACTGATTCCGAGGCGTTCTTCGCCTCTCCCTTCGGCTGCCCACCCGCGGCCGCATATCGTAACGGTAGGGTCCGCTCTCTGCGCTGATCTGGTGCCAGCCGGTTCCCTTGGTTACGTCGAAGACGCCGATATATCCTCCGGCCAGGAGGGCGAATGGTGCGTTGATGAGTATCCCCTGGTCAAACTGGGTACTTCCCGGCTGTCGAAAACTTTCAAACCATGCCGGGAACACGAAATCGGAAACCAGCGTGCCATTGATCTGATAACCGAACTGGTCGTCTTCGCACGCGTCGCACACTTCGTACGCGTACAGCGTTCCACTGTCCTGATCGGGCTGCAAGAACACCGTCAGGTCAATCTCCGGGTCGCCCAGCATTTCGAGCAATTCGTGGCTTGCGGTGACTGTCCACTGGTAACCGGATTGCAAATCGCTCCCCGCGAAGACCTTCCCTAATGGCAGGCCTTCGGTGGTGACATCGTGATAACCCAAGGCTCCGGCTTGGTCAGACTGGTCGAGGATCACCAACCACCAGGTGCCTGGGGCAGGGGAGGAATCCTGCGGCACAAAGGTGAGGTCCGCATCGATGCCCCACGCGGGAGCAAAGTCCCGATGCACTTGGGTTTGCAGCGCCGGGACAACAGAGGAAACCTGATTGTCCGTTAATACCGTGCTGGAATTGATGACCGCAATTTGAATGTTTGCCATGTGTTTCTCCTTCTGTGAATTCGAACCTGGTTGACAGCTTGTAACGCATCCTCCTTGCCGTCGTCCACGTAGTGTTTTGGTCCAGCAAGGGCCGCGGTCTGTGCCTGAATCGGGCGTTACCGGTCGCAGATCAATCTTCCTCACATGGTTTTCATGGAGGGTCTTTCCCGAAACTCAAGTTGATTTTCTTGCCCCGACCAAAATTCGAGCTTTGGCCACCAGTGTCGCGGCGTTCGAGGAAGATACTCCTGACTTGCGCAAAGCCCGCGCCACGTCATGGGGGGAGGCCAACGCCAGATTCTCCACTGAACTAATGCCAGCCCTGGCGAGCTTGCGGGCGCGGTCAGGGCCGATTCCCGCAACTGCCGTCAGGGGCCGTGGCGCCGCGGCAGCCGAAGTGGCGGCCGACACTTTGGCCGGCGGCGTGAACAATCGCGCGGCCAGGGAAGGAGGCTGTTCGAGCGAAGCCAGAACTGCGTTGGCCCGGTCGACATACGCCAAAGCATTCTCGAGGGAGAGGCCTTTTACGGTGCGAGCCACCTTTTGAGGCGAGGCTTTGGCCAGGTCTTGTATCGACTTGATTCCGCCGACCGCGAGCTGTCGCACGCGCCCGGCGCCGATTCCGGGTATGACGGTGAGTGCAGGGACGACGGGAGCTACAGCCGGGGTTTTAACAGCGGAGGGCGCAGCAGATACCACAGGCAAATGCGTCAAGGAAATCGTCGGCGCGGCAGGAACCAGCGCCCCGCCGGCACTCACTATCTTCGACCCGCAGTTTGCGCACTCGCCCACCAACACGGGACGGCCAGCGTTAGTGACCGCAGGTGCAGGGTCGACCATCGGCTGGTTCTCCTGGCAGCAGGGACAGAAGCAGGAATCGCTCGACGCCTCGCCGGGGTTCGCCCCGGGGGGAGTGGGAGTGCACAAGCCCCGGGCCGGCACCGGCGCCGCGACCGCGGGGCGGACATCATATGCAACTGTGGCTTGAGACACGCGCAACTCACCAGGAGCTTGGGCGACGAAGCCGAGTGGGAGCGATGGCAGGTCTTGCGATTCCAACGCCACTTGTTGGGCAGCGAGACCAGTTCCGCCGGGCAGGACGAGATGCACCGCGGCTTGGGCAGCCAATGGGGGCGTTGTTCCGCTGGCAGCGTGTTGATCAAAGTCGCCTGTGAGCACGGCGAGGCTTACCGAGGCACCTGTCTCGGAGCCGTCCTGAGTGAGCCAGTGGACTTCCACGCTCGGATGGTCCTGAGTTGAGGTAAGCGCCAGCGCCTGCCCTGTGAAGCGAAGCACGAACGCTTTGCCGGGATTCACGGCGACGGATTGCACCAACTCGACGGCGTCCCTCCCCGGGTTCTTGATCAGAGTGACGTCGCTGACCATGATTTGGGAAGAAGCCTGTGCCGCCTGGGTCCAGCTGGCGAGCCCCCCTTGTTGATCCCGCGCCTGAAAATCGCCATTGGCGAGGGCATCAGGCGACGCCCTCATTGAGGCCTTGGCAATCCCTGCGAGCACGCCCCCCGGAGAACTGAAGCGGATCTCCGCCTGATTCGCGCCGGCGGGAGCAGTATATTGCGCGCGATGGATGGCGAAACGCACATCGCGCTTCGCGAGGTCCACAACTTGAATGGGGATTCGGTCCGTTCGGGTGGCCGCGCAGGTTTGACCCAGCCAGAATACCTCCGCCACTGCCCCGGTGTCAGATGCCCCTCCCCAGAAGCTGAACGCGTAGTTTATGGAAACGGATACCGGTATAACCTGCGAGAGGGCCGTGGCAGTTTCGTTGGATTGAATTCCCTCGGACGAGGTACCGCCTGTCAGGCCAGTCAGAGGCAACGCGCCTCTCCGGGTAGAGCTCAGGTTGTGTCGGGAAGCAGGAGTGGCGCGATGGGCAAATGCCACGACTACGCCTGAAGGCGGTGCGTTGCGCTGGCATTTCAGCAGGACCTGCCCGGAGGTGAGGGACCACTCCGCGGGCACGCGAACACCGAAGGGTATGTAGGTCAAGGCATCGCCGTCCCCTGTGGAGGCCACGTACAATCGGTCGCCTTGAGGACTGATGGCGACGGCTCCGGGAGCGGTAGCCAGAGAAATGGGCATACCCGAGATCGCACGGCGGGCCAAATCAATCACGGTGACACCGTTGGCGGTTCCGGTTGTCTGCTGCGGCTGGGCGGTCGCCACGAAAACCCGCTGCCCGTCCGGTGAAATCGCCAAAGCAGCCGGGCTCCCGCCGACCGGGACGCTTGATATCTGGCGGCTCGTTGTGTCAACGAAGCTGAGAGTGTTGTCGTTCATGTTGCCGACAATCGCGAGGCTTCCGTCGGGTGTGAGGATGATCGGCCCCGGATTGCTGCCGACCACGATACTGTAAAGAGGCTGCCCTCCGCTCGCGGTATCGAAAACGGAGATGAAGTTTGAAGACGACCCGTCCGGCACAGTCGCATAGAGCCTGCTTCCGTCAGGCGAGACCGCGATTCCCGCTGGCGGCGCTCCAGGCGAGAAAGGAAGCACGTCCCCTGGACTGAACGCCAGTTGGACAGTTACAGCCTGCTCGAGCTTGGCCGTGTCCAGGCTGAAGATGGCGTTGCCGGTTGTGGTGATGTACAGCCGGCTTCCATCACGACTTGCCACGAGCCCCGAACCGTAACTGCTTCCCCCGGGTAGGGCGCTCATAGAGAGCGCTCCGAGTTCTCTCCAATTCGTGACGTCGAATACGTCGAGGTTTTGGGGTCCCATGATGTATAGCCGGCTGCCGTCTGGATGAACCGCGATGGCTTGGGGAGTTTTGTTTTGAAGATTCACGAGTTGAATGTTAGCCTTTGCCTGGTCGCATGTGACGTCAACAAGTGTCAGAACGGGAACTCGATCGTTACTGGAATCCGCGCCCGCGATATATGCCCACTTACCGTCCGGGGAGAAGACGACCGCCAGAGGGTTCGCCGACATGCGAATCGATCCCGGAGTGCCGGGATCATTTCCGACTACGTTCCATTGATCAAAGTTACCATTCGCGAGTTGCTCGCCGTCCGGGGGCGCCGCCCCGAGGGCTTTGGTTGTGAACTCGTTGAAGGCGTTTGACACGTCGGCGCTGTCGAGAGAGAAATCCACGCGCCCCAGCGGCTGGTAACGATCAAGCTTCACGCGCACTGCATCGGCGCCCGTTCCAATTTGAAGGTCGACTGGCACCTGGAAGCGGTCGGGAGTGTCCCGCAGGCGGAAGAATGCGGCCAATGCGCCGGGCACCTTCGTGCTCGGAGTGTCGTGCCATGAGAGTCCCCCATCCTGGGTATGTTGCAGGGCGACAGCTCCAGATGGCGCGGGCTGCAAGCCCCAGTCAACCGTTCCATCCAGACTCTGCAGGATAATCCAATAGCGTTGGGTTCCACCCTGGAAGTGGAACTCGGTGGGGAGTGCGACACTCACCCATGAGGCTTGCTGCGCAACCGCGGCGTCGAGACTGAACTCGACAGGTCCGGAAAGCAGCGAGGCAACGTCAGGCTTGCCATCGAGATCACCACGCAAATCTAGCCGCAGACCGGCTGTCCGCGTTACCCCAGTCAGCCAGAGGTCAACCCCGGTGGCGGCCAACGCAGAGTTGAGTGCTAAGCTCTGGGCCTGAGACTCGGCCGGCGACACTCTGGCACTGTCGGCGGCCGCAACCTGCCCGCTCGGCCCATAAACAATGCGTGTCGAGTCGAATGTTCCCTTTAGGCGCGCCGCGGTTCCTTGGGGGACGACCACCGCATTGCGCGGCAGTGCTACGCTCAGCACACCAGAGTACGCCTTCGCCACCGTGCTGTAATCGAACGGAAGCACAACTTCCTGCAGCCCCTGCGGCTGTAGGTTCGCTTGAATGACGTACTCGACCACCAGATCGACGTCGAGGCGGCAGATTGAATCGGAGCGGAGGATGACGGGGATTTGGAAATAGCCGTCTTTCACGGTGGCGTTGCGAAGCAACACTTGGAGCGTCTGGGTGAAGTCGGGAGACGACTCGACCGCTGTCATTTCCCCAAGACGAGTCCAAACTGGAGGCAGATTACCCAAGCGCACGGTGAGATTGTTGGGAACAGATCTGATGGTCACCGAGCTAACGTCGGGCGTGCCCGTGCTGCCGGTGGCCGGCGCCGTCAACTTGAACTTGCTGACGGTGAGGCTGGGGAGCGTCCCATCTGCGGGCATTGAAAATGGACTATCACCATTCGCCTTGATGGCGCCCTTTGTGTTGACCTCCACATAGACGCCGCCCATATCCACCTGCAAGTTGGCATTCGTTAAATTGGCGCCCGTAAGGGAGGCCAGGGTGCGGCGCTTGTGGAAGTCGACCTCGACAAAGTTGTTTCCAGGATTCTTTGTAGCGCCAAAATCACCCTGGCCATTCGAGTAACGAATAACCTCTTGGAACAGCGTCCCGTCCGCAGCCTTGACCGGCGTTATTTTCAGCCTCGCTTTGGACACCAAGGCGCCGGCAGGCAGGCTCCGCCACTGAAGCGTCAAGTCGCCCTCGAAGGCGTCCCCGCTGCCATCATAATGATCGGTGAGCACCATTTTGAGACTGGGTCTCCAATGTCAAGTCAACATCAGCGCGGAGCCCCATCTGCCGCGTCTAGACTTTTAAGAGCACCATCACCTTCAGTTCATTTGTCCAATCTGGAGGTGCATTGACCCCCTCCCCTGGAACGTTCAACGGGTATATCGGTGGCGCAAGCAATTTGATACCCAGATAATCAAAATCGTGTTGGGTTACTTCTATTTGAGTGGGAGCAGGTTGCGACAGGCAATCAGACGTTGGCCCAGGAAACTGACCAGTTGGAACCGGCACCGGAATCCCCGGGTAGTTGATGGTTTTCCGAGGCACCATCTTGAGCCAAATGTCGTCCCAATCGCCACGGTCCTTTAGTTCCTTGATGGACCTCTTTTCGCCGCAGCACTTCTCGAACCACGGTGAATGGCAATATTGATCCGGGTCGAACTGATCGTTGGGATCGGCAAAAAAAGCCTTCCAGAAGTCGGCTTCGAGATCATCCAAACTGGTTGTGTCCGCGTATTGAACCTTAAAGAGTGCAAGCACATCTGCAAACGAAATTCGGTAAGGTTTGGTGCCTGAAAGCTCGATGTCCACCGCAACGTTGGGCTGACCGGGGATCCTTATCCTCTGCTCACTTGAATGGTAGAGGTACATGTTGACCCATGCGCGCGTCTCATCGGCGGCAGTATCTCCCTTGGCGCATACTACTGTGAAGTAATCCAATTGATAAACATCCACGAGCGGGAAGGCACTGAGGCCGTGCTTGATCACTTTCTCTTCACACACTTTCAAGCGTTTGAAGAGCATTTGGTAACCTGTGCGCCCGGGAATGGCGGCCAGCACTTGGTTGATGATGTCCTTCGCGAGTTGGTCCGGCGTTTTGCCGCCCAGCGTGTCAGCATCGCCAGCGTGCTGCACGTTGTTGACTTGGCCTACCGCTGTCTGAATTTGACTGGCGATGTCCTTCTTGACGTCCACCTGGACGTTGTTCCAATCTCCGGCGGTGATGAGATCGCCGGGATTGCGCGAGACATAGGGGGTGATGTCATTTCCCATATTTAATTCTCCTTTTTTTGATTAAGAGTCGCTTTCAGGATCAACCACAATTCTCCTCGGTGCAGAAACGATCGCGGCTGAGCGCGGAAGCCTGCGATCGGCCAAGTTCAAGCCCTCAGGGTTCCGGCGACGCCGACTTCCACGTCGCTCCAAATATTGTTCCGTCATTTCCGCCCTTCGTGTCGTGGGCACGCGTGCCCTGGCCCTCGTTCAGCAGGTACTCCGCCACTAGCCCACCCAACGGGACCACGCCCAGTGCGTAAAGGCCCGCAATCTCGACCTTGCTGAGCGGGCGGTTCCAGATTCGAATTTTGGCAAGCCCTCCCAGGAAATAGCTGTTGGCATCCCGGTGACCCATGCGAAACGGCGCGCCGCCGTGCACCGGCGTGATGGCCAGCGGAGCGTGCGATTCGCAGCTTCCATCTCCGGTTGTCGCATACTGGTCGCACTTCCGAAACAGGCCGTTCTTATAGATGGAGGTGTTCTTGCCGTCAGCAACACCCACCACGTGAATCCACTCGCCCGCTGCAATGAGATCCTGAAAATAACTGCCCACGCCCTTGCCGCCTTCCGGATTAAAAACGTAAAAGGAGATTCGGTTCTGCCGGTTCTCTGAATTGCCCTGGCTATATATTCTGAAAGTCCACTCCTGTTTCCCTTGAGCACCCGAACCCTGTCCTTTTCCCAGCCAGTTGACGTACCCGCTCCCATCCGTGCGGGGAAATTTCAGACTGTCAGGCCGCATCCAAACGGAAACGGTCAGGGCTCCTGTGGTGGCGACGCTGAGGGCGGGGCTGTCCGGCACTTCGACGTAGCTGCTGAATCCATCGAACAGGAGATAAGTGCTGCGCGGGGCTCCGCCTGGCCCTTCGCCGGCTGGGCGTGGTAAAGGCTCCGCGTCCGCGCGGTCGCGCGTTACGACAGCCCGCACGCCCGCTGCCTTGGCGTGCAGCACCCCAACGGGCTGCGGCCGCAGGATCTCACTGATCAAGGCAGGGAGTGGGTCGTCTCCGGGGGGCGTCAGGTGGCCTGCCCAGGCGATTTGACGGGCGCTTTCAAACCTAGCGGCCGCGAGGCCGATAGTGACGTCATAGCGCGCGGGCCCCGCGGGGCGCGCGGTCACTTCAATACTGTTGCCCCACACTCCGGGCTGGCGAGCGCTCAGCTCGATGAGGCCCGCAACGCCATTCTCAGCCAGGTACATCTTCCCCGGGCTCGTGTCATTTCCAAGCGTTAGTGGCTGGGCGCGAGGGTGGCGGAATGGGACAGTCATCGTCTCCCAACCCAGCGGCGGGTTGGGTTGAGTGAGGGATTTTGCCGTCACCAGCTTCGACGACGTATTGATGCGGTTAACGAGATAGTCGGGGTCGCCTCCGGGGCCGCTCAGGACGCTGGCTTCCAGCACAACATCCGGAAAGATTTCAGGCGAGTTGCCCTGAACCGCGAATCGTCCCTGATCAAAACGTGCGCCGAACTCCTCCGGCAGGTCCGCCGGTAAATTCACCACGAACGCGCCGGCCTGACACCGTACCCAGTGGAAGCGCACATCCACCGTTGGGTCGTCGAGCGGCGGAGTGGGAGAAAAGACGGCCACCTCCGGCTCTGGGGGCGAATTTGTGAATCGGCTCACATCGAAAATTCCGCCCTCGCGGCAGATTCCTGCCGCGAAGTGCGCCTCATCGAAGAGATCGCGATTGAAGCGGGCTTCGTTGAAATTGAGGTAAATCCACTTGGACCGGCCTCGCGGCAGATTGAGCGCGGCGCCCTTATCCAGTTCCTCGGCAATGACAAGTTGTGACATGCCGCTGTTCACCTGCCACATCAGGCTGTCAGACGCACTGCTATCTCCGCCGATAGTGACTCCGGCATAGGTCTCAACTAACGGAGTCCCGTCGAGGGCGGTGCCAGTCACTGTTACGTCAAACAGCATCGCTATACTTTCGACCACCAGAATCGGCGAGATCCCCTCACCGGCGAATAGCTGGCCTTCCGCGGTCACGATTTTGTCACTGTAGGCATCCAACGCTGTATTTGACCCGGGGCGTAACACGGCGAGGATTTTCCCGGAACCGTCTTTGAGACTGGTTCCTCCAGCGCCTGAAACGAGTTTTCCCATTAAGCGGACTTTGCTCGTGCCCGCCACGGGTACCACGACTCCGGCCGGAACCGCTGCTTCGACAACACTGCAGGCGATCGAGTCACCGCTCGCGCCGCGCTGCCTGGCGCGCAAGACGACCAGGCTGCTGGCGTCTGGATTGTTCAACTGCAGCGATGCCCAGTCGTCCGCGCTGCCGCCGGTGAAATGCCAACTCCCTGTGAATGGCACCCACGCTTGCGTGCCCAGCGGCCCGGTGAGAATCTGAGAACCCGGCACGGCAGTCGCGGCGCCATCCATTGCCAGCACCTCTGCGACCAGTCCGGCGTGGGTGTCCCGCCTGATCCGAAGGCGTTCGCCGGGCTCAAGCGTGGTCATCACTCGCACCCGCAAGCCCGCAGTCAAATCCACCAGGCCAATCCCGCCCTGCCCCTGTGCGGCTGTAATTTCAATTTCGAGGTCGGAATCCGCAGCGCCATCGTTGACCATCGACCAGCTATCTCCGTGGCGGACGGCGCGCGGAGGCTCGTCGACGGCTTCCGGTGGGTATTCAATTAGCTCCAGGGCGCGAAGTGGCAGCAGCTCGACGCTGCTGTTTTCACCGTTGACAGGAGCGGTCAGTCGCAAGAAATTGTCAGCGGTGACTGAGGCGAGTCCGGGAAACACTGCATTGATTTTGTCCGCGATTTCGTCGGGAAAAGTCTGGTGTGGCGCCGCTCCCGCCACATCGATTTCCACCGGGCGGCCGCCGTTTATGGAAAGGAGAAGGGTGCGCCGTTCCTCCAGATTCACTCCAGCACGCAAATCGACCCCACCGGTCATGACCGGTGGAGCAGCGTCACTTCCAGTCGTAACGTCAGGCACTACTCCAAGTAATAAGGACCGCGCGTCGCTGGCCGTGTAAGCTTGGAGTGCCAATTGCCCGGCCGAGCCTGCGGCAATGGACGTCAGAATCAGGTGGGCGCCATCGTCGCCCGCTACATTTTTTCCGAGCGCAGTGTTTATTGATTTTTCGATTTCAACTAGGGTGGCATGCGCCGGATCGGCGGCGGATTTCACACAGTCCACATCGACCGGAGCGCCGCCATCAACGGCAATGCGCAAGAAGCGGACGGTGGTCAGGTCCACCGGCGCACCCAACGCGCGAGTCCCCACCACGCGCGCCGGAGTAGGATCGCTCCCATGATAGCTCCGAGGCGCGGTAATCCCGAACAAGCGGGCTGTGGCATCCGAGCCGCTCGGCGTGGCGAATTCCAGCCGGCTGTTAATGCCTACCGTCGGAGAAGTCAGAATAAGGCGCTTTCCATCGGAGGTGGCGATTGTCGCACCCAGCGCCACGTTGATGGCGGTGATGATTTCATTCAATTTGCTATTCGCCGGAATCGCGCCCGCACACGCAAATTCGACAGGCGCCGCGGAGTCGACTCCGATCTTCACTTTTGCGACGGCACTGAGGTCGACGCCGCCACTCAAATCGACCGTTCCTTTGAAAATGACGCGCGTACCCTCCGTGCCGCGAACCGACAGCGGGCCTGATCCCAGCAACTTATCGAGGGCATCAGTACCTCGCGCCACACCCAACTCAATGCGGCTGAGGGCGCCGGTAGTCGGCGAGGTCAGGAAGAGATGGTGGCCGTCGCTGGAGGCAACGTCGGATCCCAGCTTGGCATTGATGGCCGCAACGATTTCCCCGATAAGGGCGACGCGAGGACGCGCGCTCTGGTCAGCACAATCGATGTCAGTAGGCGGGGCGCCGTCCACGCCGACGCGCAGGAATCGCGCCTGTCGCAGGTCCACGCCGCGTCCAAGATCAAGAATCCCTTCCACACGGGCTTGCGCAGCCATTGAGCTGGTGGCCCGGGCACGGAGAAATCCGAAGATGGCCTGGGCGGCTTCATCAGTGATGAAAGCCCGGGTGAGAAAACGCCGCGGCAGGGCGGTCTCGAGCGGGACAATTTCCATGCTGCTCGCCGCGCCCGCGGTGGGAGAGGTGAGGATAAGATGCTGGCCGTCGCTTGAGGCGATTCCGAAACCTGCCGCGGCATTAAGCGCGCTCGCTATTTCAACAAGAGTGACCGCCCGGGGATTTTGCGCGACCCTGCGCGCGTCAGCCACCAAGGGGGGGCCGCCATCGATGGAGATCTGGAGCAAATGGACCGCACCCAAGTCCACGCCTGTTGCGGTTTTCCCAGACGGGTCCTGATGCTGAGTTAAATCATGGGTGCCGACAAGCCTTGCCGCAGTCGCTGCCGAGCCCGTGAAAATCCTCGGGGGAATTCCCAGGACAAGCAGACTGGCATCACCCGTAAGAGGCGGCTCGAGTCCAACTTCGCCGCTGGATCCTATCTTTACGGACGCGACGCTGATGCCGTGACCGGCCAGGCTCGCCACGGGCGCGTGTAAGGCGGCATTAATTGCGGCGACGACCTCTATGGCCTGCGTGTGCGACGGGTCCGCGCCTGCGCAGTTGACTGTGACGGCATTGCCGTCAATCCTCAGGCGCAGATTGGGACTCGCGCCCAAGTCCACGCCGTGCCTCAGGTCAGCAAGTCCCACGAGTCTTGCCGGCTGGGCGTCACTTCCGGTGTACACGGTGGCGACGCTTCCAAAAAGGAGCTGCGTAGCGTCCTGTGTGGCCGGCGACTGAAAGGCAATACTGCTCCCGGTGCCGAGCTTGGTGGACTTCAAAGTCAGATAATGACCGTCGTGGGACGCAATAGTGGCTCCAATCGCGCCATTGATTGCATCCCGGACCTGGTCGAGGGAGGTCGCGGCCGGAACCGGCCCCGCACAATCAAATTCGACCAAATTGGTGGTGTCAATGAAAAGGCGTAGATACCGCGAATCGTGCAGATCAACACCTGCATTCAAGTCGACCATCCCGGTGACGTGAGCCGATGTCGCGGCTCGGCCATGCACAGTGCGCGAGGGCAGCCCCAGGAGGATCGGTGCGGCATCATCGTCCGCATCTCGAATCTCAAGGCGGCTTGGCACGCCCAGGGTCGGCGAAGCCATGATCAGATGCCGGCCATCGTGACTTGCTATCGGCGAGCCAGCGGCGCTGTTGATGGCCGCAGTGATTTCCTGAAGCGTCGCAGCGGCCAGGTTGGCGACTTGGGTTTTCAAGTCCAAAATGACAGGACCGCCGCCATCCATAACCCAAGTTAGAACTGAACCGGCGCGAAGGTCTGCGCCCGCCGCAAGGTTGGGCAGCCCAACGACGCGCGCGGCCAGGGAAGGCGAACCCGTCACGCGCGCCGCGTTCACCCCTAGCAAAACACTTGCAGCATCGTCGCCTCGAGATACCGGAGTGATCAAGAGGTTGCGCGGGCGCATCCACCAGGTATCCATATCATCGTAACCGTCGGCAATATGCAGGCCCAAGACTTCAGCCACGACGCGAAAAATGCCCTGAACTGTGACGGTCCCTTCGAGAAACGTTCGAACGTAGCGCTTGAGGTGCTCGCGGAATTCTTCCACGCTCTCATCGTCGCGTGGCGCAAGGCCATACAGCGAGGCAATGCGAGCCAGGTCGTTAATCATTTCTTCGTTTCGATCGGCGAGATCGACCCAGTGGGCTTGCATCAATGCGGCAAGAGAGTTTTCCGCCTGGAGTAATTCATTCCCAAAAGCGTCCACAACAGAATAGAGGGCGGTGGGGCGGGGCAACGCGCGGAACGTGCCGGGGAGGTAACCGAGAATGCGGTCCGTCTTGGTTGGCATATTATTGTTCAGCGAGAACTATGTCCGCCGGTTCGAGGTCAAGTGCGATCGACCATTTGTCGCCTTGGACCACGGAGATCACTTGGAACTGGGCTGCGGCGATTTCCGAATCTGTAGCGCGCTGACCGCCCGCGCCCTGCACCAGGCTACGGTCGGGAATGCGGCGCTCGGTTGGCGCCAACGGAGACTCATTGGTGAGAACCGCGGTGAGCGAGGTTCTCAAAGCATTGGTGTCGCCCGCAGGAGCCGCGCCGATGGCGTCAATCAGGGCGTCCACCAACGGCGCGGCGCCCGGCTGAGCCACATCTGAACGCCAGGTAATGGCGTCGGCAAACTGGACCTTCTTGGGGTCGCCCACTTCCTTCACGTTTTTGACGATTGCACCCTGCATGTCCTGGGCTTTGACAGAATCCCCGGCTCCTATGCCATCTACGTACTGTTGTATCGCGTCAATGATCTGGTTCACGACTTTCACTTTGCCTTCCGCCGTCAAACCCTTCGCGATGGTGACTACAAGGCGCGGCTTGAAGAAAACGTAGCGCGCGACCACCGTCGCGAGGACTCCGGCCGCGCGCGTTTCCTGGACTGCGCCCTCCAGGCTTACAAACCGCTCTGGCTCCGTCTCGACTAACAGCGTCACACTGCCGGGGTCGGAACGTTTGAGTGGTGAGCTGTTAGGGTCCCAGACCTCATCGAGCTTGGCTCGCTCTTCAAAGACCACGCGGGCGAGCGCGGCCAGCGTCCCTTTCCCCAGGCTTTGGAGGACAGCTTTCGCTCGTGCGCGCAACTCGTCATCGCTTTCGTCGTTGGCCCCCAGAACCGTGGGATCGAAGTTCGTGGCGCGCGAAATGCCCGTGATGGGTTGCGCCAGCTTCGTGATGGCATTAGCCGGAACCACTCCTGACGGACCTTTGGACGCGTCACTCGCGCGAAGCGGAACGTCGATCCGCACCTGCCCCCGCTGCAATGTGCGCATTTCGCTAGTGAGGAAGGTTGCTTCGCCCTTCGCCGTGCTGAGCAGGGTGCCTTCCGGGACGGAGATATTCCCGTCCGACGCGGAAGGGTCGCGAAAGAAGGTAACCAGCCCCGTGGCGTATTCCTTGGTTTCGCGCACGACCCCCAGAATTGAAACCACCAGATCCAGCGACTGCCCCGTCGCGGTGTCCACAAATCCCGCCAGGTACGCCTGGTTGATCTGCTGGTAGACCGTGGCGATTTCGCGCCCGATGGCTTCGCTTAAAGTGCGCGTGACGCTGCCCACATTAATGTCACTGAGCGGTGAGAGAGTATTGGGGGGAAAGTAGTCCACGTAGAAAATCGTCTCATCATCGGGCAAATGGCCGCCCGGTTGCCACACGACCGCGTTGTCGCCCAGTGAGAACAAATAGTCCACACCGCTCTGAAAAGTCTGGTGGACGGGAGTGGGCTGTCCATTGACGGGTACGGTGATGGTGCCCTTCACGCTGCGCACGTCGTTGGCAGGTTGTGAGAGAGGGTAGTGGTCCTCCTTCACGTCGAAGACGATGGGCTCGTTCACCACGCCGCCGACGATGGCGGTGAGGATGTCATCCACGATCTCAGCGTATGGACGATCGACGAGGTTGACCGTTTGTGCGTTCACGGGGTCGGACCTCCTTCCAGAAAGAAGGGAAAGACCAGGTTCAACGGTGTATCACTGGCAATTGAGAGCAGGGACATGCTGATGTCCACGCCTGCGCGATCCTGGGCATTCTGCTTGACACTGATCGAAAGCACTTGCTTGACGCGCGGTTCTTCTGCAATCGACTGCAGCACGAACATCTTGGCGCGGTTGCGGTTGGTGTCGTTATTTAGCTCGCCGATGAGTTCGAAGAGGCGCGAGCCGTAGTCGGGATGTCCCAGAATCGCCATCTCGCCCATAGGCGTCAGGAAGCGGAGAAGCAAAGCCTGCTGCAGATTTTCTGCGCCCTCGAGTGTCGCAAGGTCCTCCTTTCCTGTCTGCGGCCGCTTGGCGGTGAACAGGTCACTGCCGCGATTGCGGTCGTATTGCGATTCAAGGTTTCCCAGGAGCCGCAAGTCAGTTCCAAATCGAATGGTCTTATCTGGCATATCCTTGACCACCTCTTTTCCAAGCCTTGGGTCTCATGCGTTCCGACCTGCGCCCTTATCAAGGCGGCGATTGGTCGGTGACAAACGGTGCGGCGGGTGGCCCGATGATCGTCAGAATTCCCGGAGGGCTGGGGATGTTGTCGCCCATCCGTACCAGAGGCTGTCCGGCCACCATCACGCCCGTACTCGCCAAAGGGCCGATGACCAATGGGTAGGGAATGCCCCACACTGAGTTGACCATCATGCAGAGAGACCCTGCTGTTGCCAGCGGCATCCCGCCCACCGTGACGGCGGTCTGGAAGATCCCGACAATGGTCCCCGTATCGGGAGGCCCAGACGCTCCCGGCGTCACTATGACTGCGCAACCTATGGTCACTGGCATTCCCGGCATCGTATATCCCCTGACTACGGCGTAAACGAAGTGATTCCGCTGACTGAGACAGACGCCCCTTGGACTGTCACGGACGTTCCCCCATCCAGCGTCGCCCCAACACTCGCCTGAATCGTCGCCGAAGTCTGGGCTTGAACGGTGAAGTCGAGGTCGGCGTTGATCTTGACGCTTTGACCTTCAATACTGATATTTCCGGCAGCCTTGAGCGTCATGGAGCCTGCCGCCTCAACGGTTACGTCGCCGTCCTGGTTCATCGTGATTTGCGTTTGTCCTGCCAAAACGGTGACCGTGCCCCCGCTGCCATCAGGCTGGTCCAGTTTCATTTCGCTCTTGCCCGCGGTGGCACGCACGGTGCCGTCCGTAATGCGCACTGTAATCTTGGGCGGCATCTCCACGATGATCTCGCGCGGGGGGGAATTGCTCTGGTGGTTTCGGACAGCCGCCTTCACCGTCTTGTCGTCCGCCTCTGCGAGCGGCAGCCGGAAGATAACTTCATCCGGGTTGTTGAGCGGCGGGCGGTCGTCATCGTTGTACAGCCGGCCAATAATGATCGGTTGGTTGACGTCTCCCTTGTCGAAGGCAAGAAGTACCAGGTCTTTTACGTTCGGGATAGCCACGGTTCCAATATGGCCCGTCGAGACGGGCACCTTTTTCAGGAGGAGCCCGCTGTTCTTCAGGCGCACATCGCAAGCGTAATTGTCGTTATCACCGTTGGAGCTGTGCGGGTAGACCGCATCGACGAGGCCCAGTTCCGCCACCCTGACGCTCCGCATTTCATGCCGCACAATTTCCTGGATGGTTTCAACGATGGTGCCCACTTCAGGCGCCCTCCTTTCTTGTTCGCAAGTGTTGTGCCGCGCTCATGCTGCGGACCCTCCGCTGACGTTAATGGCACGGAACCCGACCACCGTGGTAAACCCTTCGCGTTTGGTGATGCGGTGCGTCACGCTCCGCACCTGAAAGTTTGTGTTCAGTGAGCTGTCGGATAGGCCGCGCAGCCCGATAGCGTCGCCCAGCATCACTTGCGGCCGTCCGATGGTGACCACCCGGCCGCGCAATCCACTGCGCTGGATGCGGGTGGAGCCCGCGTCCGCCGCAGTCTGAGCAGCGTCGTTGGTGCGGAGCACCGGACGCTCCAGGAGGAGCTTTGGAGCACCCGATCCGGCCGTCCCTTTCGAACTGCTGAAGTCCTTGGTGAGCCAAGCCCATGCATCGTCACCCCGGCTGCCGGTGGCGCTTTCTCCCCAAGCTTCCACTCGGCCTGCCTGGGGGGGAGTGCGCGAAATTTCGAGCGCCACAATGTGCTTGGCGAATTCAAAGACGTGCACGGTCTTGCCATTGATGAATTTTTCGAACACCAGCTTGCCCTCGGGGTTGAAGTAAATGTCGAACCCGCACAAGCCCGCCAAATCGAGCATGTGGCGGTAGAAGCTGCGCCGTCCGTCGATCACGTAAGCCGGAAATTTGATGCCATCCTCCGCCTTCGCCACATCGACGTTGGCCTTTCCGGCCAGGTCACGAACGATTTCACCGGCGTTTTTACTTTCATACGTCTGGTCCAGAAAGGAGCGCAGGAGGGTTTCCACCGGTGTGTAGCCCGCCACCCGCACCGCAGTCAGGGCAGGTTCGACAGTCACTACCGTCCCAGTGAGCACGCGCGTGAAGCCGCCATTATCGGCATAACCCAGTTCGACGGTGGCCTTGTCGTCGCGAGCCGGCTTGAGCCCATCCACCGGACCAAGAATGCATTCGAAACTGTCCGCGGGAATGTCGAGGTCCAGATGCACAGTGAGATCCACAATCGTACTGGCCTTGGGTTCGTGCGTGGTGTCGACGACCTTCTGGCCAATGGTCAATTTGTACGCCGGGGTCAACATTTATACCTCTTGCTCCTCAGCTTCAGCATTACGCCTGCCCCGCGCGCAGCCAGGCGAGCAGAGTCTGTGTGGATGCGCTACCTTGATAACGGCCAAGTATGGCCTCGACTTTCGAACGTTCTTCCGCCGCGTCGGCAAAGACGTCGTCCGCATTCCGCTGCGGAAGCCCGCCCTGTATCCCCAGAAGATTCGGGAGGAAAACCTGAACGATGTTGTCCGTTACGCTCGGATCCTTGCTCACTTCGAGCAGGTGGAAAAGTGTGAGCGCGAGCCTGTGAACATGTTCCGGAGAAGGCCGGAGAGAATAAACTGTCGCAGCGTAGACCTCCCTTAGCAGTGACCAGCGCGCGATGAGCGTTAGTTCCGGTGTTTCCAGGAGGCGCATCAGGGCCTCGAAGGTCGGCAGATCGCGCAGTGAGGTGTCTGCCAGTTTGGCCCACAGGTACTCCGCGAAGACGTAGCCGAGCGCGCGGGCGTGAGTCAGAGCGAGGTCAACGATGGCCACGGCCGACAGGCTCGCCGATTCAGCTTGCACCGCCAGCCGCACATCATCCAGGTTACCCTTTGTGGGCAGGATCTGCTCGCACGAATCCTCGCCAAGGAGGTCTTCTATGACCCTGCTGATGTAGTTGTGGCAGAAAGCCATGAGTTCCGTCCCAGGTTCAAGGGGGATGTTGGACCACACTCCCGGTGCAGCGGGCAGGCGATGTGAGCCCGAAGAGTACTGGAAGACGCGCAATTGTAGGTCCTCGCCGGGATGCTGGCCTACGGCCCCTTTCAGGGCCTCAAGTGGAGTGATTCTGATCTCCGCCAAACGCTCGGTCCGCCTGGTCGGCGAAAATCTCCATGGGCCTAGCCGCGCGTCATTAATCCGGATTCGAAGAATGTGCGTGGCCCGGAGTACCCTCGAGGGGTGTTCCACGTCTGTTGTTTTCATGAGCTATAAAACCTTCCTCGCGATGATCTCTGCGCCTCAATGGGAACGCTCAGCACGCTAACTTCGAGCATCGGTTCCCAATACCCTCAAATCAGCCGGACCACGCACTTCCAATCCCGAACCCTGCACTGGCGTCGCAAGGCGATTTGGATTCGGATCTAGCTGTAGGGTAAGGTCGTTCGTTATCGGTACTCCCCCCGTAGTATTGGCCGTCGGGGGCGCAGCGCCACTGACCAACCCTGTCGTCGGCTCGGTGAAGTTGGTGCCGATCGATATAGGTGCGCCGTTCTGTTTTGTTTCGTTCCCAGATGTGGTCGCGATGTAAACGTTGTATCCGGTTGTGTTGCCCACTGCCGGTGGGGAGATCACTTGCGCCAGCCTGCCGGCGGGAATCGCAAGATGAGCCTCTGCGGATGCGGTCGTCTCACCTGCCGAGTTCGTGTAGGTGACTCGGACAAAATAGGACCGTGCGACCAGCGACCCTCCCGCGATGGAACGAATAGATGGAGGCACTGGCGGGAGTTGCTGGACGTCCGCGATGAAGCGGATCGCCCATTTGTTGGTCTGCACGCTCGAGTATAGCCGGCACGCTGCGTCTCGGGTTGGTCCCGCCACTCCCGCAACGTTTGTCCACACACATAAGTCCGTGCGGAAATTCTCGTTGAACCGAAGCCTGCTCAACCGGGCCCTCGGAAAGCCAAAATGGATGACGGACACACGTTCAGAGGGGCTGTCCCACATTTGGACTCGCCACAACTGGCCGACGTCCGGTGGGACGACGGGCATTTTCGTGACGCCGGGCTGAGGTCCGGGTCCAGGTTTAGCCCCAGGTACAATCGGAGGCCCGGGCGTATCTGGGGATTCGGTACCCACTGCCGTGTTTCCTCCCGTACCTTCACTCCCAAAAGGCGACGCGTCGAGGAAGGGTCCCGGAATTAGGATCGGCTTGGGGGTTCCCGGCAGTAAGAATGGATGGCCACCCGAAGAGTCAACTCTCCGGCCCCAGGCAAGCGCCGGGTGCGGGACGATTGGGGGCGGCGTCCAAATTGACATCGCCGAGTGCGTCTTGGGAGAGGCACCGGTAGAGTCTATGTACTCTGCGACGACATCGTCGCCGGCCGGGAGTGTGGGCGAGGTATCGACTGCGAGTGCGTTCTGAACCCAGCCGGCCATCAGTCGGTCGAGACCCCGCAGTCCGTTTGGGCCACCGCCGATCACTGCGATGGCGGCGTCGTTGTGGACGGCAGAAGAGTTCGGCCCCAGCGTAGCCTGGACATTCCCTGTACCCAGGGCAAATCCCACTAGGTCAGGGCCACCCAGCGGGTCGCGAACCGTCACAAATCCTATTGTGGTCACGTTGCCCGGAGGATTAAGAAGGCTGTTATTAATGAATGCCTTCGCCCGGATCAGGATCAAATTCATGACGATGAAAGGTTCCTTATCGATTCCGAGATCGAAGCTGTTGTTCCCGTTGCAGTCTACGAACGGACGAATGAAGAACGACCCCACGTTGTCAGCCAATAGTGTCGCCTGGAGCTGGTTCGGCTGGTTCTCTGCGAGCGTGGGAGTGGCGCTAGCACTGAGCGCGATGATGGCAGGGTTGTCTCCGGTGAGGGCGGTAGTGTCGCGCTGTACGCCCCATTGCACGGGTACGCCCGCCGGGGCGACGCGGACACTGAGATTCACCGGGTCGCCAGGCACGCCATTAGCCGGATCGGGCGCTAGAACCGACTTCTCGACCAAGACGAGCGTCGAGGCGAGCGCGAAGTCCTCGGCGAAATTGGTGATATCGAAATTGTGACGAGCCACCGGCGAGTTGACGACGGAGGCGGGAGCCGGGGGATGGACACGGGGGGTGTTGGCCGCCGTCGAGGGAACGTCCGCCACCAAATGGCTGAACTGCACAACTGTCACGCGCACCCGGTCACCGTCGTTCTCGACATTCTGCAGTCCAAGCTGCAGGCCAGTATCGCGCAACGTGCCACTCACACGCGCACCTTGCACAAATAACCGGAGGCCAGCGGCCGGCACGGTGTTGGCGTTGAACGGGTGCGGGTTGGCTTTCGCAGCTTCTCCCGCTGTTGGATTCTCATTATCAAAGAGCTGCATGCGGTTGCTTGGTGCGCCGACGGCGTTGGCGGCTGAGACTTGCACCGCCCGGAGCGAAAGCACGCCGTTGAATCCGGCTGGCTGAACCTTCACCATGACGAGCGCGCGCCCATGATGATTACCCGGAGGATCCTGCACATGCACGAAGCGGCCTCCAAACCATTTGTCCGTGGGATTCGCCGGTGCCGCCGCAGGTGGCTGAGGCAGTGGGGCGGGATCAACACCGGCGGTTGTCCTGCTCATGAAGAGGTCGAGATCAAGTTGAACCGACGTCATGGTAGCCGTGGCGGCTGGACCGACGGGAGTTGCGCCCGGCGTTAGCGTCAATGTGAGCGTGACATCGTTGGGCCCCACACTTGGGGTCGCAGCCTCGGCAAATAGGATGACGCCCGTAGCCGAGGAAAGCTGCGCTCCCTTAAACACGTTGTCGACACCATCAAAGTTAATTTCGGTTCCCCCCACGGCGGCTGTGAAGAAGCGGATTTTGGCGTCCGAGCGCGTAAAGGTCCCGGCGCGGGGAAAGTGCGCAGATACTTTGAGCGTGACCCGTTGGCGCGCGGGATTCGTGTGAGGTTTCTTCACAAGGACAACGGCGTTGGCAAGCGTGATACTCGGGTTGACCGGAGCCGGAGGAGGGGGAGCGACGACGGCTCGGCTGGCGCCTGCCGGAGCCCCCACAGTTGCCGCGCGTGCCGCTTCCGTGGCCGCAGCCGCAGGCGCAGCCTGGGCTGTCAGCTCAAAGCAAATAACCGTGCTGTGCTCAGAGTTCGGCGGGTCGCTGGAGCGCCGTGCCAGGACAGGCCCGACGGTTTCAAGAGTACAGATCCCGGGGTGCTTGGGCTTGTCCGGAAACGCGAAGCTTCCGTCGGGCTCGGTCTTTCCGGGGATCGGCCGGCCGCGCGTCGGCCCGCTCGGGCGCTCGCCATTCATGTACTCCCCGTCAGGCGCAATGAGGACATAGTCCAGATTCCCAGCCGGCGTTCCATCCTCGAAGGTGATGACTCCGCTGATCACTTCCGTCGAAGGGTCAACTGACTGAATGAGAAACTTGCCCGGCTGCGGCTCGCTGCGCGCCGTGAAGCAGCAGCGCTTTTGCGGGTCGCCGGGACCAAGACACCACGACGTGCCGCCCGCGCCAGGCACTGGCAGGTCGAAGGTCACGGGCTTGGGAATTTGGCAGGGAATGCGGTCGGCATTCACAAAAAGCAATTCGCAACGCCTGTTCGGGCGCCACGCATCCTGGGTATTTTTGACAGGATCTTTTTCACCGCAGCCTATCCACTTGACAATCCCGCCGTCGCAGCCGTTGGCGGAATTCTTGAAGAACTGGCTTTCCGGGACAGAAAGAGGTTCCTGTCCGAGGTAGGCTTTGATCAGTGCCGTCCAAGTCGCGTCATCCACCTGCCCGGTGGAGGGAAGCGCATTGTCTTCCTGGAACGCGCGAACCGCGGCGTCGGTATCGGGCCCGTGTTGCTCGTCGATTGCTCCCGAGTAATAATCAAGATCCTGGAGAATATATTGGTATTCGCGCGTGCTCCACGTGTCACTGACGTTGGGCAGACCGCCCGTGGCACGGCGCCGCAGCGTGTTCCACTCTGCCACCGCGCCTGCTTGATCGCGGCCGAATGTCAGTGCGGCGAAGACGGCGCGCGAACGCCGCTCGGAAAGTGATTGGTTGTAGTCATCCGAGCCGACTAGGTCCGTATGCCCGACGACCAGCAACTTCTGGTCCAAGTGGGCTGCGGCGAAATCCGCCACCTTCTTAAGCACCTCCAGCATGCAGGGCTCAACAAAAGCTTTGTCAAACCAGAAATGGACGACGAACGTGACCGCGACCGGCGGGCCGGACCGAAGCGTGATGGTGACACGGGTGGTTTGACCCACTCGAACCACGGCATCCGCAGAGCCGGACATGGGCTGCGGGTCGGTGACCACCGCATGCGCCGTGTAGTGTCCCGCGGGCATGTCCTGCTCCGTCCACACGTTGTTGGATCGGCTGGTGAGCGTCTTGGAAAAAGATGAGCCATCGTCTTTCGTTCCATCCACGCTCACTGTGACGGTGCTGAAGTCGAAATTGGGCTGGCCCTCGACGATGACCTCCACCACCAATGTTCCGGTTTTTGTGCTGGGCGGTGGGGGCGGCGGCGGAGGGGGGGGCTCCACTTGCGGTGGCGGGGGAGGTGTAAATTCGCGCAGGGTGAAGGCATACTCGAAGCGCTCGGGCTTGCCGGCGAGGTCGCGCACGCCCATATCTTCAATGAGGACTTTGTCGACTTTGGTGGCGGTGGAAACATCCGCGGTAAAAGGTACGGGGGTAGCAGCCTGAAATTTTTCCCGCAATTTCTTTAGCCCGTCACCCGCCTTGTCCCCACTGAGCACACCGCTGACGCTGACCCGCGTGGCGCGGCGCCCCAGGTCTTGAAGAAAATCCCCTTCCAGGGCAGGCACACTCTGCTGCGCGAGGGCCTCCTTTTCTTCAGCCTCGACCTCCTGAACCTGTTGGAGCTCGACGTCGTCGAGCATTGGCTTGACCGCCATTCGATTCCTCTCTCTTCACAAGCGTGGCCGCGGCGAGCCACGGGCAAACTAGGACTTGAGCGAGTTAAGATCCTGAACAATCCCGTCGATGAGATTGAGAATGTCTGTCTTCACCTGATCCAGGCTGGGGAGGCCACTGACCACATCCACCACGCCCAGCACATCGTCGATGGCGGTTTTTTGATCAGGCATAAGGTTTTCCGCGGTCTGGAGCAGGGTCTTGGCAGCCGTGGTGAATTGCGAAACCTGCGCCAACCCCGGAATCCCACCGACGTTTAGGTTCTGGATCGCCGTCTTGAGCTGACCCATCAAGGCGATGAGCTTGGTGATCAGATCGCTAACTTGGGGAAGGATGGCTTCCAAGGCCGTAATCGCCGGTTTGAGCGTAGCGACGTTGGAATCCAGAAATGTCTTGAATTCGGTCAGAGCGTTTTTAAGGTCTTGATAAAGATTGGTCGTATCAGCCATACCCTTTTCTCCTTTCCGAAAATAGCCGGTCAGGGACGGTTCCCAGAGCCGCCGGCTTGCTGCAGGCGTGTCACGAAGTTGCTAAAAACCGGAATAAAGCGCTCCAGGCCCGTAGCGAGAGCCTGGGCCAGTTTCAGTGCCCCCGCAATTCCATCCACCAATTGCTTGGCATCGTCCAGGATGCCCGCATCCAAAGCGGAGGCGTCCGCAGGCTCGACCGGCTTGATGAATTCGCGGAGCGTGAGCACGTAGGCAAAGCGCTCGGGTTTGCCGGCGAGATCCTGGAGGCGCAGGTCGTCGATCAACACCTGGTCAATTTTGCTGTCGGCGACGATGTCAGTGGTGAAGGGAACAGGCTTCGCGGCGCGAAATTTCGAATCCAATTTGTCGGCAAAGTCGCGCGCGTCCGGGCCCGAAGCAACGCCCCACAGAACCACCCGGGTGGGTCTTCTCCCGAGATTTTGAAACAGACTTCCAGCCATGCCGGGCGGTTTGTGTTCGGCCAAAGCGCGGCGGTCAAGGGTGACCACCTCCTGCACCTGCGGCAATTCGAGATCGTCTAGCATCGGTTTCACGTGTTCCTCTAAAGTCCTACTCGCTGCATCCACGGCCCATCAAACGCTGATTCCGTGTCGGCGTGCCTGGCCATCTAGGATTCGCTTGATCTTGTCCGCGAGGGCGGAAAGATCGTCGTCGCTCACAGCGGCTTCTGCTTGAGCGCCTCGGATGGCTAATCGTGACGCGATCGGAGGAGCGGGTTTCCCTAATGACTTCATCGGGAGAAGCGCCGGCAGCATTTCCATCAAGACCGGCGGGGCAATTTTCAAGGCCGGCGGTGGCCCGGGATTATCGGAGGGCAACCATCGTTCGGCGATGGGATTAGCCGGCGCTGTCTCGCCGGCGCCCGACGAAGTCTCCGTGGGAATGGGACCAGGTACGATTTCAGGAGCGGAAGTTCTCTCCCGCTCTTTGGTCAGTGGAGTCCCTCCTGTCGCCGTTACGGAACGGCGCGAGGAATTCTCAGGACGGGCAACACCTCGCGCGGAAGGTCCACGACGACTGTCGACATGCGTGGTTTTCGCTGCGGAGGGACGCCGATCTTGGCCTTCAGTCCCTTCTCTCCAGATGTCTCGCGAAGTCTCAACTGTGCGGAACACTTCCGTTGCCGTAGACAGCAATTCCCGCGATGCCAGAGGGCCTTCAATACGGCAAGACAATTCCCGCGCAAGTGCTGCGGCGTTCAACCGAGTGGGCGAATTTGAGCGGGCATAATTGGAGAGCGCCGAATTAAAGCATTTCGCCGCACCCCGGGCGACGCGCCCTGACCAATCCTTTTGAGCGAGCAGACCCTGATCGCCAGGTGGTTCGGAGCGGACATAATGCCGGTGTTTGGCTGCAACTTGGCGTTCTTCACTACTCGGACCTGACTCAAGCGCATGAAATTCGATTCCGGCTCTGGTTTTCCATCGCACCACTGACTCGTGCACACGCGGGCTGCTACGTGCCTCGGATGGAGTCTTTGGCTTGCCCGCACTTCGCGAATTTCTTTTAGTCAAAGGGAGGTGAGATTCGGCGTGCCGATCTAGCAGATCCCGAGTAGCTTGCGCCGGCAAACCTGTGGGAATTGGGACAGAGTCTTCCGCAGGAGAGCCGGACAGCCCAGAAGTGGTGGAATCAAGGCGCGAGCGCTTGCGCCCGCGATGAATATTGAATAGGGATACATTTTCTTCCGGCGCGGCATTGCGCTGTGGCAGCAGACTGGATTCCGGTCTGATCGGCTTGGGGGAGGGATCTTCAGCAATGACAGGCGGGATCACTCCGCCGCTTTCGCCGGCGAGCCTATCCAGCTCTGTCCCGAAGAGCGGGCTGGATGTCAGTTCCGGGTTGACACCGGCCAATTCCACTGCCCAGGTGCACCATCGGTCGAGAATAGCTTGGGCCGCGCCGCGCGACATGGCACATCGCCAGTGCGCGGGAGAGCCGCCTCCAGACAGTCGTATCGGTTCCTCCAGGGTTGGCAGGATGAGCCCAAGAGCGTGGATCATTAATTATCACCACCCCGCCCCGCCATTTCGAGATAAAGCAAGATCTGGCCGATAGTCATGCCGCTGACCTGTTCAGGAGTCCAGCCGAACTCCCGGGCCAAAACAAAGCAGGCCTTGGCGAGGGGGGCCTGGACGAATTCCGCGAGCTCGTCGCGCGGCGTGGTGATGCCGCTAATCTCATTGATACGCTCCACTAGGAAGCGCGCCAATCCCGCGGGTAATTGCGAGATCTGCTCGAATTTGAGCGCCGGCTCGACCATCGCCTGCTGGATCATGAAAGCCGCAGACAGCCCCTCGTCATCGCGAATCGCTTTGGAGATGCGTTGCAGGTCGCGCACGCTCAGCGGCCGCAGCACCACTTTTCCCTGGTGCGACGCGTCGTCCTTCCCGCTGAGCAGGTCTTCCGGAACTAGAATCTCGTGGGTTATCGAAGCTCCGGCAAGGAGCTCTTCGGCGCTTAGCGTCATGAAAAAACCTCAAGGCCTAACTGGCGAAGGGTTTGTGCTCGGTTGGCGAGCCGCCGCCTGCAGCCGCCTCCGCGTCAATCACGTGGATAGTGAGCGCACGGAAGTCCACGTTCTCGATCACGAAATCGTCTTCCGGAATGGTCTGCGCCCAGTTCTGGAGTTTCACTCCGTCCAGCACCAGCTTCGCCTCATTGCCCGGGACGGCAGGGTCTTTGAGGTCCAGTATCATTCCGAAGGCCGGCTGAACGTAGGGTTCGGCGATGGAATTCGACGCCACGCCTCGTCCCAGCAACAGCGACAGCATTCCGCCGTGAACGTAGGCCCGGCCGATTTTTCCGAAGATGTGGATGTCCCCGGGATGCAGCGACACGGGATGTCGCCGCCCAATCTCGTGGAACTCCTCCAAATCGGTCTGCACGAAAACCTGGACATCGGTCACCCGGCCGAGGGGGGGCGAGTCCGTGCCGCCGTACGATTGAAAGATGAGCTTGGCGTCCGCACCTTCGGGTGAGTCGATGACAGAAAGCTGGAGCGTTCCATTCTTGCCCGTGAAAACGCTATTCATGGCCATTGGCATTACTCCTTATTGCAGGTACATAGTTACTTTGATGAAGTCGATGCTGAACACTGGTTGAAGGGTCATCGTCACCTGGACGATTCCTTTGATCTCTTCGTCACGGGTGGCGGTGACGTTTAGCTCGTAGCCGACCAGCATCTCGTCGTCCATCATCCCCTTCAAGAAACTGTTCAGAGTCGCCCGCAGCGCGCCGCGCACGCGGTCATTGTTAAGCAGGCCGATGTAGGGGTTGGCGGCCGAGCGCACGCCAAACTTGGCGTAGTCCACGATGCGGCGGGTGGTGATCTGCCGGAAGGCGCCATCCTGGGTGGTAATTCCTTTCACCACACGGAACCCTTGCCGTTTTTCGACCGCCAACACGCGCGCTTGGACGAGCTGCGTCAACTCCGCAGTGGTGTAATATTCTTCGAGGTCATCCACGCTCAGGGTCTTGTTGGTCAGGCTGATGTGAGGCTCATAGCTGGCTATCAATCCTGCGACGGCCGCCGCAGTGTATGCGCCCGGTAACGTGACATCCACCGGGGGATTGGCCGCCGCATCCGTCGCCTTGATGCCGGGGGCCACAAAGATGACGCGATCGCTGTTTAAGTTGTGACTGCGAACGGTGTCGGCGGTGGCGCCTACGGCGCTGCCCACCACGGCCACACGGTCGTGTTTTATGGTGTCGCTTGCCGCGAGTTGGCAGTGGGCGTCCAGTTTGTTGCCAAAGGAATTATCCTGGCCCGCCGCCACTATGATGTGAGCGTCTTTGTTCAGTAGCGCGTCTAAACCTTTTTCATAATCGGCGTTCGCAGCGTCATTCGTTCCACCGATGAAAGGGGTGAAGTCAGAGGCGGAAGTGTTCTTGGTGGGGACTTGGTCGGCGTGGGCATTTGCCGCCGCGGCGACCCACGACGTCGTAGCGGCAGTGATCTGGTCCACCAAATTGTTGCCATCCGCGACGTTGTAACTCTGCTGGTTGGCGGGCGTCGATCCAAGACGTATGGTGACTTTCACGGAACTCGCTTTGTCCACCAGGTAAGAAGCGCTGATCTGGTCCCCCGGGCCCACCAAGTCGCCGAAATGCAACTGGCCGTTGGTGCGATTAATGGTCACCTGGCCGGGGCCTGGAGTTGCGGCGCCGGCATCGTCGTCTACAAGTCCGCCTCCGTAAAGAATCTGCAGGGGGCGAGAGACCAGGATGAGCCGGTTGAGTGCGCCTCGAACAATCGGCTTCCGTTTCAGAGTGATGGGTGCGGGTTCGTTCCCCTGGTGCATCTCATTTTTCACGTACGCGTGATCGTCAGCGTCCGTAACGTTCACCAGCAGGTCATTGCCCCAAGTGCCTTCCGTGCTGGCCGTGAGCCCGACGCATTGCCCACCCGCCGACGAAACAGTGACGGCGGCCTTCGCCGCCCCTCCGCCTGCAACGCGCACAGCGTAAACAGTGGTGGCGCCGAACTGGAATGCCAACTCCAGGGCGCGCAACAAAGTTAGCTCGCCGCTCTTGCCGTCGATCCATAGGTCGTATTTATAAAATTGTTGCTGCGCATCCGCATAACTCCCCAATAGAACTGCCTCGTTGACGGGTCCCCTGGCGGCAGTCCCGATGACCCCAACATTGCTAACGGTCACCTGTCCTGGCGCGATCAACCCTTCGGGGCGCACCTCGATGTAAGTGCCTGGCAGTATCATCTCGGCCATATTGCTTCTCCTTTTTGGGACTCAGTCACTCGCGATCTTCTTCGGCGAGCGGTTGCTCAATTTCCTTTGGTGGCCCGCAAATACGCCACGGCTACCTGGTCAAACGGCGGAGCCTGGTACGTCAGCAGTAAACGGTCCGTAACGTCGGGCAGGATGATCGCTGGTGTAATGGCGAGCGCCAGCGGATTGTATTGGTCAGGAATCCCATCCATGTTCCAATCCCCCAGGAACACGGGATCCCCGGCCGGGCCAAACGCCGCCCGGAAATTCGTGAAGGACGCAAGTGTCACAATCGCGTGACGCTCGGCTGGGTTGGGACCAGCAACCGCGGCCAAAAACGATACCAGCGATGGATGGTTTACCGGCGGTCCCGCGGCGCCGTCAAACGTGCGTTCCAGGGCAACGCTACCAGTGGGAGCCGCGCCGGGAACGAAAGCGAGCATCCACAGCCCGCCAATCCCTATTGACCCGCGCACCTCAAGCGAAGGAGCATTTAAGTTATCCCAGCGGGTCATCTCATCGGTAACGACGGTGGACTCGCCAAACTGGGTGTCGATATCGATGGGGATGCGCGCAATCAGGCTGGAGGCGCTATCGCTGTCGGTGTAGGAATATTCGTACAGAACGCGGTATTCCGCGTACTTCCGCCAGTTATTTAAAGGCGGCGGGAAGAAATCCGGGGGAGGCGCTGATTCCAATGCCAGCCGAAGGAAGCCTTGGACGAAGAGATTGTCACGGGCGGCGAGCACTTGAGTGTTGAGTGTGCTGAACGCATCGTCGGCCTGTTGAGGTCCTAACGCCCAGAGCTGAAACCGGACCAAAGCATCCAGTCTGACTCCCTTGGGATCTACAGCACCGAAGGGTCCAAGGGCATCCGCACCGCGTTGACTGCCCATACCCACCGATCGCTCCTTCACGCTGGCAACAACGACCGCGGGATTGGGCAAGGGTGGGGCTGGAGGTGGGAGAAACGGGTTGAGAACACCGACCATGGCCGTCACCACTTGATCCAGCGTCGGGGGATTAGCGACAGGAGGCATCGTCCTCAGACTCCAGCTTCGACAAGCGCCCTCCGCTCGACAAGTTACGTCGCTTGCGGGTTTTCTCCAACAAGCGTTCAATTTCGTTCCGCTCGGCTACGTTCAAGCGGAAAATGGGATCGCTGAGCGGTGAGTATTCTTCCACCAGATTTTCACGAGCCGACAACCTCTTCATCCCCTCACGCGTTTCCTCTAAAGGAATGTTGAATTCGCTCGTCGAGAAGTTTCCAGCGCATGATGCCTTCCAAGCTGTCGCCACGTACGGGTTGCTCACGAAGTTGTCTCCCTACGTCGAACTCCGCACAAAGACCACGGCATGACAACATGCACCTCGCTTCCGGTTATGCACGCCGTTATCCAAACATCCGGGAGCATTAAGGCGTTGAAAATTCGAATGTTCGCTTAAGGGCGGAAAACTCGGCGGAACTACGAGCGGGTCTTTAGAGCCTAGTAAGATAGTGCCGTATTTCCTTGAACTGGCTGAACAGATGGGGATTGGGCACGGCTTCAGGGTGGGACAAAATCAGCCCAGCGGTGGGCTGGTTTGCGCCCATGGAGCATTAATGATCAGGAATTAAACTGTGGGTCCTCTAGAATCAAATCCCCGAGCGACAAGCCCCACATAATTCGGGTCACCGATCTATGAGTCACCCGACAATGCAAGACGGAAGTGATTCAACCCGCCAACGGACTATCGGTAGATACACCCCATAGATTCTTCAACGCGTCCAAATCACCGTTAAACTGGTCGCGGTCGCAGCGCCCGATGCCGGGAACCTCGTGCGGTTGAGGTCCCAACCCGCCGTCGGTGTATTGCCACATGGTCCATGTGGCCCAGTTGACCGGCACGACCGGCGTCGGGCCATACTGGGCCAACCAAAACCAACAACTCGCCAAGACCGGATCGGTGTTCGTTCCGAGCGACTGTTTAATGTCGTGGCCAGAGTAAAATCCGGGAAATCTTCCGAGAGTTTCGTTGATGTGAGTTACAAACGCGCGAGCTTCCTCTAGGGTCATGCTGGGGCCTTGAGCGTTTGACTCAAAATCGAGAACCAGCAATTCCTGCGGCCCGGGCTGTACGACCTGCAAGAAGTGATCTGCTTGTTCCACTCCGTCGGAGCCCACTCCAAAATGATACGCTCCCCAAAGGACTCCGGCGGATTGGGCCTTGGCCAGGTTGGTTTGATACATAGGGTCCATGTATCTCGTCCCCTGCGTCGCCTTGTGAATGACTCCAATTATTCCGGCAGCTTGTGCTTGGACTAAATCCACGTTTCCGTTGTGATGCGATAGGTCAACGATTACATTGAGCGCGTCCGCCATTTTGCGCGCCTCCTCCTAAAGTAATTGCTTCTAATTTTCTTGAATGCAGACCCATCTATGCTCGGCACTAGGAAGCGCCTTAAACAAGGTTTCTAAGTGCGTCTCGAAAGTTGTTAAATGCGCCGTAGTCGACAGTTTCTCCTGAGGTCCCGTCACAGAGATGCAAGTTACTTATGATGGCCAACATTTGCGTTTCCTATTTCTTGAGGATGTCCTTGAATGGGGCGGCCGTTTAGAAGCTGCTCCAATCGAGGATATTTACCTCTTTGGCTTCGCGGACGTTCAGTTAAAGCAAATGAAACAATGTCTTTTCCAAGGTTCGAATGTGAATAGCCTTCACTAATCGAGAAGATCCCATGTACTCTGGATGAATCCTCTCTATACGCACATCGCCCCATGGACACTAACTTCTAATACGCCTGAATATTCTATTTTTCAAGTGAAAAGTGCGTTATTATAAGGTATGTCGAGATAATGAGAAGTTTGTTTATCAAAGGTAACTTGGCAAGGATGTCGGGGCAAGCGTGGGCGCCATCGCCCTGTAAGCCCTCGGCGACGATTCCGCGTATCACATTTCTATCACAGTGACATTCGAATCGTCACATTAGGTGAAGAAAAGCGGCTGCATACGATTCAAAAGAAAGCCGTAGCGTGGTGAGCAACTGCAAATTGAATTTACCGAGCACATGGTTGAACCCAGTGGGTTTCAGGCGCGCTGCCTTTTCGCAACCACATGAAATAAAATCGTTTGGTGGACCTGGGGAGGATCGAACTCCCGACCCCCTGGTTGCAAAGCGCAGGACCAATTTAACCAAATCTTGCCAGAACCGGCGCCAAACCAGGGGGATCAGGAGGTTAGCGGAAAAACGTAGCAAGATTCATTTGCTGCGATTTGCACTGGTCTTGATGCAAATTGCACCGATTTTCCGACACTCGTATCACATTCTTAGTACAGCGGCATTTCAGATTGGACGGGATAGATTCAATCTCTACCATCTCCGGAATCCTTCGTATCTCAGACCCCTTGTTTCGTACGCAGACTGACCTTTCCCATCCCTTTTATGCTTTCCCATATAATCCATGGCCATACACCAATTCTGGAAACCTGCTTTCACTCTAAGTAGAACCCTTTTCAACTCAATAGGTTGAGTTTTTGAACGTTTTTGGTAAAGCTGCTAGCGGCACCAAGGCCATCTTCCCCGACAACCTTGCCGCAAATCTTCTCGGACGCTCATCTCGAGCGCCAAGCTCAACTCCCCCAATACCCAACCTGCACTTGGCCAACCTGGAATACTCGCCGCAAAGGTCGCATGCGTCCTGGATCGACCTCCGGCAATAAGGGATGCTTGGCTAATGTCAAGCTCTGATCGCGTGTGTCATTGTCTGTCACAGCGCCCCCGGCGTTCCGTGCTTTCATTAAATCATGGCTGCGGAGGTATAGCGCCGTGAGAATGCACCGTATTTTTCTCGGATTGAACGGCACTTCCCTAGAAGCGGTGGGCCATACAGGAATTGAGCGACTTCGCTCTACCCTACGGCGTCACTCGCGGGGAATCGCCGATGGCAGATCGTTCCAAGGCGGTCCTGCACCACGAAGGGCAGCTCAAGGTGAGGGCTGGTGAAGTCAGCGTCTACGTAGTACGCGCATTTGTGAAGCTCCGGGAGGTGATGGGCAGCCACAAGGAACTGGCGGGGAAGCTGACTGAGTTGGAGAAAACAGTCGAGACTCACGACGAACACATTCGAGCGTTGTTTGCGGCGATTCGGTGCCTTTTGGCGCAGCCCATAAAAAAGCGGCCCAAGATTGGCTTTCGGGCAGAGATCAGCAAGCCTGGGACAAACTTCCGCCGGTGAGGTCTGCGGCTTTTCCCAATGGAAGACCGCAGACCCCAACTGGCTGATACCGCTTTACTTTTTTTATTCTGTAAACTTTCTCCTGGCTCCCGACTCCTGGCTCCTTCTTTTCCCATTCCCAATTCATAATTTCTTCACTCCCCTATTTGACCGCCCTCTTTAAATCTAAAATCTCAAAGCTAATATCCAAAGTCGCTTCGCTCCCCACCTACCACATGCAACCTACCACCTACAGCCCCTATTGCATTTCCAGCTATTGAGGCCTAAGCTCTCCCCCGACGCGTAAACCAAAGGATATTCTTGACCATTACTGCGAATCGGACAGCAAGTAGGGAACGAAGAGTTTGTGCACTTCAAACTCTTCGGCTCTTGATATTGGGAATGCCGATAAGCCGCGGAGTTTCCATGAAGCGAAACTACGCGCTACCGGCGCTGGCGGGCCAGGTGGTATACGAGTATTGACAGGGGATTGCAATGAACGCACCGACTCTGGACCATGTTCGAGCGGGAAGGGATGACCTCGGATGTGAGAGGCGGCTCTTTTCACTAAGAGTCCTGCTCTTTCTCCTCCCAGGCCTGGTGGTTCTCTTCACTGCGCGTGCTTCTGCCCAGTTCTATGTGTTCGGTCGCGCCAACCTTGCGGCGGGTGCAAATCCTCATGCGGTTGTCGCAGCCGACCTCAACGGTGACGGACGGCTTGACCTGGTTGTCGCCAACCATGACTCTGGAAGCATCACCGTTCTCCTGGGGAAACCTGATGGCACGTTTTCTCCGGGCGTTGATTATGGAGTTGGCCAGGGCCCCCGCGCCCTCGCCACCGGCGATTTTAACGGTGACGGTATACTCGATCTGGCTGTTCTCAACTCTGGGGACAACTCGGTTTCCATCCTTCAGGGAATGGGCGACGGGACATTTCAGATCATGGTGACCTTGGCTGTGGGCAACATGCCCACTGCAGCGGTGGTAGGCGATTTCAATCATGATGGCAAACTGGATTTGGCAATTGCGAACGGCGCCACTCCGGGAAGCGTATCGATACTCCTGGGCAACGGCGATGGGTCATTTCAGCCCCACCATGATTATGGGACAGGCGATTCGCCGGCCGCACTGGCCGCAGGTGATTTCAACGCCGATGGCATACTCGACCTTATAGTCGCCAATCAGTCTTCCAGCACGGTTTCCATTCTTCTCGGCAGCGGCGATGGCACATTCCAAACGCACGTTGACTATGCTTCCGGAAACGCCCCGGTATCCGTGGCACTGGGCGATTTCAATGGAGACGGTATCCTCGACGCGGCGGTCGCCAATGCGAGCGACCGTTCAGTTTCCGTGCTGCTGGGAAACGCTGATGGAACATTTCAAAATCGCAGCGATTTTTTTCTAGGTCTGGCTCCGGTGTCCCTCATCGTCGGAGACTTCAATGGTGATCATAAGGCTGACATCGTGCTCGCCGGCACATCGAATCCTCTGGGCGCGGTTGGCGTCTTGTTGGGAAACGGTGATGGGACCTTCCAATCTGCGGCAGATTTTGACTTGGCCTCGCAGCCCGCTGCACTTTGCGCCGGCGATTTCAACGGTGATGGCCGGCTCGACCTCGCCATAGCCGATCCCGACATCAACTCGGTCACAGTCTTGGTAGGCAACGGCAAGGGCACGTTTCCCACTCACGTCGAGTACCCCACTGGGACTTGGCCACGGCTCATCACCTCGGCAGATCTCAACCAGGACGGTAAGCCCGACTTGGTCACAACCAATTGGCTGGGCAACAGTGTGTCGGTCTTACTCGGGAACGGCGACGGCACATTCAAGACGAACGTGGATTTTGCCACAGGCAATTCCCCATTCGGCCTTGTAGCGGGCGATTTTAATGGGGACGGGAAAATCGATCTGGTGGTCACCAACTCACAAAACGTCAGCACCAGCAGCTTTTCCGTGCTGCTGGGAAACGGTGACGGCACTTTTCGGCCTCACGTCGATACCTCGTTGGGCATCATTCTGGTGGGTGTGGTCGCGGGTGATTTCAATGGAGATGGAAAACTGGATCTGGGCCTTTTGAACGGAGGAACTCCGCCCTTTCACATTTCGATTGTGCCGGGCAAGGGTGACGGAACATTCGGGCCTCCAGTGAACTATGAGACGGGCATTGATCCGATTTCTGCGGTCACGGCCGACTTCAATCGTGACGGCAAGCTCGACCTCGCCGTGTCCAACCAAGGGGGCATTTCTGTTCTTCTGGGCAACGGCGATGGCACGTTCGGGGGCCAGCAGCTCTATTCCACGGGCGATACCCCTTACTCGCTGGTGGCGGGCGATTTCAACGGGGACGGCAATCTCGATCTGGCCACGGCTAACTTGGGGGCCCACACCGCGTCGGTTCTCCTGGGAAACGGGGATGGCACTTTCCGGACCCACGTCGATTATCAAACCGGAAACTTCTCGGTCGCCGTTTCTGTGGGCGATATCAACGGGGATGGCAAGCCGGATCTGGTGGTTTCAAACGGTTCTGCAAATACGGTTTCGGTATTATTGGGGAACGGTGACGGTACTTTTCAGCCTCGCATGGACTACCCAACCGGCAATGGGCCCGAAGGCAGTTTCATTGGTGATTTCAATGGGGATGGCGGCATGGACCTGGCTGTTGCTGGCAATTTCTCCAATGCGGTTTCGGTTTTCCTGAACACACCGGTGATTGCTTTTTACCCAAGCCAGATAGCATTTGCCGGGCAGCCGATTGGGACGGCAAGTCCGGGGCAGCAAATCTGGCTCAGCAATCCGGGTAGCATGCCCATCCGGATTGAGAGCATTGCCACCAGCGGCGATTATGCCCAGCAAAATACGTGCGGAGAAAGCGTTGCCGTGGGAGCAAATTGCGAGATCAGCGTCACGTTTTCGCCCACCGCGGTGGGCAGTCGCCTAGGCTCGGTGATCATCACCGACAGCGTCCCTGGCAGTCCGCACCTCATTTCTCTAGGCGGCGCGGGCACCGCCCCGGCTCCGGTAGTGAGCCTCTCGCCAACCAGTTTAGCCTTCTCAAGCGCGGGTCTGGGCAGCCTACCGTCTACGCAAACAGTTACGCTATCGAATACCGGCGACGCTACGTTAACCCTCAGCAGTGTCGCAATCAGCGGCGCCAATCAACAGGACTTTTCGCAGACAAACACCTGCGGCAGCAACGTCAATCCCGGAGCGGCATGCACTATCACGGTTACATTCGCACCCACGCTCACATCCGGAAACGAGACCGCAACGCTTACATTCAACGACAACGCAGGCAATAGCCCACAGCGGGTGCCGTTGACGGGGACGATCGCGGGCAGCGCCGCGAACTTCTCACCAACCAGACTCACCTTCCCATCTCAGCCGGTCGGCACTACAAGCCTCCCGCTTTCCGTCGCCATCTCCGTGAGCGGGGCTGGGGATTTCTCCATTCAATCGATTACTATCACTGGAGATTTCGCTCAGACCAACACCTGTGGTACAAGCGTCCCAGCCAACGGTAGTTGCACCATCAATGTGACTTTTACTCCGTCCACCACTGGTGACAGGGGAGGAGTACTAACAATCCTCCACGCCAGTGCGCCGACCGTCATAGGGCTCGACGGATCCGGAGGAGACTTCACAATTACAGTTAACACTGCTACCCTCGCTGTCCCGGCGGGCCAGACAGCGACATACAGTCTGGCCCTTACGCCAATCGGAGGATTTAACCAGCCGGTTAGTTTCGGTTGCGCAGGAGCTCCACAACATGCGCAATGCCTGGCACCGCCTACGATAACTTCGAATGGCCTGGATGTGATTACGTTTTCTGTTCAAGTGTTCACCACCGCCAGATCAACGGTCGAACCTCAGTTGGGGAATAGGCCTCGTACTCCATATTACCTACCCGCCTCATTGCCCCTACCAATTTTCGCCGCGTTGGCGATGCTGACAGGATTGTGCGCCCTTCGATGGGCGGGCGCAGCTCGGAAATTCCGCCCTCGAATAATTCTCGCGGCGACTCTTCTGCTGATCTTCATTTGGGTAGCTTGCGGCGGGGCAGGTGGCGGGTATGGAGGCGGCGGTGGCGGTGGGATCTCAGGAACCCCGGCAGGGAGCTACACGCTTACAGTGACAGGGGCTTACAGATCCGGCTCCACCGTGTTAAAGCACATCGTAATTGTGACCCTCACCGTAAACTAATCAACAAATGTAGCGCGAACCCATCGGAGGAACTCCCGTCTTCCGACGGGTTCGCGGCATTCACGTTCAAATCCTTGCGTTCTCATCGACAGTCCGCCACACTTCTCGGTGTGCCAATAAATCCACCTTCGCGGAGGCGCGAGCTTCACTTGGATGTGTAACGGCCTACACGTAGAAGTGTCCAAAGTCCGCACAGTATCGAAGGAGAACCTGTCGTCGAGGATTACCCGCGATTAACGCCGTAGGGTAGGGCGAAGTCGCTCAACGCCTGTATCGTCCCACACGAAACTTACTCCCCTGGCCGCTCGATACGCGCAGTACCGGCCTGATAGCGTTCAACGGCGCGGTGGTTCGGGAGAAATCCAGTTTCAGCTTACGACTGCTCAAAGCCGTGGCCGCTCCCAAACTTAAGGAAGCGCGTTTCTCATTCCCTTTTCGGATCTCGGAGTCGGTCTAAAGGCGCGGGGATTTGCCGTGCCCACTGTCTGAGTTCAGACAGGAGCGTTCGAATCGTACCCGTCAGTCGGCTCTCGCGGAGTAGAGCGCAGACGACAATGGCTTACAACATTGGCCTGCCTGATAATGTAGCCATGCGACACGAATCTTTTCCAAAAAGTTTATCCAAAACGGACAGTATTATGGACAGTATGGATGTAAGTTATTGAAAATAGGATGGCATTTGAGAAGCTGGCATTCTATCGCTGAATTACCCCCGCTCATTAGTAGGATGAGCGACCGTTAGGATATCATCAAAAATACGTGCCTAGCAAGAAACCGTAATTTGACTTCCCGCAAGCCGTGGGCTAGTCTGAATCAGGTGGTTCAGTTTCCTTTATGGCAGGCGGGAAAGCGACGGCGACTGTCGAGCCGGATCCTGGCTCAATAACCAACTGACCATTCACCGCTGACTACCGGCCACTGGCTCATGTCAACGGACCACGGACGATTCGATGCGCAGAGTTTATCTGGATAACAATGCGACCACGCCCCTCGAGCCTGAGGTGTTTGAAGCGATGCGGCCATTTCTCGCCGAGTGTTATGGAAACGCCTCTTCTATCCACTGGTTCGGCCAGCAAGCGAAGGCGGCGATAGAAACCGCTCGCGAGCAAGTGGCCAAGCTCATCGGCGCCCGGCCCAATGAAGTTGTCTTCACAAGCGGCGGGACAGAGTCTGACAACTCAAGCATCTTCGGAATCGTCGAGGCGGCGCAGCCTCACGGGCAATGCGACGGGAAGCACCTGATCATTTCTTCCATCGAGCATCACGCGGTTCTGAACGCGGCTCAGGCGCTGGAGAAGCGTGGCGCGCGCGTGACCTACGTTCAAGTGGGGACGAACGGTGTTGTGGATCCCGCCGATGTTGAAGCGGCCATTCGCCCCGAAACTGTTTTGATATCCATCATGCACGCCAACAACGAGCTGGGCACGATCCAGCCCATCGAAGAAATCGGCCGCGTAGCGCACGAGCGCGATATATATTTCCATACCGACGCCGTGCAATCCGTGGGCAAGATTCCGGTGAACGTGGAAAGACTTGGCGTCGATCTGCTCTCTCTTTCCGCCCACAAATTTAACGGCCCCCAGGGCACGGGCGCCCTTTTTATCCATAAGGGAACGCATTTGCGGCCGTTGCTTTATGGCGGGCATCACGAGCGCGACCGGCGGCCCGGTACGGAAAATGTTGCGGGCGCAGTGGGCGCGGGCATGGCGGCTGAACTCGCCGGCACGAATTTGGAAATAGAATTGGGGCGCATCTCATCCCTTCGCGACCGGCTGGAAGAAACCATTCTCGCCACAGTTCCGCAGAGCACTCTAAATGGAGACCGCACGCGGCGACTTCCAACCACCACCAACATCAGGTTCGACCACGTCGAGGGCGAGGGTTTTGTTATTGCGATGGATTTGAAAGGCGTCGCGTGCTCAACCGGCGCGGCGTGCTCTTCCGGGTCGATCGAGCCATCCCATGTTCTGAGTGCCATCGGCTTGACGAAGGCGCAGGCGCGCTCTAGCATTCGCTTCAGCCTGGGCCGGCTGAACACTTTGGAAGACATCGACTATGTGCTGGGAGTTTTACCCCCCGTCGTCGAACATTTGCGCGGTTTGTCACCGCATTACAAAAAGAGTCGTCAGTTCTCAGTTGTCAGTAGTCAGTAAGAACTGAAAATTGAGCGTTAAGAATGGTTTAAATTGTTCTACTGACGACTGAAAGCCGATTACTGAATACTTTTTTCTTATGACCACCGCAGTCGCGATGAGTGGCGGCGTTGACAGTTCAACTGTCGCCGCACTTCTCGCTGAAAACAATTCAAACTCGCACACGGATGGCCCGCCGCGCCTGATCGGGCTGACGATGCAGCTCTGGAACCAGCGCCGCTTGGCGCAATTGCAGGGGCTGCCCGAAGGTGCAAGTTTGCCTGGCCAGGCCAGCGGACGCTGTTGTTCTCTCGACGACGCTTACGATGCGCGCCGCGTGGCCAACTTTCTCGGCATCCCTTATTACGTGGTGAATTTTGAGTCGCGTTTTGAGGAGGGCGTGGTGCGCCCCTTTGTGGAGCGCTACCTCGCGGGCGAAACGCCCATCCCTTGCAGCCTTTGCAATACGGAAATCAAGTTTGCGCAGTTTATCGAAACCGCCATGCAGATTGGCGCGGAGCGCGTGGCCACCGGGCATTACGCGCGCCTCCGCCGCGACGAGCAAACCGGCCGCTACCGTTTGTTCGCGGGCCTCGATCACACTAAAGACCAGTCGTATTTTCTTTTTGGCCTCACTCAGGAACAGTTGTCACGGTCATTATTTCCACTGGGCGATTTGCGCAAGGACGAAGTACGCTCCATTGCCCGCACCCGACTGTTGCCCGTTGCCGACAAGCCCGACAGCCAGGAAATTTGTTTTGTGCCTTCCGGAAGCTATCGCGAGTTCATACAGGCTTATCTCGCCGAGAAGGGCGAGACTCTGGAGGGACTGTCCGGAGAAGTTGTTTCAACGGATGGCGAAGTTCTTGCCGAGCATCAGGGTATTCACAACTTCACCGTGGGGCAGCGCAAGGGCCTGGGATTTGCGAGTGGCTCGCCGCTTTACGTCATTGAGCTCGATGCATCGCGCCAGCGTGTCGTGGTGGGTCCTGATGAAGAGCTCTTTCGCCGGCGACTCACGGTTCGCGACGTTAATTGGGTATGTTCCGTCGCGCCGGGCGACGTGTTTGAGGCTCGGGTGAAGATTCGGAACAGGCACGTGCCGGCGGAGGCGCGCGTCGAGGCAAAGGCAGACGGCCAGGCGAGCGTCGAGTTCACAGAACCACAACGGGCGATTACACCGGGGCAGGCTGCGGTGATTTATTCGAACGACAATGACCTGGAGGTTATTGGCGGCGGCTGGATCTCGGGCGTCCTTTAAAGGCGCAGCGCGC
>Ga0070730_10000315_pt1 | contig 60445 bp, 41 predicted proteins | sample Coa_R1_3_FD_66447 | JGI IMG/M metagenome (GOLD analysis project Ga0070730, IMG submission 66447) | Surface soil microbial communities from Centralia Pennsylvania, which are recovering from an underground coalmine fire - Coalmine... | ecosystem: Environmental > Terrestrial > Soil > Unclassified ... | reverse complement strand
GGCGAGGAGATGCACAAGTCGAAGGGCAATTCGATCGCGTTTGACGAAGCGGCCGAGGCGCTGGGCGCGGAAGTCATGCGCTATATCTACACGGAGCAAAAGACGGCGCAGAATCTCAATTTTCCCGATCTTCATCCCGCGGGAAATGCCGGGCAAACAATCGATGGGGACGCGCGGCGCAAGCTGCTGACGTTTTGGAACTGTTACAGCTTCTTCGTGATGTACGCCGGAGCCGACGGCTGGAAACCCGGCGGGCCGCTACAGCAAGTAACGAACGAACTGGACCGGTGGGTGCTAAGCAAACTGCAGCGCCTCGTGGCTGAAGCGAACAACGCTTTTCAGAATTACGAGCACTACAAATTGATCGAAGCTTTCCAGATTTTCGATGAGGAGTTTTCGAACTGGTATTTACGGCGTTCGAGGCGGCGCTTCTGGAAAAGCGAATCGGATGCCTACCAGACTTTGTACGAGGTGCTGACCACGGTCACGCGCGTCCTGGCTCCGGCGCTGCCGTTTTTGACGGAGAACATCTACCAGAATCTGGTGCGCTCGGTGGACCGCTCGGCGCCGGAGTCCGTTCACCTTACGCTATATCCGCAGGTGAACCAGGCGCTCATTGACGAGTCACTCGAACAAAGCATCGCGACGGTGATCCGCATCAAGAATCTGGCGCTGAGCTTGCGAACGCAGAGCAAGGTGAAGATTCGCCAGCCACTGGGCACGCTTTACGTGCGCCCCAAAGATGCGGCTGACCGGCGAGTTTTGGAAAACGCCGACTACGTCGGGCAGATCCTGGAAGAGGCCAACCTGAAGCATCTCGTTTTGATTGACGATGAGAAAACGCTGGTGAAAATCCGACTCAAGGCTGACGCCAAGAAGATTGGGCCGCGAGCGGGAAGATTCCTGAAAGCAATCGGAGAGGCGCTGGAAAGTGCCGATCCCGAGCAGGTACTGAAGGGCGGAACGTACGCGCTTGCAGTGGGCGAGCAGGTCTTTGAGCTGGCTCCGGAAGAAATCGTAATCTCTTTCGAGGGCCCGGAAAACTTGAAGTGCAGCCTGGAACAAGGGACGTTTCTGGCGTTGGACACAACATTGACGCCCGAACTTTTGCAAGAAGGGCTGGCGCGGGACTTCAACCGGATGCTGCAGGACCAGCGCAAAGTTCTGAACCTGGATATTTCCGACCGGATTGTTGTGAGCTATTCCGCGTCGCCGAGGATTGTGGAAGCCATCACCGCGCATGAAGCGTTTCTTCGCAACGAACTTCTGGCCGAGCGGCTGGAATTGAGCCCGGCACAGAATGGCGGGGTCAAACTGGCGCTGAGCGGGGAAGACGTGTTTGTGACCATCAAGCGAGTGTAGAGAAAGCAGCATCGCGGCGCGCGCCGCATCCGTGCTGCTACAATGCCGCTAGGGGACTTCTGAGAAATCATGTTTGCCGTGCGGCTGATCGGAGTGCTGGCGCTCGTAGCCCTGAACGGGTTTTTTGCGGCTGCGGAGTTTTCGCTCGTCGCGGTGCGGTTATCGCGCGTGCGCCAACTGGTGGTCAAGGGCGACCTGCGCGCGCGGATTGTCGAGCGATTGCTGGCGGATTTGCACCGCGTGGTCTCGGGCGTGCAGGTGGGCATCACGCTGACGAGCCTGGCGATCGGCGCGCTGGGCGAAGCTACACTGGCGTCGGCATTCCGACAAATCTGGCACGGGACGCAGGGCACGCGGACGGCGTTTTTCGCGCACGCGGCCGCACTGGCCTGTGCGTTTGCGCTCCTCAGCGCCATGCACGTCGTGCTGGGAGAGCTGGTGCCAAAGACCGTAAGCCTCGCGAGAGCGGAGCGCGTCGCCCTGCTCGTCGCGCTGCCGTTCCAGTGGTTCCTGCACACGTTTCGCTGGGCGATCGAACTGCTGGATGGAGTGTCTGGGGTTATTGTGAAAGCGATGGGAGTCTCCTCGCCGGCGGGATACGGCACCGCGCACTCGACGGAAGAACTGCAAATCCAGATTCAGCAGGCAAGAGAGCGAGGGTTGCTGGCGCCGGGCGAAGAAAAGTTCATCGTCAGCGCCATCGAGCTCGGACAAGTCCAGGTGCGCGAGATCATGGTGCCGCGGCCGGACATGCACACGCTTCCCGTGGAAGCGGGCCTGGATGAAGTGATGCGCGTGTTCGCCACGTCGCAACGCTCGCGCGTTCCCGTCTATCGCGGCTCGGGCGATCACATTCTTGGCTTCGTTCATATTAAAGATATGCTGTGGATTTTGTTGGACAGAGAACGGCGCATCGAAGAAAACCTGCCGCCCCCGCCATTCGACCTGCGGCGCGTGTTGCGCGAGGTCTTGATCGTGCCGGAAACAAAGCCGGCGAGCGAGCTGCTCCAGGAGCTGCGCACGCGCCACATCGGCATGGCCATGGTGGTTGATGAATTCGGCAGCATTCTTGGATTGGTTACACTTGAGGACATCATCGAACAGGTGGTGGGCGAGATTCACGACGAGTTCGACGTGATCGAACGGCCGCTGACTCTCGCGGATGGCGCGGTGATTTTTGACGCGGCTCTCAATGTGCGCGATTTGGATGCGCAGTACAACATCACGCTACCGGAAGACCCAGCTTACGCCACTGTGGGCGGATTTGTGCTGGACCAGCTTGGATTCATTCCGCGCGGCGGCGAAAGTTTCGAGTACGGACAGTTTCGATTCACCGTGGTGGAGATGGATGGCCGGCGCGTCGCGCGCGTGAAAATACAGCGCTTGCGTCCGGCCCTGGAAGATGGGCGAGATGTGGAGTCCGGAGCCGGCGCCGAGCAAATTACGAAGAGCACGAAAACCGCGGCTGCGGATTCCTGAAGCAAACCGCGGGATGACCCGACATGTGCTCAGGCGATTGATGCTGGCCCTGCCTACGCTTTGGCTGGTGCTGGCATCCCTTTTGACTCGTGTTGTTCCCGGAGCGCCTGTGGAGCGGATGCCTGGCGAAGGCGCGACGCCATTTCCCAAGCTTAGCCGCGGCCCGTCGCCGGAGGCCCGACCGCGATGGCAAAAGGTGCGCGGTCAGAATGATTGGTGACACGCGGTAGAGTGTCAGGATGGACAAGATTCGGTGGTATGAGCGTTGAGCTTCGTTTCCATCACATAGACAATCATTAAGTGAGTCCACAAAAACACCGGATTGCCGACTACCTGCAGCCGAAAACGCTAACGATGTTGGTGCTCGGGTTTTCTTCGGGCCTTCCCTTTTATCTGGTAGGCAATACGTTCGGCTACTGGCTGCGGGACGAGCACATCTCCCTGACGTGGATCGGCTTTTCGTCCTGGGTAGGGCTTGCCTATTCGCTGAAGTTTTTGTGGGCGCCGATTGTAGATCGCGTCGATTTGCCGATGTTTAAACGGCTGGGACATCGGCGCGGATGGATGATGTTCTCGCAGATCGTCGTCGGGCTGGCGCTGGCAGCCATGGGAGGAAGTGGCACCAAAGCCGGGCTAGGGAAGCTTGTCGCTTTCGCGCTCGTCGTCGCGCTTGCTTCAGCGACACAGGACATCGTGGTTGATGCGTGGCGAATAGAATCGGCAGACGACGGAGATGAACAAGGGCTGCTGGCGTCCACGTATCAGTTCAGCTACCGCCTGGCGCTGCTGACAACCGATTCCCTGATTCTTATCGTAGCCGCGGCCGTGGGCTGGCGCATGTCCTACGGTATCTACGGCGCATGCATGGCGGTTGGAATGATCGCGACGTGGTTTGCGCGGGAACCGGAGCGGGCGCCTGCGGCGGCAAGAGAGAAGGCTCGCGAAGTCCATGGGGCGCTCGGCGGTTTCTTCGCTACTGTGTTCGACGCCGTTGTGGGGCCGTTTATCGCATTCTTCCGCACGCACGGTTGGCTCGCGCTCGTGATGTTGGCAGCAATTAGCCTGTACCGGTTGCCGGACTTCATGATGGGCCCGATGGCGAATCCTTACTACCATGACCTCGGGATGACGAAGCAAACGGTCGGAGCAGTGCGCGGGTCCATTGGACTCATCGCTACGTTTACGGGCATAGCCGCGGGCGGATTCTGCTCGCTGAAGCTTGGCTACATGCGCGCACTCATCATCGGGGGAATTTTACAGGCAGCGGCGACGGCCGCCTTTGCGACTCTCGCTTTCGCGGGCTTGAGCCTTCGTCTCTTCGCTCTGGTCATGGTGGGCGATAATTTCAGCCTGAGCTTTGCCGGCGTTGCGCTTGTGGCGTACATGTCGAGTCTCACCAACCTGGGGTACACAGCGACGCAGTATGCACTCTTGAGTTCAACTTATGCGTGGCTGGGAAAGATCCTGAAGGGATTTTCCGGCGCAGCGGTGGAAAGCCTGAGCCCCACCCATGGGCTCCTTCACGCCTACGGGATTTTCTTCATCGTTTGCGGACTGACCGGCGTGCCCGCCGTGCTTCTATTCGCGGCCTTGGGTTACTGGCACAGCCGGAAGCAGCCGGCCGCCGAAGTTGCTTTTTAATGGTGGGTCCCAGAGCAAGGGCGCAATCAGCGGAGTATAGGTTCAGCGGTCTCGCTGACCAGAAACAATCGCAATCAGATTAATGACCGCAACGGTTGCGTCGGCGCAAAGTGCCACATGTCGAAAGTCAGCCATTCGCTTGTGCTGCAAATCGTTCGCGAGGGTAAATGAAGCTGTTGCGTGCCGCCGCAAAGCTTCGTTGCTCGCTCCACCGGGTTCCGCCGCGAGATAGGCCTCCGTCAACTGATGTCTGGTCCTCAATTTCCAGGACCCAATCTATGTCAACAATGTCAGTATTTTCCCGCGTGTAAAGTTCTTGGAAAATGCTCAGGAGAGTGTTCCGGTCGTCAGCGGAACTGCGAAGAACTTCGTACTCCTTCAACGGCGCGTGGACTTGAACGGCAGCAACCAACTTGTCGGAGAATGAATCGGCAAGGTAGGATTTGCAATTTCAGGCTATTTCGTGAGGACGACAGGGGTGCCGCGGCCGATGCTCAATGTTCGCGAGGCATTTGCTTTATTAATGGCGATTTCCAGATAGCCGCTTGAACCGATGTAGGCGACAGGTTCGCCTGCCTTGCCGAGTGCGAAAGTGTCTACGAACTGGCTCACCGTGTTGGTGCCGACCTGGAGTTTCAAGCCTCCGCCGTTTTGAGCCTCGCCCGGCAAATCCTCTGCGCGAAAATTGGTTACCAAGTTTCCGAAGGAATCGATTCGAAGTACAACACCCTTAAGGCCGTCATCGCCGGGCTTTGGCTTGGGAAGTGCGAAGCGCTTGTAATCGGTAATTTCTTCGCCCATGGAAGCGGTTTGCCAGCCTTTCGAGAGCCACGCGGCAACGGGGGCAAAGACATCGCGTCCGTGGAACGTCTTGCTAAGCGGCTGCAAATAGTAGTGCTCGGCATTGGCGTGCCGCACGACTGTGTTTTGCTCGCGTTCGTAGATGAGCGAAAGCACACCATTATCCGGGGCGATAAAATATTGGCTTTGCGCGCTCACGAGCAAAGGCCGCCGCTCCGTGCCCACGCCGGGGTCGACGATCACGATATGAATGGTCTTCGGGGGGAAGTAGGCGTACGCCGAGCCGATGGCGAGGGCTCCGTCGAGCAGATCGAAGGGCGTCACATGATGCGTAATGTCCACGATGGTCACTTCAGGATTGATCTTGAGGATGACTCCCTTCAGAGTGCCGACCAGGTGGTCGTCGGTCCCGTAATCTGTCGTCAAGGTAATGATGGCGTTGGCCACAAGGTTCTCCCGCCCTGGCTATTTTGCGCGCCGCCCCACGGAGCAGGCATCCCAGCGCATCTATTGACGCTAACGGAGGCTCGCCCCGTCGTCAAGAAATCGCGCGGCCCCTGCTGTGCAATCGCCAACGGCGTGCTTGGGAGGCATCGACCCGCAGAACTAGCCGGAGCCCTGGTCGGGGGCACATTGATGCCACCCGGGATCCGGGAAATGAATGCGGCAAAACCAAAGCCCACACTGAGTGCAGCGGCGCTGAGCGGGCGCTTCGCACGTTACCTGTTGTTGGGAGATTCCTTTGCAGAGCCGCTTTTTCGGTTTCTTCGTAACCTTGTTCATGACGACCTCCCCGCGCAGGAAGTCCGAGCCTAATAGGGGCGATGGTATCGCATGGCGGGGATGGTTTTGCACCGGGATCTCCGCTGAATTATGTGTGGCGGGGGAATAGAGGGTTGGCGCTCCGGAGATTCGAGACGACCTGGCATTGCTCGTGGCTGTCCCTTGAAGGACGCTACGGACCGTTTGATGAGCGTGTGCAGTTCCATGACTCATTGGAGACACTGGAATGACCCCTTGAATCGGCACACGCGCGATGGGCACACTCGCAAGTTTAAGACGGCCACACCATGAAGCAGTCTCGACGTACAAACGCGCTCAAGGTAGCGGGAGGGCGCAGTTTTCGCATCCAAGCGTCAAGCGATGCCCGGAACCACCTTTTCGATGACTGAGAAGAGTTCTTCCACCTTGAGCGGTTTCGAAACGTATCCGTCCATGCCGGCGTCCAAGCAACGCTCTTTGTCACCTTGCATAGCGTGGGCGGTCAACGCGATGATTGGCAAGTGAGCGCCACTCGCTTTCTCTTTTTCGCGTATCTGCTTCGTCGCTTCGAAACCGTCCATTTCCGGCATCTGGCCGTCCATCAGAACAACGTCGAAGGTCTGTTTATCCAATGCCTCCAGAACTTCGAGCCCATTTTGCACGAGCACTGCGTTATGGCCTCTTTTCTCCAGAAGCCGGGCGATCAGCCGCTGGTTCACAGCATTGTCTTCGGCGACGAGAAAAGAAAGCGATCTCACCTGTTCCCGAATCGTATGTCGAGTCACCAGAGGCCGTTTCCCCGGCGCGCCGGAATCGCCGGCCAGGACACGAAGCAAAACCTCACGCAGTTCGAATCTGTCGAAGGGTTTGCTTAAGTAAGCGGCGACTCCAAGCCTCTGGCACCGCGCGGCGTCCCCGCGTTCACCGCCCGATGTGAGAACAACAATCTTGATGTTGTCAAACGAAGAATTCTTGCGAATTCGTTCGACTAGACCAAATCCATCTATCTCCGGCATGTGGGCGTCGGTCAGGACGAGAGGAAGTTGAGCGCCCGCTCCGTGCGCATGCTGAAGCGTTTGAATTGCCTGTGCCGCGCTTTCAACAACCGTTGGCGTCATTTTCCAACTTCTGAGCGAATCCTCAAAGATGCGTCGATTTGTCGCATTGTCATCCACGACCAGGATCGACACGCCGGCGAGTTGAGACACGTCGAGCACTTCAGACGATATCGCAGCCGCTCCTGGCCTAAGTTGAACTGTGAAACAAAAAGTTGAACCCTTTCCCAAGTCGCTCTCCACCCAGATCTTCCCGCCCATTAGTGCGACGAGCTGATTTGCAATCGTCAAGCCGAGCCCGGTCCCGCCGTATTTGCGTGTGGTGGAGGAATCTGCCTGGGAGAAAGCATTGAAAACCTTATGCTGTTTGTCTGCTGGGATTCCGATCCCGGTATCCCGCACACTGAAGCGCAAGATTGTTCCCTCTGCGCTCTCTGCCGCTGTCCGCACACTGACTTCTACTTCGCCCCTCTCGGTAAATTTGATCGCGTTACCGACCAAATTCACAAGAACCTGACGAAGCCGGGCAGGATCGCCGATGACGCCAGCCGGCACTTCAGGAGACACGTCAAAAATGAACTCCAAGCCTTTTTGCTGCGCACTTATCGCAAGTGTCTTGACCACTTCGCCCAAGCTCTTCCGTAAGTTGAAGTTCAGATAGTCCAGTTCTAACTTCCCGGCCTCCATCTTGGAAAAATCCAGAATATCGTTGAGGAGGGTCAAAAGCCCGTCAGCAGATCCCTTGACCATCTGGAGGTATTCCGCCTGCTCGGGACTGAGGTCCGTTTCGAGCGCCAGATCGGTCATTCCGATGATGCCGTTCATCGGTGTACGGATTTCGTGACTGATGTTGGCCAGGAATTCGCTCTTGGCAAGGTTCGCGGCTTCTGCGCCTTCTTTTGCTTTCAGCAATTCGGTTTCGGTTCGCTTTCTGTCGGTGATGTTGAAGAAAGTGACAACAGAACCGATAAATTTCCCGTCTTGCTGAATCGGGTAAGACCAGTATTCCGCGGGAAAATACGTGCCATCCTTGCGCCATAAGACTTCGTCGTCGGCGTGTGATCCATTGCCAAGTCGAAAGGCTTGATAAATCTGGCAGGCTTCCACAGCGTATGGCTTTCCGTCAGGATGCGAGTGGTGCATTGTGGCGTGCATGTTTTTCCCTAGAAGTTCTGCCGGGCTCTCATAGCCAAGCATACGCACGCACGCGGTATTGCAAAATGTGCAAGCACCGTCCAGATCAATGCCATAGATAGCTTCAGCCGTGGATTCGAGCAGAAGCCGAACTTGCTCTTCGCTCTTGCGCCGAGCTCCCTCGGTGCGTTTCTGCTGGGTCATGTCTTGGGCCAAGCCAACAATTCGAGAAGGCTTTCCTTCTGCGTTAGGCACAGGGAAAGCTCGGGCGTGAATGTCACGAATGGAACCGTCGGGTCGTACAACCCGGTATTCCATGTCGATGTGGCGGCCTTGAAGACATTCCGCAAAAGTGATGCCGACGCGTTCCTGGTCCGCCCCGTGCACCGCCTGTAACCAGGATCGGGGGTCTTCGTAGAGGGCCTGGCGGGACCTTCCCCAAATCTCGTCGTAAGCGGGGCTGACGTAACTAATCTGCACCGGATCGAGAGTCATGACGTAGAAGACCTCGGGAATGTTCTCAGCTATCTGACGTAGCTGTTCTTCGGCGCTGTGGAGCTCCGCGGCGTACTGCTTCATATCCTCAAGACGCCGCTGATTTTCGTAACTCACGGTCGCCTGCGCTGCCAGACTGACAGCCATCCTTTCGTCTTGCTTGGTGAAACTGTCCGTGCCCAGCTTTTCAATCAAGTAGAGTACGCCATAGAGTTTCCCGTGAGAGCACAAAGGCACGCCGAGGAAGGACCGTGTGGATTGGTGCGGCGGAGGAAACCCAGCAGTGAGCGGATCGTTGCTAATATTTTCAGCTCGGAGCGGTTGCGCGACGCGAAGTAGTTCTGCAAGCAATCCTTCACCGACAAGCGGAGCACCTAGGCGGCTTTTCGTTTCGCGATCAAACCCCGCGGTGCAAAACGTCTGCAAAGTGGAGCCATCAGGCTTGAGAACTCCGGCGCACGCATAGCGGGCAGCCGTGAGGTTCCGCGCTGCCTGGCACAATTTCTCAAACAAGGGCAACAGACTGCATTCCGAGGCCAGTTGTTGCACGGTTTCGAGAATCACCGAATTCCGGTCCTGGCTTTCCTCCAGTTCTTGAATCTTCTTTTCGAGTTTGTGGGTTACGACTCGCAGGTGCTCACGGTCAAACTTATCGTCCAACGAGACGGAAGCAGGAGGCGGCGCCTGGCCCAATGCGGCTTGCACGATCTCCAAAACCTTTTCCGGCTCGGCCGGCTTTGGGATCGTGAACAAGACTCCGCAGGCCTCTGCAAGAGCAAGCGCCTCTTTTATATGATAAGTTGCGGTTGCAAAAACGACCTTGGTGGCAGCGATACTTGGGTCGGCGCGCAAATGACGAACGAATTCGTAGCCATCCATCGTCGGCATCAAGATATCCGAGATCACCAAGTCGGGGCGTTCCAGGCGGACGCATGCAAGCGCCTCGGCACCGTCGCAGGCTTCGAGCAAGTGGTGCCCCCTATAAGAGAGAAGAGAAGTGAGAAACTGACGGCTGGGAGCGTGATCGTCAACGACCAGAATTGTTGCAGGCTTTTGGACAGAAGCTACAGCTGGTTCGGCAGTTCCTTTCGGTTGTGCTAATTTGCTCATGTGTTGATTGGTGTCCGCAAGCCAGATGGTGTGGGGTTACTCGCATTTGTGGACGGTTCAGTCAAGACCTCTCGAATTTTCTGCGCCAGCGCTTTAGGACGATAAGGTTTTTGAATAAACACGACGCCGGGTTCAAGAACGCCCTGGTGAGCAATCGCATCATTCGTGTACCCTGAAGTGAAAATAACCTTAACGCCCGGGCGAAGCGCCAGGAGCTGTTCGGCCAGCTCCGAGCCACACATTTCCGCCATAACCACATCGGTCAGTAAGAGATGAATTGGCCCTTCAAAATCGCGGGCGCGCTGAAGCGCATCTTTGCCAGACGTTGCTTCGATGACGGTATATCCGATGCTTTCCAGATAATCCCTGGCCATTTCGCGCAAGGAGTCGGAGTCTTCCGCCAAGAGAATCGTTTCGCTTCCGTGGACTGAGGACTTATCCGATTCCTTTGGAGCCAGCGTTTGCCCGGACGGTTCCACTCGCGGGAGATAGACCTTGAAAGCAGTACCGCGGCCCACTTCGCTGTAGACCCAGATGTATCCACCGCTTTGTTTGACGATGCCGTAGACCGTTGCGAGGCCCAATCCAGTGCCTTTTCCGAGTTCTTTGGTGGTGAAAAAGGGATCGAAAATCCGCGCCTGAGTTTTCCGGTCCATCCCGCAGCCCGAGTCCTGCACGGCGATCATGACGTATTGACCGGGAATCACCTGCTGATGTTCTTGCTTGTAGGATTCGTCCAAATCGGTGTTGCGCGCTTCGATGGAGAGGCGTCCGCCTTTTGGCATCGCATCCCGGGCGTTCACAGCGAGGTTCAGGAGCACCTGCTCGATTTGTCCGGGATCGGCGCAGATGCAGCCGAGCGAGGGTTCGACGGAGACCGTCAACGAAATATCGTCACCAATGAGACGAGCCAACAGGTCTTTCGTTCGATTTACAATCTCTTTCAACTCCAAAACCCGTGGCTGGAGCATTTGCTGGCGGCTGAAGGCCAGCAGTTGCCGAGTGAGGTCCGCGGCAGAGCAACCCGCCTGCCTGATCAGTTCGAGTTTCCGTCTAGCGGAATGTTCGGGAGGGTGTGTCTCCAGGAGCACATCCGTGGACCCCAGAATAACTGTCAGCAGATTGTTGAAATCGTGCGCTACCCCGCCAGCTAACTTCCCAATCGCTTCCATCCGCTGGGAAAGACGGAATTGTTGTTCCATCTGCTTTCGCGCGGTGATGTCGACGATGGTGCTCGAAACAAGCACGCCCTCCCGGGTGACGAGAGGTCCCAGACTGATCTCCACCGGGAACTCCGTTCCGTCTTTCCTGCTGGCGAGCAATTCCATTCCCACTCCCATGGGACGTGCGTGAGGCTTCTTCATGTAGCCGGTCCGGTGCCCTTGATGGGAATGCCGAAAGCGCTCGGGAAGAAGCGTCTCGACGGTCTTGCCGATTAGCTCTCCCCGGGCATAACCGAACATGCTGAGCGCCTGGGCGTTCATTTCAACAATGCGGCCTTTTTCATCGGCGATGACGATCGCCGTGGGCGCCGTCTCGACCAGAGCGTGAAACCGGTCCTCTGCCCGTTTACGCTCTTCGATTTCCGTTTCCAACTGGCGGGTGTGCTCCTCTATCGTCCGGAAACGATCGGCGTTTTCGAATGCCAGCGCAGATTGGGCAGCCAGCGCTGCCAAAATATGGGAATCTTCATCGGTGAACTCCAGGGCGGCGATCTTGTCGGCCACGTAGATCCAGCCGTAGACACGGTTCCCGACCTCCAGAGGCACGCCCAGAAAATTGCGAACGGGCGGGTGATAAACAGGAAGCTCCACTCCCGCAGGCTGGCCAAACGGACTGAAGGCACGCCGGGCTTTCCTCTCACTGACAATCTCCTTGAAAATTGGCCCGTCAAAAACCGGGTGGACAAACTTCGCTGTGACCTCAAGGTCTACTCCAAACAATGCGAACGCCCGAAGATGCAAGCCGTCTCCGGCCAGGATGCCAATCGCGGAGTAATTCGCTCCAACAATCTTCCTCGCAGCATTGCCTGCTTTGTCCATGAGCCGGTCCAAGCCGTCCGAATGCGCTAAATCCAGCCCAAGCTCCAACAAGCAAGCCAAACGCATGCTGACATGATCGAGTTGCTTGCCCTTCTCGTAGAAGGCATTGATCAGGAGTGGAATGGCGTCTTCTTTGGTTTGGGTGGGAGCCGTTGCGGTGGGCCTTTGGATCTCCAAACCTAGCGCTTCCTGCACAATCGCGAGCGCTTTTTCAGGCTCGCAGGGCTTTGAAATAAAAAGCGAGACTCCACAAGTTGCACCCAGCGAACGGGTTTCCCGGTCCAAAAAGGTCGCACTGTGAAAGATAATCGGGACTTTTCCCAGAGTCGGACATTTGCGGAGGGCGGAAACGAACTCGTAGCCGTTCATGGTAGGCATCAAAATGTCTGAGATGATGAGATCCGGCTTTTTCAGCTGCGCCTGTTCTAATCCCTCTTTTCCATCGCCAGCTTCCATGACTTGGTGCCCGAACGGCGTCAATAGGCATACAAAGAGCTGACGATTATTTTTGTCATCATCAACGATCAGAATCTTTGCCATGGATGTGGCCTCTCATGTTGCCAAGGAACGGCACAATTGTGCGTAGTGTTAAGAAGACATAAACCTAGCGCCTGAGCAGAGCGAAGGCCGGCGCAACATAATTTCCTCGTTGCAAGGGCGGAGCAATCGAAGCGCCGAAGGGTTCTGACGCCAGGCCATGGCCGTGACCGTGTTCATTCTTCTTCGATCACCCTTTTGATTTCTTCGTAGGTGGTGATACCCTCCCTTACCCTGAGCAGTCCATCTTCCAATAAGGTCCTCGCGCCCTTGGCGCGCGCGACTTCCATAAGCTCGATTTCCGAAGCACCACTTTCTATCTTCGCCTTAACCTCTTTTCCGATGACCAGGATTTCAAAGATTCCCGTCCTTCCCCTATATCCAGTATGGCCGCAGAAATCGCACCCTTTGCCTCTGGCAAGTTTCCTCGCCGAAGGGAGATTCAGTTTGTCGAGCAATTCTTTCTCGGGTTGGTAATCCGCAACGCACCTCGGGCATATTTTTCTTACCAGGCGCTGGGCGAACGAGCAGTTCAGGACCGAGGACAGCAGGTCTCGCGGCACACCGAGCTCGAGGAGCCTGGTAATCGCACCGACCGCGTTGTTCGTGTGCAGCGTGCTGAAAACCAGGTGTCCGGTGAGAGCGGCACGCACGGCAATCTCGGCGGTTTCGGGATCCCTGATCTCGCCGACGTACAAGACATCGGGGTCCTGGCGCAATACGGACCGAAGTGCGGCAGCGAACGTGACCCCACTCAAAGTGTGCATCTGGCTTTGAACCACACCCTCGATCTCGTATTCGATAGGGTCCTCAAGAGACATAATGTTTACCCGCGACGTGGTGAGAGTGCTTATGCACGAGTAAAGAGTGGTCGTTTTTCCGCTACCGGTAGGGCCGGTAGCAAGGATGATTCCTTTCGTGGCACTGATCATCTTTCTGAAGGTCGCCAGGCTATCTTTGGAAAGTCCGAGATCAGGAAGCGAGGGAGCTCCCTTAGATTTGTCCAAAATCCTCAACACAACGTTTTCCCCAAACAAGGAGGGAAAGGTGGAGGCGCGAATGTCGATATGCCTATTCCTTATGACGATTCCAACTCTGCCGTCCTGGGGAATTCTGTTTTTGGAAATATCCAGCGCGGACATGATTTTTATCCTTGAGATGACCGGAGCAACCAGCTTGCGCGGCAACCGCTCCCTGTCGAAAAGCAGCCCGTCAATGCGGAAACGAACAAGCAGGCAATCCTTCTTGGGTTCCAGATGGATGTCGCTTGCCTCTTCCAGGATTGCCTGGACGAGATAGCTGTTGACGAGCTTCATGATGGGAGCTTCTTCCGCTTCCAGCTTGACACGCAGCTCCAGTGCTTGCTTTCCGTACGCGTCTAACGACTGGCCAATATCCTTTTCCCTGGGTACCTCCTTCATCTCTTTCACCAGCTGATCGATCAGAGTTTTTCTCGCATTGCCAACGCCGTACCACTGGTCGATGGCGGATACGATGCTCTCCTTTGAGGCCATGACCGATTCCGTCTTGCATCGGACGAGCGCAGATATCTGGTCGATCGCCCGGATGTCCATGGGGTCGGACATGGCCAGGGTCAAGACGTCTTCGATCTTGAACAAGGGCAGGATGTTATATCGGCGGGCGATCTTCTCCGGGATGAGGTCCAGCACAGTACGGTCGATCGTATAATTCCTAAGTTCAACGGAGGGCACCGGACTTTTTTCTCCGATGAACCTGGAGAATTCTTCTTCGGTTAGCAGTCCGGATTCCGTCAATACGGTGGCAAGGGGCACGCCGTCGCGCTTTGCGCGCGCCATAGCAGATAAAAGATCTTCCTTCGCAACCAAACCCTCGCTGACAAGGCCCTGTTCGACAGAATCAAGGCTCCTTATGTTGACAACGTTTCCGCTCTTCCGAACTCTGCTAGTCATTGGGCTTACTCAGACGCCGATATATCTTTTGACGAGCGCTATGAGTTCGCTCATCTCAAAGGGCTTAGTCACATATTCGTCAGCCCCCATTTCGATTCCGAGTTCCCGGTCCTTCTCCTGCGCTCTTGCGGTTAACATGATGATGGGTATTTGCCTAAACGCCGCGTCAAACTTGAGAAGCCTGGATACTTTGTAACCGTTTATTTCGGGGAGCATGACATCCAACAAAATAAGATCTGGCATTCTGATTTTTGCTTTCGCAAGAGCTTCTTCCCCGGCATTTGCGACAATGCATTCAATCCCCTCAAACTCCAGGGCGAACTTTATGGAGTCCACGATGTCCGGCTCGTCATCCACTATCAGCACCTTTTTTTTATCCATGCGACGTGACTCCCGAAATGGCTGTCTGCTCTCTTATTTCCTTCCTTGCGAAATCAATCAGTTCACTATCCGATGTTCCATCTTCGGGGTACGCGGCGGTAGCGGTAATGAGGGAACGGCTGAATTCTCCCACCTCGGCTTGCTTCTTGTTGATATTCTGCTTGATCCTTCTCAGCATCGCCTGCGCTCCCGCGCTGTCTGTATCGGGTGCAACCACCATTACTTCATTGCTCAACGGGAAAATCTCTATTTTGTCGGTCGACTTTAAGCGACAGGAAACAATCGCTCGCTCGAGGATTGAGAGCACTTGCCGGGCATCCATTTCCTTATGTCGCTCTAATATACCGTCCATATCGCTAACACATGCAATCAGGAGCGACAGTGGAGCAGCTCTCAATTTTGCTTTTGTCAGTTCGCTCTTAAGTGCATGACAAGCCCGCTCCTCATCAATGACCGGGAGAGCAAAAATGAATTTACTTCCCATGCCTTCATTGCTTTCAAACCAGATTCTGCCCGCATGGGCTTCGATAATGCCCTTACTGATCGCCAAACCCAGACCCGTACCGCCCTGTTTCTTTTGCGATAGAGAGTCCTCGACCTGATAAAATTGTTGAAATAAATGCTTCCTGTGTTCCGCACGGATTCCGATGCCAGTGTCGGCAATGGATGTCTCCACATAACCGATCACTCCGTCGGAACTGTTTGGGGCACTGCTTTTTGGAAGCACATCTATGTTTATTTTTCCCTTGGCAGGCGTAAATTTGATTGCGTTACTAATCAGATTAATGAGGACCTGTTCTATTTTGTCGCTATCTGCGCGGATGACAGGCAGATGGGCGGAATAATTGAAATTCAGCAGCAAAGACTTTTTATCGGCTAATGGACCGAGCGTGATTAGCACATGTTCAATCACTTGCTTTAGATCGAACTTAGTCAATGAAAGCTCAAATTTCCCCGATTCAATCTTCGAGAGTGTGAGTAGATCACTGACCAGACCAGCCAGCCTGTTGATATTCCTTTGCGCCATCCGTAGGAATTGTTCTTGGTCCGCTGTTATTTCCCCAGTCTTCTTCGTTAAAATCAGGTCCACGGCATTCTTGATTGAGGTCAGGGGAGTCCTGAGTTCGTGTGCGGCAACGGATATGAAGTTCGACTTCATCTCGTCGAGTCTTCTTAGTTCAGCATTCGAGCGCTTCAGTTCCGCCGACGTTCGCTCCAGCTCGAGCTTGGTCAGGTCACCCTGTGCAACTTGGTCGCGCAACTTTTCATTCGATGCGTGAAGTTCCAGATTCCGTTTGCGCACTCTTTCTTCCAGGTGGACGTTTAGCGATTCGAGCTGTTCTACCTTTGAGACGAGTTTGTCTTGCAGCAGCTTCAAATGCATGTCCCGAACCGCCGAAAGAACCTGAGGGTCTTGAATTGGTGGTTGGGGCTTGTCGTTCGGCATTAGGGCGGCGTCGATGATTTCGAGCAACCGAGTGGGCTCAAAGGGCTTGGTCACAAACTGGTGCGGCCCGCACGTGTCAGCCAGAGCGCGGGCCTCCGGTTCCAGATAAGTTGCCGTGACGAATATGACGGGGGTGTTCACCTGTTCCGCGTCGGCGCGCAAATTGCGCACGAATTCAAAACCATCCATGCCAGGCATCAGCAAATCAGTGATTATCAAATCCGGAGGATCGGTGTGGGCCTTAGAAAGCGCCTCCAAACCGTTTGTGGCCTCCGAGACTCGATGGCCATGGTATCCAAGCAGTGTCGTAAGAAGGTCACGGTTGATAGCGCGGTCGTCAACCACCAGAATTTTCGCCATCACGGGGCCTCGTGTTTCGGAATGCAGTCTTTCAATTGATCCAACAGGGCTTGCGGTTCGATTGGGCGCGAAATAAATTTCCTGGCCCCTTCGAAGAGAGCCCGCTCCCGTTCTTTCGGTGACCAGACGGATGAGGACAGAAAGACAAAGGGAATCGTAGAAAGCTCTGGTAGTGACTGCACCATGCGCAGGAAGTCGTAGCCGTCCTGGTCAGGCATGTGTATGTCGGAAACGATGAGGTCCGGCTTTGTACGCTTGGCAAGGTCGAGACCTTCTTTTGCCGAGAGTGCCGCGTAGACTTCATATCCCGAAGGCTCGAGGACGCTTTTTACGAGGTCGATATTCGTTTGCATGTTATCGACAAACAAAACGACAGCGAATTTCTTGAGTGCCGAAGGCCTTGCCGGTACGCCCTGATGCTGTAAACGCGCTGCAGGTGGAGTGCTTGCCGGATGGGCCGCTCCAAGGTAGGCCCGGACTTGCGCGGGAAATGTCTCTGGATCGAGTGGTTTGGCGATATAACCGCTGAAGCCCGAGGCCAGAATCTTCTCTCGGTCACCAACCATGGCGAGAGCTGTCACCGCGACGATCGGAATCTCCGCGCACTCAGCCGTCTCCCTTAAGTGGCGGGCTACTTCATATCCATCCATCCGGGGCATGTGGATGTCCAACAGGATCAAGTCGGGCTTTTCGCGGCTTGCCTGTTCGACGCCTTCCGCACCGTCGCGCGCTTCCAGGGCTTGGTGGCCGAATGCGGTCAGCAGGTACACCATGAGCTGCAAATTCGTCGGATTGTCCTCGATTACGAGTATGCGAGCCGTGGGACCTCCTCCAGGGCGGGGATCGAAACGGTGAAGCGGCTACCCTTTCCGTATTCGCTTTCAAAGGACACGCGTCCGCTGATCATGCTGGCCAGTTTTTGGCTGACATGGAGGCCCAAGCCGGTACCTTCGTAAGCGCGCGTGGAAGAGCCATCGACTTGCATGAAGGCCTGGAAGAGTCTTGCTTGGTCTTCCGGCCGAATTCCAATGCCGGTATCCACCACCATAATTTCCGCAAAGAGATTGCCGTTGTCCTGCCTCCCGCGCAGTTCGATCCGCACGGAACCTTTGTCGGTAAATTTGATGGCATTGTTAGTCAGGTTAATCAAGATTTGAGTGAACGACCGGCGATCGGTGCGGACTATGAAATCGCGGTCCGGAACGGCCACTTCAAATTTCAGGTTTTTCCCCTCCGCAAGCGTTCGCAGAGTCGCGCTGACTTCCTCGATGATGGACTGGCAATTCAAGGTTTCCATGTTCAGCTCGACTTTGCCGGACTCGATCTTGGCGAGGTCCAACAGGTCGTTGATGAGAGACAGCAGGTGCCGGCTGCTGGTCTGAATGGTGCGCAACTGCTTTTCCTGGTCCTCGGTGAGCGGCCCGGGCAACTTCATCAACAGCGTTCCGGTGAAACCGATAATGGCATTCAGTGGAGTGCGAAGCTCGTGGCTCATACTCGCGAGGAACCGATCCTTTGCCAGGCTTGCGTTTTCCAGCTCCACGTTTTTCTCCTGTAGCGCCTGCTCGAAGCGCTTGCGTTCCGTAACGTCGCGAGCCGCCGCGAATACACCTTGAAGTTTGCCGCCTTGGTCGTTAAAAGTGGTTGCGTTGTAACTTACGACGATTTCCCGGCCTGATTTCGAGCATGCGGTCAGCTCATAGTTGGTGACTCGAGTTTCGCGCAGAACCAGGCGGATGCCTTCCTCCGCGCGTTTAGGATCCGTGAAGTAGTTCTTGAAGGGCGTTCCAATCAGTTCTTCGCGCGTGCAGCCGGTGAGTGCCTCCATCTGCTGATTGACGTCGGTGATAATGCCAAGCGGGTCGGTGGTCATTAGCGCGTCGATATTCGACTCGATGAGCGATCGCGTGTAAGACTGCGAATCGCGGAGCTGCTTCTCCAGGCCTTTTTGTGCCGTGGTATCGCGGGCTCCCGCCAGAATCCCCAGCGCAGTGCCCGCGGCATCCGTGAATATGCCCGCATTGAAACTAACGGGGATCCTGCGGCCATAGCGGGTGATGAGAATTAGTTCGTAACCGATGACTCGTTTCTCGGCGAATGTTTGAAGCACTCCAGCTCGAGCGCGGTCGCGCTCCGTAAAGTACTCCGAGAACCGGGAGTTAACGAGATGCTTGCGAGAGTAGCCTGTAAGCCGGGTAGCCTCTTCGTTTACGTCGGTAATAGCTCCATCGGGCGCAATTGCGAAGAGCGCGTCTGCGGAAGCTTCGATCAGTGATCGGTTATAAGCTTGTTGTTCGGCAAGCTGCAAGCCGAGCCGCGCTTGCTCCGAGATGTCGCGCGCCGATGCAAAAATCCCTTGAACCTGCCCATCGGGCGTGCGGAAAATCGAGGCGTTGAAGGACACCGTGGCTTTGCGCCCCGTTTTCGACTTGAGCACCAATTCGTAGTTCGTGACCGTCGCTTCCGTCAGCGTTTGCTTTACACCAAGGTCTGCCTTGTCGGGCTCTGTAAAATACTGCTTGAATATCGAACCGATCAGTTCCTCCCGCGCATAACCTGTCATTCGGCACATCTGTTCGTTTACGTCAGTGATAAAGCCGGTGGGGTCGACCGTGATCAACCCGTCCACGGAGCTCTCAATGAGGCCCCGCAGGTAGATTTGTTGCTCACGAAGTTTTTCTTCCAATCGGACCCGATCGGTGATATCGCGCGCGGACGCAAATATTCCGCGTACATTGCCCAGCGGATCGCGGAAGACCGAGGCGTTGAAGGAAACTTGCAGAAGGCGGCGCGTCCGGGAGATCAGGGTCAACGCATATTCAGTCACAACACCAGTGTCGAAGGTTTGCTTGACGCCTTGAGTCGCCCGTTCCGGTTCGGTGAAATATCCCGCGAAGGGGCTGCCAATCAGTTCATCCCGGCCGTAGCCAGTCATGCGGCACATCTGCTCGTTCACGTCAGAAATAATTCCAGTCGGGTCCACGGTCACCAGCCCGTCGACAGAGCTTTCGATAAGGCTGCGGTTATAACCCTGTTGTTCCCGAAGTTGTTGTTCGAGCTTCTTTTGTTCCGTGATATCGCGTGCCGCCGCAAACACGCCTTGAAGCTTTCCGGACTGGTCATAGAAAGTCGTGGCGTTATAGCTGACCACGGTTTCTTTGCCTTTTTTTGAGCGGCCCGTGAGCTCATAGTTTGTTACTTTGCTTTTCGCGAGTGAGAGCCGAATACCCTCCTCAGCGCGAACGGGATCCGTGAAATGACTCTTAAATGGAGTGCCTATCAATTCTTCGCGCGTACAATCGGTCAGCGCCTCCATCTGCTGATTCACGTCGGAGATGACACCGAGAGAATCGGTAGTCATCAAGGCATCGATATTCGATTCGATCAACGAGCGAGTGTAGAACTGCGAAGCCTGTAGCTGGCCTTCAAGCTGCTTTTGTGCGGTGATATCTCTGGCGGAGGCGAAAATTCCACGGACATCCCCCTTGGGGTCGCGGAAAACGGCCGCGTTGAAGGATACTGGGATTTGCTTTCCACCGGCAGCCTGCAGCGTGAGAACGTAGTTGGTTACGGAGTTTTCTTTGAAGGTCAGGTGGACGCCTTCAGCCGCACGTTCTCGCTCGAGAAAATAGTCCGGGAATGAGGAGCCAATTAGCTGGCTCCGGGACTTTCCAGCCAGCTGACTCATGGTCTCGTTGACATCGGTGATGGCCATCTGTTCGTTCACGGTCACCAGGCCGTCCACCGACGCTTCGATCAGACCGCGGTTATAGGCTCGCTCTTCGGCCAACTGTGTCTGCAAGCGGGCCTGGTCCGTAATGTCGCGAGCGGAAGCAAAAATCCCACGAACTTTTCCCGTATCGTCTTTGAAAATCGCAGCATTAAACGAGACAAGCAATTCCTGGCTATCTTTCTTACGCAGGGTCAGTTCGTAGTTAGTGACGGCGCCTTTGTCAAGGGTTTGGCGCACGCCATCGGCGGCGCGCTTCGCGTCCGTAAAGTATTGCTGGAATGCTGTTCCGATGAGCTCCGTACGGGAGTAGCCCGACATACGGCACATCGTCTCGTTTACGTCCGTGATGCTCAGCACCGGGTCAACGGTGATCAGGCCGTCCAGCGAAGCCTCAATCAAGCCCCGGTTGTAACCGCGCTCTTCCACAAGCTGGGATTGCAAGCGAGCCTGTTCTGTGATGTCGCGTGCGGAAGCGAATATCCCTTTCACATCTCCAGAAGGATCACGGAAGACCGAAGCGTTGAAGGACACACGCAGCCGCGATTCGCTCCTGCGAGCCAAAATGAGGACATACTCGGTGACTACGCCCTTTTCGAAAGTTTCCTTTACGCCGGCGGTGGCGCGCTCGGAATCCTGAAAATAATCTGCGAACGGGGTGCCGATGAGCTCCTCGCGGAAAAGCCCGACATTCGGCACATCTGCTCGTTGACATCGGAAATAGAGCCCGAGGGATCGACTGTAATTAGGCCATCCACCGATGCCTCGATCAGGCCGCGGTTGTATGCTTCCGAATCCCGCAGTTGTTGCTCAAGCTTTTTTTGTTCAGTGATGTCGCGCGCCGCAGCGAATACTCCTTGAAGTTTCCCTGCTGCGTCACGGAATGTCGATGCATTGTACGAAACTACAGTCTTGCGCCCATCTTTGGAGTTTGCTGTCAATTCATAATTGGTGACGCGACCTTCGCGCAAGACCAACCGTATGCCTTCTTCGGCCCGGCCCGGGTCCGTAAAGAAATTCTTGAAGGGCGTGCCGATCAGCTCTTCGCGGGTATAGCCCGTCAACGCCACCATTTGCTGATTCACGTCGCTGATGATGCCCAACGGATCCGTAGTCATCAGCGCGTCGATATTTGATTCAATCAGTGAGCGCGTATAGAACTGTGTGGCCTTTACCTCTTCGGTCAGGCGAATTTCATCGGAAATATCCTTGGAGATAAGCAGAAACCCTATCGGTTTTCGCGAGGAATCACGCCGTGGTGTGATTACGACACGCGCTGTGAATTGCTTCCCGTTCTTCCGGCGCCGATTGATTGTTCCTTCCCATTTTCCGTCCCGCAAAGCGGCATCGAGCAGCTCGCGAGGCTTGCCGCTCGCAACGTCCTCAGGCGCATGAAGGATCGAAGAGTTTGCTTTTCCCACCACCTCTTCCGGCTCGTACCCGTACAGTCTTCGAGCTCCCTCGTTCCAGAGGAGGATCTTTCCGTCCAGGTCCTTGCCGATGATCGAGTACTCTGTCGACGATTCGAGGATGTTGGCAATGAAATCGACCGCTTCCTTGGCATTTCCCACGATGGCGTTATCAAATAGCTTTGTCTTGCGAATCTCTTCGGCAAAGCGAATCTCGTGAGAAATATCCTTGGAGATCAGAAGGAAGCCGACCGGCTTGCCCTGACCATCGCGGCGGGGAGTTATCACCACACGCGCACTGATCCGCCTGCCATCCTTGCGTACTCGCCCGATCACTCCTTCCCACTTCCCGTCCCGCAGTGCGGCGGCCATGATTTCGCGTGGCTTTCCTGTAGCCACATCCTCGGGAGTGTGTAGAACCTCGGAATTAAGCTTTCCAACTACCTCCTCGGCAGAGTATCCATACATTCGCCGTGCACCCTCATTCCAAAGCAGGATCTTTCCATCCAGATCCTTGCCGATAAGGGAGTACTCTGTCGAAGATTCGAGAATATTGCTGACGAATTCAACCGCTTGCTGCGCGGTCGCCAGGATAGAACTATCGAAGAGGTTCGATCTCATTGTTCCTTCCGCTTGCTCCGATTCAAAAGATTACCGACCAAAACCCACGCCGAGGTTTTCCTGGCTGTTCCAACCTGTAGGCCAAGCCGCTGCTTTTCGACGTGAGTCAACACACGAGGTTTCCGCCCCAGAGGGAGCTCATATCACTGGAAGGGAAATGGAATCGTAGCTAAGTTGCCCGTTCCCAGAACAAGTCGAACTACGCAGACCCGCCGACATCGGAGGGCATCACGGAGAGGTTTCTTCTTTATACGCCCAACAGTCTTTCTTAGCAAGAACCCTGTGACTCTGGTGTCGAATCGATTCACACAGTGCCGTATCGAGATCTGCATGAAATCAGGAGGACATCCTTTAGGTGATGTACGCCTTGGTGACCAACGGCCGATGACATCAGCGGAAGATCGGAGTACCGCTGTGGCAGAGCAGGATCCAGAGTTTCCTGGGCAAACGTGGACAACAATTATGCAGTGAGCTGCAAGTTCGCGGCGTTGGCCTCGATCACGGGCATGCGGGCCGGTCACAATTCTGGATGGATTTTGTGGGCGTTCCAGGTTCGAAACTCTGACTGCATGGATTAGTGCGGGGGAATACAGTCAATCTGTGAAGCGTACGCAATGGGAGGTGTAAGTCTACGCCAACTGGCTGCGAGATTTGATCGTTCGATTGGCACTGTGCAGAGCTGCATCCGACCGTATCAAAAGGCTTCCACACAGCCGCTGCCATCCAGTTGGATTGAAAAGTCATCTTGATCGCTTCCAGAGGGGCAGCAAAGAATTTGGATTGATACAACCGGCCGTTGCCGAGTTCGATGCGGACTCCCGAATTGCAGGCAGAGTACAATTGCCTCACGTTGGAACTTCAGATGAAAGCTACGGTGAAAGGGGAGTGGAGTCATGCCCGAGATTATCGACTGGCAGCAATCGCCGCGGCGCCATCGCCGTCTGCTTTTCGTCGTTTTTGCCATCGTTGCCGTGGTCATTTTCTGCGGCCGGACGGCGTTATCGTACTACGTTGACGCCCTCTGGTTCGGGTCGCTCGGTTACGGGGACGTGTTCCGGAAGACGCTCACCTTACAATGGATACTCTTTTCGGCATTCTTCGTTGTCACGTTTCTTTTTCTTTACGGATGGTTCCTGGCGCTGAGGCAAGCTTGCCAGCCCGATTTGCCGGAAGATCACGTACTTTTCATCGGCGGACAGCCGTTGAAGCTACGGGTCGCGCGCATCTTGAGCTTGTTGGGTCTCCTGGTCTCGCTCCTTGTCGCCGTCACGACGGGGGCCAGCAACATGATGGAGTGGCCGACGTTCGCGCTTTATTGGTATGCGACACGCGGGACCAATGGCGTCGTGGATCCGATCTTCAGCAAACCGATCAACTTCTATCTGTTCACTCTGCCCACATGGCAGTTCATCACCGGCTGGCTGCTGACGCTGGCTGTCGTTTCCTGTGTATTCGCCGTTTTCTTCATTATCGTTACTGGCAGCACACGAATGCTCTTGGGCCGGCGAGGCAGATACACCCCGAGGCCGTGGCGAGGGTTTTCCATTGCGTTTGGATTCTTGTTGCTGATCCTCGCGATGCGCACGTACATCGCCCGATTCGAACGATTGTGCGACGAACATACGATTTTTAGCGGGGTCACTTACACGGATGCTCACGTCATTCTTCCGGGGATGCTCGTCGTGTGTGCCGCGTTAGTTCTCGGTGCTGGGATTGCAAGCATCAACGTCGTGTCGGTGCCGCGCATGCGCTGGTTGGTGGCAGCGGTCGCGCCAGCCGTGATCTGTTATCTCGTCCTTCAGATCTTGGGCTGGTACGTCAGCATCTTTATTGTGAAGCCAAATGAATTGGTTCGCGAGAGACCTTACATCGCCTACAACATTGACCTGACGCGGCAGGCTTATGGATTGAACCGCCTCTCGCAACGCGAGTTTCCCGCTGAGACGACCGTCGAAGCAGCCGACCCGAGCAACAATCAGGCTACACTGCAAAATATCCGTCTGTGGGACTGGCGCGCACTCCAGGATACGCTGCGTCAGATTCAGGAAATCCGGACCTACTACGACTTTCCCGACATCGATATCGATCGCTATGAAATCAACGGCACAACGCGTCAGGTGATGCTTGCCGCACGCGAGCTCAACGTCGATAAGCTCCCGGAGAGCAGTCGCAATTGGATCAACGAAAAACTTATTTATACGCACGGGTACGGTATAACCATGAATCCGGTGAATGGGTTCACACCAGAAGGACTGCCGACGCTGATTTTGAGTAACATGCCCATTCAGAGCACGGTGCCGAGCATCGTTGTAAAGTACCCGGAGATTTATTTCGGCGAGCTCACCAACACCGACGTGTACGTGAAGACGCGGCAACAGGAATTCAATTATCCCCAAGGCCAGACGAACAGTCTGACGTCCTACCAGGGCAATGGCGGTATCCTCCTCGGGGGTTTCCTTCGGCGCCTCCTCATCGCGTCCGACCGAGGTGACCTGACGAAACTCCCGTTCAGTGACGATATCAACCGGGAAAGCCGACTGCTCATGCGTCGCAACGTGCGCGATCGCGTGGCAGCGCTCGCGCCATTTCTCACCTATGATTCGGATCCGTACATCGTCGTCGGCGACGACGGCCGGCTGTGGTGGATTATGGACGCGTTTACGACCTCAGACAGCTTTCCGTATTCGAGCCACTCTGCTCTCGGTAACACCCTCATTAACTACGTGCGGAACAGCGTTAAGGTGCTCATCGATGCCTACGATGGAAGCACGACGTTCTACGTGTTTGACCCGCAGGACCCAATCATCACGGCATATCAACAGATTTTTCCTGCTCTATTCAAGGACGCAGCGACCATGCCACCAGCACTGCGCAAACACGTGCGTTATCCAGAGTTGTTGCTCAAGATGCAGGCGGCCGTCTACGGCCTTTATCACATGACGGATCCGCAAGTGTTCTATAACCGTGAGGACCTTTGGACAGTCGCTTCGGAAGTGGGCATGGACGAGTCCGGTCAGCAGAGGACCCAGGCGATGGAGCCGAACTTCGTGCTGATGAAGCTGCCCGGTGAGGGCGCTGTCGAGTTTGCGGAGATTCTGCCGTTCACGCCGGCGAACCGGAACAATCTGATTGGCTGGATTGCTGGAAGAAGCGACGGCGAGAAATATGGTACGTCGGTGGTCTACGATTTCCCGAAAACGAAACTCGTCGACGGCCCTCTGCAAATCGAAGCCCGAATCGACCAGAACGCACAGCTATCGGGGCAGCTGACGTTGTGGAATCAGCAAGGTTCCCACGTGCGACGAGGCACTCTGCTGGTCATTCCATGCGGGCGCGCCCTTTTATATGCGGAGCCGATTTACCTGCAAGCCGAGCGGAGCCCGATGCCGGAATTGCGCCTGGTGGTGCTTGCGCTCCAAGACCGACTCGCATACGGACCGACGTTCGCCTCGGCGATGGGCGCACTTTTTGGAGGAGAGGCATCGTCGATGAGCGTCGCGACAGTCCCCTTGGAACAAGAACGTAAAACAGAAGGATCCGCCACGGCGACCAAACCCGCGGCGGATCTGAAAGCGCTCGTTGCTGGAGCGGCCAAAGACCTCGCCGACTACCAGCGACTAACAGCGGAAGGCAAGCTCGGCGAGGCTGGGCAGAAGCTTGAAGAGTTAAAGCACAAGCTCGACGAGTTGAGCGCACGTCAGAAATGATTGCTTCTCTGAACAGTTGCTTTGATACTTGTGTTCGTGTGACTTGGGCCTGTCGGTACCGAGACCCGCGGTTCACATTACAGCTGCGGGCATCGCAAACCATGTCAGCTCTGTCATACTGTTTTTAAGCGCACTTCACCGTTCACTCCGACGAGCGGTCTTTTTCGGATTCTTTGATCTTGCATCAACGACCATGGCTCGTTTGTACTCTTTCGGTCCGCTTCAGTCCGACCCAAACACCTCTTCGAGCAAACTTCGAGCAGGATTACTTCTTCGATCTCCCTTTTACTCAAACTGGGATGCATGCGTTTCGTCACGGCTGCAATTGTAGGTGGAAATTGTCCCGGATGAATCCTGCCGTTCTTCGCCAACAAATGGGTCACAGCTCTGTTGCGATGACGGCAAGATATACTGGGGAAATTTCACTCGACAAGGTGCAAGAGGCGTTTTCCAAGATGGAACTGGAAAATATGGAAGTTATTGGAAAACGGCCGCGCTGTACCGGCAGTCGTTTAGTTGTGTATAATCAACAAACTAGAGGAATGAGCGGGCGTCGTACAATGGCAGTATAGAAGCTTCCCAAGCTTCGGACGTGGGTTCGATTCCCATCGCCCGCTCCATATCGCGCCGTGGGCCTCGCGACGAACGATAACTCTCGACCAGCGCCCAGTAGCCATGGCGCTTGCCAACCTTGTTGCGATAGCAGCGACGCAAGTACATGCATCGATCCTACGCATGGCTACTCTACTTTCAAGAGGCCTGGTCTTCGCTACAAAGACTTTTTCGCGGGACACGCCATACTTCCTGAGAATTCGCACTGAGGACAGGAAGGTTTAAAAATCTGTAGGTTAGAATTACTCCGAAAAGGTGCTGAAAAAATATTCAAATCACCTCAGGCTGCGGAAGGCGGGTTGGTCCTCAAGATTTTCTACCCGATTCTGCCGTCTTGTGGCGCAGGGGAGACCTATCTCTGCCTCCGAGTGTACTCATCACGGGAAAATTGACGTCTAAGTTTGGTTTTATTCCCTGAACGCAAATGCGCCGCTATTTTCCGAGTTGGTATTCCCCCGTGAGCCCGCAACCCGATGACGAGCAGCTGTAGGTGCCTTTTCCCTTGATGCCTTTCAGTTTGCCGGTACCGCCTGTAAAGGTCCAAGTGCCGTCCTCGTCCTGCCCATACGTTCCCGTACCTTGATGGCAGGCAAAGACCTTATCTCCACTGTCCATTGTTATTACCTGACAGCCACGGGCTTGAACGGTGCTTCCGCTGACCTCATTCGTTATCGTAATCACCGCTTCTACGGATTTTGTGCCTTCGATTTCCATGGGCTTTGTGAAGGTGCATTTGACTTGCAGGAGGGCCAGGTTGTGGTCGGGAAGATCGCCGACGGGGATTACGTGCTCGGGATCGGGCTGGCCACATTGGGCGGTTGCGGAGAGTTTGGTTTGCGCAGCGGCTGTGGCGGCCACGAAGCACACCAGGGCAATGGCGATAAAGATTCGACGGATAAGTTTACCTCCTTGAACTTTCCTTGGGGCCCCTCAGGGAATAGGCAGAACAGTAGGTTTGGCGCGCAGGGATGTCAAGCTGGAGACCGCATCGAGTGCCGAGGAGGATGTAGAAATCAGACGGTTGCATTCGTGTGGTGCGCTTCAAGCGTCCTTCTCTAGTGCCTCGTTATTGCACTACTAGAGAAGCGGACCGGGCAGGCTATGAGACAGGCTCTCTGGTTGACCTGCAGCGCTAATCGATACCTATCCCTTCACCAAATCCGGCAGTCATTCCTGAAAAGAGAGCGAACCGCGCACAAATTTCCATCGCGCACTGCACAGCATCGATTTCAGCGGTTGATCTTTCTTGGGGGAGGGAACTGCTATTTCTTCGCGTTCAACTCGTCGCGGACCATCGCTTCTACGACCGGTTTCAATATTTCTCGCGTTACCGCCTGGAGCATCTCCGGGCTCATCCTCGAAAGTACCTTGGCCACCATTTCGTCCATGCTTGGTTCCGCGAGATGTTCGCTCGCGTGGGCCTGGGGAGCTTCTTGCACCGCGGTTTCCGTAACAATTTGCGCTTCTTCGCGAATCGCCTCCACGGTCGCCGCGGGCAACGCTGCCTCTTCCAACTTCGCTTGGACGTCCTCGCTTAAGGCCGATGTAAGGCTATCCACTGTCGCCGCGGGATCTTCTTTCGTCGCCGTGGGTTCTTCATGGACCACAACTTCCTGTGCTTCGGCAACCGAACTTGCCGCCAGCTCACCCGGTGCGGGCGCATCCCACGTCGAGGCCAAACGGTTCGCTTTCTGCGCTTCCGTGTCCCATGGGCTCGAAACTGCCGAAAACCACGCACTCTCCGCGGCCTTTACCGGCTCGGGCGCAACTTGCGGGGCTGGTTTGGCCGGCTCCGCTTGAACTACCTCCGCTGCTTGTTCCTTCGGCGCCCCCACTGATGGCGCAGGCGATTCCATTGTTGCCGTTTTCAGACCGCCTTTGTGATCAAGCGCGGAGGCCCACGCCTCTTCCGAATATGGCGCGGCTGCCCCCGGCGCTATTCTCGTCTCCCCGACCGGCGCATCCGTGACGATCCCGCCCACGCTTTGTTCCGTCTCCGCGGCTTCCTCGAAATTCGATTTCTCTTTTTGTGGAGCCCAGGATTCGCTTCGCCCCTTCCGCCCGGGCGCTTCAGAAAACGCCGTTTCCCGCCAATCCTTCACAGGGCCGCTGGCCTCCTCCGCGTCCAACGACTCGTCGCCGCCATCAAGCCTCCACCCGGCGCTATGCGGCTCTTCTTCCTCAACGGCTTCTTCCTCTTCTTCCTCGCCCGACTTCCAATCTCTCTCCAGTTCCGGTGGCGCTGTCGTCGCGTACCCGAGATCTTCCTCTTGTTCGCTCTCTTTTGTTTCCAGCAGACTCCCGAATGCCACCGGCTGCGACCCGGCGTCGATCTTCACCGGTTGCGGCAGCTCTGGAAGCGCCGGAAGCTCTTCGAGAAATGGTTCGCTTTCCACGGCTGGCAATGCCGGAAGTGCGGCCGGCGTACTCGCATATCCCTGGGAAGCCGGCGCAACCCTTGGCGTCAGCATTTCCGCGACTCGTATCGGCTCTTCATGCGCAGGCCGCGGCGGTGGCCCACCGCCAACATGCACGCCGGCGCGAGCCAACGCGGACTTCACCATCGAGATCAGCGGATCGGGTGGCACAAACGGCTTCTTCAGAACTCCGTCCGCTCCAACCCTTTGTGCCTCTTGTTCATCCAGCGGGTCGAACGCTCCCACAAGCAGAATGACCGGAATATGCGCCAGCGTGCTGTCCGTTTTCACGTATTGGCAAACTTCATATCCGTTTCGAACCGGCATGAAGACGTCGGCAAGCACCAGGTCTGGCTTTATGTCCGAAATTTTCCGCACAGCCGCTTCGCCGTTGCCCACGGCAACAACGTCGATCCCTTGATCCTTCAGGGCAAGCCCCACCATCTTCTGGATGTTGCTGTTATCGTCGGCAACGAGAATTCTAGCCACCAAACAACCTCCGGATGTCTCTCATCCGTTTCTTAATCCATCACCGCCGCGCGTTCGCACTGAGCATGACACCCTTTGCAAACACCCGCTCACAGTGACTCCCAAGTATTGGAGCATTCGGCGTATTGGCCGTCAATCGCTTCGCAGTCCTAGTGTGTCGGAAGTGGATATGGCGTTCCTGACCCCTCCCAGGGCCCCACTCAGCCAAAAAAAGAAGGGGTGTGGCCCTCGCCACACCCCTTAATTCCTTGCATCCGCTATTTCCAGCGAGAATCTACCAGGGGACCAGCTTGCGCATCCCCTTCTTCTTTTTGCTGCTGGATTCCTTTTTGTCTTTGTCCTTGGAGTCCTTCGAATCGGCGCTTTTCGTCGCATCGCCGGTTTTCGCTGCCTCTGCCGTGGGCGCTGGATCTGCTGCCGGCGCTGTACCTGCGGCCGGCGGGTCGCTCTTGGTGGACGCCCCGTCCGCCGCTTCTGTGCCTGTGCTGGTACCTCCCGCCGCGGCCGCGTTTGCATCCTTTGGCGGATCGCCCGTCGCCGGAGCGGTTGCCCCGCCATCAGCTCCCGCTGGCGCCACATCCTCTGATGCAGCCGATGAGCCTGCCCCTCCGTTTCCGCCCGCTGTCACGGTCGTCACAATTCCGGTTGTAGCTCCCCCAGGTTTTGACTTTCCTCCGCCCGTCAGCAAGTCCGCTGCGGACATCGTGTCCGATTCCGGCGCAAGGTTTGGCGCTCCCGTTCTAGCTGCTGAATACATTTCCGCGCCTGGCCCGCTTTTTATCAATCCCATCGGTTTCATTAACAGGCTGGGCTTCGACCTCGGCGCATTCTGTTCTGCCGTCATCCAGGCCAGCGCCGTTGGGTCTGGCTGCGGTATCGGCGCTCCAATCTCCTTCAGCTTTACTTTGGCGTCCCCCGCCATGCTCGAGAGCGGATATTCCCGCACTATTTTTGCGTAGTAGATCGCCGCCACTTCCTTGTGCTCGCTCCTCTCCAGTATGTCTCCCAGCATCCACAACGCGCGGTCGGATTTGCTGTACAGCGGGTATCTCTCCGACACCGTCAGCAGCCTTGCCGCCGCCGCCCTCTTGTCATCCTTCACGTAGTAGAAGTACCCGATCCGGTAATCGCCCTCCGCCAGTATTTCCTGAACTTCCCTCAGCCGCTGCTGCGCCTGCGGTGCCAGCGGATCGTTCGGATATTTTTGCAAAAAGATTTGAAACTCATCCTCCGCCGCAAGCGCGTGAGACCTGTCCCTATCCGGCTTTTCCATCTGCCGGTAGTGCGCCATGGCTACCTGCATTTGCGCATACGTCGCTTCCGGCAAGAACGGGAAGAACACTTCGAAGTCCTTGTAGCCGGAGATCGCCAGCGCCAGGTTTGAAGTCCCGCCCTCTTTGTAGTACGAGTCCGCGATCGCCAGCTTTGCCTTTGCCAGGTACTCGCTGTCCGGATACGTATTGATCAATGTCTGCATGTTCAGCCGGCCTACTTCCTGCCGGCCGTGCTTGATGTCCTCCATCGCCTTGTCATACAGAATCTTGTCTGGCTGCGCGTTGTTATCCACGCTCGTCGATTTATTGATCTTTTTCCTTTTGTGGAAAATCTGCGCGCTGCTTGTCGTCGCTCCCATCAAAAAAAGCGCCCCTAGGACGCAGCACGCCGCGGCATTTCTCTTCACGTATCGGTTGCAGCTCGCACTTCTCACCGTTTGGCCCAATCTTCACCTCTTTCGCTTCTTTCGGGTTCCTCGCCGCGTTCCTCGGACAAACCTCTTGGACACTGACCCGAGACGCACCAACCCGTTTTGCCATCCGACCGCTGGGAACAATTCAGTATAACCTGAACGAAAGGTCAGGTGGAGCAAGAACTTTGCCCCTCCGGACGGGTCCTCCCTTGCGCCCACCATCCCTCACCGTCTGTGATGCGTTCCTTCGCCCTTTCGGGTTGCCTCACTGTGTTCTTCTTTTCTCTCCTTAGTAGGGGCGCAGCATGCTGCGCCCCTAACGCCCAGGCCCCCAATTGCCTCACGTCCGCCCTCCCGCTGCAAGCCTTCCCGCGCACCACCCGCTCATTTCGTTGTAGAATTTCCCTCCAGCAAGGAGGCTGCCCCATGAACTCCACTCTCGCCTTGGATCGCCGTGCATTTCTCCGTACAAGCGCCGCTGCTGGCGGCGGCCTGCTGGTTGCACTCTATCTCCCCGCGGCAAAAGCCGCCTTGTCTTCCCAGGCTCCCAAACCTCTGCCTCTCGCTCCTTTCGCCTTCCTCAGAATTTCGCCCGACGAGTTCGTCACCGTCATCTCCAATCACTCGGAAATGGGGCAGGGAATCTACACCGTCCTTCCCATGCTTTTGAACGAGGAACTTCAAGCGGATTGGTCCAAAATCCGCGTCGAGTCCGCTCCCGTTGATGCCGTCTACAATCACACCGTCTTCGGCATGCAGATGACCGGCGGCAGCACCACCACCGCTTCCGAGTGGGTCCGTTTCCGCCAACTCGGTGCCGCTGCGCGTCTGATGCTCGTAGCCGCCGCTGCCCGGCAGTGGGGCGTTTCCGCGGACTCTTGCAAGGTCGAAAAAGGCGTCGTTCTTCACACTCCCTCTTCTCGCAAGGCGACCTACGGCTCGCTCGCGAGCGCCGCCGCCTCTCTTCCCGTCCCCTCCGAAGTTCCCCTCAAGCCCAAATCAGGGTTCACTCTCATCGGCAAGCCCACCAATCGTCTCGATACGCCGTCGAAGACCAACGGTTCCGCGCAGTTTGGTCTCGACGTTCATCTTCCCGGCATGCTCGTCGCTGTCGTGGCTCGCCCTCCCGTTTTCGGGGGAAAACTCCGCAGCTTCGATCCTGCCGACACCCTAAAAGTTTCTGGCGTCAAGGCCGCCGTGCAGATTCCTTCCGGTGTCGCCGTCATCGCCGATCATTTCTGGCCCGCCAAAGTTGGCCGCGAAAAACTCAAACTGGACTGGGACGATGGCCCCAATGCCAAGCTCTCGACCCCGCAGATGCTCCAGGACTTCTCTAAGCAGTCAGAGACTCCCGGCGCCGTGGCGCGCAAAGTCGGCGATCCCGCTTCCGCTCTCGCCTCGGCTGCCAAAAAAGTCTCCGCCACCTACGATGTCCCCTACCTCGCTCACGCATGCATGGAGCCTTTGAATTGCGTCGTCGATCTCCGCTCCGGCAGTTGCGAAATCTGGACCGGCACGCAGTTCGAGACCGTTGACCGCGCCCGCGCCGCTGAAATTGCCGGCCTTCCGCCCGATAAAGTTCAGATTCACACCACGCTTCTCGGCGGCGGCTTCGGACGCCGCGCCAATCCTGCTTCCGATTTCGTCGTTGAAGCCGTGCACGTTGCCAAGGCCGCCAAAGCCCCCGTGAAAGTTGTCTGGACTCGCGAAGACGATACGCGCGGCGGCTGGTATCGCCCGATGTGGTTCGATCGTTTCTCCGCCGGTGTTGACGCCGAAGGCAATCCCGTCGCCTGGACCCATACCATCGTCGGCCAATCCATCGCGCAGGGCACCTTGTTCGAGGCCATGATGATCAAAGACGGTGTTGACGCTACTTCCGTCGAAGGTGCCGCCGACCTTCTCTACGGCATTCCCAATCTGCAAGTCGATCTGCACACCCCCAAAATCGGCGTCCCCGTCCAGTGGTGGCGCTCCGTGGGCCACTCCCACACCGGTTTTTCCGTCGAAGCCTTTTTCGATGAAGTCGCTCACCTTGGCGGTAAGGATCCCTATCAACTCCGCCGCAAGCTCCTGGCCGCGCAGCCGCGCATGTTGGCCACGCTCGATCTCGCCGCGCAAAAAGCCGGCTGGGGCGCTCCTCTGCCGAAAGGCGTTGGCCGAGGCATCGCTACGCATTTCTCTTTCGATAGCTATGTCGCGCAGGTCATCGAAGCTTCTGTGGAGAAGGGTGCCGTACGCGTGCATCGCATCGTTTGCGCCGTGGATTGCGGCACCGTCGTCAATCCCAACCAGGTCAGGGCGCAGATGGAAGGCGGCATCATCTACGGTTTGAGCGCCGCGCTGAAATCCGAAATCACGCTCGAAAATGGCCGTGTCCAGCAGAGCAATTTCCACGACTTCGAAGTGATTCGCATGTCCGAAGCGCCTCCCATCGAGGTGCACATCGTGCCCAGCGACGAACGCCCCACCGGCGTCGGCGAGCCCGGTGTGCCCCCGGTCGCTTCCGCTCTTGCCAACGCCCTTTTCGCCGCCACCGGCAAGCGCGTCCGCCATCTCCCCATCCGCCCCTCCGACCTGGCGTAACGCCACATCTTTATCCCCTCGTCTGTAGCCGCCCTCTTTAGAGGGCGGGCTTTCCTGCCGCTCTCGCCGCCGCCCTCTATCCCTCGTAGGGGCGCGGCATGCTGCTCCCCATACGCCCAGGCGCCGCATTCCGCCCGCGGCCACCTCCGCTTTATCCTTTGTAGCGCCGCCCTTCAGGGCGGCATCTGTAAGTTCTCCCCCTCGTTATTTCCGCGAGGCCCAATTCTCGAACCGCAGGCCGCTAATCCGCCTGAATTCTTTCTCATTATTCGTCACCAGGACAAAATCTTCCGCCTTTGCGTGAGCCGCGATCCACAAATCGTTGTTGCCGATCATCAAGCCTCGCCGTTCCAAATCGGCTCGTATCCGCCCGTATTCCGCGCACGCATCTTCCGGCAACGCAAGCACCGGGATCAGCGCCGCCAACTCCTCTAGCGCCCGCATGGACGCCTCTCGCTGTTGGCTGCGTTCCGCCCCATAAAGCAGCTCGCCTCGCGTAATCACGCTCATCGCTGTCTCGCCCGCCTTCAGCTTCCGAAAACGAGCCAGAACCTCCGGCGCTTTCTTCTGCCGGATGTAGATGCAGATGTTCGTGTCCAGCAAATAACGGGCGCTCATCTTCACAGACCCTTGCGCCTCTGCGGCGGTTTGTCTTTCCGCTTTCTCGGAAGCATGTCCTTCGGCAGGTTCGCCAGTATTTCGAACGCCCGCTCCAGCCCTCCGCTCTTTTCCCGAAGCACAATTTCGTCCCCCCGCCGGCTGATTTCCAGCTCCTTGCTGTTCACCCGAAATTTCTTTGGCAGCCGCACTGCCTGGCTGTTCCCCGACTTAAACACCCGCGCCGTAGCCATCCTTCACCTCACTCAATTGTATATACGCCACCGGATATACAAAGTCAATCCGCCTCCGCCCGCACTCCACCCACCATTCTTTGTCATTCCCAGCGAAGCGAGGACCCCTTCACTAACGCTCGTACTTTGGGTGATGAATCTGCTTTTTATTCTCTTCTCATCGTTTCTCCGCCCTCGCCGCCCGCTCCCTCTACCTGGCACCTGACCTCCTGCTCGTGCCCTTCATTGCACGCCCACTCCTCTCGTGCTAGTCTCTGCTCTTCCATGCCGGACCAACCACAAAAACGCTCCAACCGCATGCTCTGGGTTGGCCTCGTGCTCCTCCTTCTCGCCATCCTGAGCAACCTGCTTTACTTCCTCAAAGTTCCCGCCGCGTCCCTTCCTTGGGTGAACCTGATCCTGCCCGTGCTGGCGCTGCTCTTCCTCTTGGTCGGATTGGTTCGCGCCTTCGCGCAATCCCAAATCTATCGCGGCAAAATCTGGGGCTCCATGGTCCTCGTTCTCGGCCTGCTCTTGGTCGCCGCCTCCACACTCCTTTTCGTCGGCGCCCGCAAACTTCCGCGTTCCGGCGGCGCGCCGCAAATCGGCCAGCGCGTACCGGAATTCACGCTGGCGGACAGCACCGGCCAGCCCACCTCCCTCACCCAACTTTTCTCCGCCTCCGCTGGCGCTCCGCCGCCCAAAGCCGTTCTGCTTGTCTTCTATCGTGGTTACTGGTGACCGTACTGCAACCTCGAGTTGCGAGGCATCCAGGAGAATCTGCAAGAGTTCGCCGCGCAAGGCGTGCGGCCTGTGGCCATCAGTGTGGATTTGCCCAAAGAGTCCGAGAATCTGCGCAAGAAACGAGGCTACACCTTCACGTTTCTCAGCGATCCGCTAACAGAAACGATTCGCCGGTACGACTTGTTGCACAAGGGCGCCGGCCCCGAAGAGCATGATATTTCTCGCCCCGCCGAATTTCTCGTCGATCGTTCCGGCATTGTCCGCTGGGAAAACTTCACGGAAGACATCCGCGTCCGCCCCCGCGCCCAAAAAATGCTGGCCGCCGCCAACTCCCTCCACTGGTAAGCCCAGGCGCCTGGTGGCACGCCCTTTCCTGCCCGTGCTCTTCACAACCCCTGCGGCCACCTGTAGCCGCCCTCTTTATAGGGCGGGCTTTTACTCTTCCGCGTACGGGCCTTCCCACTTCCGCGTACGGGCCTTTTCCTCCGCTTTATTCTGCCGTCGCCACTCATCCGCAATGTCACTCATTGCATCGCGGACACCTTGGCGCCACAACGCGAATTCTCTCCCAGGAATCTGCATTTTCCGCAGCGTTTGCCATCTTTCATGAGGGGAAGGGCCTTGTCTGCACCGACAAGTCGTTCCGCATCACTCTCATTGCCTCTCACCCAAACTCCCCATTCTCCGCCGCCACGCCGCGATTCGTTTGTCACCACCCCCGCGCTGCGCTATCCTAATCGCTGTACCCCGCATCTGGAGGCCCCCAATGACCCAATCCCTTCCGTCCCTTGACCCGCTATTCCAGAGCATCGTCCTCGCCACTCTCGCCATCGGCCTGCCCATTCTCTTCGTCCTGGCCATCCGTTTTCTCTGGGACCGCAACCTTCAACTCGGCCGTTCCAAAGAACTCGAAAAGCTCATCTGGCAGTTGCACCGCATCGCCAGCGCCCTCGAGCATCAACTGAGTTTGCCATCCACACCCGTCCAGCCGGGCACCGAAGAGCCTCGCGACCTCGCCTATCTCCAACAGCGTCCCGCCCAGCCGACCGCCGCCACGCCCGACGCCGCAACTCCACAAGCCGCTGCCACCACTGCCGCAGCCGCAACGCCCGCCACTGCCCAGGCCGCCGCGCAACAATCCCCAGCAGAACAGCCTGCCGCCCCAGCTAAGCCCGCCACCCAGCAGCCTCCCCGCGCCGGCGTCAACTCGATGTTCGGCATGTAAACCCAGTTTTTCCCGTAGTTAATCCTGGCTGTGCTCTTCGCCCTCGTGGTCGCGGGCCGTTCGACCTAGGTCCTCTGTAGCCGCCCTCTTTAGAGGGCGGGCTTTTACTCTACCGACGATTAGATATTTGATACTGGGTACTGACTAGTTCTTCGTATCCTCTTCATTCCTCGCCACTTAAAATTGCCCTTGATTTAATTACCATTTCGTGCTATAAGCTTATGTGAATTATCTCTGCGAGCCTAATTCTGGTCCCCAACGCTACCATTCACTCCGCCCGCTAGACTCCGCGCCCGTAACCGCTTTGTTTTCCGCACCTTCCGCGCTCTTTGCAAGAGTCCGTATCAATCTCATTCCATTGAACTTATGTTTCCTTTGTTTTCATACACTTGCGCACTCATTTGCAGCGTCCAAAACCATAACTCTTTTATTTTCAGATTCTTGCGCACTCTTTTGCGAAAACACCCGGGTGGGGGGCCCATCTTTCAAGCTGCAGCGTTTTGAACCCTCTCTTCGACTTCCCGCTCTCGACTTATCTCGAAAAATATCCCGTCTTCGCGCGCACCTTGATCCCCTCGCGCTTCGGCTTGATCACAATTTTCCGGAACGTGTCGTCCTTCAACGCGTCCTTCGGGTAGTAGCCCAGCTCATACGAACTTCTCAACTCCTCCGCGATCTGCCGGAAGTACGTATGTGCATCGGTCTTCTCCGCATCAATATGAGCGCCCCCGGTCTCGCTCGCGATCCGGTCCATCACGCTCATGCCATACTTGTTCCTCGCCGTCAGCTTTCCGTGTTCTTTTTCCGTGTACCGGATCGTGTAAACGAGCACGTTCTCGCTTTGCGCCGTTTCAATCGTCGTCATCATGTCGTGCGAACTCGAATTGTCTTCTCCATCGCTGAAAAGCAGAATCGCCCGTCTCCCATTCTCTCTCGCCAGCTTTTCCGTGATCGAGTAATAGATGGAATCGTAGAACGCCGTTCCCAAGTCACGCGACTCCTGCGGCCCAATCTCCGGAAATCTTCCCGTGCTCTTCTCATACCGCTTCCAGTCGTCCAGCAACGTCGCCCCCGACGCCGAAAAATCGCTCACCATCCGGATGTGATTTCCGAATCCCACCAGAAACACGCGATCCTTCGGCCCCAGCACGTCCTTGAAAAACACTTCCAGATCTTTTTGATGTTGCTTCGAGAAATGGTCCTGGCTGCCGCTCGCATCCACCACCAGTCCCAGCGTCAGCGGTACATCCACGCTCCGCGCGAAGTAGGTGATCTTCTGCGGCACGGCGTCTTCCAGAATCTCCACATCGTCCTTCGTCAGGTTGTCGACAAGCGCCCCGCGCTCATCCCGCGCCACAAACGCCACATTCACCAGGTTCACTTTCACCTGGATCTGCGCGTTTTGCGCGTGCAGCAGGGCGGACCCCAGTACGACGCTCGCCGTCAAAACGCTCAGCGCCGGCGCGAGAATACCTTTTCGCCGAAATGCGCTTCCGCTCATTCTTGTTTCCTCACCCCATATCCAGACTTGACTAAATCCGAAAGTAAGACGGCCTACCGCGATATCTCTTTCATACGCTATCAGGGCATACGCATTCTACGCGGGCAATGTTCCCCGCATCCTTCACTAGCTTCTTTCCCTGTTTCACTCGCCTTGCCTGGCTCGCCGCAGCTTAAGTCCCCCGCAACCGGGAATATTTTCGGGTTCTCCGCGGTATCGCTTGGTGGTAGTGTGTATTCGACATTCGGCTTCGCATTTAATCCTCAAGGAGGGTGCGCATGAATCGTGCTTTGGCCCTGCTGGTTTCACTGGCATTTATGCCCGTGGCCCCGCCGCTGGCGCAGGAAGTACAGAAACCTGAACTCGCAAAGATTTCGCTGAAGGTAGGTGATGTCGCGCCCGACTTCACGCTTGTCAGCAATCAGCGCACGACCGTAAAGCTCAGTGACCTTCGCGGCAAGAAAAACGTCTTTCTCGCCGTGTACGTCCTGGCCTTTACCGGCGGTTGAACGAAACAACTTCAGGCGGTCCAGGCTGGAATCGCCTCAGGCAAGATCGACACCTCGGATACGGAAGTCTTTGGAGTCAGCATCGATAGCCCCGCCGCGAACGCGGCTTTTGCCAAGCAGATCGACGTAAAATTCCCTCTCCTGAGCGACATGAACCACAAAATGCTCACCGCCTACGGCATCCTGAAAACCTATAACGTTCAGAGCCAGGAATTCCAGTGGGCGCAGCGCGCCAACATCGTCATCGATAAAGAGGGAATTATCCGCCACATCGAAGAAGGCGACAGCGCCGTCGATCCCAACACCGCCGTCTCCGTTTGCACCGACCTGCATAAGAAGCAGGCCGCGAAATAAATTTCTCTTGGGCCGCCTCGAGCCGCGGAAATTTTACTTCTGCGACTCGAGGTTTTAGTTTCTATGGGACCAACATCATGTTTCTCGTGACGAAACCGCGGCCTTCACTCCTTCGAGGGGACCAGCTTTACGCTTCTCTTGACGAAAGCGCAGTCTTCACTCCGGCCTTTCATACAACACGCGAAATCTTCTGGCGGGCGGCTCTTCGTCATCAAAATATTCTTCAAAGCTTTTCTCTTGGAGCCCCGCGCGAACAAACTCCGCCAATTCGTCTCTCGTCAAAGGCCACGGCAATTGTCCTTCCGGCTCCTGCAGCTCGCGGCCCCTCACGATCGTGAGAAGTTTTCCTCCCGGCGCGACAAGGCCGGAGATTTTGCGGATAGCTTGGGCGCGAAGTGCGACGGGGAGAGCTTGCACTGTGTTCGCCTCGAACACAAAATCAAACTTGCCTTCCCATTCCACCGGCGGCCGAAACAAATCCGCGGCAACGTATTCCACTCTACTCATCGGAAATCTTTTCTTCGCCGTCCGGATGGCCGTCTCGGAAATGTCAAACGCCGTCGTCTCGAATCCCCACGCCGCGAGTTGTTCCGCGTCATCGCCAAGTCCGCATCCGATCACCAGCGCTTTTTTCCCCGCGGTCGCTTGTGGATTCGATTTCCAGAATTCAATCAGGCTTGCGTTCGCTCCGCGGTCGGCCCACGGCACGACGCTCCTGCCTTCTTCTCCTTCTCGATACAGCTGTTCAAACCATCCGGTGGGGTCGCCCTTCCCGATGAATTCCTCCGCCAGTTCCCGCGCTCTCTTTCTGTCCGTCATGTTCCTCGCCAATGATTCACGCGCCATGGGTTTTTCATGGTACCGCTGCGGTAAATGCGCGCAGCACCAGATTGTGTGCGCCCTCGCTTCCGGAAAGCAAGGATCGTAAGCTGCCGTCAATCGTTCTTCTGTGCCCGCTCGGAATCAAGAAGGCGACCGGTCCTGCTAGTTATGATTTGCAGTCCTGCTAGTTATGATTTGGATGAATGCTGCACAAGTTTCCTTCAATCCGTCGTACTATCGAGAGGAAGCGACATCCATACGGAGGAAACTCATTGGGCTCAGAACGCCGTCGCACGCCGAGATATACGTTCATAGCCAGCGCCGAACTCATCGAGGAAACTTCCGATGTGCGCATCGCCACGCGGGTGAGCGAGCTGAGCCTTAACGGCTGCTACCTGGACATGATGAATCCGTTTCCCGTCGGAACTCTCGTACTTGTGAAGATTTCCGCCGGCGAAGCCTTTTTCCAGGCCAAGTCGAAAATCGTTTATGCGCAGACGAATATGGGCGCGGGCGTGACCTTTCTGGAAATCGAAGCTACTTACCAACCGGTGCTGGAGCGCTGGCTGGACGAAGCTATGAAAGGCAATCAAACGCGCGTCGGCTGACCGCGTTCGCTGGTTTCGCCCATTACCTTTCCTCTGTTCTCTCGCTCCTCCCCCTGTAGTGCAAGACCGCCTATCTCCTATGCCGAAGAAGGAAGCGGGGCAGCGGCCCGACTCCCGCGATGCTCATCGCGGAAGGGAGCGAGATTGTTGGCTCGACGTTGAGGGTTTAGCGGGTGGCAACCCAGAAGTTAAGGAGTCTGCGCGCCTTGGGTTTCCACGTAGACGGCGTAGAGAGATTGGCTGGCGGCCATGAAGAGGCGGTTTTTCTTGGCGCCGCCGAAACAGAGGTTGGCGCAAGTTTCCGGGAGATGAATCTTGCCGATCAACGTTGAGTCGGGCGCGAAGACGTGTACGCCGTTATAGCCGGAGCCTCCCCAGCCCGCAGCGGACCACACATTGCCATCGACGTCGCAACGGATTCCGTCCGATGAGCCGGGAGACATGTTCACAAACATGCGCCCATTTTTGAGGCGCGTTCCATCCACCACGTCGTAGGCGCGAATGGGACGAGGATCGCCGTTATGCTTAGGATTTCCGCTGTCCACGATGTAAAGAAGTTTTTCGTCCGGGGAAAAGCAAAGACCATTGGGCTTATCCATGTCGCTGGCAACGACGGACAACTCGCGTGTTTTTGCGTCGAGCCGGTAAACCGCTGTCGGCAATTCGAAAACGGCCTTGTGGCCCTCGTAATTGGACATGATGCCGTAGCCCGGGTCGGTGAACCAGATCGCGCCATCGGAGTGGACGACCAGGTCGTTCGGAGCGTTGAGTTTTTTTCCTTGATAACTGTCGATCAGGACCGTAATTGAGCCGTCGTGCTCGGTTCGCGTCACGCGCCGCGTGTCGTGCTCGCAGGTCAGCAGCCTGCCCTCCCGATCCCGGAAATTGCCGTTGCTGTAATTCGAAGGACTGCGGAACACGCTCACTTCTCCAGTTTCTTCGAGCCAGCGGAGCATACGGTTGTTGGGGATGTCGCTGAAGAGGAGATAGTGTCCCTCGCCAATCCAGACCGGCCCTTCCGCCCAGCGCGCGCCAGTGTATAGCCGCTCGACAGCCCCGTTGTTGACCTTGTATTTTGCGAAGCGCGGGTCAACTACTTCCACTGCGGGGTCCGGATATTCGACAGGATTTTTTTGTTGTTCTTCACCGGCGAGCCCAAAAGGAGCAAATGCCAGCGCCCCTGCCGCGCCTGCCGCAACATTCATAAACGCGCGTCTCTGCATTGGTTTCCCTCCGGCGGGAAATTCCGCCCGACGCACAATATCACGGGCGGTTCTGCAGTGACATCCACGTTTCCTCGCCGGCAGGGTATTAAGGAGTATGGATTCCCGGCTTCACAGGCATCCCGACATCCTCGCGCAATACCAGATTCGTCACGCGAACCAATTATTCCGGGCACACTCCCGGCTGTGAACTATCCTGAACTTAGCTACTCGCGACGTGGTTTCTCCTTTCGCTTCTACCTATGGAGCCGGTACTCGCATGCGAAAAGCTTTGGTCTTTTTCCTTCTTGCGGGCGTTTGCGTCGCCGCGGCCTGGCGATATTTCCGCCCCGATTTTTCATTCAGGGCTGATGCTTCCAGCGAGGGCGGGTTGCCGGCCAGTGTGCTCGTGAACCGCGACGGCAGGGAAGTGAAAATCATCCGGGGGGTGGTCAGCGAGTCGGACCTCTTCAAAACGGTTCGCCGGATCGTCAAGGATTAAGTGGAACGACGTCTGTGATTTACACATCTGGTGCGGGTCGCATCTCCGCAAGCACCCGCGCTGCGGCGATGACAGTTTGCAATTGATGAAGAGCGCGTTTTACGAGGACGTCTACCCGCAAGGCATCACGCTTTAGACAAAGGGTGTTTGATCAATCGCCGACTTGGCGCACCTCCGGAGTAATCTTGAATGGGGAGTCGTGTCGGCCCTCTCTCTGTATCAATCAACGTCGAGGTCAATGATATGTCGCTGAAGATCTTGATTGTAGACGACGATCCGGTAAGCCTGAGAGTGATGCGGTCCTTGATCGTCTCGCTCGGCCATACTGTTCTGACCTTCGAGGACAAGCTGGAAGCCGAGGAACGCGCCGAGTGTCAACGGTTTGACGTCGTCTTTCTGGGAATGCGCCTGCCCGAATTGTATGGGCTTGAAGTGGCCCGCTTTGTCCGCAACACGGAAATGAACCGTGAATCAACGATCGTGATGCTGAACGCAACCGACGATATCGAGAGCCTGCGCATGGCTTTCAGCGAAGGGGCGGACTTTGTTCTCACCAAGCCACTTACGGCCGCCCGGATACTTCCGATGCTGGCAGCCATGGAGTCGCCGGGATGGAAAGGAAAAAGACACGCGGCCCGGTTGCCGCTTTTCACGGATGTTGTCTGTAAGTCCAATGGCAGGGAGTTCCGCCTGCGCAGCATGAACATCAGCCAGAGCGGGATGCTGCTTCAGCCTTCGATCGAGGGGAAGATCGGCGAGGAAGTTGCGCTGGAGTTTAAAATCGCGGAATTTCGCGCTTCCTTGGATGTTCGCGCCCGCATCACACGCAAGGAAGGAACGGACCGTGTGGGAATGGAATTTGTGAATCTCGCGCCGGAAGATATCAACGCGATCCAGCTTTACGTCCTGGGCCGAATGATGAAGCCGCAATTGTCCCATGAACGCGGAACTTCCCGGAACATCTGGATGGAACAGGGATTTTTTACGGAGTCCTAGAAGGCGTAGAAATCCGTTCAGCGAGATTAATTTTGCAGCCTCAGCCTGCTGATGGTGCCCCGAGAGTCCGCGTTTCTTTTCCTGCGCATTGATAGCGAACCGCAGCTAGTCGTCGCGCGGGAGAGTAAGCGTGGATCAGCCGCCCGCCGAGAAGACCACACTTAGCTGATTTATGCTGGATTTAGGTCGCATCGCGGAGAATCGTTGTCCGCGCGAATCGATCCTGGATTGCGGCTGGCGCTGGTGCGCGTTGGCGCTGCAAACTGCGCAATCCAGCGGAAGATGAAGTATGCTTCGGGTTGGTGCTGATTTGAAAATTCCCGGTTCCAGGGAGTCTCGTTGAATTACTCCGCGCTCTTTCGCTCGGCGCTCGTGGCGCTCTTGCGCAATAAGATGAGAAGCGTGCTGACCGTGTTGGGCATCACGATTGGCATTGCGGCAGTGATTTGCGTCGTGGCCATCGGAAAGGCCGGACAAGCGCGCGTCGAACAGCAACTGAACAATCTAGGCGACAATTTTGTGTGGATAGAAGCGGGAGGACGCGCAGTCAACGGAGTGCGGACAGGGACGCACGATACCAAAACGCTCGTCTACGCCGACGCCGTGGCGGTCAAGAACCAGGTTTCGCTGATCAGGAGCGTTTCGCCGAATGTGGACGATCCTGTGCAGGTGATCTACGGCAATCAGAATTGGCACACTTCTTACAGGGGAGTTTCGCCCGAATACTTCGAGATTAAGCGCTGGTATGTTGATCAGGGCGCGGTATTTTCCCAGGACGACGTAGACCGCGCCGCTGACGTATGCGTTTTAGGGCGCTCGGTGCGGGATCAACTCTTCGGAGTGGAAGACCCGGTTGGGAGAGTGATTCGCGTGAACAGTCTTCCGTGCAAAGTCGTGGCCACGCTTCAACCGAAGGGGCTGTCGCTTTCCGGGCAGGATCAGGACGACACCATCATTCTCCCGTTCACTACGGCACAAAAGAAGCTGAAGGGAATCACCTGGCTCGACGATATCCTGTGCTCCGCTGTGTCCCAAAATGCCGTGAAAATGGCAGGGCAGGAAGCGACCGCGGTTCTGCGAGATCGCCATCATCTGCGTCCCGAGGAAGAAGACGATTTTAATATCCGCAATCCGGAAGACATCATTCAGGCGCAGCTCGACGCCAGCAAGACTCTGACGATTTTGCTCATCGCCATCGCATCGGTTTCGCTGATCGTGGGCGGCATCGGCATTATGAATGTGATGCTGGTTTCGGTCACGGAGCGGACGAGGGAAATTGGCGTGCGAGTCGCGGTTGGAGCCACGGAAGAGGCCATCCAGCTTCAATTTCTCGGAGAATCCATCATGTTGAGCCTGGTCGGCGGCGCCGCCGGCGTGCTTTTTGGAGTGTTCGGTTCGTATATGGTGGGACAGACATTGCGGTGGCCGATCGCGATGTCGCTCGAGTCAATCGTTGTCGCGGCGGTGTTTTCGGTGGCTGTGGGCGTCTTCTTTGGGTATTACCCCGCGCGTAAAGCTTCTCTACTCGATCCCATTGAAGCGCTACGGTACGAATGATAGTTCGTCGAAAAATTGATACCAGGGACTGCTAATGAAGATTAAGAGTCGGTGGCTGATACTCGCAGGCGTTGTAATTGTCGCCGGCTTGATCGCCTTTTTCGGGCTGAACCGAAGCGCGCAAGTGCAAAACTTCACCGCGAAAGTCGAACGCGGCGAGATTGATGATGTCGTGGAGGCCACCGGAACGATCAACGCGGTCATCACCGTCCAAGTCGGCTCGCAGGTTTCGGGAACGATTGCCAAATTGAATGCCGATTTCAATTCGCGCGTGCACAAGGGCGATATCGTGGCTTTAATCGATCCTTCTCTTTTCAAAGGCGCTTTGCTGCAGGCGACCGCCGATCTCGAGAATGCCCGGGCAAACCTCGTGGCAGCACGCGCCAATCTGGAAAAAGCGAAGGCCGGCTTGGTGCAGACCAAGGCGGATTTCGATCGCACCGTGCAGTTGACCAAAGATGGAGTGATGAGCCAGCAGCAGCTCGATCTTGCGAAATCGAATTACGACTCCGCGAATGCATCGGTCGGAGGGGCGCTCGCGAACGTGACGCAGGCGCAGGCGCAGATCAGCCAGAAGGAGGCCGCGCTGGCCGTGGCGAAGACGAATCTGGATTACACGGTCATCCGATCGCCGATTGACGGCACGGTAGTGGCCCGGAATGTGGATGTCGGGCAGACCGTGGCGGCTTCGCTGCAGGCGCCGACGATTTTTACCATCGCGCAGGACCTCAAGAAAATGTGGGTGTACGCCAAGACGGACGAGTCGGACGTAGGGAACATCAAGATTGGAAAGCCTGTATCGTTCAAGGTGGACGCGTTTCCGAAGGACACGTTTCATGGGGTCGTGAGCCAGGTACGCATGAACGCGACAACCGTGCAGAGCGTCGTCACCTACGACACCATCATCGAATTCGCCAACCCGGACTTGAAGCTCTTCCCGGGCATGACGGCCTACGTGACGATTCCCGTGGACACCGTGAAAAACGCCTTGAAGCTGCCCAACACGGCGCTGAGATACAAGCCACCAATGACAGCGGAAGAGGTTCTGGCTGTTTACAGACAGTATGGGATTGAAGGAAGCGATCAGAAGCAGAGCGGCGAGGATCGCACCGGAGCTGTGACCGTGGCGGAAGCAGCCACCGTGATCCCGCCTCCCCCGCGCGTCCCGAAAACGGATACGGCCGTCGTTTGGAAGCTGGGCCCGGGCAACACCATGGAGCCGGTCAAGGTCTCGCTAGGGATCACGGATCACGCGTTCACGGAAGTGAAGGGACTCGTGAGAGGTGACTTGAAAGAAGGAGACGAAGTCATCATTCGATCCATTTCACCAAAATCGCAAGGCCCAGGCGCGTTGCGGCGATAAGCGCGGCACTCACCCAATCCGGGGAATCGATGGCGGCAATCAACCAGATCCAGGAAAAGTCAGGCGGCGCGGCGGCGAGGGAAGTCATCCGCGTCGAAGAGCTGCACAAATATTACGAACTCGGCGAAACTCGCGTGCACGCGTTGCGCGGCATAAGCCTGGAGATAAGGCGCGGCGATTTCCTTGCGATTATGGGCGCGAGCGGCAGCGGCAAATCCACGTTCATGAACATACTCGGGTGCCTGGACCGGCCCAGTTCGGGACATTACCTGCTTGAGGGAACCGATGTATCGCAGCACGACAAGCGAGCGCTGGCTCTGATCCGCAACCAGAAGATTGGATTTGTGTTTCAGGGATTCAATCTGTTGTCGCGCACCACGGCACTGGAAAACACGGAGTTGCCGACGCTCTATACGAAAATAGATAAGTTGGAGCGCGAGAAGCGCGCCGCGGATGCACTGGCTATGGTCGGGCTGGCCGAACGCGCGCAGCATTTTCCTTCTCAGATGTCCGGCGGGCAGCAGCAACGCGTGGCGATCGCGCGGGCGCTGGTGAACCGGCCATCCATATTGTTGGCTGATGAGCCGACGGGAAACCTCGATAGCCGGACTTCCGTCGAGATCATGGAAATTTTTCAGAACCTGAACGACAAAGGCCTGACGATCGTGCTGGTCACACACGAACACGACATCGCTCAATTTTCCAGGCGCGTCCTGGTGTTCCGCGACGGAAAGATTCGCAAAGACGACCCAGTGCTCAACCGGCCGCAGGCTTCTCAAGTTCTGCAGAGTCTGCCGACGCTCGAGGATTAGTGGTGATTAAGCCGACGCTCGGAAATTAGCGAAATTCGTTTGTAGATAGCGGGTGGAAACCACGGGTCAGCCGACGCCAACAGGACTCTGGCTTGCATTGAAGGCGATTGGAGTATTTTGGGGATTTGGTGCCGCCAGGGCAATGCAGGCGGGCCTCACGCCGGTGTGGCCGGGAACTTCATTATCCAAGCTGTTTATCCTGGGTTTAGACTTGAGGCGATATTCTCGCTTGCGGACGGAGCAGCAGGTTTTCTGAGCTGAGTCACCCGCAGAAGGATTGATTTCCGGAAAAGCTTTGCATTGCGAGGGAGGCTGCATGAAGTCACAAAGTTTTGGACGGTTTGCAACAGGCCTGATCTTGTTCGGTGCGTTTTCAGTTTCCATGGCCGCTGCCGGCGGTTATCACCTCTTGAAGAAATACAGCTTCGGAGCGGCGGAGGGGAGCACGCGAGAGTACTTCGATTACATCACGGTGGATTCCGCGGCACGCCGCGTGTATCTCTCGCATGGAACGGAGATCAAGGTCATCAACGCGGACACGGGCGCCCTGATTGCCAACATCACGGGATTGAAACAGGATCATGGCGTTGCAGTGGCCAGCGAGTTTGGGCGCGGTTTTATTAGCGACGGCGCCGAGGGTAAGGTTGTGATCTTCGATTTGAAGACGCTCAAAGTGATTGGAGAGGCCAAAGCCGATAAGGACGCCGATTGCGTCGCGTACGATCCTTTTTCGAAACGCGTCTTCGTGATGGAAGGCGATCCGCACAGCGCGACCGTGCTTGACGCGAAGACAGGCACGGTCGTGGGCAAGATCGAACTTGGCGGCGGCCCGGAGTTCGCCGTTGCGGACGGCAAGGGAACGGTTTTCATCAATTTGGAAGACAAAAGCGAGCTGGTCGCCGTTGATTCCACTTCGCTGAAGATCAAAGCACGCTGGCCCGTGGCGCCCGCCGGAGGACCGACGGCGCTGGCCATGGACGTGGCGCATCACAGGCTATTCAGCGCAGGCAGGGAACCGCAGATGATGGTGGTGCTGGACTCCGAAAACGGAAAGGTCATTCAGTCGTTTCCGATTACCGCGGGCGTAGATGCCGCTGCATTTGAACCAGGGACCGGATTAATTTTTGTCTCGACGCGCGAGGGCATGGTGCATGTGTTTCACGAAGACTCGCCAGACCAGTTCAGCGAAGTCGAAACGATCAAGACGGAACTTGGTGCAAAAACGATGGGGCTCGACAAGAAGACGCACAAATTGTTCCTGGACACGGCGGATTTTGCTCCGGCGCCTGCACCCACGGCGGAGCATCCCCACCCGCGAAGCGCGGCCATTCCCGGAACGTTTCACGTGCTGGTTTACGGGAAGTAAGACACCCGCACTCGATGTGCGGCTTGCCGTTTCCGCGGCGGCTTCGCGCGACCTCACAAGCAGATTCGCAGGAAGACTTTTCGGCGAAGCAGTAGGCTACGCGATGCTCGCGGCAACCGGGCGGACGTGCGTGGTAAGCAAGTCAAGGAAAGCCTTGCGCAGGAAGAAGGCGGAGTGGCCGCCTCCAGGAATCGCAGCGAAAAGTTTCTGGGGCGCGCTGATTTCCGCCGCGTAAGCCAGAACTTCCGATGTGACGGTGTACAGATCCTGTTCGCCTTGAAAAAAGAACACCGGAACTTCGAACGTCAGGCCAAGCCGGCGAGCGTCGAACGCAAAGATTTCTCCGCGTAACTTTTCGTACGCCGCAAGCGCAGTTACTCGAGGGTCCCCGGTCGGGAGCCCTGGTGCAATCCAGGTCGAGCCGGGCGACGGATTCCTGACCGCCGCCATGATTTGTGGGTCGAGTCCGGCGATGTATGCCTGCTCAGCGGCAGTGAGCGCGCCACAGTATTTCGATTTGAGCATGTCGTCCGCGGCGTTCAGGTAGGGAGGCGCGCCGATAGCTTCCAGTTCCTCGATGGCGCTTCGATTTCCGGCAGCACGGACTTGCTCCAAGACAATGGAGTAGCCCATCTGTTCCTGCCGCAGCCAGTTTACGCCTTGCCCTGATCCAACGTAGGCTGAGAACAGTTCAGGCCGTTGCTTGATAATCTTCAGGCCGATCAGCGACCCGCCGGACATTCCGAGGACGGCGATTTTTTCGACGCACAACCGGTTACGCACGAACTCAGCCACGGCAATTGCGTCATTCGCGATGCGCTCGAGAGTTAAGGGTCCGGTTCCCGTGTCGCCATTTTTCGCCTGCGTCGCGCCGATACCGGGCTGGTCCCACTGGACGAGCGTGAATTCCTGCTCCCAAGGCGCGAAGAAGGGCGCCATGCGGCTGAGCGACGCGAGAATGAGCAGTACCGGATTGCGCCGGTCTGACCCGCGAAGCGTAATCCACTGCGACACACCGTTGATCTCCGCAAAAAGGCCCTCTTCGATTCGCTCGCCATGCCGCGGGTTCAGGGAGCTATTTTCTGTGTCCACGCGCGTCTCCTTTCGCGCACACGATCTCGCGTGCGCCGTAAAACCTGAATTACATTTCCGGCCGATGAAGGCCCGCTAATTTGCGACGGTGAGTTCGATGGTGACGGAGGATGTGATGCGCCGGCCAGCCAGCGGCGTCTGGTCAATGACGGCTCCATGCGGCCACTGCGGAGCGGCGACGTAATTGACCTTACGGCGCAGGCCCGCGACATCCAGGCGGTGTTGCGCGTCGTTGTCGCTCATGCCCACTAGATGCGGCATGACGTACGCGACTTCCCGGGGGCCGTCGGAAACAAGGACGTCCACGCGGGGCGTCGCGGCTCCGGCTCCCGGCCGGGGTGTCTGGAGAACGACGGTATCCGCGGGTTCGTCGGACGTGGTGATTCCTGAAACCTCTCCGATTTGCAGCCCCGCCCGCAGCAATTCAATGCGAGAGGCGCGAAGCGAGTTGCCCTCAAGAAGCGGAATCTGCAGCTGACGCTGGCCTAAACTGAGAACCACGTGAGCCTGCTGGGAAACTTTCATCAGCATCCCGGGTGGCGGGCTTTGCCGCACCACGACATTGATGGGGAGTTCGCTGTAGAGGCGATCAGCGACGCGAAGAACGAGTCCGCGAGAGCGCAGCAGATTGTTGGCTTCGCTCACGTTTTTTCCCACGAGATTCGGCATGTTCACTTCGCGGCCGTGAATCGCGATGCGCATGGCCGTAATCGCGCTGAGAAAGGCCGCCGCTGCCAGGATGAAGACAAGCAGCGCCATCCGGCTGGCCCATTCAAGTCGCTCTCTCAGAGTCATGGCAGTTGGCCGTTCTCAGATTTCCGTTCTCTGCAATAAGTGTAAAACCGCAGGCGCGCCGGCGGATAGTCTTTTTACTTTTTTAATGGAGGAGGCGGATATTCAGGCAATTTGTCCTTGCTGGTATCGGCGCGCTTTACTTCGAGCTCGTCGAAAAGCAGCGATGGACAAATCACCGTAGTGGGGACGCCGCCGGTGCGGTTGCTCACGAGCGGATCATTGCCGACGGCGATGAGATCGCTCCGCAGAGCCCGCACATCCAGCTCATTAAAGACCGCGCCGCGGACCAGTTCCTCGTGACCATCGCGATAGACGCGATACAGAAGCCGCGGAGAATTGCCGGGGCCAAGAGTATCCACTCGATAGGCATACGGCTGGCCTTGGTCGCTGACCATTTGAATCATCTTCTGTTTCAGTTCCGCCGGAGGAAGAGCTTCCGCGCTCTTCAACAGCAGTACGCCGAGGCTGGGCGAGGGGAAAGAGCCGGGAGCGGCGCGGCCGTGGCCATTCGAAGCAGGGAAATCGCGGACCGGCTGGCGGCCGAGAAGGTAGTTGCTCAGCGTCCCGTTTTCGATCACGTTCACGGTCTTTGCTTTGACGCCTTCGTTGTCCACGTCATAGCTGCCGACGAGGCTGTGACCCTGAAAATCCTTGAGAGTGGGATCGTCGATCAGCGTGAGAAACGCGGGCAGCACGCGCGTCTTGTAACTAGTCGCGAAGGCGCCCACGGTACGGTTGGGGCGCCCTGGCTGCGGCTTGCGGCCCACAACGTTCGAACCGACCAGCGAAGCGATCACGTCATCGGCCGCATCGGGAGCGAAGAGCACCGGGCCACGGTATTCCTCCTCGACGATAGGAGCTTTGCGGAGCGCCACCACCGTTTCCAGGGCTTGCTTCGCGTCGCTCAGCAATTTTTCGCGCGAAGGCAGTTCCTCCTCGCGCCCAACCATCCAGTACGGATTCCGCGTGAGCCGCATGCCGTCCTCGGCTTGCGCGGAGCCATTGAGTTGCAGATTGTAGGTGGTCTTCCCGCTGCGCGTGACCGTCCCTTCGGAATCGACAAAGTATTCATTGATCGCCGAAAAGCGCGCCGAAGCGCTGACGGACTGGACCTCGGGATACTGGCGGTAAAGATTCGTCACGTCCTCAAGAGTTTTGTTCCAGGCTGCCTCGTCAACCTTCAGCGAGACCACCGGTTCAATCGAGTGGACAACCGGCTCCTTGGAAAAATCGTCCACGGGATTCGGGTCCGCACTGAAACGCTTCATCTCGGCTTGTTTTTCCGCCAGAGCCTGGCCGGCCGCCTTGTAGGCTTCATCGGTCGTCAGCCAGATTTGATGGCGCAGCGCGATGGGGTCGTCGTCCTGCGGAAGAATATTCGTTTCGCCCATGCCCTGGCCGAAGTAGCTGTCCTGCTTGTAGTCGCCGACTCGAACCACCACGCGAAGAATTCGGAGCCGCACCCGCTGGTTCTCGCGGAGAGCGCCGAAAGCCGCTTCCGCATCGTAATCGTCCACATCGTTGACGCGATATTCAATGTAGTAGGGCGCTTGAACCCGGTCGATCTTCAGTTGCGCCTTCGAGCGGTCCAGCTCGGTAAGCAGGGCTTCGAGCAGGGCGTCGCCAGCAGCGGCGGGATGGGGCACGGCAGTACCGGGCGCGGCAGCCTCGGGAAACACAGTCTTTGCGAGCGAGTTTTTCGAGGAAGTCTTCGATAAGAAATTTTGCGCGGTCGCGTGCATCTTCGCTACTCCAAGGAGCAGCGAGACGGCCAGCAAACTTTCGATCAGGACGCGATGGATTCTCATGGCTTCACCCCTTGGCTGCCTTGCGCGTCTTTCGCGGCGGTTTTTATAGGTGAAGTGTTTTCGAAACCGGGCGGAGGCAATATCGGTGGACGGTCGTGCGAATGCTGGCGCTTCTGCACCTCCATCTCGGAGAAAAGCATCGCCGGGGCTACGGCGGAGACAGGCACCTGCCCGCTCTCGGCGCCGCAAACGCCATTGAATACGTGCTGTTTGTCGCCGGTCATCAGAATCCGCGTGAGAGCCGCGAGCGGCGTTCCCACAATGTCCACGCCGCGAACCAGCTCATCCGGCCGACCGTCCGCGTAGACTTTGTAGACAATCACGGGAAGCACCTGGAAAGCCTGAGGGAGAGATCGCGTCGTAAGCGTGAACCCGCCCTGGATATCATCGAAATAGAGTCCATAGGGCTTGTTCTGTTTTTTCACTTCGTCGATGAGCTTCTGGCGCAGCTCGGATTCCGGAACGCTTTGCGTGGAGGTCACGATTAAATTGCCTTGGCGTCCCGTGGGCATTAGTCCAGGCTGGTTGCGGCCATGCCCGTTGGACTGTCCAAAATCCTTGATGGGCATCCGCGACATCAGGAAATTCTTCAGAACGCCGTTCTCGATCACATTAACGCGCCTTGCGGGAACTCCTTCGCTATCGAACTCATACGAACCCGCGAGTTTTACTCCCGCGAGTTCGTGGGTAGTGGGATCATCCGCGACGCTAAGGAATTTCGGCAGGACTTCCTGGCCGACCTTCTTTGTAAAAGTTTGACCTTCTTCCTCGTCGCGCTGGCGGTGCCCCTCAAGCCGGTGGCCGAGCACTTCATGGAAGAAAACTGCTGCCGCGCGGCCACTCAAGAGAGCGGGGCCGTCGTAGGGTTCCGCGACCGGGGCATTTTTCAAAGCCTTCAGGTCGTCCGCCATCTTGGCGATCCTGGCGGCGAGGTCTGATTCTGCCGGGAGGCCGCTCGCGGAAGGGGCCTGGAAAGTTTCCACGCGCAGCAACTCCATGCCGTCATCCGCACGCGTTTGCGCCTCCATGATGAGTCGAGTGGTGGCGCTTGGTGTTTCAATCGCGCTGCCTTCGCTCGAGACCATCCGAGAGTCGGAATTGGTCACCTGTAAGACGACAGTTGCAAAATAAACTTCCGGATACTTGCGGAAATTTGCGGACAATCGCCGGATTTCGCTTTCCCAGGCTGCGCGGTCGAAGGCGGGCGCGGGACCTTCGTTGACCACATGGATTTCCGGCGACTCCTTCGAGAAGTCAGGAGACTTGTCTTCTTCTTCGGCGCGGACCGCGGTGTTGGTCCTGACATTCAGAAACGCGGGGGCGGCGCGCTTATATTCGCGGTCGGTCAATTCCCAAAGTACGCGCGCGATGGCGTCCTGATCGTCGCCGAGCGGCAGCGACCCGGATGACATTCCGGTCGAGCGGCTCTGGCCGTGGGTGTTGTCGAGGGCCGGCGTTCCGACACGCATGACCACGTCGGCTTGCCGGCGCTTCAGGGATGCATCCGTCAACAGGCTTCCATACGCGCCCACCAGAACCACCAGATTCTGGTCATAAACGGTGTAGCTCATAAAATACGGGGCAGAGTCCGTTTTCCCCAGGTCAGAAGATGCACGCGCAAGCTCAGCTTGCATGACTTTCATGACCGGGTCGCTTAAGGTTTTTGGCGACGGCTTATCGGGGGATGCGACGGAAGAGCTATCGCCGGCAGCGGAAGCCAGGGGCAGGCTCGCGAGTTGCGCGGCCAGCGCCCAGCACCCGGCAATGCGCAGAAAAGTCTTGGCGCGAAAAAGCAAACTCCGGCGCTTGGCGGATAATTCCGAAATATTCATGTGGCTTGAACTCCTGAGGCAAATATCTCTTTCATGCGAGGGTCAATTTTCAGTATGCCTGAGCGTCCTGCGTCGCGCAAACTAGGGTTGTCCGAAGCGTTCACCCGGAAGCAACCGGGCTCCATGCAAGAACTCCGCCGCGGAAACCTGCTTGCGTCCCTCCAGTTTGACGGAGCGGACGCGCAAAGACGTTGCTCCGCCGCAACTCACCAGCAGCTCACTTCCTTCCGCTCGCAACATGCCGGGAATCAGGTCTTTGTCGGGCTCGCGGAAGTCTCCGGCTAATTCCTTAGACGCCGGCTCGCCCCAAATGTGGCAGGTCTGTCCACGAAAGGCCGTATACGCCCCGGGCCAGGGGGCCAAACCCCGGATGCGATGGAAAATTTCCGTTGCGCTCCGCGACCAGTCGATGCGGCCGTCTTCTTTCTTGAAGATTGGCGCGAGTGAGGCAAGCTTGTGATTCTGCGGGCGCGGAGTGATGGAGCCCGCTGCCAGGCCGCGAAGCGTTTGCGCCATGAGCGGCGCGCCAAGTTCCGACATGCGAAGCGCCAATTCGGGTGCCGTCTCCGTTGCTCCGATTTCCATTTCCTTTTGTAGCAGGATTTCTCCCGTGTCCATGCCTGCGTCAATGCGCATGGTCGTTACGCCTGTTTTCGTTTCGCCGTTCGCGATGGCCCAGTTAATTGGAGCAGCTCCGCGATACTTTGGGAGCAGGGAAGCGTGAAGATTGATCCAGCCGAGTTTTGGAATCGGCAGAAGGCCCGCCGGGATGATCTGGCCGTAGGCGATGATGACGATGACGTCCAGCGCGAGAGATTGCAGCAACGTTTGCACTTCCGGCGCGCGGATTTTTTCCGGTTGATACACGGCAGTTCCTGCCGCAAGTGCGGCTTCTTTAATGGGCGAGAACGAGACTTCCTGGCCGCGGCCTCGCGGACGATCCGGCTGGGTGATCACAGCAACGACTTGAAAATCGGCTTGTGCCAGTAGGTGCTTTAGTGGAGGAACGGCAAACTGCGGCGTGCCACAAAATACAACTCGCATGCAACTCCTCTGAAATCGTTGGGGCGAAGAAACGGCCGGCTTCCGAGCCTACCACTCGCCCTGTTTTTTGAGCTTTTTGATTTTGCGGCGGATGAGGTCGCGCTTGAGCATGCTGAGGTGCTGCAGAAACAAAACTCCATTCAGGTGGTCGATCTCGTGGCAAAAAGCGCGCGCCAGTAGATTTTCGCCGCGAATTTCGAACGATTCGCCTTTGGCGTTTTGCGCCCGTACCGTAACGAACTGCGGCCGCATGACGTACCCGCGAAAGCCCGGGATGGACAGGCAGCCTTCTTCCTCGCGCACTTCGCCTTCGGCATGAATGATTTCCGGATTGGCGATGACGATCTTGGCCTCCGGATTTTTTCCCGTTGTCACGTCCACCACGGCCACGCGAAGGCTCAATCCAATCTGCGGCGCAGCCAGCCCCACTCCCTGCGCGGCGTACATGGAAGCGAACATGTCTTCCGTAAGCTGTTCGAATTCCGCGTCAAACTTTTTCACCGATGCCGTGGGTTTTTCGAGAATCGGGTCGCCGTACTTCACGATCGGATAGATCTTGCGTGCGGCGGCCGCAACGGCTTCCGCGGAGGCCGGCACCGTTTCCGGAGTGGTGGCCGCGTCAGAACTGCTCGATTTGTCTGGCATAGTTGTCGAAATTCCGCCGCATCTCGGAAAGGGAGTCTCCTCCGAATTTTTGCAGAAAAGCATCCGCCAGCACAAGGGCCACCATGGCTTCGCCGGCTACCGCTCCCGCCGGCACCACACACCAGTCGGAGCGCTCATAGGCCGCCGAAACCGGCTCCTTGGTCACCATGTCCGCCGTGTGAAGCGCCTGGCGCAGCGTCGAGATGGGCTTCAGATAGCCGCGTATGACGACGTCTTCTCCATTGGTGATGCCGCCTTCGAGGCCACCGGCGCGATTCGTCGAGCGGCTGAAGCGCCGCGCCGGTTTCTCGTAGAAAATTTCGTCTTGCACTTCGCTCCCATAGGAGCCCGCGGCTGCAACACCGGCCCCGATTTCCACCGCTTTGACCGCTTGTACGCTCATCAAAGCCTGCGCCAGCCGGCCATCCAGTTTTTCGTCCCACTGCGCGTGGCTGCCGAGACCGACGGGCACGTGGTGAGCCACAATTTCGAAAATTCCTCCGACAGTATTTCCGGCTTTGAGCGCCGCGTCCACTTCGCCTTTCATTTTTTCTTGTGTGGCGGAGTCCACGCACCGCAGCGGCGATTCCAGATCGCCGCTGACCGCTTGAATTTCTTTCCATGTAGGCGCACGTTCCAGCCGGACGTGGCCGACTTGGACGGTGTGGCTGGCAATCTCCGTGCCAAATTCCCGCAGCAGCAGCTTCGCGAAAGCCCCGGCGGCAACGCGCGCAGCGGTTTCGCGGGCCGAGGCACGCTCGAGGACATAGCGAGCATCGTGAAAATTAAATTTTTGCGAGCCCGCCAGATCGGCGTGTCCGGGTCGCGGTGCGAGAAGCTTTCTCTCCTGGCTCGCGGAATCGGGGGAAGCTTCGACTGGCAATATCTTCTCCCAGTTGGCCCAGTCGCGGTTTTCAATACGCAGTGCGATCGGTGCGCCGATCGTTTGACCGTGGCGCACGCCGGCAAAAATCTCTGCGTTGTCTTTTTCGATTTTCTGCCGTCCGCCGCGCCCGTATCCGAGCTGGCGCCGGTGCAATTCGTTATTGATAAAGTTCAAATCTACCGGCATGGACGCGGGCAGGCCCGAAACGAAGGCAAGCAACGCTTGCCCGTGCGATTCACCGGCCGTATAAAACTTCAGCATCCGCGCAAACGCCCTCGCTCATCCGGAATCTTGGTGCGGTGGAAACAAGCAGTGTAGCCGCCGCTGCGCGCCGCGTCCAGCGCGTCAAAAGTTACTGGATCAGCTTCCGGCTACCGCGATCACCTGGGATGGGTCCCGCGCGCCTGATTGGCCCAGCTGTTTTGGCTGTGTGACAAACGACGCTCTCCGTCGTCAATAGAACAGATCCAGGCGCGGCCATGCCGGACGAAGAGGCGGTCTCTGTGTTCGAAAAAGGCGGCCGCCAGCAGAAGTTAGCTGGATACGGGAACCCTATGCGGCTTACCTACGTATTCACGGAAGAGGTGACTCATGCCAAGTCTTCCCGCCAGTCTTAGGTACGCGCTGCGACAGTTTCGGTTGTCGCCGGTTTTTACGGCTGCGGCTGTACTGACACTGGCCTTGGGAATCGGCGGGACTACATCGATTTTTACGTTGATCCACGCTGTAATGCTGCGTTCTTTACCGGTATCCGATCCTGGGAGGCTTTATCGGGTTGGAGAGGGCGATGACTGCTGCGTCGAGGGAGGCCCGCAAGACCAATGGGGAATGTTCTCATTCGCGCTGTACGAGCGGCTGAAGACGCAGACTCCTGAATTCGAGGAGGTGGCGGCTTTCCAGGCCGGGCGCTGGCGGCTGAGTGTTCGCCGCCAGGGGGTCGAATCGGCTGCCAGACCTTTGCGGTCGGAGTACGTTAGCGGCAGTTATTTCTCGACGCTTGGAGTCCGCGCCTTCGGTGGACGAATGTTGACGCCTGAGGACGACACGCCGGCAAGCGCGCCCGTCGCCGTGCTAAGCCATCGCGTTTGGGCGACGACCTACGCGGCCGATCCTTCGGTTGTGGGATCGACTTTCGTGGTGGAAGGCCATCCCTTCACGATTATCGGCGTAGCGCCGCCTGGATTCTTCGGCGAGACTCTGCAAAGCGATCCCCCCGATATTTGGCTGCCGCTGCAGCAGGAACCCATGCTCGATGGACAAGGTGGTCTGCTGCATCAGTCCATCTCCGCATGGCTGCGCATGATCGGACGGGTGCGGCCGGGAGCTTCCACTGCAGGAATGGCTCCGCGCCTCACTGGAGCGCTCCGGCAGTGGATGCAATACGATTCCGGCTACCCTTCGAACTGGATGCCGGACGTAATCAAGATGCTCCCCAAGCAGGTCATCAACGTTGTGCCAGCCGGAGCGGGTGTTGCGGTGATGAAGGAAGAATACGGGCGAAGCCTCCAAATTCTGCTCGCAGTGTGTGGGATGGTTCTGCTGATTGCCTGCGCCAACGTCGCAAATCTCCTGCTGGCGCGAGGAGTAGCGCGTCGGGGGCAAACGGCAGTGCGTCTGGCCCTGGGCGCGACTCCGCGCCAGATTGTCGGCCAAGCCCTGACGGAGAGCATTCTGCTCGCCATCGGCGGCGCCATTGCTGGACTTCTGGTGGCGACGGGAGCCGCCCGGCTTTTGCTGGCGCTCGCGTTTCATAGCGCCCATTTCCTTCCGATCAGCGCCACACCATCGATTGCCGTCCTGTCGTTCGCCTTCGCGTTAGCGTTGGTTACGGGGATCATCTTCGGAGCGGCTCCCGCGTGGCTTGCAACGCGCACGGACCCAGCGGATGCCTTGCGCGGATCGGGCCGAGGCACGCGAGATCGTTCTACGTTTGCACGCAAAGCCCTCCTCGTTGTGCAAGCCACAGTGTCCGTTGTTTTGGTCGCTGGAGCGACCATGCTGGGGCGAAGTCTGAACAAGCTGGAGCATCAAGATTTTGGATACAAAGTGCAAGGGCGCGTTGAGGTGGATATCAACAAACCGCTGTCCAGCTATACGCAGCCCAGGTTGGCGGCACTGTACCGCCAGCTTGAAGAGCAACTCGATCGCATCCCAGGTGTACAAGGTTCCGGCTTGGCCTTGTATAACCCGCTCACGGACAACTGGGGCGAATTGATTATGGTGGACGGCCATCCCTCCGGCCAATTCAATGGTGAATCGGGTGCGTCCTGGGATCGCGTAAGCGCTGATTATCTTCAGAACTGGGGAATGCCGATTCTCCGAGGACGAGCGTTTACCGCGGCGGACAACGAAACCACAGCGCCGGTGGCGATCGTCAACGAGGCTTTCGTGAAGCGCTTTTTCAAAAGCAATGAAGACCCGCTGGCCCAGCACTTCGGCCTGGATATGCCGCAATATGCCAAAACTTTCACGATTGTTGGCGTTGTCCATGATGCGAAGTTTACCGGTTGGGGACTGAGCAGGCCTGCGCGCCCGATGTTCTATGTTCCGCTGGCCCAGAACGTGGATTATCAAGACGACATCATGAAGAAGCTGGAGATGCGCTCCCACTTTATCGGTGGGATTATGCTGGTAACCAATCTGAGCCCTGGCGCTCTCGAACCGCTGCTCACCAGGACCTTGGCAGAACTCGATCCCGACCTGACCATTAACAGCATCAGAACGATGGAGCAGCAGGTCGAGCTGTCGTTCGATGAGGAACGCGCCGTTGCCAGCCTCGCGGGCTTATTTGGAATTGTCGCACTGATCCTGGCTGCAGTTGGGTTGTACGGCGTAACCGCGTATACCGTGGCACAGAGAACCAACGAAATCGGCATTCGAATGGCGCTTGGCGCAGACCGTCCCACTGTAATTCAGCTCGTGCTGCGCGGGGCTTTCAAGCGGGTCCTGGCTGGCCTGATTCTCGGATTGCCACTTGCGGTTGGCGCAGGGAGGTTAATCTCCGCGCAACTCTACGGCGTTTCCTCCTGGGACCCGCTGGCTCTTACCGTCGCGGCGGTTGCGCTCGCGATCTGCTCATTTTTCGCAGCAATCATTCCGGCGAACCGCGCTGCATCCATTTCGCCCATGAACGCGCTGAGAATCGAGTAGCGAAGATCTCTCAAGCAATCCCTCGGCGGAGTAGATCGCTGAAGTCTCGCTCATCTCCTTATCCGCCAACTCGCGCCGGCTCTTTGATCGCCAAGCATCCTGAAGGCGGATCAATGCTTGCGAAAAACCGGCTTTCCAATTAGGAACCTGCACCCCGATGAAAGCGAGCCGGGCAAGCCGTTGTCGTAAAATAGACAACTGAGGCGAAGTCTTGCTTTGCATTCGAACAAACTCCCCGGATGAGGGCCCATGCCACTTGAGAAGAGGCAGATTTTTCCGAACCTGTTTCGTTATGTGTGTGATTCCTGCAGCTTCGCGTGGCCCAGAACACCAGTAGCGGAAAGCGAGCTGCCGCCTCCGCCGTCGCACTCATGCCGGATTCAAAACCCTCCCGAACCGGTTACCGTGCCCGGAGTTCCAGAAAGAAAAGTCAGCGAAACTCCGAAACCAAAGCCCGTGGCCGTATGCACGCGATGCGGCGCCCTTTCCTACGCGGCAAATCTGATCAACGGACAGTGTGGGCAGATGGTCGCAGGGAAAAGGTGCGTGGGAGTGAATGGAAGCGCCCTCAACGCCGACGATTGGAAACAATGTGATGCATGTGCGGGAGCAGGGAGCACGGGAACATCTCGTTGCGGCCGTTGCGACGGGGCAGGTTGGTTGTACGCGCGTCTGAGACGGAAGCGCTAGACAAATCTGAACCAGGAGCCGCGGTTGCGAAGCCAACGCGCGCGGCGAAGCATCAAAATGGATCTAAATGCGCACTGCTCAATATTCGTGGGGAGAGCTTTTGCACTCCGGACACACATGTGTCGTGGAATCGGAACCAACAGGCGACGGAATCCGCATGCAGTAAGAGACGCCTGGAAGTGCTAGCTCTTGCACACGGTCTAGCCCGGATTTCTCACCAGGGTTGAGCAAAAGAGGCTTGATTTGAAGTAGAAAAAGGCCGCTTTCTCAGGCATAACTACGTTGTCTAGGCGAAGTAAATGCCAAGAGAAGGGCGG
>Ga0070730_10000313_pt1 | contig 60637 bp, 48 predicted proteins | sample Coa_R1_3_FD_66447 | JGI IMG/M metagenome (GOLD analysis project Ga0070730, IMG submission 66447) | Surface soil microbial communities from Centralia Pennsylvania, which are recovering from an underground coalmine fire - Coalmine... | ecosystem: Environmental > Terrestrial > Soil > Unclassified ... | reverse complement strand
CCCCGCCCGAGGCTGCGCTCGGGCGGTTGCTATCTCCTCCGGCAGGCCGGCCGCGGTACGGCGCATCGTGTTGGCCCTCATCTCCCTCCCCTTCTCCCATTCGTTGCACGATGGGAGAAGGGGCGATCCAGTGTTGCTGGCTCGAACGGCGCCGGGTTAGCGAGTCACAGTATGTCGCGCCTTCAGCCTCTCAACCCATCGGTCTCAAGCTCCCCTCTCCCGGGATTGGGAGAGGTTCAAGCGCGCAGCCGACACCGGGGTGGTCCCAGCCGGCAAAGCGATCTCCCCTCTCCCAGGATTGGGAGAGGGGCCGGGAGTGAGGGCCCGGTATCACCCCTTCACGGCCGCGGCCACGGCGTCGCCCAGCGCCGTTGTCTTCACCAGCTTTGTGCCTTCCTGCGCGATGTCAGGTGTGCGCAGACCCTGTTCCAGCGCCTTGTCTACCGCGGCTTCCACCGCGTCTGCCTCGGCGCCCAGGCCGAAGGAGAGGCGCAGCATCATCGCCGTGCTCAGGATCATCGCCAGCGGGTTCGCCTTGCCCTGGCCGGCGATGTCCGGCGCGGTGCCGTGGATCGGCTCGTAAAGACCCTGGCCGGTGCCGTCCTTCTTCGTCTTGCCGAGGCTTGCTGAAGGCAGCATGCCCATCGAGCCGGCCAGCATCGAGGCTTCGTCGGTGAGAATGTCGCCGAAGGTGTTCTCGGTCACGATCACGTCGAAGCTGGCCGGGCGGCGGATCAGGTGCATGGCGGCGGAGTCCACGAGCAGGTGCTCCAGCTCGATGTCCGGATTCTCCTTGCCCATCTCCACGGCGATCTCGCGCCACATGCGCGAGTTGTCGAGGATGTTCGCCTTGTCCACGCTGGTCAGCTTCCTGCGCCGCTGCCGCGCCAGCTCGAAGCCGGTTTGCAGCACGCGCCGCACCTCCGGCTCGGTGTAGCGCATCGTGTCCACGGCGGCGCGGCCGCGGGCCGAGTCGTAGCGCTTCTGCGGCTTGCCAAAGTAGAGCCCGCCGGTCAGCTCGCGCACTACGACCATATCCACCCCGGCGAGCACGTCGGGCTTGAGCGTGCTGGCGTTCTGCATCAGCGGGTGTACCTTCACAGGCCGCAGGTTGGCGAAGAGGCCGAGGCCGCGGCGCAGCGCCAGCAAGCCCTGCTCCGGACGCACTTTGGCACGCGGGTCGTCCCACTTCGGCCCGCCCACGGCGCCGAAGAGCACGGCGTCGCTCTGCTTGGCCAGGGCCAGCGTCTCCGGCAGAATCGCCACGCCGGCCTTGTCGATCGCCGCGCCGCCGCAGAGCCCCTCGGCCAGCTCGAAGTGGTGGCCGAAGCGCTTCTCGACGGCGCGCAGCACTTTCACGCCCTCGGCGCAGACCTCCGGCCCGATGCCGTCTCCGGGAATGACCGCGACCTTGAACGTTGCCATTGGGCCTCCCTTTGAGCGGGAACTCGCCGGGTTTAGGCTCGGATCTTGCCGCGACGGCCCGCGGCGCGCCGCTGGCCCTCACCCCCGGCCCCTCTCCCATCACGCTGCGCTATGGGAGAGGGGAGATCAACACCGCGGGCTCGTCGCCCGCCTCAGGGCGTGCTCGCGGTGGCGACACGGCCCGCAACCTTCGCCATGTGCCCGACGCGGCTGAGGCCGTCGAGGTAGGCCTTGGCGCTGGCGACGATGATGTCCGTGTCGGCGCCGCGGCCGGTGGCGATGTGATCGCCGGACTTGACGCGCACCACGACCTCGCCCTGCGCGTCGGTGCCCTCGGTCACGCTCTTCACCTGGTAGTCCACCAGCTCGGCGCTGATGCCGGTGATGCGGAGAATCGCCTTGAACACCGCGTCCACGGGGCCGTCGCCGATTGCGGCGTCGGTGACTTCGTCGCCGTCGGGCATGCGAATGCGCACCGTGCCGGTGGCCGTCATGCTGCTGCCTGACTGCACCTGCACCCAGACGAGGTGGAAGACCTCGCTGGCGACGCGCTTCTCGTCCATAACCAGCGCTTCGAGGTCCCGGTCATCGACCTCGCCCTTCTTGTCGGCCAGCTCCTTGAAGGCCATGAAGGCGCGGGAGAGCGCCTCGTTGTCGAGCTTGTAGCCCAGGTCTTCCAGCCGCTGCTGCAGGGCGTGGCGGCCGGAGAGCTTGCCCAGCACGAGCTGCGTGCCTTCCGGTACGCCGATCGCCTTCGGGTCCATGATCTCGTACGTGGCGCGCAGCTTGAGGATGCCGTCCTGGTGGATGCCAGACTGGTGGCGGAAGGCGTTCTTGCCGACCACGGCCTTGTTGTGCTGCACGGGCATGCCGGTCAGGTGCTCGACCAGCTTTGAGGTGCGGTAGAGCTGCGTGGTGTCGATGCCCATCACGCTGTTCAGGTGGTCTTCGCGCGTCTTGATCGCCATCACGACCTCTTCGAGCGCGGCGTTGCCGGCGCGCTCGCCGATGCCGTTGACGCAGACCTCGATCTGGCGGGCGCCGGCGCGCAGCGCAGCCAGCGAGTTGGCGGTCGAAAGGCCGAGGTCGTTATGGCAGTGGACCGAGACGACCGCCTTGTCGATGTTCTTGACGTTCTCGAAGATGCCGCGAATGAAGCGCTCGAACTCGTCCGGGATCGCGTAGCCGACGGTGTCCGGGATGTTGACCGTGGTGGCCCCGGCGGCGATGCACGCTTCGAGCATCTTCCAGACGTACTCCGGCCGCGAGCGGGTGGCGTCCATTGGGCTGAACTCGACGTCGCCGGTGTAGCTCTTGGCGCGGGCCACCATCTCCACGGCCTGGTTCAGCACCTGCTCGTAGTCCTTTTGGAGCTGGTGCATGATGTGGATGTCCGAGGACGAGAGAAAGACGTGGATGCGCGGCTTCTCGGCTGCATTCCGCAGCGCCTCCCAGGCGGCGTCCACGTCGCCGGGCACGGCGCGGGCGAGCGAGGCGACGGTCGCGCCTTTGATCTCGCGGGCGATCGCCGCCACGGCGTCGAAATCGCCGGGCGAGGAGGCGGCGAAGCCCGCCTCGATCACGTCTACGCCCAGCTTTTCGAGCTGCCTGGCGATCTCCATCTTCTCTTCGCCGTTGAGGGCAACGCCGGCGGCCTGTTCGCCGTCGCGCAGGGTCGTGTCGAAAATGATGATGCGGTCCGACATGATGGGTTCTCTCCATAGGATCGTCAGTCGGGAATCAGCAGTCCGCTTGGAGACGGGTCGCGACAGGTAGGTCTCGCCGGCCCTGTCGGCCCTCACCCCCGGCCCCTCGCCCAATCCTGGGCGAGGGGAGCTTGTTTCCTTGCTTCGGTGGCGATTCCCAACCGCCCACTTCCCTGTTCCCTAACCCCTATTCCCTCCGCGCGGCCCTCTCGGCTCAACGGGAGCCGGAGGGCCAGCTAAGGGAGAGTCGGTGCGTCATCATCAGTTCTCCGAGGTATTCCGATATGTCGGCTGCGCTTCAGTCCGAGGCGAAGGGCAGCGGCTTGGCGGGCATGCGGCCCTCGCGGCGGTGGAACTGGCGGATCTCGGCCGGCTCGGCCTCGACCGTGGTCGAGCCAACGCCGCGGGCCAGCGCCACGCGGCCCGTGCGCACGATCTCGCGGATGCCGTAGGGCCGCAGCACCTTGAGCAGGCTTTCGAGGCGATCCTCGTCGCCCACGGCCTCCAGCACCAGCGTCGTGTCGGTCACGTCCGCGATCTCGGCGTGGAAGATCTGCGCGAGCTGCACGATCTCGTGCCGGTTGAGGTTGTTGCAGCGCACTTTGATCAGGGCCAGTTCGCGGGCGATGATGCCGTCGTGCGTGATGTCCGAGACCTTGACCACATCGATCAGCTTGTAGAGCTGCTTCTCGACCTGCTCCACCTGTGTCGTGGCGCCGTCGATCACCAGCGTCATGCGTGAAATGCCCTCGGTCTCAGTCTTGCCCACGGTGATGCTCTCGATGTTGAAGCCGCGGCGGCGGAAGAGGCTGGCGACGCGGTTCAGCACGCCCGGATGGTCCTCCACCAGCGCCACGAGGGTATGCATGCTGTGGGTCGGCATCACGATCGCGCCCCTTTCGATGACTTGCCGGCGGTCGCCGGGTGGTCCAGCGTCTCGGCCAGCGAGGCGCCGGCGGGCACCATCGGCCAGACATTGCCCTCGGCCTCGACGTGGAAGTCGACGAGCACGGGGCCGGGGTGCGCCATCGCCGCGTCGATCGCGGCGCGCACGTCCTGCTTGGCCGTCACGCGCATCGCCTTCATGCCGTAGGCCTCGGCCAGCTTGACGAAGTCCGGCTGGCAGAGCGCCTCGCGCGTGTCCACGGCGACGTAGTTGTTGTCGTAGAACAGCTCCTGCCACTGGCGCACCATGCCCAGGAAGCCGTTGTTCATGATCGCGAACTTCACCGGCACGCGCTGGTCCATGATCGTGGCCAGCTCCTGCGAGGTCATCTGGAAGCCGGCGTCGCCGCAGATCGACCAGACGGTCTTGTCCGGCCGCGCCATCGCCGCGCCCAGCGCCGCCGGCACCTCGAAGCCCATCGTGCCCAGGCCGCCGGAAGTGATCAGCGTGCGCGGCTCGCGGAAGGTGTAGAACTGGCCGGTCCACATCTGGTGCTGGCCCACGCCGGTGACGATCACCGCCTCGCCCTTCGTCGCCTCGTTGAGCTGGCTGATCACGTACTGCACGGACATGGTGCTGCCCGGCGGCACGATGAAGCTCGGATGCTCCAGCCGCATCTCGTCGATCCAGCGCAGCCAGTCGACGTGCGTGTTCGGCTCGACCTCTTGGATCAATGCGCTGAGCACCGTCTTCACATCGCCCACGATCGGCACCGCGGTCTTGAAGTTCTTGCCGATCTCGGCGGGGTCGATGTCGATGTGGATGATCTGCGCCGTGGGGTTGAAGTCGGCGAAGCGGCCCATGGCGCGGTCGTCGAAGCGGTTGCCGATGCCGATCACCACGTCGGCCTTGTCGGTCGCGTGGTTGGCGTAGAAAGCGCCGTGCATGCCCATCCAGCCGTAGCTGAGCGCATGGTCCTGCGGGAAGCCGCCGATGCCGAGGAAGGTGGTGACAACGGGGATGCCGGCCTTCTCCGCGAATGCTTTCAGTTCCGCCGCGCCGCCGGAGGCGATCACGCCCTGGCCGGCGATGATGATCGGCCGCTGCGCCTGATCGATCAGCTTGGCGGCCCGCTTGAGCTGGCCACTGTGTCCCTGCATCGTCGGCTTGTAGCCGCGCAGCGAGATCGTCTCCGGCCAGTGGAACTCGGCCTCTTCCTGGAACACATCCTTGGGAATATCGACCAGCACCGGCCCCTGCCGCCCCGTGCCGGCGATATGGAACGCCTCGCGCACGGTGTAGGCGATGTCCGAGGCCTTCATCACCAAATAGTTGTGCTTGGTGATCGGCAACGTGATGCCGGTGATGTCGGCCTCTTGAAAGCCGTCGCGGCCGAGCAGGTTGCGGGCCACGTTGCCGGTGAGGGCGACTAACGGCACCGAGTCCATCCAGGCCGTGCAGATGCCGGTGACGAGGTTGGTGGCGCCGGGACCGGAGGTGGCCAGGCAGACGCCGACCCTGCCCGAGGCGCGGGCGTAAGCATCGGCGGCGTGCGCCGCGCCTTGCTCGTGCCGCACCAGCACGTGGTGCAGCTTGGGAAACTCGGGGAGGCGGTCGTACAGCGGCAGCACCACGCCGCCGGGGTAGCCGTAAATATGCTCAACGCCCTCGCGCACGAGGCTTTCGAGCAGGATCTGCGCGCCGTTCATTCGCATGCGGGAGTCCTTTCGCCCTTCGCCCCCAGGGTCAGATGGATACGGGTCGCGTCGCTTTGTTGTGCTCTGCGCGGCGATGCTACCCATCCGTCCCGTGACGGCGGGACGGCGAAGCGCTCCTTTCCTGGTCTGCCGGACATCGATCTCTCCATCCGTACCGCCGCAAGACACACCGCACGGCGGCGGCCTGCTCCGGGGAGCACCGCCTGCGTGTCGCTGCCCGGCGCGGCGCTCCCGAACGTCAGATAAGAGGCAGGGGAAGAAGTACGAGCGAGCGTACGGGAAGCAGAATGGCGGGGCGAGCGGCGCGCAGCGCAAAGCCGGCCTCGTGAGAGACCGTCGCTGCCATCCGCCCGCCGGAACACCGTCCGCCCACGCTCACCCTCGTTCGCGTACGAAAAAACCCGTCCCAGCCAAGGGACGGGCACGGCCCGCGGTACCACCCTCGTTCCCCGCGGCGCCGGCGCACTGCGCCGGACCACGAAGCTCTCGGCGGCGCGATAACGAACGCCACTCGTTCCAGCTTACTGCCCGCGATGTGCAGGGCCATCGGCCGGAAGGCTCAGGAGCGAGTTCGGCTGCTGCCACCCGCCGGGCTTGCACCATCCCCGGCTCGCTTCGGGCGCGTGGCGTGCCTGATACTCTCCGTCAACGCCGTGCAAGCGATAGATAACCGCTAAGTCCCATTCACGATAGTCGGCTACGCGGGTAGGTGTCAACAGGGCTCGTGCGCCGGCGCATGCTCCGGAACGTGACACCCGCGGCGGCCCACGCCGAATCTCCGCGCTTCGTACGAATGCGCTACCATCACCACGGCCGAGATGCCGGGCAGATCGCGCGGCGCAGAACGCTTCAGGAGTGGAGGCAGCAACGATGGCAGAGATCGACGGCGCAACGTTGATGGCGCAGAGTCTCAAGGCGCAGGGTGTCGAGCACATGTTCGGCATCGTCGGCTTTCCGGTGCATCCGATCGCCAACGCCTGCCAGCGCGAGGGCATCAAGTTCTACGGCATGCGCAACGAGCAATCGGCCTCGTACGCCGCGCAGGCCGCGGGCTATCTGCTCGGCCGGCCGCAGGCCTGCCTGGTCGTCTCCGGGCCGGGCGTGGTGCACGCACTGGCCGGGCTCGCCAATGCCTGGAGCAACGGCTGGCCGATGCTGCTGATCGGCGGCGCCAGCGATAGCTTCCAGGACGGCATGGGCGCCTTCCAGGAGGCGCCTCAGGTCGAGGCGGCGCGGCTCTGGTCCAAGCACAGCATGCGCGTGGAGACCGTCGGCCGCATTCCCTTCCACGTCGAGACGGCGGTGCGCAAGGCGCTGTATGGCAGGCCCGGCGCCGCGTACATCGACATGCCCAACGACATCATCGTCGGCAAGGTCGAGGAAGAGGCGATCTCGCCCATCCGCCGCGTGCCCGACCCGCCCCGTACCCAGGCGCCTGAAGGGACGGTGCAGGAGGCGCTGGCGCTGCTGAAGACGGCGGAACGGCCGCTGGTGGTCGTCGGCAAAGGGATGGCCTGGAGCCGCGCCGAGGCCGAGGTGCAAGAGTTCATCGAAAAGACACAACTGCCGTTCCTGCCCTCGCCCATGGGCAAGGGCGTGATTCCCGACGATCATCCGCTCTCCGTCGCGCCGGGCCGCACCTACGCCCTGCAGAACACCGACGTCGTCTTCCTGATGGGCGCCCGGCTGAACTGGATCATGCACTTCGGCCTGCCGCCGCGCTGGGCGCCCGACGTGAAGGTGATCCAGCTCGACATCGACGGCAACGAAATCGGCACCAACGTGCCGGCCAGCGTCGGCCTCCTGGGCGACGGCAAGGCGATCGTGCGCCAGCTCAATCAGGCGCTGGAACAGAGTCCCTGGCAGTTCAGCGCCGAGAACCGCTGGCGTTCCGGCCTGCAAAACGCCGTGGCGACGAACACCAACAACACGGAGCCGATGCTGGTCTCCGACGACGTGCCGATGGGCTACTACCGCGTGCTGCGCGAGATCCGCGACGCCCTGCCGCACGACGCCATGCTCGTCTCCGAAGGCGCCAGCACGATGGACATCTCGCGCCAGGTGATTCCCAATTATTTGCCGCGCACGCGGCTCGACGCGGGCAGTTTCGGCACGATGGGCATCGGCTGCGGCTTTGCCGTGGCGGCCGCGGCCTGCCACCCGGAGCGGCGCATCGTCGACCTGGAGGGGGATTCGGCCTTCGGCTTCAGCGGCATGGAGGTGGAGACCGCCTGCCGCTACAACCTGCCGATCACCTACATCGTCGTCAATAACAACGGCGTGGGCGGCGGACCGAGCACGACCGATCACAACCCGCTGACGGCGCGCGCCGGCGCTTATACGGCCAACGCCCGTTACGAGAAAATTGCCGAGGCGTTCGGCGGCCTGGGCTTCTTCGTCGAGCGGCCCGACGAGATTCGCCCGGCGATCGATAAGGCCTTCGCCTCGGGCAAGACGGCGGTGATCAACATCATGATCGACACCCGCGCCCAGCGCAGGCCGCAGCAGTTCCAGTGGCATACGCGCTGAGCGCTGCTGATCGGGAGGAAGCGTTCGGCCCGAAGCGCTGATCGGGCGGGACGTCCCGATCGGCCGGGCTCATTGCCGCGCCAGGCGCAGTAACGTCTGGGCAAGCCGTCGCGCTTCGAGCGGATGCACGAGCACCACGTCATCGCGCTGGGTGATGACGATCAGCGGCTGGCCGTCCGCGCCGCGCCGGCGCCTCAGGGTCGGCGCCGGCCGCGGGCGGGTTGCCGAGCTGATCGGATGCCGGCGGCAGCGACTCCCGGCCAGGCTGGCTGAGGCTTCGGGCTGATCGTCGCACATAGCAGGCTCTCCGGCCGGATTTTGGAGACAGCGCCGCCCTGCCGGTGCGGGCCGGCGCTTTCGAACCGGGGATCTGGCAGCTAAGACGGTGCGAGGCGGAACCGAACCGCGGCGCGCGGCGGGAACCGCGCCCTGATCAACCGGACATAAATCCTGTGACCGGCACAGCGTAGCAGCCACGGTCGGGACGCGGTCAAGCGTGCGATCGTGCCCGGATCGCACCGCTATCCGGCGTGGAACTCGTTCGGGACGTTGCCATCCTCGCGCCAGCGCCTGTTTTGGCGCATAGCGCGGATCGGCGCTGCCATAGCGCCGCGGCCAACGCTCTGAGCGTCAGGCCGGTTTCGCCGCGGCCGCGGCCGGCTGTCGCTGGGACAGCGGCGAGGGCTGCGGTTCGAGGAAGCCTTCGGGCTCCAGTTGCATTGGATCCTCGGCGCGGCGCAGGTAGATCCGCGAGCCGATTGCGGCCGTGGTCAGCAGCGCCGCCACGGCGCCGAAGCCCATGGCGAACGGCGCCCCCAGGCTGGCGGCGAGGGCGCCGGCGGCCAGGTTGCCGAGCGGCATCGTGCCCATATTCACCGAGGTGTAGACACCCATTACGCGGCCGCGCAGCGAGTCCGGCACCCGCTGCTGAATGCCGGTGTTGGCCGACGTGAACATGGTGATCATAGAGAAGCCGGTCAGCACCATCAGCCCCAGTGAGAGGCCGTAGTTGCGCGAGAAGGAGAAGGCCAGCTCGGTCAGGCAGATGCCGATCGCGCCGCCGATCACCAGCCGCCAGCGCGCCCGCTGTGCAAAGGCGGCGACGAAGGCGGCGACCAGCGAGCCCGCGCCCATGCCCGTGAGCAGGATGCCGTAGCCCAGGGCGCCGGAGTGGAGGATGTCGGTCGCGAAGAGCGGCACGAGCACCTGCGTGTTGAAGGTGAACATGCCCAACAGGCCGACGATCAGCACGATCAGCAGGGCCGAGGGCGTGCGCCAGACGTACTCGCAGCCCTCGCGGAGGCTGCTGAGCACGGGGGCCTTCGGCGCCCGCTCGACGGCGAAGAACTTGTCGCTGCGCATCATGAACAGGCCGGCGATCACGAAGAGGAAGCTGGCCGCGTTGGCGTAGAAGCTGCCGGTCACGCCGATCAGGGCGATGGTGATGCCGGCCAGCGCCGGGCCGATGATGCGCGCGGTGTTGAACTGCATCGAGTTCAGCGCCACGGCGTTCATCAGGTCGTCGCGGCCCACCATTTCCATCACGAAGGCCTGGCGCGTGGGCATGTCGAAGGCGTTGCTGAGGCCGAGCAGGGTGGCGAGCAGGTAGACGTGCCACATCTGCACCAGGCCCGTGCTGACGAGGATGCCGAGCACCAGCGCCAACAGCATCTGCACGGTCTGGGTGACGATCAGCAGCTCGCGTTTCGGCGCGCGGTCGGCGAAGACGCCGCCGAAGATGCCGATGAACAACACCGGCAACTGCTGCAGGGCGCTGACGATGCCGAGATCGACGGCGGAGCCGGTGAGCTGGAGCACGAGCCAGGCCTGCGCCACCGTCTGCATCCAGGTGCCGACCAGCGAGAGCGTCTGGCCGATCCAGAACAGCCGGTAGTTGTAATGCTGCAGTGCGCTGAAGCCGCGCCCGAGTTTCATACCACGCATTACAGCAGGTTCTCCTCGAGCCGGCGCAGCAGGGCGCTCAGCGTGGCGATCTCGTGTTCGTCCAGGCCGCGCTGCACGAAGGCGCGGTGCTCGGCCACCTCCGCGGCGAGCGCGGGCAACAGCTCGCGGCTCTTGTCGCTCAGCCAGACACGCTGGCGGCGCCGGTCTTCGGGGTCGCAACTGCGGCGGATGAAGCCGTCGCGTTCGAGCCGCTGCACGATGTGTGTCAATGTCGCCGCTTCGATCGCCAGAAGGCGTTGCAGCTCGGTCTGCGAAAGGCCGTCTTCGTTGCCGAGATGGGCGAGCACGGTCCACTGCACGCCCGTGAGGCCGAAGCGTTCGAGGCGGTGGTCCAGGCGGTGGCGCATGCGGCGGTGCAGCCGGCCGATGACGGCCGAGGGCACGCGGTCCATTTCAAAGCGAGCCGCCGGCTCGGCGGAGATGGGCATCATCTTTCCATTAGCATGCTAAGGTTAGCAAGCTAAGCATATCAGGCGTTTCCCCTAACCGCAAGCTTGCATTTGCGAAAATTCGCCCGATCGCCGCGATACGCGACGTCGCCTTCCGTGCGATGATGCTTCCCAGCGCGAATCGCCCCACCCGCGGCCGCTGAGAGGTGAGCGATGGACCCCGCGCCCTTCGCGCCGATGTATGCGTTCAACACCTGGGCCAACGAAGGCATTCGCGAAGGGATGCACGGCGTCAGCGCCGAGTATCTGCGCAAGCCGCTCAATCTCTGGTTCGACTCGGCCTTCGCCGTGACTGCGCACCTCTACGCGGGAGAGAAGATCTGGCTGGCGCGGCTGCGCGACGGCGTGAATCCGACGCGGCTGCTCTCCGCCGCGGACTTCGCCAGCACCGGCGAGTTGGTTGAAGCCTGGCGTGACGTGGACGCGGAGTGGGAAACCTACATCGCGACGCTCAGTGGTGAGCAGCTTGATGAGATCGTCACCTGGCAGAGCCAGCGCGGCGGCAGCTTCAGCCACATCCGCTGGCAACTGTTGCTGCATGTCCCCTTCCACAGCAGCGAGCACCGCGCCCACGCCGGCACCGCGCTCACCCAGCTCGGCCTCAGTCACGGCCCGCAGGATTTTCATCTGCAGTTCATGCCGGAAGAGGCCGCCGAGGCCGCCGCCCGCGCCGCCTGGCAGCGGTAGACCGCTTCACGCCGGCTCAGGCCAGGGCGGCCCGCAGCAGCGCCTCGTCTTCGAGCGCCTGCTTCACCAGGTCGCCGATCGTCGTTGAATGGGCGCCGCTTCCAACCTTCAGCTCGGACGCCGGGGAGGGCTGGTCTGCCGTGAAGCGGATCGCCGTTTCGAAGGCGGCGCGTGCGGCCTGCGCCTGGGCGAGCAGGGTGTGCGGTTCAGTTGGCGGGAAGCCGAGCTGCTGCCGGATCTTGAGCAGGTGCGCCGTGTGCTCGCGGTCGTGCGCGGCGAAGCGGTGGATGCGGAAGCGGAGGTCCACGTTCAGGGAGGCCCACTCGCCCGGCGCATCGAGATAGCTGTCGCCGATGGCGCCGCAGGTGCGCACGATCGCATCGTGCGTTGCCACGAGACGCTCAAGCATCTCGTCCAACGTGCCGTGCCGCTCGGTTTCGCCAGTGTTCGGCGGCATTGAGTCCGCCGCAGGCCGCAGCGGTCCGTGATCGCCGTGGCTGCGCCGTTCAACCGCGTGCTCAGTGGCGATCAGGTAGCGCTTGTCGACGGCGATCACGTGCGCCAGCGCCTCGCGCATGCCCCACTCGTCCGCCGCCGGTTGTCGATTGAACTGCGCCTCCGTCACGCCCGCGAGCGTGCCGATCAGGCGGCCGAAGTCGCCGCTGCCGCTCAGCAGCACACGCTGCGCGAGACACGGCGGGCTGGCACGCCACGCCGCACCGGCCTCGATCGAGACCCGCCGCGCCTCGTCAGCCTCGGCCAGCCAGCCGACCTGGAACCCGAGAGGGAGCACCGCACCCCGCCACGAGGCAGGCGCTGCCAGCCGCGCCGGGTCCATCGCGCCAAGGCGGCGCGCGGTCTCGGCGCGGGCGGCACGGAGGCGGCCGAGCAGCTCGTCGGCAGATGCGGACACGCGCAGCCCTCCCTTCAGGCGCCTCAGCCGCTGAGCGTGCCCTTGGTGCTGGCGATACTGCCCTCGCGGCGCGCGTCGATCGCGGCGGCATCGCCGAGGGCGCGGGCCAGCGCCTTGAACGCCGCCTCGGCGCGATGGTGGTCGTTCTTGCCCGCCAGCTCGCGCACGTGCAGGGCGATGCGCGCCTCGAAGGCGAAGCTCATCAGGAAGTGTTCGATCAACTCTGCGGGCAGGCTGCCGATGCGTTCGCCGTGGAAGCGCAGGTCGACCGCCGCGAAGGGCCGGCCGCTCAGGTCGAGCGCGACCTGCACCAGCGCCTCGTCCATGGGCACGGTGCGGTCGGCCATGCGCACGATGCCGCGCCGCTCGCCCAGCGCCTTGTTCAAGGCGCGGCCGAGGCAGATGCCCACGTCCTCGACCGTGTGATGCGCATCGACTTCGATATCGCCGCTTGCCTCGACCTCCAGATCCATAAGGCTGTGGCGCGCAAGCTGATCGAGCAGATGGTCGAACATGCCGATCCCGCTGCGGATACGTGAGCGGCCGCTGCCGTCGATCGTGAGCCGTACATGGATGCGGGTTTCGGTCGTTTCGCGGGCGTCTTCGCCGCTGCGGCCGGCGGGATTGGCGGCGGTTGACACGGGCAAACCTCCGGCCTGTTTCGCGGATCAGTGTCGCACGCGCCGGGGCGGGGCAGCCAGCGCGCCCCGCCCCGGCGCGCGTGGAGTCGGGGAGGACGGCTTCGCTCTCACAGATGGTTTCAATACCGGCGTTCAGGTGCCATCGCGCACCTGCACGCGGGAACTCGAGCCGGTTTTGAAACCATGTCTTAGAGGGCAGGGAGAGGAGCCTCTGCCACGCTCGCCGCTCGCCGCCGCGATCTGCGCTCGCCAGGGAGCGGCGGCACGAGGATTGTGACGGAGAACGAGGCTTGACAGGGTTCAGTCGCAGCGGTAAACACTGCTCACACGCGATGGGCGCGTACGAATAGACGGCGTTGCACCGTGCCCGCACCCGGCAACGCCGGAGAGCCGCATCGGTAGGGCGGTTCTTCCGGACTCCCGTCACTATGCTTGCCTCACATCACGGCGCGCCATCAACCGCGCACTCCGCGATCTCCGGGAGAGCGAGCGCTTCCGGCAGCGCTGCTTCCCAAGGGCGCGTAGGCGTCGTAGCCCGCAACCAGACTCCGCCCACACGACCCGCCGCCAGGCGCCAGCCAACGCGTTGCCAGCCACTCCATGGCATCTCGACTCTGCTTCGTGAAGGTGCAGAGGCCGGCATTTCGGCCGCAATGACGAGGGAGAAGGGCAATGGCGAGTGCGAATTACTGGTCGAAACTGCCGGCAGTGCAGACGTCGCGACGCCGGCTGCTGAGCGCCGCTGGCGCCCTCGGTGGGGGGCTGGCGCTCGCCGCGTGCAGCAGCAGCAACAACGGCAAGAAAGCCAGCACTCCAGCGGGAGCTGCCGGCGGCGCGAGCGCGCCCGCCGGCAGCAACGCCTCCGCCGGAGCGAAGGCGTCGAGCGCGGCGCAGCCGAAACAGGGAGGCACGCTGAACTTCTACACCACCGACCCGGCCTACTACAAGCAATCCGATATGGATGTCGCCCTGAACACCTCGATCTGGCACCTGATCGGGAAGCGGGCGCTCACGCTTGAGGGCGAAACCAAGAAACTGCAAGGGGAAACGGTCGAGTCGTGGGAGATTCCCGGCGACGGCACGCAGTTCATCCTGCACGTGCGCCAGAACGTCAAGACGCATAACAAGCCGCCCACCAACGGCCGGTTGTTCAACGCCGAAGACCTGGCGTTCAACATCAACCGGATCGCCGGCAAGCTCGACCCGGACCATCTTGCGCTCTATCAGCGCGCCTCGACGATGGCCGGCCTCGACCACGCGGAGGCGGCGGACCAGTTCACCTGCAAGGTGGTGATGACCCAGCCTTCGAGCACGCTGCTCGCCGGCCTGACCGAGATCCGCAACGAGCTGATGCCGAAGGACGTGGTCGAGGCCAAGCTGTTCGACAACATCGTCTCGCTGGCCGGGCACGGCCCGTTCATGACCAAGGACTACCAGGAGGGTCAGTTGATGACCGCGGTGCGTCACCCGGACTACTTCGTCCAGGGTGAGCCGCACGCGGACCAATTGCAGGTGTATTTCTTCCCGGACTCGGCCACCGTGCTCTCCGCCTTCCTCTCCGGCAAGCTGGATTACTTCTCGCCGACAAAAGAGCAGATCCAGGCCGTCAAGTCCTCCAAGCCGGACGCGAAGTACTTCACCTGGCCGGATCTCAACTGGGATCACATCCGCTTCCAGGTGGAAAAGCCGCCCTTCACTGACTTCCGCGTGCGCAGAGCGCTGTTCCTGGCGATCGACTACAAGCAGCTCGCTGACGGCACCTACGGCAATGAATGGACCTACACCGGCCCACTGGTTCCCCAGCACCCCGAAGCGTACACGATCGACCAGATCAAGCAGCTACCCGGCTACAACCCCAGCACGAAAGACAAAGATATCCAGTCCGCAAAGCAGCTGATGGCCGCCGCCGGCTTTCAGGAAGGAGAGATCGCCTTCCAGATCATGCCGGGCTCAACCTTGCCCACAAATACCTGGTACGAGAACAGCATACGCGTGCAGGATCAGCTCAAGAAGATCTGGCCGAAGATCAACGTGCAGGTGACGCCGGCCTCCGATTCGGCGACCTATGCCAAGAAACAGGCGTCGGGCGACTTTTCTACCGTCTCCTACACGATCACCAGCCTGCCCGACCCGGTGTTGGAGATCAGCTCCCAGTGGCACACGGCGAGCGGCCTCTACGGCAGCCGCAACTACGGGCACTTCAAGAATGCCGACGTGGATGCCCTGATCGAGAAGGCCTTCCAGACGCTGGACAATGAGGCGCGCAAGAACCTGCTGCAGGACTTCCAGAAACGCTATTTCGAGGAGTGGCTGCCGGCGATCCAGATCTGCGAGGAGCCGGATCGCTACTTCACCAGCCCGCACTTCGGTGGCCTTGATCAGGTCACCGGCCCCTGGTGGTATACCGGCTACCGCATCAACGACCGCGCCGGCGTGTACTACAAGACGTAGCCGCGCCCCGCAGGCAGTCCCCGCGGATGCGGCCATTAGACATGGTTTCGAAACCGGCGTTCACGTGCCATCGCGCACCGGCAAGCGGGAACCCGCGCCATTTTTGAACCCATCTGTTAGTTGGGCAGACACGGGAGGCGGCGTGTGACGCGGTACATCGCGCGGCGACTGCTCGGCATGATCCCGACGTTTTTGGTGCTGCTCTTTCTCGCGGTGGCGATGTTGCGTTTCATTCCCGGCGACATCGTCGATCTGATGTTGGAGGGCCAGTCCGGCGCGCACAACGTCAACCGTACCCTGCTCGAGCACCGGCTCGGCCTCGACCAGTCGCTTCCGGGCCAGTACGTCCACTACACGGCGGGTGTCCTTCATGGCGACCTGGGCCGCTCGCTCTGGAACCAGCAAGATGTTGCGGGTCTGATCGCCCAGCGCCTGCCACCCACGCTGGAGATGGTCGGTCTCGCCGTACTGATTTCGCTGATTCTCGCCGTGCCCATCGGTACGATATCGGCGGTACGGCAGGACAGCGTGCTCGACTACGCACTGCGCAGCGCCGCGATCCTCGGCCTGAGTGTGCCCAATTTCGCGCTGGCGACGATGGTGCTGATCTTTCCCGCGTTGTGGTTCCACTGGACGCCGCCGCTGAACTACAAGTCGCTGACTGCCGATCCGCTGGCGAACCTGGGGCAATTGATCATTCCAGCGCTCATCCTCGGCGTCGGCCTCTCGGCATCGATCGTGCGGCTGCTGCGCGCCACGATGCTGGAAGTCCTGCGCGAGGACTTCATCCGCACGGCGTGGTCCAAGGGCCTGCGTGAACGCACGATCGTGCTGCGGCACTGCGCCCGCAACGCGCTGATACCGGTGGTCACCCTCTTCGGCATTCAACTCGCCTTCCTAATCTCCGGGTCCGTGATCATGGAGCAGATCTTCGCGGTGCCGGGGGTTGGCCGGCTGCTGCTGGATGCGATCAGTCAGCGGGACTATCCTGTGGTGCAGGGCGTGACGGTCATCGTGGCGTTGTGGGTCTTGGTCATCAACCTGGTCGTCGACGTGTCGTACGTCTACCTCGATCCACGGTTGCGGCTGGCGTGATCGGCGTACCGCGGCGAGCTCAGGGCGGCGCGTGCGACGGCGCCGCAACTGCCGGCAAGGATCGAGACGATGGTTCAGCCACGCACAGCCGAAGCAGGCGGTCCGCTGCCGGTGGCGGCGGAGGGCGCGTTTTCGCCGGCCTGGTATCGTCCGCTGCTCCACTTCGTGCGCGGCAAACCGCTGGGAACCGCCAGCGCGGTGGTGCTCGCCCTTATGGTTCTGATCGCCGTATTGGCGCCGCTGCTCTCTCCCTTCGACCCGCTGGTCCACGACAACGCCTACGAGCTGCAGGGACCAAGCAGCCAGCACGTGTTCGGTACCGATCAGTATGGCCGCGACGTGCTCAGCCGGATCATCTATGGCGCGCGCACCTCGCTGTATGTCGGCACCGGCGCGACACTGCTCGGAATCGGACTGGCCGTAGTGATCGGCACCGCCAGCGCGTACTTCGGCGGCGCCTTCGACTACGCGGTGCAGCGCGTGGTCGATACCGTCCAGGCGATTCCGGCGCTGATCCTGCTGATCACGATCCTGGTGATCCTCGGACCAAGCCTGACGAATGTGATCATCGCACTCTCGATCCGGTCGGCGATGGTCACGTCGCGCGTGGTGCGGGGCTCCGCGCTCGCCGTGCTGGCGCAGCCGTTCATCGACGCCGGTCGGCTGCTGGGCGCCTCACATCAGCGCCTGATCGGCCGCTACATCGTCCCGAACATCATGGCGCCGGTGATCGTCCTGGCCTCGATCAACTTCGGTGGCAACATCCTGGCCGAGGCGTCGCTTTCGTTTCTGGGCTACGGTGTGCCGCCGCCGACCGCGAGCTGGGGCGGGATGCTCAGCGCGGAGGGGCGCGCGTACATGTTCGCGGCGCCGTGGCTGCTGATCGCGCCCACCGTCGTCCTGACGCTGGTCGTCTTTGCCTCGAACATGTTCGGGGATGCGCTGAGGGATGTGCTCGACCCGCGCCTGCGCGGCGCCGGCAACAGCGCCGCCACCTGAGCCGCCAAGATGGGCGAAGCCAGGATCCAGCCGGCGCGCGGGGACCGAATCGTCCCTAAGCCGTCGCTCGCCGTTCGTCCCGCGGCCCGTCTGCTTCCTCAACGGTCAGCAGGTGCAGTCCGGAGGAGCCGAGCAGGTACAGCGCCAGCGGGCCGAAGACGGCGCCGACGATCACGAACTGGTTGGCGTACCAGTCGGGGCCGTTGAGCAACACGTTGCGCCAGTAGTAAATCGGGTAGACCAGCAGCGCCGAGCTGGCGAAGACCAGGCCGATCGTCGCAAGCTTGCGGCCCGCCGTGAGCGCGGCGAAGGGCAGCAACCAGATTACATACCAGGGCCAGAACCACCAGGTCGGTATGGCCAGAGTGAGCAGGATCGCCCAGAACGCCGCCCGCACGAGGTTTTCGAAGCCGCCGCGCGCCCGCCAGAGCACCAGCAGATAGAGCACGCCATACAGCGTCAGCGCCAGGGCGCGCGTCAGGTCCATCGCCCGTGACAGCGAGGTGTACTGCATCACAAAGGCGATGGTGAGCGACGCCGGCGAGCTGATGTAGCGGTTGCGCAGCGCGTCCGTGTTGGCGAGGCTGTGCGAAGCGAGGAAGAACGGCAGATAGATCAGCCCGAGCATCACCGCGCCGTAGCCGATCGAGACGAGCAGCTCCCGCCGATCGACCCGCGGCCGGCGCCACAGCAGCCAGACCAGCAGGATTGGTCCGAGCAGCGCCATGATGAACTTGACGCCAACGCCCAGCGCCAGCAGCGGGAACGCCCACTGCCAGGCGCCGCGATGGATGGCGTAGATCGCGGCCACGGCGAAGAACATCATCACGATGTCGTTGTGCGCGTTGCCGGGAATCTCCCAGAGAATCAGCGGACTCCAGCCCAGCAGCACCATCGCCGCCGTCGCGCTCTGCGGCCGGCGCTCACGTACGATCAGGTAGACCAGGCCAAGCGTGCCCAGCAGAAACAGGCTGACCAGGAGCTTCTGACCGAGGACGTTCTCCACCAGGTCGTTGCCGGCGAACGGCAGCGGCGCCCCGGAGACGATATACCAGACCGGCCCGTAACTCGAGGTCAGATCCTGCCAGAACGGGACCTGCTGCACGATCGGGTCGTCCGGGTGCGCGATCGGCGGCGTGCTGATCGGATCCTGGTGGTGCACCCACAGCGTGCGCGCGTCGGCGATGTTGTGATACACGTCCTGAGCGCCGCCGGGGAAGATCGGGATCACCGTCGCGATGAAGACGGCGCTGACCGCCAGCACCGCAAGCCCCCAGCGTGGCTCCCTGATGCGCAGCGCCACGGCGTAGCCAACCAGATAGCCCAACGTCAGCAGACCGAGCACCAGCACGAACCAGGTCAGCCCGCGCGTATCGATGCCGAGCGCCTGGGCCACGGGCTCGTTGCTGACCAGGACGTTAGGAAACCGCTTCAGCGAGAGGCGCCGCATGAAGACGATCAGCACGCCCTCGGAAGTGAACGCGATCAGGCCGAGCATCAGCAGTAGCGCCAGGGAGGGAGAAGCGCTCAGCCGTTCGATCCAGCCCGGCTCGGCCGGCCGCGTGTTCGTGCGTTCGGCCCGCGCCGGCAGCGCCATCTCCCCTCCCCATCACCGTCCATGCCCGGGCCGGCACAGCCGGCGCGCCCGGCGGCGCCGCGATCAACGATGGCCGATCGCGGGAGACGAAACAACCCGAGTGGCTGCCGCGGACGGCCGTCAGCGCGGCCCGGCGAAGAGCGCCGTGGCGAACAGCGTGCCGACGCGCCGGTCGCCGTTGCCGTCGGCGTTCACCAGGCGCACGGCGCCCGGCGCACCCGCAACGCTGCGTTGCAGATAGTACAGACCGTGGCTGTCGGCCGACCACACGGGGGCATCGTCGATTGCTGCGAGCGCGGCGAGCTGCCTTGGCTCCCCGCCCGCGGCCGCGACGACGTTCAGCCCCGGCAGATCGTTGCCGGAGGCAGCCCCGGCAATCGCCGCGTAGGCGATCGACCGCCCGTCGGGCGACCAAACCGGGGCGCCGATCCGCACCGCGCTCGCCAGTTGCCGGATCGCCCCCGAGCTTGGCTCCCAGATCACGAGCGTCTCCCCACCGCCGGCGTGCGCGACGCCGGCGACGAGCCGTCCATCAGGCGACCATGCCGCCGCCGTCATCCCGGCCGGCGCCGCGGCGACAAGCTGCCCTCGCACGTCGGTGATGACGATCGAGCCGTCGCCGCGAGTCACCAGCAGCTGGTCGTCGCGCGGGGACCAGGCGACGGCCCTGCCGGACAGCAGCGGCGCGGCGGCGCGCCCGTTGTGCGCGGTCCACAGGTAGATCCGGCCGTCGACCACCACGGCGGCACGCCGCCCGTCCGGCGCCCAGGAGAAGCCGGAGAGGTCGTCGCCGATGCCGGCCGGAGCGTGGCCGTGTCTTGCCAGCAGCGTGGAAGGCGCGCCGCGGCGCAGCAGCGCCACCGCGTCCCCGTGCGCCGCGAAGGCCGGCGCCAGGCCGTCGGCGTTGGCCAGCAGGCCGGTGGCGTTATCTTGTGTCGCGGCTGGGCCAAGCGCGACGATGCCGGCCGGCGCGCCGCCGTCGCTGGCAACCACCATGCCTGCGCCGTCCGGGTAGAACGCGGCCGCGGCGATGGCCGTGCCGGCCAGCACCTGGCCGAGCCGCCCGCGCGGATCGCCGGCCCAGGCCTCCTTGCGCCCCTCGCGCTCGTCGCGGATCAGCAGGCGGCTGCCGTCGGCCGACCAGGAGAGCTGGAGCACACGCACGTCGCGGAAACCGGGGATCTCCTGCCGCTCGCCGCTGCTCAGGTTCCAGAGCTTGAGCGCCGTCGTGCCCGAGCCCTGCTGGCCCGCGGCGGGCTCGTTCAGCCAGGACTGCACGGCAACGTATTGGCCATCGGGCGAGAGGCTGTAGGCCGCACCGTCCTGCAACGGCACCGGCTCCAGGTAGGGACTGCCCACCGCGCCGGTCAGGCGGAAGAAGTAGAGGGCAGAGGTGGCAGGGCAATCGGGTCCCACGCGCGTGGCGACGAAGATCAGCCGCGTGCCATCGGCGGAGATCTGCGGCCGCTGCACGTCGCAATCGCTGATCGGCGAGGGCGGGGCCGCGCTGCCGTCGAGCGGGATCAAGCGCAGGCCGCCCGTTTGCCCGGAGAGCGCAAAGCGGCCATCGGGCGAGAGCGAGTAGACGTCGGCGCCGCCCGGATCGCTCCAGATCGGCGAGCCGTCGGCATCGGTGACCAGCGTTGCGCCCGCCGTGGTGAGAAAGCGGCCGCCGGCGCCCCCGCGGCGGAAGAGCACTCGCGAACCATCCGGCGTGGTGGAGACGGCAGACAGGCCGCCGGGGTCGGGGATATGTCCGGTGCCCGAGGTCGGAAAGAACGGCCGTGGGTCGCTGCCATCGCGGCGCACCGTCGTCCACTGCGCCGGGCCGGCGCCCTGCGCCGCGTTGAAGAGGACACGTCCGCCGGCCAGCGCGAAGATCGGCCCGTCGTGAAACGGCGCGCTCCCTACCGCCGCTGGGGCGGCAGCCGTGTCCGGCGCGGTATACAGGGTGTACTCGCGCACGACGCTGGCGAGGATGTCGTCGCTGCCCGCGTGGAAGATGGCACGATCGCCAGCGTAGGACACGCCTTCGGACGGCGCCACGACGCTGCGCACGAACTGCACGGCGCCGCCCACGCCGGCGCGCACGGGCGGCGTCGCCGCGCCGCCCACCAGCAGCACCGCCGCCGAGGCGAGTGCGAGCCGGCGCGGCGCCGCAACGGGCACGGGCCGCGGTCCCAGTCGCTCGGCTCGCTCGAAGATCGGCCGCGCCGCCACGGCGGGCGCGGACACCAGGCGGCGCCGCAGGTCGGCGTCGAGGGAGCGATACTCCGCCACCAGCGCGGCGCAGCGCCCGCAGGCGCGCAGATGCTCGGCGAAGGCGTCGGCCTCAGCGCCCGCCAGCTCACGATCGACATATGCGGAGGCGAGCGCGCCCCAACCGCGATCGTGCGCGGAGCGGCCACGTGCGAAGGGCCACATTACGCTTCGCCTTTCGCCTCGTCCTCGCCGAGCAGCGCCCGCAGCCGGTCGCGGGCACGGAAGATGCGCGCCCGCACCGCCGGCAGCGACAGGCCGGTGATCTGAGCGACTTCGCTGTACGAATGTCCGTCCACGCTGAGCAGCAGGCAGGCGAGATCCTTCGCCGGCACCGCATCCATCGCCCGCCGCAGCCGGTCACGCTCGGCGACGCTGTCTGCCAGCGGCTGGTCCGCGTGTGGATGGATGTCGTCTTCGTCGTCGTTGGGACGGGCGAGCGGCAGCCAGCGCAGGATCTTGCGCCGGCGTAGCTCCTGCAAGGCGCGGTTGCGCGCGATCGTAAACAGCCAGGCCGACTCATTGGCATCGTCGGGCAGGCGCCCGAGGGCTCGGTAGGCCGAGAGAAACACGTCCTGTGTCAGGTCCTCGGCGAGCTGCTCGGCGCCGACCATGCCGCAGATGAAGCGGTGAATGCGCCGCTGGTGGTCGAGCACCAGCCGCGTAAAGCGCTCATCGAGGGCCGCCCGCGCCGCAACGCGCGCCATTATCACCGCCATGTCACGTCGGGTCCGGTCCTTTGCAGCCTGATCTCTCCGATCAGACGCGCCGGCCGCCCGGATCGTTCTATCACAGATGGCGGCCCTCATCCTCACCCCCATGATCTTCCACTGGTCCTTCTCCCAATCTTGGGAGAGGGAGACGGGCGATCGTGGGGAGGAAGGTCCGGAGCGAGTCGGGTTAACCATCCCGTATGGCGGCGGCCGGCATGGCACGGCGCATCGCGTAGACCGATCCGCTCCCGCACTTCCATCGCCGGATCGCCACTCTGGCCGCCTGGTTCTGCGCAGGCGGCGGGTCTCTCCATCTGCCTGGAGACATGACACGGCGAACCGAGGACCGAGGGTCTGCCTGCAGCGCTTCTGTCATCACCTTCACGGTGGCGCGGTGGCGCTGCTCATGCGGCCCGGACGGTGGGGCGTGGCACGCTGGAGTCATGAGATGCGGAGGCGCCAGGCACCGCCGCAGAGAATGACTCGGTGGAGGTGTCCACGATGCGCCAGTTCTACAGCTATCTCTCCGGCTTCGCCGCCACGAATGTCTATGTGGTGCGGCCCGGCGACTGCCTTTGGGCGATCGCACAGCGCTACTATGGCGACGGCAGCCTCTGGCCGCTGCTCTACGCCGCCAACGCGGACAAGGTCTACAATCCCAACCTGATCTATCCCGGCGAGGTGCTGCGCCTGCCCTAGCGCGCGGGCGTTCCGGCTCGCGGCCGCGCAACGCAACAACGATCACCGCCCACGGCTCTGGCTTCAGCTTCGAGCCGCGGGTGGTGTTTTTGCGTGCAAACTCCGCCTGATGCACGCAACACCCGCTTCGCGTACGCTCCACACGTCCCGCAGCGTGAGCAGCCCCGGGCGTTTGGGGCAGCGCGTGCGGAATTGTTCAGCGTGGAATGCGGACCGCGGTGCCGGAGGGTGCGATGTTCTACGAGCCGCGACAGTATGCGGTGCGGCCGTGCCCGACGATCCGCTGGCACGCGCGGCGGCGCTGGCGGCGTTGAGCGACATCTCGACGCAGCTCATGGGGCTGAAGCCAGACATCTTCTCCCGGCCCGACCTCGCCACGCTGAACCATTCGCTCTGGCTGCACGAGCTGCCGCCGCTCGATGGCTGTGGCTGCTGGTTCTGCGCGAGAGCACGCTGGCCGCGGCGGGACGGGTGATGCAGACCGGGGCGATCTGGACGCGCGATGGCAGGCGCTGTGCCTCGCTGGCGCAGGAGGCGCTGATCGGCGAAAGCTGAGCCGCGGCCCTCAGAACGCTTCGCCGGAGCGCAACAGCCGGTCGAGGTGCTGCAAGGCACCCTGCATGGCCAGCGCGCGATGGCTGATCACGTTCTTCGCCGCGTCGCCGAGCTGCGCCATGGTCAGGCCACGTTCGGGCAGTAGGAAGATCGGATCGTAACCAAAGCCGTTGGCGCCGCGCGGTGAGTGCTCCACGCGCCCCTCGATCGTGCCGTCTGACTGCCAGGTGCGCCCGTCCGGCGCCGCGATCACGACCACCGAGCGGAAGCGCGCCGTGCGGCGCTCCTCGGGCACGTCCTCCAGTTCGCGCAGCAGCAAGCGAATCTGCTCGGCCGGCGGCGTGCCGGCGCCGCCGTAGCGGGCCGAATGCACGCCGGGCCGGCCGCCGAGCGCATCCACCTCCAGGCCAGAATCGTCGGCTAGCGCCAGCATGCCGGCGGCGGCGGCGAAGGCGTTCGCCTTCAGCGTCGCGTTCTCGGCGTAGGTGCTGCCCGTTTCCTCTACCTCGAGCGCGAGTCCGAGGCCGGCGGGATGAACCGGCGTCCAGCCGCGCGGCAGCAGCAGGGCGCGCAGCTCCGCGAGCTTGCCCGAGTTGTTCGTGCCGATCAGGATGCGTGGCACGTTACTGCCCGTTCTGCCCCGCCGCGGCCAGCGCGGGCACCAGGCAGGCAGCGTCCGGCGAGCCCCAGCCGGTCGGGAAGTCCCAGCCCGGCATCGCCGGCTCACCCGGATCGCCGCGGAAGGCGTTGCTGCCGGCGGTCACGTCGTGGAAGCAGCGCCCGGCCGCGCCGAGCTGGTACAGCGTTGGATTGATATTGCCCAGCCCATGCCCCGCCTGCTGGCCGGCGAGCGCGACAATGCCTGCCCAGATCGGGGTCGAAGCGCTGGTGCCGCCCACGACGCTGGGATGCGGCGTGCCGCCGGGGCCGCTTGCGAAGTAGAGGAGCAGGCCGCTCGCCAGCGCCGCAACATCGGCCTCGCCGCGCATGCCGCCGAGGCGTTGCTTGATCGCGTCCGGCAGCACGGACTGATTGGCCGGCTGGCTGTAGAAGCGGCTGATACCGCTGCCGCCGGCGCCGGATCGGTCGGCCCAGACACGCTCGGAGCCGTAGCTGCCGTCGGCGTTCAGCGCGAGCGTCGTGCCGCCCACGGTCGTCACCAAGGGCTCGGCGGAGGGCCAATCGGCGGAGCGCGTTGTGCCCGGCTGCTCGTCGCGCATATCGGCCAGGGCGCCGTGGTCGCCTGCGGCGGTGACGATCGTGATGCCGGCGGTGGTGGCCTGCTGATAGAAGGCGTCCCACTGTTGGCGCACGGGCAGCCCCTCGGCGTCGTCGAGCAGGTCTTCGCTCGTGCCCCAGCTCTGCGAGATCACCGTGCCCAGCTTGTTGTCCAGGGCGTACTGCTCGAGCTGCAGCATCTCCGGCAGCCCGACGATGCCCTCGGTCTCCGCCACGGGGCTGACGAGCACCACGATCCGCGCTTTGGGCGCGATCGCGTGCACCCACTCGGCGTCGAGCGTGGTCTCGCCACGCCAGCCGCTGATCTCGCTCTGAGGCTGGCCCGTGAAGTCCGAGCCGAGCGGGTACAGTTCCTGCAAGTCAGCGTCGGGCAGGCCCATCGCCTTGCTGAAGGCGGCGACGTCGTCGGCAAGTGTCGGGCTGCCGAAGGAGACGACGATCACCACGCTTTGCCCGCTGCCGTCGATGCCGGAGGCGTGCAGCGCGTCGATGTCGTAGGCCGCGCCGATGTCCGCCGGCGAGTAGCAGGGACCGATGCCGGCGTCGATGCACTCCTGGATCGTGGGCACGGCGTCGCGGCGCAGCAACTGTCCGGGGCTGAGCGACGGGCCGGGCGTGCCGGTGGCCTGGCCCGAGGAGCCAGGGACGCTGCCGCGCGCCGGCGTGGCCCGCGCCGCGGGAGCGCCGGACGGCCGCAGGCCGGCGGTGAGCGCCGGCGAGGGCGTGGCCCGCGCCGCGGCGCTCGTGGCGGCGGGTGTGGCTGCCGGCGCGCCGGCGGCGACGGCGGCCGTCGGTACGTCCGGCAATTCAGCGGGAGGACTGGGAGCCTTGCGATGCGAGCCGGTGCAGGCGATCAGCACCACCACAAGCGTCACGGGGAGGAGTGCCTGCAGGGCGCGCAGATAGGGACGAAGGAATGGGTGCAATGGGTGCAATGGGTGCATATGTCAGTCTAACCAACCGCCCCCCGTCTCAGACAAGCCGCGGCCGTGCGTGCGGGCAAGCGCCGGCGGCTCGGGCATGGTGTGCAGCCTCGCGATCGGGCTGAGCATCAGCGCCAGGGCCGCACCGGCCACGACCCCGGTCGCCACGAACAGCGTGCCTTGCAGGCCGATCAACTGGCCCAGCACGCCGGCAAGCGCGGTGCCCGCCAGCATGGCGGCGAAGTCGAGCACCCGCAGCGTGGCGCTCACCCGGCCCAGCAGGTGTGCCGGCGTGACCGTCTGGCGCAGACTGACGGCGTTGATCTCGAAGAAGGCGTAGCCGGGGTCGCTGATGCACTGGCTGGCCACGAGCAGCAGGACGCCGAGCAGCGAGACGCTCGTCGTAAGCGCGACGCAGATGATGCCGGCCACGCGCAGCAGGACGGCAACCGTCAGCGCCCGGCCCAGCCCGCCAAACCAGCGCTCGCGCCCGGCCGCGGCCGCGCCCGCCAGCGCCGTGAGACCGCCGATAGCGAAGATCATCCCCTGGGCGCCGGCGCCAAACCCCGCTTCGCGGCTGAGATAGAGGAGGATCACGGCGCCGATGATCCGGCCGCCGCACTCGAGCAGCATGTGCACGCCGGCGAGGGCGCGCAGCAACGGCTGCCGCCAAATCGTGCGGGCGCCCTCCGTGATCTCGCGGCGCAACGGCTCGCGCTGCTCCGGCGCCGGCGGCGGTCCCTCGGGCGCACGAATCGCGGCAAGCGACGCGGCCGACACGCCGAAGGAGAGCGCGTCGATCAGCACCGTGGCTGGGGAGCTGAACAGTTGCACCAGCCAGCCGCCGGCGCTGAAGGCGCCGAACTCGGCCACGGAGGCGCTGGCGGTGAGGGTGCTGTTTGCGGCGACGATCTGCTCGGCTGGCAGCAACGTGGGCAGGTAGGCTTCGTAGGCCGACTCGAACAGCACGCCGAGGCCGCTGTTCAAGCAGGCGACGGCGTAGAGCTGCGGCAAGGAGAGCGAGCCGAGCAGCGCGGTCAGCGGCACGCTGGCCAGGGCCAGGGCGCGGCCGCTGTCGGCGGCGATCATCAGGGGCCGGCGGCGCAGTCGGTCCACCCAGGCCCCCGCGAAGAGGCCGCAGACAGCCGCGGGCGCGAACTGGCAGGCCGCGAGCAGGCTGACCTGCGCCGCGCCGGCGTGCAACCAGAGAATCGCGGTGAATTGCAAGGCGACGCCGCCGACCAACGAGCCGAACTGCGAAGTGGTCTGTCCGGCCCACAACCGCAAAAAGTCGGCGTGGCGCCAGAGTCCGGTTCGACGGGGATGCATGCAAACGCTCCTCGTGGGCGAGTACGGTTCTGCCGGCGACGCGCGGAATGACCGCCGTCCCGACCGCGCTGGCGGCCGATCGAGGAGGAGCGCAGAGGGAAGATGCCGGAACTTCGGACACACGAAAACGCCGCGAAGAACTGCTGCTCGCGGCGAGGCGTGAGGCTCGGCGGCCGGGCAAACCCGGCCGGGCGCCCTCTACGCCCGGGGTTGTAGGATGCCGGTGCCGGTGCTCACCACCCGGGGAGTACCTCCGGCTTCATTATACGCCATATGCCATACGCCATGCGCCGCCGTGGCGCCGGGCGCGATCGCGGCGCGACGGCTAACTCGTGAAGCCCTCCCAGCGCGCGAGTGGCCCGCAGGTGCCGCCGTTGCAGGCCTGCACCGTGTAGTAGTAAAAGTGGCCGCTGACCAGGCCGGCGCTGAAGGGCACGGGGAGCAGCAGCGCCGTCGTCGTCTGCTGGAACTTCATTACGCCCACCGCCGGATCCCAGACGAAGACGGTGTACTGCGTTGTCCCGGGTGAGGCGCCGCTGGGCGCCAGCCAGTTGATGGTCGGCGTCACACCAACGCCGGTGGCGCCTTCGGCGGGTCCACGCAACAGCGGCGCGCCGAGGCCGCTCACCGTGGTGAAGCCTTCCCAGCGCGCCAGCGGGCCGCAGTCTGTGCCGTTGCAGGCCTGCACGGTCCAGTAATAGAAGTGGCCCAACACCAGCCCGGCGCTGCCCGGCACATCTATGTCCAGTGCGGTGGTCGTCTGCTGGAAGCGCATCACGCCGGCCGCCGGGTCCCAGACGGAGGCCGTGTAGCGCGTCGTGCCCGAGACAGCGCCTGTGGGAGCGGCCCATTGCAGCGCCGGCGTCAGGCTGACGCCGGTGGCGCCTTCCGGCGGCTGGGTGAGCGTCACGACGCCGGGACCGCTGCTCGCGGCCGTGGTGAAGCCTTCCCAGCGCGCCAGCGGACCGCAGCTCGCGCCGTCGCAGGCCTGCACGGTGTAGTAGTAGAAACGGCTCCCTTGCAGCGCCGCCGCGGGCGGCACGGAGAGGCTGAGCGCCGTCGTCGTCTGCTGGAAGACCATCGCGCCGGGATTCGGATCCCAGATGAAGACGGTGTACTGCGTGACGCCGTTCGCGGCGCCGCCGGCAGCCGTCCATTGGACCGTGGGCGTGGTGCTGACGTTGGTGGCCCCTTCAAGCGGGCTGCTGAGGCCCGGCGCGCCGAGCGCTGCGGCCGTGGTGAAGCCGAGCCAGCGGGCGAGTGGTCCACAGGCGCCGCCGTTGCAGGCCTGCACCGTCCAGTAGTAGAACACGCCGCCTTGCAGCGCCGACGCGGCCGGCACGCCGATGCTGAGCGCGCTCGTGGATTGCTGGAACTTCATCACGCCGAGCTGCGGATCCCAGATATAGGCGGTGTACTGCGTCGTGCCGGCGATGGCTCCGCTCGGCGCGCTCCAGCTCAGGGTCGGGGTGAAGCTCACGTTCGTGGCGCCTTCGAGCGGCGAGAGGAGCTGCACCGCTCCTGGCGGCGCGGCTGCAGTGGTGAAACTTATCGCCGACGAGAACGGCGAGCAGCCGATCGCGTTGCACGCCTGGACCGACCACGAGTACTGATGCGCGAGCACCAGCCCTTCGCTGACCGGCACGACGAGTGACGCTGCGGCGCTGCTCAGGCCCGCAAGCGTCTGACTCGCCGTGGTGTCGCTGATCGCGATGTTGAAGGAGGCGGCGCCCGCGGGATTGGTCCAGCTCAGCGTCGGCGTCGTGCTCAGGCCGCTGGCGCCCGGCGGCGGCGCGGTTGGGGTCGGCGTGGCCGGCGCCACACCCTCGTTCAACGTGTTCGAGACGGCCGCGCCGCAGTTCGCGTCGCCGCCGTAGCTTGCCGAGAGCTGGTGCGCGCCGCCCGCAAGTCCACCGGTCGAGAGCTGCGCCTGCCCGGCGGAGATCGGCGCCGAGCCGAGCAGCGCCAGGCCGTCGAAGAAGGCGACGCTGCCGCCGGGTGATGAAGGGCAGGCCGACAGCGTCGCGGTGAGCGTCAGCGGCTGGCCCGCGGCGGCCGGATTCGGGGACACGCCGAGCGAGAGCGTGGTCGCCGGGCTGGTTGCCAGGAAGATATGACCGGCGTCGGTGCCGAAGGCGCAGAGCGTGAGCGTGGGACAGGCGACGGAGAGAAGCCGTTCGGTGCTGCCGAGCGATTGCTGCGACCAGGTGTTGCCCTGATCGCCCGAGCTCAGGATCAGGCTTGAGACGCCGTTCCACGCGGGCGCGAGGCAGACCGGCATCGCCGGGCACGCCATGCGCAACGGCGTTGGCGCCGGCGCGAAGCTGCCGCCGGACCAGCTTGCGCCGCCGTCGATCGACTTGAGGAAGGCGCTGTTGGCGAGGCCGGGCAGGGCGTAGCAGACGCCGCCGGGCGCGCAGGCGATGCTGACGAGATCGACGGTGACGCCCACGGCAACGACGCTCCAGTGCGTGCCGTCGAGTGTGCGCACGACCGTGCCCGCTGCGCCCACCGCGACGCAGGCCGTCGCTCCCGTGCAGGCGACACCGGCAAGCGACTGGATCGTGGGGCTGTTGTCGCCGCGCCAGGAACCGCCGGCGTTGGTCTCGATCAGACCGCCGGCGCCGACGGCGTAGCAGACCGAAACCGTCGGGCAGGCGACGCCGTTGAGCGCGTTGGGGAATGGCGCAAGCAGGGTCCAGCTCGCGCCGCCGTCCGCGGTCGAGTAGATGCGACCGCTGCTGCCCACAGCGGCGCAGTTCGAGGTCGAGGGACAGGCAATGTCGTGCAGCACGCTGTCCTGCGCCGTGGTGAAAAGCGACCAGGTCGAGCCGCCGTCGGTCGTGCCGCCGATCACCCCGCCGGCGGCGTAGCAGACCGTGGCGCTGGGGCAGGCGACGGCATCGACCTGACCGGCATAGGCGGGGGTCTCGGCGTTCCAGTTCGTGCCCGCGTTAACTGTGGCCAGGATCGTGCCGTTCGGCTCTGTCACGAAGCAGGTGACGGTCGAGGGGCAGGCGATGCCCGATAGCGTGAGCGTGGTGTGACTCACCTGGCTGTTCCAGGTCGAGCCGTCGGTGGTCATGAAGAGGAAGCCAAACTGCCCCGCGGCCACACAGGTCGAGGCCGCGGCGCAGGAGATGGCGTTGAAGGTGAAGCCGTTTTGCAGAATGGTGCCGGCGCTCCAGCTCGTGCCGTCGCTCGTCTTGGTGAAGACGCTGCCGCCGCCCACCGCGTAGCAGGTGGTGGTGAATGGCACGCAGGCGACGGCGTTGAGCTGCGCCGTCGTGTTGCTGGCCTGCGGCAGCCAGGTGCTGCCGTCGGTCGTCAGCAGGATCGTGCCCGCGGCGCCGACGGCCACGCAGGTCGTGCCGCCCGGGCAGGCGATGCCGAACAGGTTCTGCGTCGTGCCGCTGGCCTGGGCCGACCAGCTCGCTCCGTTCGTCGTCGCCACGATCGTGCCGCCCGCGCCCACGGCGTAGCAGCTCGTTGTGCTCAGGCAGGACACGGCCTTCAAATCCACGGTTGCGCTGTTGCTCTGCGCCGTCCAGGTGGCGCCGCCATTGCTCGTGCCGGCGATCGCGCCGCCCGCGCCCACCGCGACGCAGGCGTTGGCGCTGGCACAGGCGATGCCGTAGAGCGTCGAAAACGTGGGCGTGCCGTTTACGTCCCAGTTGGCGCCGCCGTCGCTGGTGTGGCTGACCACGCCGCCCGCGCCCGCGGCGTAGCAGCGGCTGGTATCGAAACAAGACACGGCGTTCAGCGCGGAGGTGAGGACGAGGGCGTGACTGCTGACGACGGCCGCGTGCACCGGGTTCGCGTGCCTTATGGTGGCGCCGAGCGTTGCCAAGGCGACGATGAGTGTGGCGATCAGGCGAGCGAGGGGCAAAGGGCGTGTAGATGCGCCGTGCGAGGCTCTGGCCGGCATTCCGACGTCCTTAGCAGCGGGCCACGCCGGCACACGGAGGCAGGCGGGGCGCCGCGCAAGATTGCCGAGACACTACCATACCGTAAAGAGATAGAAAAGGTTCGGAAGCGACGCGAGAGAGGCGGAACAGTAACAGTCGTGCCCGGTCGTGCGATCGATTGGCGTCAGGGGTTCGCGGGTTCTGCCGCGGCGGTCACCCCCTCTCGCACCAGCACACGCCGCAGGATGGCGACGGCTGAGGCGTAGGTCGAGTCGATGCCGCGGTAGTCCAGCGCCCGCGCGCCGAGCGTACGCGCCTGGGTATAGGGCGTGTCGGAGGCGTAGTGGATCACACCGAGGTCGAAGGGCAGCTTGGCGAAGTTGATGCTCTGGCCTTCGGGATAGCGGTCGGCCCGCGCTCCCTCGTAGAGCGCGTCCAAGTATGGCCCTGCCTCCATCTCCACCGCCGTGTAGCTCTCGCGGTGGTAGAGGTCGAGATAGCCCTTGTTCTGCAAAAACGTGCCCTTCACCGTTACCGCCCGCTGGTGATCCAGCGCCGAACCGAAGACCAGGAACGGGCCGACGTCTTCGTAGCTGAAGCAGTTGTCCAGCCAGTAGGTGTTCATCGAGTGCTCGTCGTGCACGACGTCGGGGATCATCACGTCGCCTACGCTGGCGTTGAGCGTGGCCGCCTTGCCCAACACGTAGACGCCGCGCAGCTCCCCCGTGCGCTCCATCACCGCGCGCATGATGTTGTAGGCCGCCATGCCCAGCGGGTAATCGATGTTGACGACGATCGCCCGGCTTGCCCGCAGCCGCGCGGCGGAGAGGGTGCCGAGTCGCGGGTCGAGGTCCTTCGGGTGCAGGCGGTCGAGCGCAATGATCTGCGCCGCCACTTCGATCGCGGCGTGCGGCGGCACGAAGGCGATGCCACGGGCGTGCTCCTCGCGCAGGCGCAACTGCTGGCGTTCGGGCCGCTCGCGGAAGAAGCTGCGGGCCGCGTAATAGAGGAAGTTGTGCCAGTTGCCGCGGCTGGCGCCGGAGCGCAGCTTCGCCAGCTCCTCGGCCAGCTCCCGCTCGCCCGCCTGCTCGACGTGCTCGATGATCGCCTCCTGGTGGCGCAGCGCCACGCCAGAGAGAAGGTTGACGAGGCTGTGCGTGTTGCTGGAGACGAAGTAGATCGGACGGCCGTCCAGCCCCTCACGCGCGATCGCGTTGGCGATCGGCTGCCACCAGCGCGCCGTCGCCTGCGCGTAGCCGACGTGTGTGCCGCCCAGCATCCGCACCGTCAGGTTGAGGTCGCCGCGCGCCACGTCGGCAAGCAGCGCCGTAAACCCTGTTCCCCAGATCGCCTGCAGGCGACGCCAGTCGTCCGCCACGCCGCCGAACAGGCGCCAGGGCTCCGCCTCCGGCTCGCTGCCGTGGCCATTGCCCGTGGCGAAACCGCGCAGCAGGGCGTGCAGCTTGTTCCACTCGATCTGCCAGGCCACCAGCGTGGGGATCAGGTCGTCCACGTCCGACTGGCTGGCGATGAAGACGGCCAGGCAGTCGCGCCCGTCGAAGTGGCAGCGCCGTCGCCGGCCCGGCGCCGCCACCTGCTGCCAGGCGCCAACGTCTTCCCCCAGCGCCTGCGCGAAGCTCTCCGGCGTCTGGCCCATAACCACATGGCGCACGCGCGGCATCACGGAGGGCAGTCGCTGCGTGGCATAGATAAAGGCGCCGAGGTCGGGCTCGGCAAGCCCCGCGCCTGAATGCAGGCTGGAGTGCATGCCGATGTGCGTGGCCTCGAGCGTGCGCAGGCGCAGCTCGCCCGAGCTGCGCAGCAGCGTGCCGAAGGTGCGCAGATAAAGCTCGACCTGATCCTTGCCGGCACCCGCGGCGAGCAGGGCGGAATCCAGCGGCGAACGGGCGCCGTCCGCGCCCGGCAGCGAGGCGAACGTCGCCTGCGTCACGAGGCGCCTCCCACTCAACCGCGCGACTGTTTCTGCCAGTCGGTCAGGTCGAAGTAGTCGCGCCAGGCGGCGATCTTGCCGTCGCGCAGCTCGAAGACGCCCATCACCGGCAGCGCGATCCGTCGCTCGCCCAGGGTGAAGCGGTCGATGCGCTCGGTCAGCACCGTATCGCCGCTGGCGGCGATGTGCAGCATCTCGAACTGCGCCGCGCTCGCCTGCCCTGTGAACCGGCGCAGGAAGCCGCCAATGGCCTCGCGTCCGTGCATCGGCTGCATGGGAATGTTGTGGTAGACCGCGTCCTCGGCGAAGTAGCCGAGCAGCAGCTCCGCGTCCAGCTTTGACCAGGCCGCGCAGAACTCCTGCACGGTCTGGAGTGCATCACTCATCTCGGGGCCTCCTCCTCGCTCAGTCGTCAGCCTTGCAGCACCAGCCGAGCCGAACCGCCGTCGCTGCCGACGAGCCGGATCGGCAGCGCCATGATCGTGTAGGATCCGGCGGGCACCTCGCGCAGGTTGGCGCCTTCCACCACCGCCACGCCCGCGCCGAGCAGCGTGCGGTGCGTCTCTGGTTCCGCGCCGAACTGCTCGACCGAGAGATAGTCGATGCCGGCGAGGCGAATGCCGTGCGCCACCAGCCAGTGCGCCGCGTCGTGGGCGATGTAGGTGAAGTCCTGGTGGAACTGCCGGTCATGCAGGAAGCCGCTGTTGCGCGACTTGAATAGCAGGCGCTCCGTGCCGGCCGGGATGTGCAGCGACTCCAGCAGCGCGGCCGTGACGGCCAGCGCCTCGCCCACGTCGCAGACCAGGCCCGGCCCGATGAGGGCGCCCAGCGGCACGGTCTCGATGCCGCCCGCGCCGGGAATGAAGTGCACCGGCGCATCGACGTGGGTGCCGGTGTGCACGCCGAGCGTGAGCTTGGAGACGTTGGCCGGGTCGCCCTTGTCGATGCTCTTGATCAGCGTGCGCTCCGGCCCCGGCTCGCCCGGCCAGGTCGCCATCTCGGGTGTGAGCGGCAGCGTCGCATCGTACAGTGGCACGGCAGCTTCTCCCGTGTGCCGGCGGCCTCCCCGCGTTAGCCGCAACCGGCCAGCGATCGTGCGCGGCCGGACTACGGTACGTGGCGGAGGCTCAGACCGATCCTACACAATCTGCAGTGAACGCGACCGCGCGCGTATCACTCCAGGTGAATGTGTATGCAACCGGTGCACGCGGAGCGGGCCGGCGCCGTCGACCCCCGCCGCTGGTGGACGCTCGGCGCCATGTGCCTCGCCATGGCGATGACCTTTTTGGATGCCACGATCGTCAACGTGGCATTACCCTCGATCCAGCGCGGGCTCTCTGCCAGCCTCTCCGATCTGCAATGGGTGCTCGACGCCTACACGCTGGCGCTGGCGGTGCTGCTGGTCAGCGGCGGGCGCTTCGGCGATCTGTTCGGCCGCAAGCGCGTGGTGCTGGCCGGCGTGGCGGTTTTCACCCTTGGATCGGCGATGGGCGGGCTGGCGCAGGATATCGGCTTCCTGATCGCCGCACGGGCCTTGCAGGGCGTCGGCGGCGCCATGCTGATCCCCGGCACACTCTCGATCATCACGCAGAGCTTCGACGGCCCCGAGCGCGGCGCCGCCATCGGCATCTGGTCCGGCGTCAGCAGTCTGGCGATCGCGCTGGGACCGGTGGTCGGCGGCGTGCTCGTCGAGAAGGCGACCTGGCAATCGATCTTCTGGGTCAACGTGCCGGTCGGCGTCTGCACGGTGATCATCGGTATGTACACGGTGCGGGAGAGCACGGACGAGACGGCGTCGCGACGCATCGACGTGGCCGGCGTCGGCCTGATCACCCTGGCGCTGCTGGCGCTCTCGATCGCCTTCATCGAGGGCGACAGCAAGGGTTGGACCTCCCTCTTCACCCTCGGCATGATGGGCGGCGGCGTGCTCTTGCTGCTGCTGTTCGCGCTGAACGAGGCGCGCACGCGGCATGCACTGCTCGATCTGCGCTTCTTCCGCCTGCCAACTTTCTCCGGCGCGAACGTGGCGATCTTCGCTTCGACCTTCAGCATGTTCGCCTACTACTTCCTGCTGAGCCTCTACTTGCAGGATCTGCTGGGCTACAGCGCCCTGGAAGCGGGACTGCGGCTGCTGCCGGAGACGCTGATCGTCGCCTTGGTGGCGCCCTTCGCCGGCCGCATCACCGATCGCTTCGGGCCGCGCAACCCGCTGGCCGCCGGCATGTTCCTGCTGGCCGTTTCGCTGCTGCTGGCCACGCGCTGGACCGCGACGACGAGCTACGCGGGCTTGCTGCCGGCCCTGTTGTTGAACGGCATCGGCCAGGGACTGGTGACGACGCCGGCGATGGCCGCGGTGATGGGTTCGGTGCCGCGCGAGCGCTCGGGCGCCGCTTCGGGCGTCGTCAACACGATGCGGCAGGTGGGCGGCCTGCTCGGCGTGGCGGCGTTAGGGGCGCTGTTCAGCCACCTGGTCAGCAGCCAGTTCGTGGAGAAGGCCGCGGGCCTCGGTCTTGGCGACCGGCTCACGCCGCTGGGGCAGCAGGTGGCGGGCGGCGGCGTCAAGGCCGTAATCGGCCTGGCGCCCGATGTGGCGGAGCGCGCCCGCGCCGCGGCCACGACGGCCTTCGTCCATGGCTTCTCCGAGACGCTGTACGTGAACGCGGCCGTGCTGCTGATCGGCACGCTCGTGGCGCTGCTGTTCGTGAAGAGTGACCGTTTCGGCGCCGTGATTGCCGAGGACGAACATGAACCGCCGCGCGCAACCGAGCCAGACCGCACGGACGCCGCGGCCCTGATCACGGATGTGCGCGCGTGATCTGCGGCAGGGCTGGGGCGTCAGCTCGCGTGCGCTCGGGCCGGCATGCGGAGTCTCGTTCGTCCGCCCTTTGCCCTATTCTTTCCACTTGAGCTTGGCTCGATTCTCCTTGATAAATGCGTTGATCTGGTCGGCCATGCCCAGCAGCGTCTCCCACTGCTCCGGGTAGAGCGTCACTGGGAAGCGGCCGAGGCCGTAGACGCTGAGGCCGCCTTTCTCCGAGACTTTGAGCGAGACGCCGCGCCTCGCGCCGGTCTTCAGTTGCTGGTTCTCCTGCTTCAGGCGTTCGATCTCGGCCTGCATCTCTTCGACGGTTGGCATCGCGTCCTCCATGCCGGCGCCGTTGGGCCGGCTCGATCTGTAACAGTATAATAGCGGCATGCCGCAGACCCGCCGCAGTAATCTGCCGCCCGCTCACCGCCGCTCCCGCCGTCGCTTCCCACTTCGGCTGCTCGCCGTCGCAATCGTGCTCTTGGCCGCCGCGTTTCTGCTGGTCAGCATCTGCAGCTCTGGCGGCAAGCAGCCGAAGGCGAGGAACGACGCACAGCCCACGGCCGGCGCCGCGCCTGCCGCACCCAGTAGCCGCGCCGCGGCCGGATCCCGCGGCGGCTCGCCGCGCCCCGGCGCAACGCCAGGCGTGGGCGGCTTCGCGCCCGTGTCGCCCACGCCGCAGGCGACCTGTGCCCCGTCCGATCTGCTGCGGCTGGTGGACAAGGACCACGCCCTGCCCGACGACTATCTGCCGCCGGACCTGGTCAACGTTGAGCCGAAGGACGCCTCGCCCGGCTCGCCGACCGTGGTGCAGCTGCGCAAGGAGGCGGACGGCGCACTGCATAGCATGCTGGAGGCGGCGCGGGCGCAGAACATCTTCTTCCTCGCACAGTCGGCCTACCGCTCGTACCAGTACCAGAGCCAGGTCTACCAGCAGGAGGTGAACAGTGTCGGCCAGGCGCAGGCCGATCGCGAGAGCGCCCGCCCCGGACACAGCGAGCACCAGCTCGGCCTGGCGATCGATTTCACCACGCGCGGCCTCGACTTCGACCTGAACCAGTCATTCGCCGCCACGCCGGAGGGCCGTTGGCTGGCGCAGCACGCGGCGGAGTTCGGCTTTGTGCTGAGCTACCCCGAGGGCAAAGAGGCGCAGACCGGTTACGAGTACGAACCCTGGCACTACCGCTACATCGGTACCGGCGCCGCACAGCAGTTCGTGCAATCCGGCCAGACGCTGAACCAGTGGCTCACCTCGCGGCAGCTCGGCTGCGGGGCGTAACGGCCGCTGAAGCCGAGCAGCAGTGAATCAGTTGCGTACCGCCGCTGGCGCGTTGCCGAACGTGAAGGCGCTGGGGCAGATGTCGTTCAGGACGCAGCCGGCGCAGTTCGGGCGCTGGGCGTAACAGACGTGGCGGCCGTGCTTGATCAGGCCGACGTGGAAGGCATAGACCTGTGATTCGGGCACCAGGGCTTCGAGGTGGGCGTGCGCCTTGTCCGCGCTCATCCTCGGCGGGATGAAGCCGAGCCGCTGGCCCACGCGGTAGACGTGCGTGTCTACCGGCAGCGCCGGCCGGCCCAGCGCGAACATCAGCACGCACGCCGCGGTCTTCGGCCCCACGCCGGGCAGATCCATCAGCCAGGCCCGCGCTTCGTCCAGCGGCAGCTTCGGATCGCCGAGGAAGCTGAGATCGTAGCCGCCGCGTTCCGCCTGCACGCGCTGCAGCACGGCCTTGATGCGCGGCGCCTTCATCTCGGAGAGGCCGGCCCAGCGCACCGCACGGGCGATGGCCGAAGGATCGGCCTCCCGGATCGCGTCCCAGCCGGGAAAGGTGGCCAGCAGCTCGGAGAAGGCGCGGCCGGAGGCGCGATCGGCCGTGTGCTGCGAGAGGATGGTCAGCACCAGCTCGGAGATCGCGTCGTGGTGCGGGCGCCAGCGCAGCTCGCCATAGCTGCCGTGCAGCCGTGCCATCACGGCATCAACCGAGGGCGGCACGGTCCACCAGCGACAGGAACGGCCGCAGCCAGAAGGCGCGGCGCAGCTCGCGATCGTAGCTCGACGCGCCCTGCTGGATGCGAAAGAAGGCGTTCCAGAAGTAGCTCACACGCTCGCTGAGCCAGAGCATCGGCCGCGTGGCGCGACGCAGCGAGAGATAGAACATGATCGCGATGCGCCGTGCCGCGCGCAGCTCAGGCATGATCAAGCGGTCAATCGCGCGTTCGTAGCCGACGAGCGAGGTCTGCCCGGCGCCAAGCGCCCGCAGTACCGCCTGCGCCGCCAGTCCGCCGCTGCGCACGGCATAGTAGATGCCTTCTTCGGTAAACTCGTCGGCCAGCCCGGCAGCGTCGCCGGCCAGCAGCACGCCGTCGCCGGCGATCGGCTCGCGCCCGCGCCGGAAGAGCAGCTTGTGACCGACCACGCGCTCGATCTCTGCATCGGCGAGCCCGAGGCGGCCAAGATAGACCTGCAGGTGCGAGCGCAGGTCCGGCCCGCCGCCCGGCGGCAGCACCAGCCCGATCGAGAGACGCGCTTGCTTGGGAAAGACCCAGCCGTAGCCCCAGGGCCGGTAGCCGAAATCGATGTTGACCGTGCCTCGCCAGCGGTCGAGATCGCCGGGCCGGCCGCAGACTTCGGCCTCCAGCGCCACGCTCTGTGCCAGGCCGGCGCCGAGACCCGCGGCGCGCGCCACACCGCTGTTCGCCCCGTCGGCGCCGATCACGAAGCGTGAGCTCAAGCGCTGCCCGCCGACCGTGAGCATGAAACCCGCGCCGTCTCGCTCGACAGCGCTCACCGGGCTGCCGGCGAGTACCTCCGCGCCCGCCTCCGCTGCACTCTCAGCCAAGAAATTGTCGAAGCGGTCGCGCATCACCATGAGGGCGAACGGCCGCCTGGACCAGCGTGTGAAGCGCCCGCGGCCGAGATAACTGACGTTGAGGCCGCGCACCGAGTCCTCGACAACGCTATCCACCCCTGGCGGCAGCAGCGCGGCCGTGCGCAGGGGGATGCCGCCGGCGCAGCTCTTGTAGCGCGGCAGCCGTGCCCGCTCGATCAGCGCAACGCGAGCCCCGGCCGCGGCCAGCCCGCGCGCCGCCGTCGCCCCGGCCGGCCCGGCGCCCACTACCGCCACCTCAAAGTCCGCAGCCCGGGCATTCGCCATCGATGCACCCGCCTGCATCCACTATAGCGACGAGCGATCGCGGCAGGAATGCGGCGGCAGACCGCACGGAGGACCGCAAGTGATCGCGCAGAGGGCGCTCAGGGCCGCGGCCCCGTCGCCGTCCGCGCGAGGCGGACGTGCGTGACGGCGGGCGAGCTGACGTGCTCGACGCACTCGTAGCCATGCGGGCCGCCGTCGAGACGGTCGAAGAGCCGCTCGCCGCTGCCGAGCAGGATCGGCACGATTACAAAGTGCATTTCGTCGATCAGGCCGGCGCGGAGGTATTGCTGAATGGTGGCCGCGCCGCCGCCGAGCCGCACGTCCCTGCCGTCCGCGGCAGCGTATGCCTGCTTCAGCGCGGCCTCGATGCCATCGGGTACGAAATGGAACGTCGTGCCGCCCTGCATCGTGATCGAGGGGCGCGGATAGTGGGTGAGCACGAAGACCGGGTGATGGTACGGCGGGTTGTCTCCCCACCAGCCCTTCCACTGGTCGTCGCTCCACGGTCCGCGGATTGGACCGAACATGTTGCGCCCTATGATCGTGGCGCCGATGCCGGCGTCGCCCCGTGCGGCGAACTCGTCGTCGAGCCCCGCGGCGCCGCCGCCCGTGCCGAACATCCTCTGGAAGGTGCGAGTGGCGAACGCCCACTCGTGCAGCCGCGGGCCACCCACGCCCAGCGGGTTGTCGAGATCCTGCCTGGGGCCGGCTCCGTAGCCGTCCAGAGAGATCGAGAAGTTGTGTACGCGCAGCTTTGGCATCGCTGGTTCCTTTCATCGCGGCGCTGGCGGCAACCCGCACAGGGGGCCGTTCCACGGCGGAATGGCGCTCCGCCGCCGCGGTTCGAACTCGCCCACGCGCCGTCCTGATAGTTAATTACATACTTAAGTATATGGAGACATCCACCGAGAAGTCAACCGCCGTCTCGCGCTTTCGCCACGCGACAGTTGCGCTCAGCGCGAGCAGTTGACCGCCCGGCAGCAGCTTGCCGCGCGGCAGCCGTCCCCGTACGATCGCTGCAGGCGCCCGCGTGGCGCAGAGTTCGCCGGAAAGGGGGTGATCGTCCGTGACCAGCGCGCCAGTTCGGCTGACTTCGCTCGTCTCCTGCGGCGGTTGAGCCTCCAAGGTTGGGCCCGGAGCCCTGGCGCAGGTGCTGCGCCCCTTGACCGCTGCCTTCGCCGGCGTGAACGCCCCCGATCTGCTGGTCGGCCTGCAGGTCGCGGACGACGCCGCCGTCTACCGTTTGAACGACGCGCAGGCGATCGTGCAGACGCTGGATTTCTTTGCCCCGGTGCTGGACGACCCCTATCAGTTCGGCGCCGTGGCCGCCGCCAACGCGATGAGCGACATCTACGCGATGGGCGGCGAGGTGCTGTTCGCGCTCAACATCGCCGCCTTCCCCGAGACGATGCCGGAAGAGGTGGTCGCGGAGATCTTCCGCGGCGGCGCCGAGAAGGTGCGCGAGGCCGGCGGTGTGGTCGCGGGCGGGCACTCGATCTACGACCCGGAGCCGAAGTACGGCCTCGCCGTGACCGGCAGCGTGCACCCGCAGCGCATCCTGACCAAGGGCGGCGCGCGGGCGGGCGACCGCCTCTACCTGACCAAGGCGCTGGGCACCGGCGTGCTCTGCTCCAGCCTCAAGGATGGCAAACTGGCGGCCGCCGATCTCGATGCGGCCGTGGCCTCGATGCTGCAGCTCAACCGCGGCGCCTCGCTCGCCGCGCGGGCGGCGGACGCGACGGCGCTCACCGACGTGACCGGCTTCGGGTTACTCGGCCACGCGGACGAGGTCGCCTGCGCCAGCGGTGTGCGCCTGCGTATCCTTGCCGAGGCCGTGCCGGCGCTGCCCGGCGCTCTCGAAGCGATCCGCGCCGGCGTGCGCACGGGCGGCAGCAACCGCAACGAGGCGTACGTTGCCGCCAGGGTCGATCTTGCCTCCGATCTGCCGCGCGAGCTGGTCGAGCTGCTCTACGACCCGCAAACCTCCGGCGGCCTGCTGGCCACGCTGCCGGCAGATCGCGCCGGCGACTTCGAGGCGGCGTGCAGGGAGCAGGGCGTCCGCTGCTGGCAGATCGGCGAGGCGCTCAGCGGCGCCGGCCTGCAGGTCGTACGGTGAGCAGCACGGCGCGGCGGGCCGCGTGGGCGCTTCTTGCCGGCCGCTGGCGGCTGCTGCTGCAGGCGCTGGCGGTGCTGCTGCTGGTCGCGGCCTGCGGCTCTGGTAAGAACAATCACAAACCCCCAACACCCCAGAACGGCCGCCTCGCCACGCCGACGCCAACGCTCAGCGCCCAGGATCTGCTCAACGCCGCGATCCAGACGACGAACGACCTCAAGTCGTTCCATTTCGTGCTGACGCACGAGAACGGTTCGACGCCGATCGCCAACGGCATCTCCATGAGCAAGGCCGAAGGCGATATCCTCAAGCCCGACCGCTTCAAGGCCAGGGTCACGGGCACGCTCAGCGGCTTCACCGTCGACGTGAACGTGATCAACGTCGGCGACCAGGTCTGGCTCAACCTCACCGGCAACCGCTACGCGCCGCTCCCCAACGGCGTCGGGGCAGCGGCGATCCTCGACCCCAACACCGGCGTGCTCAAGGCGCTCAAGGGGGTCAAGAACCCGCAGATCGCCGGGCATGAAACGCTGAACGGCGTGAACACGACGATCGTGACCGGCGATGTCGACGCGGGCGACCTGACCGCGTTGGCGCAGAACGCGCAGGCCGGCAAGCTGGTGAAGGGCAAGGCCTGGATCGGCGATGCCGACCACCGCCTCTACCGGCTGCGGATCGACGGCCCGCTCGACGACCAGGAGCCGGCGAACATCGCCCGTATCATCGACCTCTCGCAGTTCGACGAGAGGCTGGACATCCAGCCGCCGCAATGAAGCCGATGCGGCGCCGCTCGCCCGGCGAAGTACGCGAGCGGGCCGGCGCGCTCCCGCGCACGCCCACGCCGCGCGGCGCCGGGGCGCCGCCGGCCGGTTTCCGCCGCGCGCTCACCGAGTCGCGGCGCCGCAGCCCGGCCTGGCTTCTGCTGCTCGTGGGCGCGGGCATCTTCTTCGGCACGCTCGACCAGACGGTCGTCGTCACGGTGCTGGCGGACATCCTCAAGGACCTGCGGCTGCCGATCAACCGCGACCTGGGCAAGGCGCCCTGGGTCGTGACCGGCTACCTGCTCGGCTACACCATCGCCATGCCGATCGTGGGGCGCGTTGCGGACGTCTTCGGCCGCGTGCGCGTGTTCGCCGCCTGCTTGCTGATCTTTTGCGCCGGCTCGGTGCTCACGGCGATCGCACCCAACTTCTGGTTCCTGGTCGGGGCGCGAGCCTTCCAGGCGATCGGCGGCGGCGGGCTGCTGCCCGTTGGTCTGGCGATCGCCGCCGACGTCACCCGGGCGCGGCGGGCGCTTGCTCTGGGGGCGCTGGCCGCCGCGAACAACGGCAGCACCTTCATCGGGCCGGTGTGGGGCGCGGCGATCGCCGGCGTCTGGGGCTGGCGGGCGCTGTTCTGGCTTAACCTGCCGCTGGTGCTGCCGATGCTGGCGGCGGCGCCGCTGCTCGCGCGCGACACCGGCTCGCGCGGCTGGCGCACGCTGGACTGGCGCGGCGCCGCGTTGCTGATCGCCGGCCTGACCGCCCTAACCGTTGCCCTCACGGACGACGGCGCCAACCCGCGCCCGCTTGCCGTCAGCCTTGCGCTCGGCAGCGCCGGCGCGGTGGTGATGCTGCTGTTCGTGCGCACGGAGCTGGACGCTTGCGAGCCCATGATCGACCTGCGCAGCCTGCGCACCCGCCCAGTCGCCGCGGCGATGCTGGCCTACTTTCTCATTGGCGGGGCGCTGATCACGGCGCTGGTGAACGTGCCGCTGATGACCGATGCGCTCTACGGCCAGAGCACGACGCAGGGCGGGCTCAACCTGATGCGCCTGCTGCTGTTGCTGCCGATCGGCGGCGTGGCCGGCGGCTGGCTGGCGACGCGGGCCGGCTACCGCGCCACGGTGTTGATCGGCCTGTCGCTGGCCTGCGCCGGCTTCCTCTGGATGGGCGCCTGGCCGTTCACGCCGCGCGAGCCCAACGCGCTGCCGCCCTCCACCTGGCATCTGTGGGGAGCGCTCGGCCTCGCGGGCTTCGGCCTCGGTCTCTGCGACGGGCCGATCGTGGCTACGGTCGTGGATGCCGTGGACGAGCGACAGCGCGCCACCGCCTCTGCCCTCTTGCTGGTGGTCTGGACGGCGGGAATGATCGTCGGTCTCGCGCTGCTGGCGACGCAGGGGCTCGGCTACTTCGGCAGCCACATCGCGCCGCTGATCACCGAGCCCGACGCGGCGCTGCGCGTGCAGGCGGTCGAGCACCGCGTGTTCGCGCGCACCTTCGCCGCAGCGGCGCTCGTCCTGGCCGTGGCCTTCGCGCTGGCCTGGGGACTGCGCTCGACACGGGCGAACGAATTCCTGGTCAGCCCCTATGAAGGGCTCGGGGAGTAGGCCGGCATGCCGCTGAGCGAACCGCTGCGCGTCCTCGGTATCTTCCCGCATCCCGATGACGAGTCGTACAGCTGCGCCGGCACGCTGGCGCTGCTGGCCGACGGCGGCGCCGAGGTGCAGGTGCTCTGTGCCACGCGGGGGGAAGGCGGCCGCGACCTGCGACCGCCCTTGGCGCTTGCCCGGTCGCGCAAGGACTCGCTGGCCAACGTGCGGGAAGCCGAGCTGGCGCGGTCATGTGAAACGCTCGGCCTGGCGCGGCCGCGTTTCCTCGGGCTGGCGGACGGGGCGCTGGGATCGGTCAACTTCCCCGAGGTCGTGGGGCAGCTCATCGCGGAGATCCGGCGGCTGCGGCCGCAGCTCGTGCTCAGCCTGGGCGAAGACGGCGTCTACGGCCACCCGGACCACCTGGCGCTGTTTCGCCTCGTGCTGGCGGCCTTTGGCGCGGCGGCCGGCAGCGAGCGCTTTTCCGAAGCGGAGTATGGGCGGTACTGGCAGCCGGCGCGGCTGTTCACCGCGGCCTTTCCGCGCGGCATGTTCCGGCCGATGTACGAGCACATGCTTGGCTCCGAGTACACCGACAGTATTCGGCGGCTCGACCCGGACACGCTCGGCGTCGAGCCGGCGCAGATCGCCGCGGCGATCGATATCCGCGCCGTCGCCGAACGCAAGCTGGCGGCGATCGCCTGCCACGTCAGCCAGTTGCCCGGCGGCGATCCGTATACGCTCTTCCCCGGCGACCTGGTCCGGCGCACACTGACGACGGAACTGTTCAGCCTGGCCGCGGGGTTGCCGGTTGAGCGGCGGCTGCGCAGCCTGGCCGACGGTCTGGATCAGTAATCCGCGAGGAGTGCGAATGCAGCAACAGCCGTTCTTGCAACTGGTGCTGGAGCGCCTGGAGACGGGCACGCCGCCGGAGCTGCGGCCCTGGCACGCCCGCCAGCGCCACGCCATGCTGCAGATCCACTACGGCAATCCGCGCGTGCACTACGAGCTATGGCTGCAAGGACGCAGCGGCCGCGCCGAGCTGGGCCTGCACTTCGAGGACGAGCCCGAACGCAACCAGCGCTGGTGCGCCGTGTTTGCCGCACGCGCGCTGGAACTGCTGGAGGCGCTCGGCCCGACGCTCGAGCTCGAGGACTGGACGGCGTCCTGGACGCGCCTGCATCTCACCGTGCCGCTGCGGCCGCTGGATGCCGAATTCGCCGCCGAGCTGGCCGAGACCTTCGGCCGCCTGATCGCCTGCACCGCGGCCGACCTGCGGCGCGGCATCGTGGAAGCCGCCATCCCTCGGTCGGGACACCTGGCGCCAGGTGCACGCCGGCTCGCCCGCGTGCGACGCTGTTCGGAGAGCGCTTGCGCCCACAGCGCGAGGCCGCGGCACGCCGCAGTGCCGCGGCCTCGCGCTGCCCCTTCAGCAGACGCGCTTAATCGTCGCCGGAGGCTGATGGCGGCTGGATGGCCGGCGGATTGCTCCGCCGATTTTCGATCCAGCGCTCCAGCTCGCGGCCGGCGACCTCGCGGCCGCCCCAGCCGAAGGCGATGGCCACGGCCACGGCCACGGCGCCGAGTGTCAGGCCGAAGGCGAGGTTGACGATCTCGTTCGCCAGCCCGATCTCACGCAGCGCGTAGGCGCCGGCGAGCACCAGCACGGCGATGCGGGCGGCGAGGGCCAGCAGGTCGGCCTGGGAGGCATCGCTGCGGCGAATCGCGGCAGCGGCGAGGTTCGCGAGATAGAGGCCGAGGCCGAAGATCACCACGGCCAGCAGCACGCGGCCGGCGAGGACGGTGAAGTCGGCGATCAGTTGCGCCACGATCGGGAACTGCAGCGCATTCGCGGCCTGGATCGCCGCGAAGAGCATGATCCAGGCGAAGACGGCGTAGCCTGCGAGTTCCGACGGCGTGCGTTCGTTCGCCGCGGCCTCGCGGCTGATGCCCAGCCGCGCCAGGATCGTGTTGAAGCCGAAGCCTTCCAGCAGCTCCGCGATCAACGGCGCGATGATCCGCGCGATCACGTAGGAGACGCCCACGATGATCGCGGCGGCGAAGATGCGGGGGATGAAGGCCAGCAGCTCGTTCAGCATGTTGCTGGCGGGCGTGCTGACCGCGGCGAGCTGCAAGGCGTTGAGTGCGGCGATCGCCACCGGAATGATGATCAGCACGTAGACGAGCAGGCCGGCGACGTCCGACAGGCGCCGCGAGCCCAGCGAGCCGGCGATGCCCAACCGTTCGCTCAGACGGTCGAGGCCGACGCCCGCGAGCAGGCCGGCGACGATGCGGCGAACCAGAGTGGCCACGAACCAGCCGATCACCAGGATCAGCGCCGCCGCGACGATGTTGGGGATGAAGCCGAGCGTGCGGTTCAGCAGCGAATTCACCGGCGCCAGCAGGCCGGGCAAGTTTAAGGCGCTGAGGATCGCCGGCAGGAACAGCAGGAAGACGAGCCAGTATGCCGCCTCGCCGAGCGAGGTCGAGAGCGGCACCGCCCGCGCCTCGCCCGCCGCGGCCTCTTCGCCCGACACCTGCTGGCCGACGCGCTCATCGATGCGCGCTGCGCGCAGGCCGCGCACGACGAGCGACCGCACGATGCGGGCGATGATCCAGGCGATCAGCAACAGGATGCCGGCGCCGATGATCTGCGGCAGGTAGCCGAAGATCGTGTTGAGCAACTGGTTGAGCGGCTGCGTGATCAGGGTCAGGTTCAATGCCTGGAAGGCCGCAACCAGCACGAAGACCATGATCAGCCAGAAAACGGCACTTCCGGCCACGTTGCTGGCGTTATCGCCGCCACCTTCGCTCGCGCCCATCGCACGCGCCAAACGTGTGCCAAGGCCGGTGCGGCGCAGCGCCGCTTTCACCACGGCGGAGACAATCGCGGCAATGATCCAACCGACGATCAGGATGACAATCGCGCCGACCACGTTCGGGAAGTAGACCTTGAACTGGTCACCAAGCTTGTTGAACGTGTCCTGCACCGTAGCACCTCCGACGCGCACGTCGTATTGTGAGATTTGCGAGGCAGCCAATACTATATCCGCGCATCGCCTATACGCAATCACTATGGAGCAGCTTTCTGCCGGTGGTCGCTTGAACTAGTGGCGGAGACCGGACGGTGACGCGCCCACCAGCCGCAAACGCCGTCTGCTGTGCGTGCGGCTACCGTGCGGATCGACACCGTGGCAGGCGCACGGTTCGATCGCGGCGGGCGTTGTTATACGCCGGCGCACGTTCTCCGGTTACTCTCCGTCCTTGGAGACGATCTGCGCCTGCCAACCGATGCGAAGGCGTGGACGCTGTATCTCCCGCCGCTACTTCTCGGCACGACGCTGGCGGAACCGCGGAGGCGGCTTCACTGCCTCAAGTCACGGGTTGAGACGGTCACCGCTTCCGCCACGCGCCGCCGGTAGAGATCGCGCGTGCGGCCGATATACACGAGGGCGACAACGAATGTGACGGCCATGATCGCCGCCGCGCCACGGAAGGGCGAGAGTGCGCCGAAGCTATCGATCAGCTTCGCGCCGATCGGTGGGCCGATCACGCCGCCGATCGCCTGGATCGCCGTACTGATGCCAGTCAGCAGGCCGCGGTTGCCACTCTTTGACAGATCGATCAGCGAGGCGCTGAGCGCCGGCAGGCAGAGCACGTAGCCGACGGCGGCGCCGCAGGCGAAGAACGAGGCGACGAGCGGCGAGCGCGTGAACGAGAGCAGGAAGATGCTCGCGGCGAAAATGACAATGCCCACCGCCAGTGGCCGGTTGCGTCCCGCGCGATCCGCCAGATAGCCGGACGGCACCAGCAACGCCGCGGCCAGCGCGGCGGGCGGCGCCAGCAGCAGCGCAAAGGTCGAGGCGTTCATGTGCAGGATGCGGTCGCGGTAGGGGCCGATATCCGGCGTCAGCATCGCCACGGCCATGCTGAGCAGCATGATCACGAGGATCAGCAGGACCGCATCGGGCGTCAGCACACTCGCCCACTGGCGCCAGCCGAAAGGCGCCTGCGCCGCGCCCAGGGCACCCGCTGACTGACGCTGGCCTCCCCCGCGTACGATCGCGACCGCGACCAGCAGCGACGCCGCCTCAATGACCGTGGCGACCACGAATGCCGCGAGATAGGAGACGTGATCGACGAGCACCGAGCCGATGCCGACGCCCGTGACGGTGCCGGCGATTTGCCCCATTGAGACCAGCGCCAGCAGCCGCCCCTGCACCGAGGGGCGGAAGCGCTCGCCCACAATCGCGTAGACGGTCGGCCAAACCACGGCAAGCGTCAGGCCGAAGGCTGCCCACGCGCCGAGATAGAACCAGATTTCCTTGATCCGCTCCATCAGCACGATCACCGGCAGGTTCAGCAGCAAACCGGCCATCAGGATGGCGTGCGGCTCGATGCGGTCGGCAAGCCAGCCGCCGAGCGGCTGTCCCACGGACTTCGCCGCGAAGTAGATGGAGAGCGCCAGGCCGGTGTAGAGCACCTTCGCGTGCAACTCGACCTGGGGGTAGTCGGGATTGACCGCCAGCAACAGGATGCCAATTACCGCTTCGGTCAGGTAGATGACGCCGATCAGGCCGGCCGCGGTGACGTCGAAGCGCGTCTCTCGGCCGCGTCCGCCGGCCGCACCCGGCGTCGGACCGCCGTGGGAGCCGCGTCCGCTCATCCTGCTTCCGTCCCTGCCGCCGGCCCGCCGCTGCGGGGTTCGTGTCAGTATACGCGGCGCCGCGGCCAAGGGGTGCGTCAGGCGCCGCCGACCGGCCACGGCTCGAGCAGCAGCGCCGCCGCGCCCAGCAGCCCCGCGTCGTCGCCACGCTGTGCGTACTCGACGCGGACGGCGGCCGCCATCGTCGGAAAGGCGCGCGCCCGCATGAACGCGACCGCGGGCTCGATCACCTGTGCGCGCAGGTTGCTGACGCCGCCGCCGAGCACGATCAGTTCGGGGTTGAACAGGTGCACCGTGTTCATCAGGCCGACGCCCAGGTATTCCGCCGCCCGCGCGAGAATCGCGGTAGCCGCAGCATCGCCGGAGGTCGCCGCACGGGCCACGGCTTCGGCATCGATCGCCTGCTTGCGCGTCCTGCGTTGCGCCAGCGCCGGCGAGCGGCCGTCTACCGCCGCGCGGGCGCCGTCCCTGGCGATCGCCGTGCCGGAAGCGTACGCCTCCAGGCAGCCGGAGCGGCCGCAGCCGCAGCGCTCGCCGCCGTAGGCGATCGTCATGTGGCCCACCTCGCCGGCGGCGCCGCCCGCGCCGTGGTAGAGACGCCGGTCGGCGATCACGCCGGCGCCGATCCCCGTGCTGACCGTGATGTAGACCATGTCGCGCGTGCCGCGACCGGCGCCGAACAGGTATTCGCCCAGCGCCGCGGCGTTGGCGTCGTTCTCAAGTGCAACGACAAGGCCGCAGCGTTCGTGCAGCATGCGGCCCAGCGGCACGTCCTTCCAGCCGTGCAGGTTGGGCGGGTCGGCCAGTACGCCGCGCGCGGCGTCGAGCGGTCCGGCGGCGGAGACACCGATGCCGGCGAGTGTTCCGAGCTCCGTTCCCGCGTGCTTGCAGGCGCGGCGCAGCGACTCCAGCATCTCATCGGCAACGGCCTCCGGCCCACGCCGGGCACGGGTGGCGATGCGGTCGGCGGCGAGCACGCGGCCGTCCGCCGCGATCACGGCGGTGAGCACCTTTGTGCCGCCCAGGTCGATCGCGCCCGCCAGCGTTTCGCTCACGCGCCGTCCTCTCCGCGCCGGCTGCAGCGGCTGCTCAACGGCCGCGCCCGGCACCGGGGGCCACGGCCGCCCGCGTTGCCTGCTCGTACAGCCGCACGTACTCCTGCGCAGCTCCCCCCCAGGAGTTGTCCTCGGCCATGGCTCGCTGCACCAACCGGCGCCACTCGTTGGGCCGAGCGAACACGGCGAGCGCCCGCTCAAGCGCCTGTTCGAGCTCGTGTGCGTCTGCCTCGTCGAATACGAAGCCGTTGCCCATACCGTTCGTGTCGGTCCACTCATCCACCGTATCGGCCAGGCCGCCGGTGCGCCGCACGACCGGCACCGAGCCGTAGCGCAGCGCGATCATCTGGCCCAGGCCGCAGGGCTCGAAGCGCGAGGGCATGAGGAACAGGTCCGTGCCGCCGTAGATCTGCTGCGCGAGATCCGCATCGAAGGCGAGCGTGACCGAGACGCTCAGCGGGTACTTTTCCTGCAAGGCCAGCAGTTGGTCGTGGTATTGCCGATCGCCCGTGCCTAGCACGGCGAACTGCAGCGGCCGGCCCCGCGCCAGCAGCGCCTCGACCGCCTCCGCGGCCAGGTCGGCGCCCTTCTGATAGAAGAGCCGTGTGACCATGCCGACGAGCGCCGCATGGGCATTCTCGGCCAGGCCTAACCGCCGCTGCATCATCGCCTTATTCCGCCGGTGACCTTCCATTTGCTCAGCGTCGAACCGTTGGAAGAGGCGCTGGTCCGTCGCGGGGTCAAACTCCTCGTAGTCGATGCCGTTGAGGATGCCGGAGAGGTCGCGCTCGCGGGCGCGCAGCAGCGGGTCAAGGCCGGCGCCGTACTCCGGCGTCAGGATCTCGCGCGCGTAGGTCGGGCTGACCGTGTTGATCGCGTCCGACCAGAGAATGCCCTGCCCCATGCCGCAGCGCGTCACCCACCGCTCGGAAGTCAGCGATGATTCCAGCACCCGCGCGTCCAGGCAGGCCGCGCCGGCGAAGGCGTCGTCGAAGTCGCCGTGTATCGCGAGGTTGTGGATGGTGAAGACGCGGGGCAGCGCGGCCTGCGGCAGATCTGGCCGCGCCCGCAGCCGCGAGGCGACGAAGGCGGCGTGCCAGTCGTTGAGATGCAGCACCTCCGGCTGCCAGTCACTCGCGGCCAGCCAGGCGAGCGCTGCGTCGCAGAAGCCGACCCAGCGGGCGTTGTCGTCCTGCTCGCCGTAGATGTGCGGCCGGTCGAACAGCGCCGGCAGATCCAGCAGATAAACCGGCACGCCACCTACCGACGCCTCGAACACGTTGCCGGCCGCCTCGCCGCCGCCCGCGACGCCGACGGCGATCGACGGCCCCGCTTTTGCGCCGAGCGCTTGCAGGTCGACCTGGCGATGGCGCGGCATGACCAGGCGCACGTCGTGGCCGGCCTGGCGCAACGCCTTCGGCAGCGAGCCGGCCACGTCGGCCAGCCCGCCGACTTTGGCGAGCGGGTTCATCTCGACGGAGACAAACAGAACCTTCACGAGCCGTCCTTCGGAACGAACTGCCGGCAGCCGGCCGGCGTCGCGCGGGGACACGGGGCAACGAAGCAGGGGGACACGGTCGTGTCCCCCTGCATTCTAGCGTCCGCCTTCGCTTGTGGTGGAGTGCGTCCCGGAGTAGAGCTTAGTACATCGGCGGCGCGGCGGGGGCGCCGGCGGCCTGCTTCTCCGGCAGCTCGGTGACGAGGCAGTTGGTGGTCAGCACCATGCCGGCGATTGAGACGGCGTTCTCCAGGGCGGAGCGCGTTACCTTGGCCGGGTCGATGATGCCCTTCTTCAGCATGTCGCCGTACTCGCCGCGCAGGGCGTCGTAGCCCTGGCCGTTCGGCAGCCCGCGCACTTCCTGCACGATCACCGAGCCGTCCTGGCCGGCGTTGACGGCGATGCGGCGCAGCGGCTCTTCCAGGGCGCGGCGCAGGATGCCGCCGCCGGTGCCCTCGTCGTCGTCCAGCTTCAGCGTGTCGAGCTTCGGCAGGGCGTTGATGAAGGCGACGCCGCCGCCGGGGACAATTCCCTCTTCGACCGCGGCGCGAGTCGCGGAGAGTGCGTCCTCGACACGGTGCTTCTTCTCTTTCAGCTCGACTTCGGTGGCGGCGCCGACCTTGATCACGGCGACGCTGCCGGCGAGCTTGCCGAGCCGCTCCTGGGCCTTCTCCTTGTCCCAGTCGCTCTTCGCTTCTTCCATGATCGCGCGCACCTGGGCGATGCGGGCGTCGGCGGCTTCCTGCTCGCCCTTGCCCTCGACGATCGTCGTCTCTTCCTTGGTGGCGATCACGCGGCGGGCGCGGCCAAGGTCGGCGAGCTGCACGGAGTCGAGCTTGCGTCCCAGCTCATCGCTGATCACCTGGCCGCCGGTGAGCACCGCGATGTCGCCGAGGTTGTCCTTGCGGCGGTCGCCGAAACCGGGCGCCTTCACGGCGAGCACGTTGATCGTGCCGCGCAGCTTGTTCACGGCCAGCGTGGCGAGCGCCTCGCCGTCCACGTCGTCGGCGATGATGATCAGGTTCTTGCTGGTCTGGAGCAGGCGCTCGAGCAGGGGAACGATGTCGTTGACGGCCGAGATCTTCTTGTCCGTGATCAGGATGTAGGGGTCGTCGATCACGGCTTCCATGCGCTCGGGGTTGGTGACGAAGTAGGGCGAGATGTAGCCGCGGTCGAAGCTCATGCCCTCCACGTACTCGGTCTCGGTGCGGATGCCCTTCGACTCTTCGACGGTGACGACGCCGTCCTTGCCGACCTTCTCCATCACCTCGCCGATCAGGTCGCCGATCGCCGGATCCGCCGCGGAGATGCTGGCGACCTGCGCCATCTGTTCGCGCGTGGTGACGGGGGTGGCGATGTCCTTGATCGTCTGGGAGATGAGCGCGGTGGCCGTTTCGAGGCCGCGCTTCAGCGCCATCGGGTTGGCGCCGGCGGCGACGTTCTTCAGCCCCTCATGCACGATCGCCTGGGCGAGCACCGTCGCGGTGGTGGTGCCGTCGCCGGCGATGTCGTTGGTCTTGCTGGCGACTTCCTTGGCGAGCTGGGCGCCGATGTTCTCGAAGGGGTCTTCCAGCTCGATGTCCTTGGCGATCGTCACCCCGTCGTTGGTGATCGTGGGACTGCCGAACTTCTTGTCCAGCACGACGTTGCGGCCCTTGGGGCCGAGCGTGATCTTGACGGCATCGGCCAGGGCGTCGATGCCGCGGCGGAGGGCGTGACGCGCCTCCTCGTCAAAAAGCAACTGTTTGGCCATCGCTCACCTGCATACTGCTCAGGATTTAGCACTCGCACGGTGCGAGTGCTAAACCAGTTGTAGCGGAGTGGCGTAAACGCGGCAAGCGGTTGCGACCGAGCAGAACCGGCCGCGACGCGCCAATGCTCGCTCAGGCTCGCGCAAGCTCGTGCTATCTCACTCGGGCCGCGGCCGCCGCGCTCAGCCGCCGGCTTCCGCGGCCTTGCCGGTCTTCAGGTACGGCGGGAACAGCATCTCCAGCTCGCGGCGCACCGGGTCGTCGGCGGGCAGGAACTGGCTGAAATCGCCCGTGGGCTCGATGCGGTCACGCTCGCGGCTGATGCTCTCCGTCTTGATCTTTTCCTGGAGCATCATCAAGCCGGTCAGCAGCGACTCCGGCCGCGGCGGACAGCCGGGCACGTAGACGTCGACGGGGATGATCTGATTCACGCCCGGCAGCGTGCTGTAGCCGTAGGCGAACGGCCCGCCCATGATCGCGCAGCCGCCCATCGCGATCACCCACTTCGGCTCGGCCATCTGCAGATAGACGCGCCGCACGGCCGGCGCCATCTTCCAGGTAACCGTCCCGGCGACGATCATGAAGTCGGCCTGGCGCGGGGAGGCGCGGAAGATCTCGGCGCCGAAGCGGGCAATGTCGTAGCGCGAGGTCGCCGTGGCGATCATCTCGATCGCGCAGCAGGCGAGGCCGAACATCGCCGGCCATAAGGACGAGCTGCGCGCCCAGTTCAGCACCGTGTCCACCGAGGTGACCAGCAGGTTGTTCTTCAGCTCCTCGTCGATGTCGAGCTGCAGCGGCGCGTGGCCACCAGTCGCATCGAACGAATCGACCAGGTGCAGGGGGGCGGCGTTCGTCATCGCGTCAACCATTCCGCGAGCGGTTGCAAGGCCGTTGGGTTCATACCCGCTCTCGTGCGCCGGCGGGCATTCGTGCCCGCTCTCACAATAAGCGTAGCATCAGGCGTTGCCGGCTGCCAGCGCCCCGCTGTCCGGCGTCTCTGGCCCCAGCGGCGAGAGCGCCCGCAGCCGCTCGACATAGCGCGGGATCGCGTCGAGCACGCGCGCGATCTGCTCCGGGGTGTTCTCCTTGCCGACAGAGAGGCGCAGGCTGCTGCGCGCGATCTCGTCCGGCACGCCCATCGCTCGCAGGACATGCGACGGCTCCAGCGAGCCGGAGGTGCAGGCGGAGCCGCTGGAGGCGGCGATGCCGCCCAGGTCCAGCGCCAGGAGCAGCGCCTCGCCCTCGATGAACTCGAAGCAGAAGCTGGCGTTGTTGGCGATGCGGCGGGCGCCGTCGCGCGGACCGTTGACATGCGTGTAGGGCACGCGACGGGGCAGCTCGTCCAGCAGCCGGTCGCGCAGGGCGGCGCTGTGCGCCGTGCGCTGCTCGAACTCCTCGTAGGCCAGTGACAGTGCCGCGGCAAGGCCGGCTGCCCCGGCCACGTTCTCCGTGCCGGCGCGGCGGTCCTTCTCCTGGGCGCCGCCCAGCAACTGCGGCAGGAAGGGCGTGCCCGTGCGCAGGTAGAGCACACCGCTGCCCTTCGGCCCGTAGAACTTGTGCGCCGCGAGCGAGAGCGCGTCGACGCCGAGCCGGTCCACGTTGAGGCTCAACGCCCCGGCTGCCTGTACCGCGTCGGTGTGCACGACCGTGCGCGGGTTGCGCGCCTTCACCGCCCGCGCGATCGCCGCGATCGGCTCGATCGTGCCGACCTCGTTGTTGGCGTACATGACGCTGACGACGGTCGTGTCGTCGCGCACGGCGTCCGCAACCTGTTCGGGCGTGACGAAGCCTTCGGCGTCGACGGGCACGAAGGTGACCGCGAAGCCCTCCCGCTCAAGCCGCTCGCAGGTGTGCAGCACGGCGTGATGCTCGATCGCCGTGGTGACGATGTGCCGGCCCTGCGCCTGCATGGCATACGCGGCGCCGCGGATCGCCCAGTTGTCGGCCTCGCTGCCGCCCGCGGTGAAGACGATCTCCGCTGCCTGTGCGCCGAGGATCGCGGCAACCCGGTCGCGCGCTTCGTCGAGCAGGCGCCGTGCCTCCTGCCCTTCGCGGTAGATGCTGCTCGGGTTTCCCCAGCTTTGTGCGAGCGCCGGCAGCATCACGTCCACCACGCGCGGATCGACGGCGGTAGTTGCCGCATGGTCCAGATAGATGCGCTCGCTGGTGTTCGCTGAAACCATTGTCATGTCTCGTAGAGCGCCCCCAGGGATGGGCGGAAGTAGGAAGGGACGCAGACCGATCGTACCGCGCGGCCGGCAATGGACGCACGGGCAGTCACGTCCATGATACTAGCGGATCGCGTTCGGGTCGCCGCCCGCGCGGTGAATCAGCAACAGCATGCCGCGGCGCAGCCGCACGGCGCCGTGCGCCCCCAGCAGCACGTTGCTCACGCCGCGTGAATCGCCGCGCCGCAACGGTGCCTCGCGCAGCGGATAGAGCAGGCCCTCCGTGGTGACGCCGGCAGCGCGCTGTGTCAGGGCGAGCAGCGTGACCAGGTCGCCAGGAGCGCCCGCGATCTCGGCGCTGGTGCGCACCGCCCGCAACTCGTCCAGGCCGTCCAGGGCGCGCAGGTCGATGGCTGCGAACTCTGCAGCGCTGAGCAGCAGCACGTTGGCGGCGCCGTGGTCGAGGCGGGATCCGCGCAGCGCGGCGAGCACCGTCACGGCCGTGGCGCCGCGCCGCACGGCCTCGCGCACCGCGAGATGCAGGTCGGTCTGGTCCTTGGCGCTGGGAAAGCGCACGACTTCGGCCGTTTCCGCACCGGGCGCGCCGGCCGGATCGAACGAGTCGAAGTCGCCGATCAAGACGTCGGCACTGCGCCCCAACGCCGGCAGGTGGCGGGCGCCGCTGTCGGCGGCGATCAGGAGATCGGCGGACTGCACGGCTCGGGCGATGCGCGCGGAGAGCACGAGTTCGCCGCCCGCGACGACGACGGCGTGCACGGCGCTAGAAGCGGTAGCGCGTCTGGTCGGCGGCGACGGTGATGCGGCGACAGCCCTTGCCCGGCGGCGGCTCGCCCAGGTGCGTCAGCAGGATCTCCGTGGCGCCGCCGATCCGCGCCTGCAGCTCACGTACCTCCTCGAAGCTCATATGCTCCGGGTTGTTGCGGCCGGCGGCGTAGGTGCAGTCGGTGACCAGCACGTCGGCGCCGCGTGCCAGTGGTACGAGCTGTTCGCAGTAACTCGTGTCGCCGGTGTAGGCCAGGGTGCGCCCCTCGGCCTGCACGCGGAAGCCGAAGGCGCGCAGCGCCTCGCCGCCGTGCTCCACCTCGACCGTCTCGTAGCGCAGGCCATTTACTTCGCTCGCGGCGCCGTCTTCGATCTCGACATAACACAGGCGGTATCCGTGGTCGCCGTCGTTCAGCGAGGGATAGCCGATCTCGACGAGCTGCCGCAGGCGCGGCTCAATGCCGGGCGGGCCGATGATCGTCAGGTCTTCGCTGCGCTTCGTCAGGTAGGCATATTCCAGCAGCAGAAAGGGCAGGCCGAAGAAGTGGTCGGCGTGGAAGTGCGAGACGAACACCGACTGGATGCCCGCCAGCGGCACGCCCATGCGCTTGAGGCTGTAGAGCGCCGTGGGCGGCGCGTCGAAGAGGTGGCGCTGATTGAGCACGAAGCCGCTCCAGCAGCGTTGCGGGGCGAAAGCGTTGCCGGTGCCCATGAAGGCGAGATCGATGGCGCCTGGCTCGGACATGCAGTACCTGCCTGGGGTCAATTGGCGCCATCGTACGCGGCCCGCAGGGATGCGGCTAGCAGCGAAGTTCACGCCGACAGTGTGAAGCAGCTAACAGACCGCGCCGCTCAGGCCGCCTTCTCCGTCACGCGGTACTCCAGGCGCTTGCCCAGCGCCAGCCGGGTCTGCGCCTCGAGCGCGGGGAAGGTCGAGAACAGCAGGCTGGTGACCGGCAGCAGCGCCCACCAGGCGATGTCGGCTACCGTGTGCCGCGCTCGCCACCAGGCGGGCCTCGCCGGCCGCAGCCGCCGGTCGAGAAAGAACATGCTGATGTAGGGGACGAAGCAGGCCCAGAGCAGCACGCGTGCCCCGAGCGGCAGCCAGACCGGCGCATGGTCGTGGCCGAACAGGCGGCCGATCACCGCCGGCATGAACCAGCCGAGACTGAGCAGAAACCAGTGCGTGCCCCACAGGAAGTGGTTGCCCGCCAGTGCGATGAAGCGCCGCGCCTTCCTGACGAAGGGAATCTCGGGATGACCGATACCCTGGACGATCGCATAGGGCACATCGCTTGAGCCCCAGGCGTGGCGCTTGTGCTGCACGTAGGCCATCTTCAGGCTCGCCGCGTAGCTGCGGCTGCGCACGGCGTCGTTGCCCGTGGGTAGGAAGACCGGCTCGACCGTCACCTCGCCGCCGAAGGCGTAGAAGCACTTCAGGTACATGTGCCAGTCTTCGGGAATCACGTCCGGGTCCCAGTAGCCCACGTCGTCCGCCATCTTCAGGCTGAGTGTGTAGGTGGACTGCGGGAACATCATGCGGTTGCGGCGCATGAGGTTGGACATGATGTGCACGCCGGCGAGGGCGCTGGCCACGCGCAGCGGCGCGGGCGAATCCCAGATGTTGTTGTTCAGCAGGATGGCCGACTGCCAGAAGTGCCGGTAGCGGTTGGCGTCGGTGGCGAACTTGTAGGTGATGCAGGCGAAGTAGGCCGGGTGGAAGACCGTATCCGCGTCGCAGCTCGTGATCGTCGTGGCGTAGAGGTCCCAGCCGCGCCGGCCGACCAGCTCGTCGCGCACCCAGTGCGCCGCCCACGCCTCGTTGGAGGACTTGCCGGCCACCTCGCCCGCCAGGCTGGCGGGATGCAGGGTAATCGAAATGCCGTCGAAGCAGCCGCGGAACAGCGACGCGATGCGCTCGGCCTTGGCGCGGGCGCCGGCCTCGCGCTGCTCCATCGCCAGCACGACGTGGATCTGATCGCACACGTCCTGGGCGGCGAGGCTCTCGAGCGTGCGGACCAGGATCGCCTCATCTTCCTTGTAGCTCGGAATGATCACGACGTGGCGCACCGCGCCCCAGTCGAGATAGGTGCGGCGGAAGAGGCGATCGGCGCGGTACAGCTTGTGCCAGTCCTCTTCGGCGTCGGCCTGCATGCGCCGGTGCGATCGCCAGGCGCGCAGCGCCGTTGAACCGGAGAGATAGAGCCAGTAGACGTCGAACAGCAGGATCGCGGCCGCGAAGGGCACCGGCAGGAAGTAGCCCGCCCACAGCGGCGAAAGCACGACCAGCCACGTGAGCAGCGCGGGCAGCGTGTCGAGCAGGCGGCCCGGGAGACGGCCGCGGCCGTGTGGGTCGGCCGCCCAGCTGCCGGCCATGGGCGGCTGGGCCGCATCCGGCTCGACCAGCGGCCGGTGTGGCGGCAGCTCGAACGCCGGTGCTGGAGCGATCGTGCGGCTCATCTGCCGCCAGGGGCGCGATGGAGCGATCGTCGCGGCGCCGCTGCCGCTGGTCAGGTTGAAGAGATCGTCGCCAACCCAATCGGGAGATGAAATCGCCTCTTGCGGTCGCGTGGCTGGCCCCTTTCCCCGGCAAACGCTCGCCGGGGGAGCATGCGACTCCGGCGCGGGCGCAGGGCCCGGTGGGAGGCGCTGTTCAAACGGGGCAGGCCGGCGGGAAGACAAGAGAAAAGGGCCAGCCCCATGATGAGACAGCCCTTTCGCTGCGCCTGCGAGGTTAGCTGACGGGTTAGGGCTGAAAGGCTGCCCCTTCCTGCGTTGCAGGAACTCACCCCGGAGACTGGGTCCCCCGCCCCGCGATCGCGGGTTCGGCGCCGAATATTCGGTTGTAGGCGCCCGCTCGGCGCCGCACTCATGGTAGGAGCGGCCCAGAAAGGATGTCAATGAGCGATCGCTGGCAATTCCATGAACCGTGCGCTCAGGAACGAAGCGCCTCTTGCAAGTCTGCAACCGCGCGAACCCGAATGCGGACGGCTCTGCCCCTGTTGCCGGAGTCCGGCCCAGCGTCCGGGTGACGGCGACGAAATGCCATGATGTGGTCCGTTTGGACGTGCCCCGCCCGTGCGACGTGTCACCGCCCGTCGATGGACGCACCAGCCGCTCATGCCTGCGGTCCAAGTTGGTTCAGATGCCGGCGCTGGTTCTTGACCAGCGTGGCACCACCGACAGCGGTCACCACGACGGCCACCAGCAGGGCATCAACCCAGGTGGCCTGGTCATCGCCCACCAGGCCGCGTCCGATCGCCAACACACCCGCCGCCATGCTGGCGACCGCGGCGCCCGTCAGCAGGAGCGTCAACGGCAACCAGACCACCCGCCGCCGCTCCGCCACCAGGTCTTGCCGCTGCAGGCGCCGCAGGCCCACGTAGCCAGCAGCCCCGATCACCACCAGCAGCACACCCCGCAGCAGCAGCTTTTGGAACACGCCGAGCAGGTGCTCGACCGGGAGACCGACCAGTACCCCCAATGCCGTCCAGCTCACCAGCCACAGCAGCAGCGCGGGCAGCGCCGCGAGCAGAAAGCGGGGCAGGCGGATGCCCATGGCACCGCAGGAGAGCGTTGCCCACGGCCGTACGCCTGGCAGGAGCCGGGCGACGCCGATGCCCAGCGGGCCGGCTGCCTCCAGATGCCCAAGGATGCGGCGGTGCGCGGCCTCGGCGTGGACCAGGCGCACCACCCGCGCAACGCCGGGTCGGCCGACGGCATGGGCCCAGCCATACCCCACCAGCATGCCGGCCGCCATGACCACCAGTGCGGCGGGCAGGAAGATCCAGGCGGAGATCGCGCCGGTCCGGATCAGCACTCCAGCGAGGAGCAGCAGCACCTCGTTTGGTGCGAACGGGATGGGCAGACCAGTTTCATCAGCAAAGAGCAGCGCATAGAGAATGATGCTGGCGATGGTGCCGTGCAGCCCGCTCAACACACTCATACTGGCTGTCCTTTCCCGCAGGAAGGCGCCCGACAAGAACGTCGTCCCATACGCGATGCAGACGTGACGTACCGGTTCAGCGTCGCACAGGCCGTCCGACGCGCCATCCTCCGAAGCGCTGCCTGCTGCCGCTCAAAGGCTCCAGCGAGTTGAACAACGCCGATCGCGGCTGCAGCCGCGATGAGGCCCGCAGCGCTCACTCCCACCGTGCCCCCGCGGCGCACCCGCGGAAACGAGCGGCGGCTCCCGCCGTCAGTGTCTCCGCTGTCGCACGAGCAGCACACTGCCGCCAACGACAACGCTCAGCAGCGCGAGTCCTGCTGCCACCCGCGCGGCGTTTCGCACACGGCCCCAGCGGCGCTGGTGGTGCCCGGACACCACGGGTTCGGCGCGCGGCGGGGCAGGACGCGAGGGCATGCCTTCCGACTCCGCGGCGGCAAACGCGACCGCATCATCCTGGGCAGCTACGCTGATAGCCGACCTACGTGGCGTCTCGCTTACATCGATACACCGATGCGTGGGCTCGGTCGCGACCGGCGAATGGACACCCGGCGCCGACGCGCACGGGTTCACCCGCGCCAGTGGTCTATGGCTTCGCCGCGGTCACCCGTCCTGCGACAGCGGCGAGCGCGGGCCGCGCGATGGTCGACCGCGCCGCTCCACCGATGAAGAAGCCCGGATCGCGACCCCGAGCAGTGCGATGGAGAACAGTGCAAGCACAGCGCGGTAGACAATCGCCGCCAGCGTGGCGCCCTTGCCCGACTGATACGACTGCAAACTGCGTCTGGCCAGGCTGAGACTGCGCTCTCTGGTGATGCGTTCTACGCTTCCTGCGCTGGTTGGGTAGGTGCATGCGGGAAGCAGCGCCACCGCGCCGTACCAGGAGACCCCGGCAGTTCAACCTGCCGGGGTCTCGCTGCTCTGCCTGATAGGTCGGGTGACAGCGGGCCGCTACGAGGTCTTTGTGGCCGCGGGTTCTTGCTCCGGGCGCCGGACGGCCGTCAGCAGCACCTCATCGCCGATACTGCGGATGTCCGCCGCGCCGATCGCCGTCGTCGTGCCGCCAATGCCAAGCACACCGCCCGTGTGCGCTTCAATCTGTGTGACGGCGCCGCTGTCCGGATCGACATCCAACTCTTTCACCGTGCCAACGAAGGTGCCGCCCTCGTCGACCACCTTGAGCGTGCGCAGCGCGGCGATGTCCGGCAGCGCGGACAGGCCGCTCTCGGAAGACGTGGTGTGCGCGGCGGCATCGTCGGGCACCATGATCGCATCGGACCCGACGGTTTTGACGACGCTCCAGGGCACCACGATTTGCTGGCCCTCGGCTTTGACGCGGAGCGCCGCCACACGAAGCGGGCTGATGTCAAAGAGGAGGTCGTCCACATAGCCCAACCTGGCGCCGGTTTCGATACTCACGACGGGGAGTTGCTTGAACGCATCGACTTTCATGCCATGCTCCTTACAGATGGTTTCAAAACCGGCCGCTGACTCGCCGCCACCGCGTCAGCTCTGGCGCAACAGCCGGTTTTGAAACCATGTCTAAATTCGCTGCGGACGCCCCTCCACGAGGGCCACCACGAACGGTCCTTTTGCGTGTGGACTGCAGACCACGCGGGGCTAGGCGTGGCGCAGGCCGCCACGCCGTGAGGCAAAGAGCAGGCGGTGGAGCAGCAGCAGCAGCAGCGCCCCCAGGAAGGCGACGGCGA
>Ga0070730_10000312_pt1 | contig 60689 bp, 53 predicted proteins | sample Coa_R1_3_FD_66447 | JGI IMG/M metagenome (GOLD analysis project Ga0070730, IMG submission 66447) | Surface soil microbial communities from Centralia Pennsylvania, which are recovering from an underground coalmine fire - Coalmine... | ecosystem: Environmental > Terrestrial > Soil > Unclassified ... | reverse complement strand
GCGACGGCGCGGCCGCCGGCCGCCTCGATCTCGGCCACCAGCGGGGCGAGCTTGTCGCCGTTGCGGCGGCCGACAAAGACCGTGAAGCCTTCCGCGGCGAAGCGCTTGGCGATCGCGGCGCCGATGAAATCACCGGCGCCGATGACGGCGACCGTCGCGTCCCTGTGCATGGCCATCCTCCCCAGAATGAGTTCCTTCATTCATGCAAGCCTATGTCGGGCGCAGAGGCGGCGGTAGCGATAATTTGTCGCCGGACTGACCGACGAAGCGTTACAAGCGACGGCGCCCGACATAGAGGCAGAACATGGCATTCTTCAAATCATCGGCCCCCTATCATTCGTCAGCAGGGAAGGTGATGGCGTGACCGCGCCCGTTGTCGCCGCCCCGCGGTTCGTCACCGGCTCCATCCTGGGCCATGTCATGGAGATGGCCGGCACGGGTGCCATCGGGCTGATGGCAGTGTTCGGCGTCGACCTGGCCAATCTCTTCTACATCTCGCTCCTGGGGCAGAAGCCGATCGCGGCGGCAATCGGCTTCTCCGGTGCGGTTGTGTTCTTCCAGACCTCGGTCTCGATCGGCCTCACCATCGGTGTGGCCGCGGTCGTGTCGCGGGTGATCGGGGCAGGGCGGCTCGATGAGGCGCGCCGCATCGCCAGCGCCAGCCTGGTCCTGATGCTGGGCGTCGCGGCGGTGATCGGCGTCGGCACGGTGCTGGCGCTCGAACCAATCCTGAGTCTGCTGGGCGCTGCGGGTGAGACGCGCCGGCTGGTCCAGGGCTATCTCACTATCACCTCGCCATCCTTGCCGTTCATCGCCGGCGGCATGTGCTTCGCGGCGCTGCTGCGTGCCGTCGGTGACGCTAAGCGCGCAATGAACGTCACCCTGGCGGGCGCCGTCGCGACCGCGCTGCTCGATCCGCTGCTGATCTTCGGCCTGCATCTCGATCTGGTCGGGGCGGCGATCGCGAATGTGCTGGCGCGGCTGCTGCTGTGCATACTCGGTTGGCAGGCGGCCAGCCGGCGTCACGACCTGCTGGCTCCCGTCGACGTCGGCCATCTGTTCCAGGACGTGCGCCAGGTGCTGGCGATCGCCGGCCCGGCGGTGCTGACCAATCTGGCGACGCCGGTCGGGGCGGCCTATGTCACGCGCGCCATGGCCGGCTTCGGGCCCGAGGCGGTCGCGGGTCAGGCGACGATCGACCGGATGTCGCCGGTCGCCTTCGCACTCGTCTATGCGTTGACCGGGGCGGTCGGACCGATCATGGGCCAGAACCTGGGCGCTGGCCAGTTCGATCGGGTGCGGGAGACCCTGCGGGCAAGCCTGCTCGTCGTCGTCTTATCGGTGCTCGGTGCCTGGGGCGTGCTGGCGCTCGCGCGCGGCACCATCCTCTGGATCTTCTCGGCCGAGGGCGATGCCGTGACCCTCGTCGGGCTGTACTGCAGCTGGCTCGCCGGCGCGTTCATCTTCACCGGCGGCCTGTTCGTCGCCAATGCGGCCTTCAACAATCTGGGCCATCCGCTGCTCTCGACTCTGTTCAACTGGGGACGGGCGACGCTCGGCACGATCCCGTTCGTAACCATCGGCCGCGCCTACGGCCCGACCGGCGTGCTTTTCGGCCAGGCAACAGGCTCGCTGCTGTTCGGGCTGGTGGCGATGGTGGTCGCCTTCCGCGTGACCGGGCGCATGCGCGCGGTCACGCGGAGCGATGTCGTGTATGGCATGGCGCTGCCGTCGGGTTCCGCCCGGGCGGCGCTGGCGACGCTCGCGGCCCCGCGCCGGGATCGATAAAGCGGGCTAGCCTTCGCCCGCCGTGCCGCTCTCGCCCAGCATGCGGGCGCGGGCATTGTCGATGTGCTGGCGCATGACCCGGCGCGCGGCCTCGCCGTCGCCGGCGCGGATTGCGTCGACGATCCGGCGGTGCTCGTCCTGCACGAGGGTTAGCCGTTCGCGGCTATGGCCGAGACTCAGGTTCCGGGCGACGGTCATGCCGGCGAAGATATGGGACGACAGCGCGTCCAGGCTCTCGCGGAACAGCTCGTTGCGGCTCGCCTTGGCGATCGCGACATGGAAGCGGTTGTCGGCCTCGGCGCCGACCTCGCCGCGGGCGATGACACCGTCGAGTGCCGCCAGTGCCGCCTCGATCTCGTTCAGATCCTCGGGCGTGCGCCGGACCGCGGCAAGGGCGGCAGCCTCGCCTTCGAGCGCGATGCGATATTCATAGCAGCGCATCAGATCGGCGATGCTGCCGATCGGCGCCAGGCGCAGGAACTCGCCCTTGGGCCGGCGCTGGACGAAGGTGCCGGCGCCATGGCGCGTCACCACCAGCCCGTCCGCCTGCAGGCGCGAGATCGCCTCGCGGATCACCGGGCGCGACACGCCGAACAACTCGCCGAGCCGGCTCTCCGACGGCAGGCGGACGCCGGTCGGCAGGGTGCCGGCGACGATCTGCTTCAGGATCTCCTCGTAGAGCTGATCGGCGAGGCGCGGCGCCCGGCGCGGCGCGCGGAACACCCGCGCGCCGCCACCGTCGCCGAAAGCGGATCCTTCGTCGTCGCGCGCGGCCAAGGTTCGGCTCACCCTTCCCATCTCCTGTCGTCCCATGACAAGTTTACCGTCGAAGTATGGGTGGATTTGCGCGGCACGCAAAGGAAAATTCCCACACAACTCGTCTTACAAGTTGACGAATTTTCATCGACGACGCTACCGTGGCCTTCCCTTGCGATGGAGATGCCCGATGAAGACGACGCCCGTGACCCCGGCCGATCTTGCCGGCTCGGTGCTGGCCGTGCCGCCCCTGGCGCGGCAGGCCGACCTCAGCCTCGACGCGGCGGCCAATCGCGCACAGATCCGCCATCTGGAGGCCGGTGGCGTCACGACCCTGCTCTATGGCGGCAACGCCAACCTCTATAACGTTGGCGTCTCGGAATACCCGGCCCTGCTCGACATGCTGGAAGAGGCTGCGGCGGCCGATAGCTGGGTGATCCCGTCGATCGGCCCCGACTATGGCCGCCTGATCGACCAGGCGAGGATCCTGCGCAGCCGGGGTTTTCCGACCGCCATGGCCCTGCCGATGAGCCCGCAGGCGACCCCGGCCGGCGTCGAGACCGGCCTTGCCCGCACCGCCGAGGCCTTCGGCCGGCCGCTCGTCGTCTATGTCAAATCCTCGGCCTATCTGGCACCCGAGGCGCTGGGGCGCCTGGTCGATCGCGGTGCTGTCTGCGCGATCAAATATGCGGTCGAGCTCCGGGATCCGACCCAGGACCCGTATCTCACCCGCCTGGTCGATCTGGTCGACCGCCGCCTGATCGTCAGCGGCATGGGCGAGCGGCCGACGCTCGTCCATCTGCTGCAGTTCAAGCTGGCCGGCTTCACCTCCGGCTCGGTCTGCATCGCGCCGCGCAGCTCCCAGGCGCTGCTCAAGGCGCTGAAGCGCGGCGACGAGGCCGCGGCGACCGCGTTGCGTGAGCGCTTCCTGCCGCTCGAAACCTTGCGCGACCGGCTGAGCCAGATCCGCGTCATGCACGAGGCGGTGACGCTCGCCGGCGTCGCCGACATGGGTCCGATGCTGCCGATGTTGAGCAACATCGAGCCCGAGCATCACGCCGAGATCCGAGCAACCGCCCGGGCGCTGAAGGCGCTCGACGCGCAGCCGCTCGATCGGATCGGCTGAGGTCGGCGCCTTCGTCTTGCCGCCCCGGTCAGGCCGCGCGGATCCTCTCGACGAACTGGCGAATATCGGTGGTCAGGGACTGGCAGCGCGACGATAGTTCGTTTGCCGCTGCCAGTGCCTTCGCCACGACTTCGCCGGTCTTGTCTGCCATCTGGGACAAGCCGTCGATGCTTCCGGAGATATGCCCGGTCCCCTCGGCGGCGCGCCCGACGCTTCCGGCGATCTCGCGTGTTGCGCCACCCTGGCGCTCGACCGAAGCCGCCACCGAGCTGGTAATCGCGCTGATTTCGCCGATGATCGCGGTGACGCCGCCGATGGCGCCGACCGCCTTGTTGGTTTGGCCCTGAATCGCGACGACCTGCGACTGGATCTCCTCGGTGGCCTTCGCGGTCTGGGTCGCCAGCGCCTTGACTTCGGAGGCGACGACGGCGAAGCCCTTGCCGGCCTCGCCAGCGCGCGCTGCCTCGATCGTGGCATTGAGGGCGAGCAGATTCGTCTGGCTGGCGATGCTGGCGATGAGCTTCACGACTTCATCGATGCGCAGGGCGGCGCCGGCAAGCTGCTTCATCGTCTTGTCGGCCGCTTCCGTTTCGCTGACCGCCTTGCCGGCGACACCGGCCGCATGCGCGACCTGCACGCCGATGTCGATGATCGAGGCCGACAGTCCTTCGGCGGCGGCGGCGACGGAGCGGACGTTGATGGCCGTCTCTTGCGACGCGGTCGCGGCTGAACCCGTTTGACGCACGGTTTCGTCGGCGAGTGCGGCAAGCCTCTCGGCCGTGCTGCGCATTTCGGAAGCGGCAGTGGTGACGGCGCCGACGAGGGCTTCGACCTTTGCCTCGACCGACCCCGCGAGTTCGTACCTGGCATTCCGCCGTGCCGCTTGCGCGTGCTTCTCCACGTCGGCGCGCTCGGCCTCCGCTCGCAATGCGGCGGTTCGTGCGTGCTCGATTTCTTCTTCGGCCGAGCGGCGGAACAGGACGACGAGGGCTTGGGTCAGCCAGACCAGTACACCGGTCTCCAGCACGACGATCACGGCATGCAGGACGACGCGGCCGAGATTGGCGCCGCCGGGATAGATCGCGGCGGGCAGCAGGAAATTGAGCAGCAGGTGATGCACCGCGGTCGCCGCGGCCGCCATGACCAGGACGCGCGGGTCGCAATAGACCGCGAGCATGGCGAGGGCGGCGAAGAAGTACATGTGAATGTCGAGCTGCCACGGATGTCCCGCCATCTCCAAGACCAGGAGTGCCACCATTCCGATGAGCGCGACGGCGACGATGAGCCGGGTCGGCAGGGCATCGCCCGCTGCCCACCACGACCAGGTGGCGGCGCCGGCGAGGCCCGCCGCGATCACGGTCGGCATCGCCCAGCCGGAGCCGACGGCGAAGGCGACGGCCAGATTGAACGGAACGTGGACCCACAGGAAGATCACGAGGACCTTGGTCGCCAGGTTGCGCAGATCCGCAATGCCGCGGTGATCGGTATCGGTCATGATCCTTCCTTCAAGCAGCCGCCGACGGCGATTGGATTGACGAGAAACCAGGCGCCAGCTTCGCTCAGGCGGCGCGGCAGATCGTCGCCCTCCGCGGCGACGACGACGATGTTCCCCAAGGCGCCCGCGCGGACGATGGCGCTGCCGGCGGACGCCGCTGCCGCGAAGGTGCGATCGGCGTCCCACCACGGCGGGAAAATGGCGGCGATCGGCGCCCCCGCCGTCGCGGGCGGTCGCAGCTCCAGCCATGCCGTGCCGAGCGAACTCGCCAGCAGCAGCAGCAACGCTGGCCACCAGGCGGAGCCGCCTCGATTATGAGCGATCACGGCCCTCACTCATCGGTTGTCATCTCCAACGTCTCTTCGTTGAGAGGCTGATAATCTTCCATGAAAGGTTAAAAGCCGGTAGCGGCTATTCAACTTTAGATAAAGTTGTATGAAATTTTTTCGCTAGATTCTCGAGCCCACCGGCACTGCGCGACGAAGCGGGGCGCGCATTGTCGTGGCGCTGAATGGCTTGGCGGCGTATTCATTCGCATGCCGCCGGGCGTCGGCCACAGCTCATTCCCTTTGCTTATCGAAACGATAAGGATCCGGCATTTCCGGGGAATGGACGCCGGTGCCATGCTGTCTTGGGACCTGATACCCGATCGAACGACCGGAGGACCGTCGTGATTGCCGCCCCCGCCGCGCCGCTCTCCCCTCCACGGTTCGGCCTGCTCGCCTACGCCGCCGGCCTGTTGCTGGCGGTGGCGATGCCGTTCGCGATCGGGGCCGCGAGCCCGATCGATCCGCCGGCAACGGTCGCCGCCCACAACGGGCTGGTCAACGCGGACGACGGTGTCGCAATCAAGGGCTACGACCCGGTTGCCTATTTCACCGAGGGCAGGCCGGTGCTGGGTGATCCGGCGGTCACCGCCGAGTTCGATGGGGCGACCTGGCGGTTCGCCACCCCTGAGCACCGGCGCGCGTTCCTTGCCTATCCGAGTCGCTACGAGCCGGAATACGGCGGCTTTTGCGCCTATGGCGCCGCCAAGGGCCGCAAGACCGATATCGACCCGGCGGCCTTCTCGATCATCGGCGGCCGGCTCTACCTGAACGCCAGCCTGGAGGCGCGGATGGTGTGGCGCAACGACCTGCTGAACGCCATCGCCGCAGCCGACCGCAACTGGCCGCAGGTCAAGGACCAGCCGATCCTCCGCTAGCGTCTTGGTCGCCTCGGCGCGCTGATGTCGACGGTGGACCGGGCCGCCGGCTTGCGCCAGGATGCGGCGCACCGGCGCCGGCCCGCGCCATCGGGGTCGCGGGCATCAGGCGTGCCGCGACCAAGGACCGAGTGAGCGCGTGAACCCGCATTCCGCCCCGAGCACGCTGTTCGAATTCACCCACCAGGCTTTCCGCGCTCCTGATGCCCGCTTCCTGCTCGGCAGCGACGGCCAGGCGTGCATGGCGCTGAAGCTCGGCACCCTCGACGCGCTGGTGCCGCTGACCTCGCTCGTCAAGGAGTTCGACCTCGCCGGTACCGCCGATGGCGCACTCCTGGAACTGGTCGTCTCCGGCCTCAAGTTCGTGAAGGTGATCCGGCCCGGCGACTCGATCCCGCGCGAGATCCTCGACGGCACCGCCTCCTGGTCCGTGTCGGAGGAGAATCTGGAGACGGCGCGCGGCCGCCTGACCCTGCAGCTCTACAGTTTCCTCGGCGGCCAGGAACGGGTGCTGACCGACGCGGTCGAGATCATGCAGATGGTCGACGATCCCGGCGTCAAGACGCGGATCGGCAACGGTATCGGCACGATCCTCGACCGGCTGGGTCTCGGCCCCGACCGGGCGCCCCAGATCGACGCCACGCTCGACCGCTTCGCCCGTGACCTGGCCTATATCGTGGCGCTGCGCGAGCGCGCCGGCGCCGTCACCCGGCTGCTCGACAAGGTCGCGGCGCTGCGCCGGGTCTATCGTCGCGACCGAACGGTCGACGAGGAGCTGATCCGGGTCAACAATCTGCTGCAGAAGCCGATCACCCGGTTCAGCAAGTTCTTCGCGGAGATCGACGGCCATACCGGCGAAGTCCTGGGCATCCTCGCCAATGTCGACCAGCATCTGGCCTATGTCCGCGAGGCGCGCGACCGGCTGCATCTGCAGCTGATGAAATGGGACGATCTGCTCGCTTCCTGGGAGGCTCTGGCGCTGGATATCTCGAGCGCCACCGAGGGCGCCATCCGCAAGCTCTACCAGTTCCTGGCGCAGAATTTCCTGGTGGAGAGTTCCTGGTAGGCGCCATGACGGTCCTGGCCGCGGCCGATACGCCGCCCGACGCGGGCGAAACCGCGCTCTATCTACCGATCAAGCGCTTCCTCGAGGCCCAGGGCTTCACGGTCAAGGGCGAGATCGGTGGCTGCGATATCGTGGCGATCCGCGACGGCGAGCCGCCGCTCGTCGTCGTGACCGAATTGAAGCTCAGCTTCACGCTGGAACTGGTGCTGCAGGGCATCGACCGGTCTGCCGCCTGCGACGAGGTCTGGCTCGCCGTCCGCGCCTCGGCCAAGGGCAAGGGGCGCGAGAGCGACGGGCGGGTCAAGAAGCTCTGCCGCATGCTGGGCTTCGGGCTGCTGCTGGTCTCGCCCGCGGGGCGGGTCGATCCGCTGGTCGAACCCGTCGCCTGGAAGCCGCGCGCCAATGCCAAGCGCCGGGCGCGGCTCATCCGCGAGCACCGCCGCCGCGCCGGTGATCCGACCCTGGGCGGCTCGACCACGCGCTTGCCGCGGATGACCGCCTATCGCCAGCAGGCGCTCGCCTGCGTCGAGGCGCTGGCATCCGGTCCCGCCCGCCCGCGGGATCTCCGGCCCCTGATCCCCGACGCCACCGCCATCCTTCAGCGCAATTACTATGGCTGGTTCGAGCGGGTCGAACGCGGTGTCTATGCGCTTACCGACGCGGGGCGGGCGGCGCTCGTCACCTGGCCGAAGACGGTCGGGGAATAGACGGCCCGCTCGATCGGTATGTGCCTGCGACATCGTCCCGCGGCCCCTCGCGGCAACGTGATTCGCCTCGGCGCGCTTACCGGTGCGCCCTCGCAGTTCGTTCAACCAAGGATGTTCCGACCATGCGCAAGACCCTGCTGACCGCGTTCGCCCTCGGCGTCACGGTGTTCACCGCCACGGCTTCGGCCCAGACGCCGCCGTCGCCGCCCACCCGGACGCGGGCCACGATCGATGCCGTGACCGACACCACGCTGTCGGTGAAGACCCGGACCGGGCAGGCGCTGACGATCGCGCTCACGCCCAACACGCGCTTCGTCGCCGTCAACCACGGCGAGATCTCGGCCATTCAGCCGAACAGCTACATCGGCACGGCGGCGGCGCCGCAGCCCGACGGCAGCCTCAAGGCGATCGAGGTCACCGTCTTCCCCGAGAGCATGCGCGGCACCGGCGACGGCCACTACGCCTGGGACCTGCCGAACGCCAACACCATGACCAATGGCGTCGTCGGCAAGCTCGACAATACCCACGGCCGCACCCTGACCGTGGATTACAAGGGCGGCGAGAAGCAGGTGGTGGTGCCCGACGACGTGCCGGTCGTGATGCTGGCCCCCGGTGACCGCAGCCTGCTGAAGCCCGGCGTCCATGTCGTGGTCGTCAGCGCCAAGGGCGCCGACGGGGCGCTCACGGCCAATGCCGTGCTCGCCGGCGAGAACGGCGTCGTCCCGCCGATGTAACCGGGGTGCCGGGCAATATCCGGTCTGGACCGATCGGATATTGCCCCGGGTGCCGTAGGGAACCGCATGTCCTAGGATGGTTTGGCACTGCAACCGCCGACCGATCGAAGGAGATGCCTGATGCCCTACGAGCTCTATTACTGGGATGGCTTGCAAGGGCGCGGCGAATTCGTTCGGTTGGCGCTGGAAGAGGCCGGCGTCGCCTATGTCGACGTTGCACGCGAGCCGGACGGGCCGGGGCGCGGCACCTCCGCCATGATGGCGCTCATCGACAGCCGGACCGAGACGCAGATCCCGTTCGCGCCGCCGTTCCTCAAGGATGGTGACCTGATCGTGCCGCAGGTCGCGAACACCCTGATGTATCTCGGCCCGAAGCTGGGCCTGGCGCCCGCGGAGGAGGGGCTGCGCTTCGTCGCGAATGGGCTGCAACTGACCATCGCCGACATGGTGACCGAGGCGCACGACACCCATCACCCGATCGCGTCGGGGCTCTATTACGAGGACCAGAAGGACGCGGCCAAGGAGCGCGCCGCCGACTTCATCCGGCATCGGATGCCGAAGTTCCTCGGCTATTTCGAGCGGGTGCTGAACCAGAACCCCGATGGCGCCGCGCACAGCGTCGGCAACCGCCTGACCTATGTCGACCTCTCGCTGTTCCAGCTGATCGAGGGGCTGCATTACGCCTTTCCCCGCGCGATGAGGACTTTCGCCAAGCGCTATCCGGCGCTGGCGGCGCTGCGCGCGGCGATTGCCCGGCGGCCGAACATCGCGCGCTATCTCCAATCCGACCGCCGCATCCCGTTCAACGAGTCCGGTATCTTCCGGCATTATCCCGAATTGGACGAGGACGCGCGCCCCTGAGCGATCGATGTCCGGCACAGAGGGTTGGGGTGGTATGCAAATCATCGTCTGGAAGGGCCGCCGCCCTTGGCTTTTTGTCATGGCAGGTCCGATTCGACCGGATGCCGTCGGCGGACCGCGTGACCGCTGGCTCGCCTATTTATTTGCGCAAGAAAATAACGCCGACCGGATTCATTGGCGATGGGGGCGGGCGACGCGGACCGGCCTCTCGGGATCCTGGTACGAGAGCCCCATCGGCAAGCCTGCGTCGGCTTGAGTTTTTGCGGCGATGACGCCGCATGTTGTCGCAGGACCCGCCTTTTCAAGCCTCTGACGTGCCGGCCGCTTCAAGACTTAGGCCACGCGGCGGTTATTGGCGCTTTCACCGGGCGCCGGCCGAAGTGCGGTCAGGCAATATTGAATAGCCTCGATATATATTTGAAAATTCGAGAGAGTTTTTGAATAGAAAATCATCGCGCATGAAATATTACCTTAGGTTGCGACTGCGACCTGTCATAAAACTGTCCATTCTCCGAGAATAGGTTCTGCCCCACACGGCGCGATGATCTCTCCCGCCTCCGGAGACTTTCTGTCGTCGCGCCAATTTTCAGGGGACTAATATGAAAATTGCTCAGGCGAAGCTCGCTGGCGGCGTTGCACTCTGTGCGTTGCTTGCGGTTGCACCGGCTGCGCGCGCGCAGAGCGCTCCGTCCGCGGCCCAGATGAATGCGCTGCAGCAGCAGATCCAGATGCTGCAGCAGCAGCTCCAGACCCTGCAGAGCCAGGTGACGCAGACCCAGGCGCAGGCCCAGGCGACGGCCGCGGCCCAGGCCGAGACCCAGGCCACGGTGCAGAAGGCCGCGGCGGCCGCACCCGCGAACGGCCCGAAGGTCACCGAGAGCCCGACCCATCGCTTCGGCCTGTCGAGCGCCGACGGCAAGAACACGATCCAGCTGACCGGTCGCCTGCAGTTCGATGCCGGCGACTACCTCAACTACGAGCCGGGCAAGGGCAATTCGGTCCGCGACCTCAGCAGCGGCGTCAACGCCCGTCGCGCGCGCATCGGCGTGGTCGGCAAGTTCGACGGCGACTGGGGTTATGGCCTGATCTATGATTTCGGCGGCTCGTCCGACACGCTGACCAACACCAACAGCGGCGCACCGACCTCCGGCATCCAGAACGCCTACATCCAGTACAACGGCTTCAAGGGCACGACGATCGAGGGTGGCTATCTCGACCTGCCGATCACGCTCGACGAGGCGACCAGCTCCAACGACATCATGTTCCTGGAGCGCGCGGCCTCGGTCAACATCGCGAACCTGTTTGCGGCCGGCGACTTCCGCTCCGCCTTCGGTGGCCATTGGAACAACGACCGCCTGTGGCTCGGCGCCTATTTCAGCGGCCCGACCTCGGGCTCGGCGCACACCATCGGCGCGCTCGGCGGCAGCGCCAACCAGGAAGGCGTCGCCGCCCGTGCGGCCTACCAGGTGCTCTCGACGCCGGACTATTCGCTGCATGTTGGCGCCGACTTCCAGGATCTGCTGAATCCGCCCCATGCCGCTGGCCTCCGCTCGATCACGCTCAGTGACCGGCCGGAACTGCGCATCGATCCGACCAGCTTCCTCACGACCGCTGCCATCACCAACGTTAGCGGCGCCAAGTCCTACGAGGCGGAACTGGCGGGCGGCTACAAGAGCCTGTTCCTGCAGGGCGAATATTTCCACTACACGGTCGACCGCGACGCGCTCAAGTCGCTGGACTTCGACGGTGCCTATGCCGAAGCGAGCTGGACCATCACCGGTGAGCATCGCAAGTACAACCCGACCACCGCGGCCTATGGCGGCATCATCCCCGACCATCCGCTGTCCATCGACGAGAACGGCATCAACGGCCTCGGCGCGTTCGAGGTCGCGGCCCGCTATTCCTACGTCGACCTCAACGACGACTTCACCTCGGGCAAGACCGCTGCCTCGACCGGTGGCGTCGCCGGTGGCTTCCAGCAGGTCTATACGGCCGGCTTGAACTGGTACCCGAACTCGAACGTCCGCTTCATGCTGGACTATCTGCACGGCAACATCAGCAAGGCCCAGGCCACGAGCGGCTCGCTCGCCCTCGGCACGCCGATCGGCGCCCGGTTCGACGCGATCGCGCTCCGCGGCCAGTTCGCGTTCTAACCTACGGACCGGGAGACCGCTTGCCGCGGTCTCCCGGCACCGCCGATCACCCGCTGATCACTCAGGGCACGATCTTGCCCTTTGACCGCGACCTCCGGCCGCCGCTACAAAGCCCGCCCGCCGGCGCATGCTCCGGCAGCCCTGTCGCGTTCGGTCAAAAGGCGTCATGAAGCCCATCTCTCTCCGCATTGCCGAGGAACTCGGCGTCCAGGAACGGCAGGTCATCGCCGCGGTCGAACTGCTCGATGGCGGCGCCACGGTGCCGTTCGTCGCACGCTACCGCAAGGAGGCGACCGGCGCGCTCGACGATGCGCAGCTGCGCACGCTCGAGGAGCGGCTGGCATACCTGCGCGAGCTGGAGGAGCGGCGGTCGGCGATCGTCAGCAGCATCCGCGACCAGGGCAAGCTCGACGACGCGCTCCACGCCCAGATCCTGGCGGCGGACAGCAAGGCGCGGCTGGAAGACATCTACCTGTCCTACAAGCCGAAGCGGCGGACCAAGGCGCAGATCGCGCGCGAGGCCGGCCTGGAACCGCTCGCCGACGCGCTCATCGCCCGGCCCGAGCATGACCCGCGCACCGCGGCCGAGGCCTTCGCCGATCCGTCGAAGGAGGTCGCGGACGTGGACGCGGCGCTCGACGGCGCCAAGGCGATCCTGGTCGAGCGCTTCGCCGAGAATGCCGAGCTGATCGGCAACCTGCGCGAGGAGGTCTGGGCGCGCGGCCAGCTCGCCGCCAAGGTGCGCGAGGGCAAGGAAGCGGCCGGCGCCAAGTTCTCGGATTATTTCGACTATGCCGAGCGCTACGGCAAGCTGCCGTCGCACCGCATCCTGGCGCTGTTCCGCGGCGAGAAGGAGGAGTTCCTCGATCTGCAATTCCTGCCCGAACCGGCGGACGAGGCTCCGGCGAAGCCGTCGGAACCGGGCTTCTACGAGCGGCGCATCGCCCATCATTTCGGCATAGCCGACAAGGGCCGCCCGGGCGACCGCTGGCTGCTCGACACCGCGCGCTGGGCCTGGCGCACCAAGATCCTGATCCACCTGCAGATCGACCTGCGCACGCGGCTGTTCCAGGCGGCGGAGGAGGAGGCGGTCCGCGTCTTCGCCGGCAATCTGCGCGACCTGCTGCTGGCGGCGCCCGCCGGCACGCGGCCGACGCTCGGGCTCGATCCCGGCTTCCGCACCGGGGTCAAAGTCGCGGTCGTCGACGGCACCGGCAAGGTGGTCGCGACCACGGCCATCTTCCCGCACGAGCCGCAGCGGCGCTGGGACGAGGCGCTCGCGGTGCTGGGCCGCCTCTGTCGCGAGCATAAGGTCGAGCTGATCGCGATCGGCAACGGCACAGCCTCGCGCGAGACCGACCGGCTGGCGGCCGACCTCATCCAGCGCCACCCGGACCTGCCCTTGACCAAGATCGTGGTGTCGGAGGCCGGCGCCTCGGTCTATTCCGCCTCGGCCTATGCGTCGGCCGAGCTGCCGGAGCTGGACGTGACGCTCCGCGGCGCCGTGTCGATCGCCCGGCGCCTGCAGGATCCGCTGGCCGAACTGGTCAAGATCGATCCGAAGTCGATCGGCGTCGGCCAGTACCAGCATGATCTGAGCGAATTCAAGCTGTCGCGGTCGCTCGATGCCGTGGTCGAGGATTGCGTGAACGCGGTCGGCGTCGACGTCAACACCGCCTCGGTGCCGCTCCTGGCGCGCGTCTCCGGCGTCGGCGAAGGGCTGGCGCAGAACATCGTCGCCTATCGCGAGGCCAATGGCCGTTTCGCGAGCCGTGCCGCCTTGAAGGACGTGCCGCGGCTCGGGCCCAAGGCGTTCGAGCTGTCGGCCGGGTTCCTGCGCATCGCCGACGGCACCGATCCGCTCGACGCCTCGGGCGTGCATCCGGAGGCCTATCCGGTGGTGCGCCGGATCCTCGGGCGGGCGAAGACGGACATCAAGAGCCTGATCGGCAACGCGCCGGTGCTGCGCGGACTCAAGGCCGAAGATTTCATCGACGCACATTTCGGCCTGCCGACCGTGACCGACATCCTGGCCGAGCTGGAGAAGCCCGGCCGCGATCCGCGCCCCGCGTTCAAGACCGCCAGCTTCCGCGACGACGTGCATGAGCTTAAAGACCTGAAGCCCGGCATGCTGCTCGAAGGAGTGGTGACCAATGTCGCGGCCTTCGGTGCCTTCGTCGATATCGGCGTGCACCAGGACGGGCTCGTCCATATCTCGGCCATGGCCAACAGCTTCGTCAAAGACCCGCGCGCGGTCGCCAAGCCCGGCGACATCGTCAAGGTCAAAGTCGTCGAGGTCGATCCGGCGCGCAAGCGCATCGCGCTGACCATGCGGCTCGACGAGGCGGTCCGGCCCAAGGCGCCCGACCGCGCCGAGCCGTCGCGCCAGGGGCCGCGGTCCGACCGGCCGCGTCAGCCCCAGGCGGCGCCCAAGCCGGGCCCGAACAAGCCGGCACCGGCGCCGCCGGTCGGCGGCGGCGCGATGGCCGAGGCGTTGCGCCTCGCCGCGCTGAAGAAGCGCTGAAAGACCCTCACCCCGACCCTCTCCCGCACGCGGGAGAGGGGGCGGTTTCTTTACCCTCGCCCGCTTGCGGGAGAGGGAGGGACCCGCGGCACGCGGGAGGGTGAGGGTGGTCCGGTCGACTCAATACCCCGGCGCTGGCTCCTCCGGCCCGCGATAGGCGAAGCCGGTCGCTTCGAGCGTGCCGCGCGCCAGGTAGATCGTCGCTTCCAGGTCGTCCTCGAGCGGGCGGCCATGATCCGGCCCCGCGCGCGATCCGGCCAGATGGGCGAACCATTCGAGCGCCTGGTGCACCGGCAGCAACGGCACGACGGCGGTCAGGCCCGATGCCGCGGCCAGCCAGCCGGCGAGCAGCGCGTCGGCCTCCTCGACCGTCAGGCTGTCGGCGAGCGGCCGGCCGCGTGCGGCATGCTTCAGGCTGAGCCGCGTCTCGTCGAGCAGCCCGACCGCGTTGCTGCGGCTGAAGGTGATGCGGGTCAGCAGCGGATATTGGGTCTCGGCGATCTCGCGCAGCAACGCGATCTCGGCAGCCGCCTCGTAGCCCTCGCGCAGATGGGCCATCGCCAGGTCCAGGTCGGTCGACGGGCGCTGTTTGGTCGCGAGCCAGTCGAAGGCCTGCGCCAGTTCGCGGCACAAGAGCTCCAGCTCATGATGCTTCTGGCGCTCGGCCCGGCGCGGATCCCGGGCGCGGTCCTCGGCCGGGACGGCCGCGATCAGCTCGCCCAGTTCGCGCACCTCGCGCGCATGGAATTCGGCCTGCTGGCGTGCCCGCTCGCCATTGATCTCGGGCGCCGCCGCCTCGTCGAGCTCGACGATCTCGTCCAGGCGGATCTCGTCGTTCATGCTGTGCTCCCGCCGTATTTCGGCCCCGACGCTAGGCCGGGGACAGCGGCGGAGCAATCGGTTTCCAGGCAAGCGACGGCGGTTTGAGGTTCCCTCTTGCCTGCCGCCGCCGGCTGGCGTTCGATGATTGCCAACGCAAAAATCGGAGGAGAAACGCAATGCGGCGCTACGAGGTTCAGGAATTCGGCCAACCCCTGGCGGCCCACGACTATCCGGCGATCCAGCCCGCCGGGGCCGAGGTGCTGCTCAAGGTGCGCGCGGCCGGCGTCTGCCACAGCGACCTGCATATCTGGGAGGGTGGTTACGATCTGGGCCAGGGCAAGCGCCTGTCGCTGAAGGACCGCGGCATTGCCCTGCCGCTCGCCATGGGACACGAGACGGTCGGTGAGGTCGTGGCGCTCGGGCCCGACGCGACCGGCGTCGCGATCGGCGACGTGCGCCTGGTCTATCCCTGGATCGGCTGCGGCACCTGTGCGGTCTGCCAGGTCGGCAACGAGAACTTGTGCATGAGCGCGCGCTTCCTGGGCGTCCATCGCCACGGCGGCTATGCCGAAGAGATCCTGGTGCCGCATGCGCGCTATCTGGTCGATATCGGGGGCCTCGATCCGGCACTGATGGCGCCCTATGCCTGTTCGGGTCTCACGACCTACAGCGCGCTCAAGAAGATCCCGGCCGACGTGCTGGCGCGCGAGCCGGTCGTCGTGATCGGCGCTGGCGGCCTTGGCCTGATGGCGACGACCCTGATCCAGGCTCTGGGCGGCCGGGCCGTGCTGGTCGACATCGATCCGTCGAAGCGGGCGGCGGCGCTCGAGGCCGGCGCCATTGCGGCGATCGACGGCGGGGCGGCCGACGCGCTCGACCAGCTCAAGGCCGCAGTCGGCGGCCAGCCCTCGGCCATCATCGACTGCGTCGGTGCGGCCTCGACCGTGAAGCTCGGCTATGACGCGCTTGCCAAGGGCGGCCAGCTCATCGTCGTCGGCCTGTTCGGCGGCGAGGCGAACCTGCCGATCCCGCCCATTCCCATGCGCGCGATCGCGATTCGCGGCTCCTATGTCGGCAATCTCGCCGAATTGAAGGAGTTGATCGCGCTCGTCCGCGACAAGCACATCCCGCCAATCCCGATCACCCGGCGGCCGCTCGACGAGGCATCGACCGCGCTCCACGAACTGCATGAGGGCCACGTCGTCGGCCGCACGGTGCTGCAGCCGCGCGCATAAACCTGCCGTCGCCTGTCAGGATTTTCTGCTAGGCTCGCCCCATGCGGGCGAGCCGATTGCTGACCATCCTGATGCTGCTGCAGACTCGAGGCCGGATGAGCGCGCCGGCGCTGGCCGACGAGCTTGAGGTCTCGATCCGCACGCTCTATCGCGACATCGACCAGCTGAGCGCCGCAGGCGTGCCGGTCTATGCCGAGCGTGGGCGGGCCGGCGGCTTCCAGCTGCTCGACGGTTGGCGCACACGGCTCACCGGCCTGACGCCGGCCGAGGCCCAGGCGATGTTCCTCGCCGGCTTGCCGGGGCCGGCCGCCCAGTTGGGCCTGGGTGACGCCATGGCGGCGGCGCAGCTGAAGCTGCTGGCGGCCCTGCCGGCCGATTGGCAGGCCAATGCCCGCCGCGTCAGCTCGCGCTTCCATCTCGATCCGGTCGGCTGGTACCGCAGCGCGGCGCCGACCGACCATCTGCCCGCGGTGGCCGAAGCCGTCTGGGGCGAACGGCGGCTCAAGATCCGCTACGACAGCTGGCGCGGCACGGTCGAACGTGAGCTCGACCCGCTCGGCCTCGTGCTCAAGGCCGGCGACTGGTACCTGGTCGGCCGCGTCGGTGGCGATCCGCGCACCTATCGCCTATCCAATATCCTCGATCTCACGGTGCTGGACGCGTCGTTCGTGCGGCCGGGGGATTTCACGCTCGCCGATTATTGGACCGCGTCGACCCGGCGGTTCGAGGCCGAGATCCAGCGCGGCCAGGCGCTTGTCCGCCTGTCGCCGCGCGGCCTGACGCTGCTGCGCAATTTCGGCCTGACCCCGGTCGAGCCGGCCGCGGCAGAGGCCGACGGCTGGGCGCGCGTCCTCCTGCCGATCGAGTCCGTGGAGACGGCGGCCAACGAGCTGCTGCGGCTCGGCGCCGAAGCCGAGGTGATCGAGCCGGCGGCTTTGCGCGACCGGCTGGCCGAGACCGCCCACCGGCTGGCGGCACTCTACGCCGCCGCTTCAGCGCAGGCGTGAGCGGGCGGTCGGCGCCAGCCTCAGCACGACCAGGTCGGCGGCAAGATGCTCGGCAAGCGCCGGCAGCAGCTCGTCGGTCCAGGCCCGCGACTGGTCGAGGCGATCTCGATGGGCGCGATGACCCTCGGCGTCCGGGAAGTGGGCGAACCAGACGAAGACCGGCATGTCGGTCCGGATCGGCAGGGCCGGAAAGTTGTTTTCGACGTCATGAGTCTGATAGGTGGCGATCGGGGCGGCCCCCGCGGCGGCCAGGGTCGGGGCGAGCCGATCCTCGAAGAATTGGGGAAAGGCGGTGACGGCGGAGGCACGCAGGCCGCAGATCGTCGCCGTCACGATCGATGTCGGGCCGGCGGCCGATCCGACCGGCAGTCGTGCTGCCAACGGGAAATTGCCGCGCGAACCCGCCGGGCACAGCAGCAGTGCGTTCGAGCTATCGACCATAGTGTCGTTGGCCGCCGCGCGATGGGCGTGCCAGACCGGCCCGCCGTAGAAGGCACCGAGCCCCGCGGCCCGGCTCGCCATGTCGGTGAAGCCACGCAGCCAGACGAACTGGTCGGGATCGTCCAGGTCGCGGAACTGGCCGAGGATCTGGAGGCCGAGGGCCTCCTGGCTCTCGACGAATTCGCGATCGAACAGCGCGATCAGGTCGTCGCGCCGGCCGGGGTGCAGAGTGTAGCGGCGCAGTTCGAGGATGGCGGGCATGGGGTCTCCGTCCGATGTGGGGGCGGGCGCCATCCTAAGCGTCCATCCCTGTCACCGGATGTCAGGTTTTAGCCAGCGCCGACCCGAATGCGGTATACCAAAGCGGTTCGTGCTAGAAGTGGGAGGCAACAATGGGAGCCGCCACGGGCGAAGCCATGATCGACGCCAAGCCACCTTCCCAGATGGACCAGGCCTATCGCCAGTTGCGACACCTGATCCTGACCCTGGAACTGCTGCCGGGCGAGAAGCTGAGCGAACGCTGGCTCGAGACCCGTTTCGCCGGTTCACGCACGCCGATCCGCGCGGCGCTCGCCCGGCTCGAGACCGAGGGGCTGGTGACGCGCGACGGCCGCTCCTATGCCGTGGCGCCGATCGATCTCGGCGAGCTCGATCAGCTGTTCGCCTTTCGCGAGGCGGTGGAGAGCGCGTCCGCGCGTCTCGCCAGTGCCCGCGACGTGTCGGACGAACTCGACGCCATCCATGGCATGCTCGACAGCTGCGGCACCGACGCGGTGCTGGATGATTGGCACCGGGTCGGCAACGAATTCCACGTGGCGCTCGCCCGCTTGTCGGGCAACCAGTTCTTCATCCGCACCATCACCGACGTCATGACCCGCCTGTCGCGCGCGCGGTGGCTCGAAATCTGGAGCGAGAGCGGACGCGAGACGGCCTGGGCCGAGCATCGCGGCATTCTGGAACGCATCGGCGCCCATGACGCCGACGGTGCTGCGGCGCTCGTCGCCCAGCATATCCGTCGCGGCCGCGAGCGCATGATGCAGTCGATCGGCGACGAGCACCGGCCGCTGCGGGCGAGGGGCTTTGCGGTCCGCGCTTAACGGGCTTGCGTTGGGATGCCAATTTGGTATACCAATCGCATTAACAAAGACGCCGACCACGGCGCGAAGCCCGCCACCGTAGGGAGTCCGGGATGTCTCGGGAGGAATTGGCTGGTCCGCTTCAGGGCCTCAAGGTCATCGAAATGGGCTCGTTCATTGCCGGGCCGTTCTGCGGCCAGCTGCTGGCCGATTTCGGCGCCGACGTGGTCAAGCTCGAGCCGCCGGGCGCCGGCGACGCGATGCGGCAATGGGGTGTCGCCAAGCGGGACGGCAAATCGCTGTGGTGGCCGGTCATCGCGCGCAACAAGCACAGCGTCACACTCGACCTGCGCCAGCCGGACGGCCGCGAGCTTGCGCGCCGGCTGATCGCCCAGGCCGACGTACTGGTCGAGAATTTCCGCCCCGGCACGCTCGAGGAATGGGGCCTGGGCCCGGACCGGCTCAAAGCCGAAAATCCCAGCCTGATCGTCACGCGCGTCTCGGGCTTCGGCCAGACGGGGCCCTATGCCAAGCGGGCGGGCTTCGGCTCGGTCGCCGAGGCGATGGCCGGCATGCGCCATCTCGCGGGATTTCCCGACCGGTCGCCGCCGCGGGTCGGCCTGTCGATCGGCGATTCGCTGGCCGGCGTATTCGCCGCCATGGGCGTGCTCCTGGCGCTCCGGACGCGGGATGCGCAGGCCGAACGGCGCGGCCAGGTCGTCGATGTCGCGATCACCGAATCCGTGCTGGCCGTGCTCGAAAGCGTGGTCAGCGAATATTCCGGCACCGGCGCCGTGCGCGGCCGCACCGGCTCGATCCTGCCGGGCGTGGCGCCCTCCAATCTCTATCCGACCGCCGACGGCACCTGGATCCTGATCGGCGCCAATGCCGACGGCATCTTCCGCCGGCTGGCCCAGGCGATGGGCGAGCCGGAGCTGGCCGAGAGCGAGCGCTATCGGACCCATGGCGCGCGCGGCCGGCACCAGGACGAGCTGGACCAACGCATCGCCGCCTGGACCGCCGGCCATGATCTCGATCACCTCGTGACCCTGCTGGAGAGCCACGGTGTGCCGGCGGGCCCGGTCAACGATGCTGCCGGCGTGGTCGCCGACCCGCATCTCCGGGCGCGCGATGCGGTCATCTCGGTCGAGACTGCGGATTTCGGCACGCTCGCCATGCAGGGCGTCGCCCCGCGCCTCAGCGAGACGCCGGGCCGGGTCGCCTGGGCCGGGCCGGCGCTTGGCGAGCATACCGACGCGATTCTCACGGAACGGCTCGGCCTCGGCGCCGGCGAGCTTGCCGATCTGCGCGCCCGGGGGATCATCTGATGGCGAATCCCTGGACGACCCTGCCGCGGACCCTGCGCCTGCGCGACGTTACGCTCCGCGACGGCTTGCAGAACCTCGACCGGACGCTGCCGACCGAGGCCAAGCTGACGCTCTACGGGGCACTCGTCGACGCCGGCGTGTCGGAGCTGCAGGTGACCTCCTTCGTCAATCCGGCGCGGGTTCCGGCGCTCGCCGATGCGGAGGCGCTGTGGGCAGCCCTGGCAAAGGCGCCGCAGCGGCTCTCGGTGCTGGTCGCCAATCCGCGCGGGCTCGAGCGTGCGCTCGCGGCCGGGGTCGGCGAGGTCGAGGCCGTCGTCTCGGTCAGCCGGGCCTATAATGCCAAGAACGCCCATCGCACGCCGGAACAATCGCTGGACGAGATCGCCCGCATGGCCGCCGATGCGCGCACGGCCGGCATCCGCTTCAGCGCCGCGGTCGCCAACGCGTTCCATTGCTTCTTCGAGGGCGAGATCGCGCCCGATGCCGTGATCGACATGGTCGGCCGGCTGGTCGAGATGGGATTGGACGAGATCGGCCTCGCCGACACGACCGGCCATGGGCAGCCCGACCGGATCTGGGACCTGTTCGGCCGGGCGCGGCGCCAGTGGCCCGGCGTCAAGTTCGGCGGCCATACCCACGACACGCGCGGGCGCGGCCTGGTGAATGCGCTCGCCGCCGCCCAGGCCGGCGCGGCCTGGCTCGACGCCACGCTCGCCGGCTTGGGCGGCTCGCCTTTCACCGCCGGCGTTGGCGGCAATCTCTCGATCGAAACCGCCGCGGAGGCCTTGGCCGGCCTCGGCATCGAAACCGGCATCGATCCGGACCGCATCGTCGCGGCGGGGCGGCTGGCGGGGCAGTTGGTTCACGGATAGGCCCTCACCCTCCCGCTATCGCGGGTCCCTCCCTCTCCCGCAGGCGGGAGAGGGCCGGGGTGAGGGCAATGCAACGAAACGATAATCTGGGGAGGACGGACATGAACAAGCTGATGGCTGCGCTGCTCGCGGCGACGGCGCTCTGGACCCACGGCGCCATGGCCGAGATTTCCGACGGCGTGGTCAAGATCGGCGTGCTGAACGACCAGTCGGGCGTGGTGTCGGACGCGACCGGCCAGGGCTCGGTCGTGGCGGCACGGCTCGCGGCCGAGGAATTCGGCGACAAGGTCGCCGGCAAGCCGATCGAGGTCGTGTTCGCCGATCACCAGAACAAGGCCGACATCGCGTCGACCATCGCGCGGCAATGGTACGAACAAGATCACGTCGACATCATCGTCGATACGCCCAATTCGGGCGCCGGTCTGGCGGTCCAGGGCGTCGCGCGTGACCTGAAGCACATCTTCATCACGTCTTCGGCCGGCACCACGGCGTTGTCCAACGCTAATTGCTCGCCCTACGGCATCCAATGGACCTACGACACTTATGCGCTGGCCAAGGGCACGGGCGAGGCGGTGGTCGAGCAGGGCGGCAAGACCTGGTACTTCATCACGGCCGACTATGCCTTCGGCCATCAGCTGCAAGCCGACGCCACCACGATCATCGAGCAGCACGGCGGCAAGGTGCTGGGGGCGGCGAACCATCCGCTCGCCACGCCGGATTTCTCGTCCTTCCTGCTGCAGGCCCAGGGCTCCAAGGCCCAGGTCGTGGGCTTCGCCAATGCCGGCGGCGACACGATCGAGGCCATCAAGCAGGCGAACGAATTCGGGCTGACCGCCGGCGGCCAGCGGCTCGCCGCCATGCTGCTGCTGCTGACCGACGTGCATTCGCTCGGCCTCAAGGCCGCCCAGGGCACCTACCTGACGACGCCGTTCTACTGGAACCTGGACGCCGGCACCCGCGCCTGGTCGGACAAGTTCGCCGCCAAGTTCAACGGCAAGCGGCCGACCTTCCTGCAGATCGGCGTCTATGAATCCGTGCGCCACTATCTGCAGGCGGTTGAGGCGCTGGGCTCCGACGATGCCGACGCGGTCCTGAAGAAGATGCGCGAGACCAAGATCGAGAGCGCGTTCACCCATGGCGCCTATATCCGCGCCGACGGCCGGGTGATCCGCGACATGTACCTGGCCCAGGTCAAGACGCCGGCCGAATCCAAGGAAGATTGGGACTTCTACAAGATCGTGAAGAAGATCCCGGGCGAGGAACTGGCGCATCCCTTGAGCGAAAGCACCTGCCCGCTGATCAAGAAATCGTAGCGGCTCGGTAGCGGGCGGGGGGCTGCGGCCGCCTCGCTCACCAGCGTACCGGCGTCAGCCAGCCGTGAAGGGTTTCGAACGTCGCGAGCGCGCCTGCGACGATGGCGGGGACGCTCACCCTGGCGGACGTCACCTCGGCCCAGGCGGCGAAGTGCCGCCACATGGTGCCGGTGGCGACGCCGTAGGGATCGAAATAGCCGAGCCCCTCCGCCGGCAGCCAGCGGGCGGTCGCCAGATTGCGGGTGATGATCTGGCCGCCGAGCGTCGAGCCTTCCATGACGTAGAGCGATCCGATCGCGGCTTCGGGCGACTGGACCAGGCGGGCGGCGGCGAGACACAGCGGCAGCTCGGCGATGGCGCGTTCGCTCACGCCGAGCGCGCGCAGATCCTGTTCGATGCGGTGGATGCGGCGGCGTGGGAGGAGGAAGGCGGCCTCGTCCTTCAGCGTCCGGCCGACCTGCGTCTCCCAGACGGCATGGAACCCGTAGAATCGTTCGAGCAGATAGATGTAGCGATCCATGCTGAGCGGCTGGCGCAGCAGGTCGAGATCGCGCTCGAGGCGGCGGTGAGCCTCGCCGGTCCGGGCGCGAAGCCGGGCCATGAGGTCATGGGGCTTGGCAATGTCCGTCCGCAACATCCGCTGGGAACCTCCGCCGCTCTCCAACCCCTTTTGCGCAAGGGGGGCTTTCTCAAGGGACAACGCGCGGACAATGCGCTTGGTTCTCAAGAATCGGCGGAGATGCTGGGATCGGCTGGCCGGCGTCGAGCATATGGACCGAGAACAGGCCGGCCTCGTCCGTCCAGGCTGCGCGCGGCCGGTAGCCGGCCTCGATCGCGAGCGCGCGGAACTGGTCGAGTGTGTATTTGTGCGAGTTCTCGGTATGGATCGTTTCACCCGCTGCGAAGCCGAAACGGTGGCGGCCGATGCGGACCTCCTGGGCCGAGCGGCTGACCAGATGCATTTCGATCCGGCCGAGCTCGGCGTTCCAGCGCGCCTCGTGGGCGAACTGCTCGAGCGCGAAATCGCCGTCGAGCTCGCGGTTGATGCGGACCAGGAGATTGAGGTTGAACGCGGCGGTGACGCCGGCGGCATCGTCGTAGGCCGGAACCAGAATGCTCTCGTCCTTGCGCAGATCGACGCCGATCAGCATGGCCGAGCCCGGGCCGAGCAGCTTGCGGGCGCGAGAGAGGAAGCCGCGCGCCTCTGCCGGCGTGAAGTTGCCGATGGTCGAGCCCGGAAAGAAGCCGACGGTGGTTTCCGGATGCACGCCGGCGGGGGCCGGAAGCGCGAACGGCTTGGTATAGTCGGCACAGATCGGCGCGATCTGCAGCGACGGGAAATCCCGGGCCAGATCGGCGGTCGCCATCATCAGATGGTCGCGCGAGATGTCGACCGGCACATAGGCGGTCGGACGGTCGAGGGCATCGAGCAGCAGCCGGATCTTGACGCCAGCGCCGGAGCCGAATTCGACCAGGCGCGCGTGCGGCCCGATCAGCCGCGCGATTTCGCCGGCCCGGTCGGCCAGCAGCTTGAGCTCGGTCCGGGTCGGGTAATATTCCGGCAGCTCGCAGATCCGGTCGAACAGCCGCGAGCCCTCGGCGTCATAGAAGAATTTGCAGGGCAGGCTCTTCTGCGCCTGGTCGAGGCCGGCGAGGACGGCGTCGCGGAATTCCTGGGTCGAGGGCTCCAGGTCCTGGAGCCGCTGCAGGGCGTTCGACATGTCAGAGATCCTCTGCAAGCCTGAAGCCGCTGAATTGCCAGCGGGCGGATGGCGGGAAGAAATTCCGGTAGCTCGGGCGCTCATGGCCGGGTGCCGTGGCGCAGGAGCGGCCGCGCAGCACCATCTGGTTGATCATGAACTTGCCGTTGTATTCGCCGATCGCGCCGGCGGCCGGGCTGAATTTCGGATAGGGCAGGTAGGCGCTGCCGGTCCATTCCCAGACGTCCTGGTGAAAGCCCGGGACCAGCGGCCGTGGATGGGGGCGGACCTGGTCGGCCCAGCCGGGCTGGCCGCCGTGGCGCCGCGCCGCGATCTCCCATTCGAACTCGCTCGGCAGCCGCCTGCCGGCCCAGGCGGCATAGGCCGCGGCTTCGTAATAGCTGACATGGGCGACGGGTTCGGCCGGGTCCGGCGGCAACAGGCCGTGGAGCGTGCGGACGTGCCAGGTGCCGTCATGCTGTTCCCAATAGGCGGGGGCCTGCCAATCCTCGGCCCGGGCCAGCGCCCAGCCATCGGACAGCCACAGGCCGGCCGCCCCATAGCCGCCGTCGGCCATGAATTCCAGGTACTCGCCGACACTGACCGGCCGGTCGGCGATCCGGCAGTCGCCGATGAGCGCCTCATGCCGCGGCCCCTCGTTGTCGAAGGCGAAGTCGCCGCCCTGATGGCCGACCGGATAGGTCCCGCTCGCCAATTCGTGCCAGCCCAGCGGCGGCGTCTCGGCCGGCGCCGATGGCGGCTTCGGCAGATAGACCGGGGCGAAGGGATTGGCGCCGAACGCATGCTTGATGTCGGTCAGCAGCAGCTCCTGATGCTGCTGCTCGTGGTGCAGGCCCAGTTCGACCAGCGCCGCGACCTCCGGGGTCGCTGCGGTGAGCAGATCCTGCATCGCCGCGTCGACATGGGCGCGATAGGCCGCGATCTCGGCGATGCCCGGCCGGGTGATGAGGCCGCGCGACGGGCGCGCGTGGCGCGGTCCGATCGCCTCGTAATAGGAATTGAACAGATAGAAGAACCGCTCGTCGAACGGCCGGTAGCCCCGGTCATGGACGCGCAGCACGAAGGTTTCGAAAAACCAGGTCGTGTGCGCGCGATGCCATTTGGTCGGGCTCGCGTCCGGCATGGACTGGATCGTCTGGTCCTCGGCCGAGAGCGGTGCCGCCAGGGCCTCGGTCGCGTCGCGCACCGCCCGGTATCGTTCGGCCAGCGGCGCCGCGGTTTCGGGCACAGTCGTAGATGCTGTCGCTGCATGGACTGCGGACATGCCGTTGTCTCCCCGCTCTATCGTCGGCCGCCCGGCTCGCGATGGTGGCTATAACTGGTGCGACGGGGCGATTTTGTCCCATCAAGAGATAGTGAGGTCGATGCCCTGTAGAACCACCGGTCGCCGGAAGCGTTCCGGAGATGGCGGGCGTCTGACGTCACTTAAGTCATGTTCTGCTTTTGTTCTAGCATAACGAAGGATCGCGTCAAGCCCGGGCGGTGACGCGCCCGGGCTTTTGCCCCTGTCAGCGCTGCTCGATCGCATCGACGCGATCGGGATAGAACGCGACATGGTCCTTGATCTGGGCGACGGCGGCGTAGGGCGCCTCGTAGGTCCAGACCGCGTTCACCGAGCGTTCGCCGCCGATCGGCAGGCTGTAATAGGCGCAATCGCCCTTGTAGGGGCAGTAGGTCGCGTGGTCCGTGCGCTGGAGCAGCGAGCGGTCGACATCCTTCAACGGAATGTATTGGACCGCCGGATAGGACGCTTCCTTGAGGCTCAGCGCTTCGGTCGTGTCGGCGATGACGCGGCCCGCCAGGGTCACGACGATGCGGCCCGGCGAGCGCTCGATCGTGATCGGGTGATCGGGGCCGGGGATCTTGATCGTCTTGGGCTTGGCGGCGCCCGTCGCTGCCGCATTCGAATCAGCCATCATCATGCTCCGCTTGAAGGGGGAGGTCGGCGGGAGGGCAGCGCTCTCCCGCCTTGTCGTTCTGCGATTGGGTGTCAGGCCAGCCGGCCGCCGTCGACCGCGATGGACTGCCCGGTCAGGTACGGCGCCTTGTCGGAGGCGAGGAAGACGATCGTCTGGGCGATTTCCTCGGGCGTGCCGGCGCGCTGCGACGGGATGGTTGCGGTCAGTCCGGCCTTGGCGTCGGCACTGCCGCCGGTGAAGCGGTCGAGCATGCCGGTCTCGATCGGGCCGGGCGCCACCGCATTGACGCGAACGCCGGCGGGGGCGCCTTCGAGTGCCGCGGCCTTGGTCAGGCCTTCGACCGCATGCTTGCTGGCCGTGTAGACCGAGGCGCCGGGAAAGCCGATCTTGCCCAGCACCGACGACAGGTTGACGATGCTGCCCGAGCCCTGGGCCAGCATCACCCGCAGCTCGTGCTTCAGGCTGAAGAGCGTGCCCAGCACGTTGGTGTCGAAGGTCGCGGCGTAGGTTTCGGCGGTCTGCTCCGTCACCGGGCCCGGTTCGCCTTCGGTGCCGGCATTGTTGACCGCCGCGTCGAGGCGGCCGAAGCGCGCGACGGTCTGGTCGACCAGGTTGCGCACATCATCCTCTTTGCGCACGTCGGCGCGGATGAATTCGGCCTCGGTGCCGAGCGCGCGTAGTTCTGCGGCCAAAGCGTGGCCGGCGTCGTCGCGGCGGCCGGAGACGACGATCCGGGCACCTTCCTTGGCGAAGGCCACGGCGGTGGCACGGCCGATGCCGGCGAGGGCGCCGGTGATCAGGACAACGGGGGATGTCATGGCGGCTTCCTTGAAGGGAGGGGAAGGGGAGGTGATGCGCGTTGGTCGGTGTAATATGTACGTCCGTATTTTTCGTTCAAGCGGAAAAATGTACGTCCGTATTTTTATTCTCGAAACAGCATCAACGCGCGCGATGCCGTGAAAAGACGCGGGCTGGAGACGCCGGCACGGGTCCGGTCAGCGCAGGACCTTGGTAAACAGGATATGCTTGAAACGTTCGACGGGCTCGGGATTGCGAACGGCCTTCGACAGCAGGTTGGCACCTTGCAGCGACGAGACGAAGAAGGCCGCGATCTCGTCGCAGTCGCTGTCGGGGGGTACCTCGCCGGCGGCGGCGGCGGCCCTCAGGCAATAGGCGACGGCGCGCTGCACCTCGGCGAAGATCTCGACCAGCCTGATCCGGATGGCTTCGCTATGATCGCTCGCCTCGGCGGTGAAATTCCCGAACAGGCAGCCGTTGCGCATGCTGTCCTGGTTCAGGCGGTCCATGTTCGCGTCGATATAGGCGCGCAGCCGCTGCAACGGCGGCAGGGCATCGTTGAGCATCGTCTCGCGGATCACCTCGAGGCCATGGGCGAAATAGATATCGAGGATCTCGAGGCCGAAGGCCTCCTTCGACGCGAAATGATTGGTGAACGACCCTTGCGGGACGCCGGCGGCCTGGACGATGTCGCGAACGCTCGCATTCGCATAGCCGCGCTGATGCACGACCTTGAGGCCTTCGGTCAGAATCCGGTCGCGGTTCGAAAGCTTGGACATGGAATTAATATGTCCGTCCATATTTTCATGTCAAGGGGACCGCCCTTGCCCATTCGCATCATGTCAGATGGTTAAACTCTATCATCGTCATGCCCGGGCTCGATCCGGGCATGACGGAGGTTTGGGTAACCTGCTAATTCTCATGACTCAGCGCTGCTCTAGGGAACGACTTGCCCCCAAGAGGCCCTCCCGCCCAGGAACAGGATCCCCGATGTCGACCGACGCCGTTGCGCGCTTTGCCACCTATGTTCAGGCGCTCGGGCGCGGGCCGGGGCGGTCGCGGCCGTTGAACCGGGCGGAGGCGGCGGACGCGCTGGCGCTGATGCTGGAAGAGGGCGCGGTCGATCCGCACCAGGCCGGGGCGTTCCTGATGCTGCTGCGCTACCGCGGCGAGAATGGCGAGGAACTGGCCGGCCTGGTCGATGCCGCGCGCGCCGCGGTCGGTGCGGCACCCCCGCCGGGGCGTGCCGTCGACCTGGACTGGCCATCCTATGGCGCCGGGCGGACGCGTGAGGCGCCGTGGTTCCTGCTGTCGGCCGTGGCGCTCGCTGGCGCCGGCATGCGCATCGCCATGCACGGCTCGAACGAGTTCTCGGCCGGCTTCTCGGTCGCCGAAGGGCTGGAGGCGCTGGGCCGGCCAGTGGCGTCCGGCCGGGTGTCGGCGCTCGCCCACCTGGACGCGACCGGTTTCGCCTATTTGCCGCTGGCGCACCTGTCGCCCGGCCTCGATCGGCTGCTGGGCCTGCGCCGGCTATTCGGCCTGCGCTCGCCGGTCAACACGCTGGTCCGGCTGATGGACCCGTTCGATGCCGCGGCCGGCATCGATGGCGTGTTCCATCCGCCCTATATCGACAGCCATATCGCCGCGGCCCAACGGCTCGACCGGCCGCGGCTCTTGGTGCTGAAGGGCGGCGGCGGCGAGGCGGAGCGCAATCCCGCGAAGCCGCTCGCGGCCCGCCTGCATCGCCGGGGCAGCGAGCCGGTCGAGATCAAGCTGCCGGCCCTGATCGACCGGCTCGACGGCGAGGCGAAGCCGCTCGGTCTCGATGGTTTCGTGGCGGTATGGCGCGGCGCCGCGGCGCCGGCCGGTGCGACGCAGGCAATCGTCGGCACCATGGCCCTGGCGCTCATCGCCGCCGGCCGAGCCGAGCCCGGTGACGCCGATGCGCGGGCGCGTGAAATCTGGGCGAACCGATCGATTTGATCGTTTTCGACCGACGAGACGCACTGCATATTTTGATTCTGCGGACCGAGACGTTACGGTGACGAAAACGAGTCGGCAAAAGCCGCCGGTCCGCCGAGGGGAGGTTTCATGTCACCCATCATCACCAAGCCGGCGCGGGACCCGCGGCCGGCGACGACCGAGCGGGGCGGCTAGCCGCCACCCGCCGGCCTCCGCCCCGAGTGTCAACGCCGACGCCGAGCCCGCGCGGCGCGTTCCCGTACGTTCACTGAGAGAGACCCGATGCCCACACCCGTCGACCGGAAAGAGAAAATCCTGTCCGTCATCCGCGTTTCCAGCGGCAACTTCCTGGAAATGTACGACTTCTTCATCTTCGCCTATGTCGCGAAGCAGATCGGGGACACGTTCTTTCCGGGCGGGAGCGACTTCGCCAAGCTGATGGCCGCGTTCTCGACCTTCGCGGTCGGCTTCCTGATGCGGCCCCTGGGGGCCATCGTCCTCGGCGCCTACATCGACCATGTCGGTCGGCGCAAGGGCCTGATCGTCACCCTCAGCCTGATGTCGATCGGCACCCTGTCACTGGCGGTGACTCCGGGCTACGAGACCATCGGCATGGCGGCACCGATCATCATCGTGCTGGGGCGCCTGTTGCAGGGCTTTTCGGCCGGTGTCGAACTGGGCGGCGTCTCGGTCTATCTCTCCGAGATCGCGACCCCGGGCAACAAGGGCTTCTATGTCGCCTGGCAGTCCGGCAGCCAGCAGGTCGCCGTGATGCTGGCAGCACTGCTTGGCATCCTGCTGAACTACTATCTGCCGGCCGACATGATGGCGAGCTGGGGCTGGCGTATCCCGCTGTTCGTCGGCTGCCTAATCATCCCCTTCATCTTCCGGCTGCGCGCAAAGCTGCAGGAGACCGAGGATTTCCAGAAGCGCAAGCACCGGCCGACCCTGGCCGAAATCTACCAGACGACCTTCGCCAATTTCGGGCTCGTGCTGTGCGGTATGCTGATGGTGCTGACCACGACGGTGCTGTTCTATTTCATCACGGCCTACACGCCGACCTTCGGCAAGGAAGTGCTGAAGCTGACGGCGCTCGACGCGCTGACCGTGACGCTGTGCGTCGCCATCTCCAACCTGTTCTGGTTGCCGGTCATCGGCGCGCTGACCGACCGGATCGGCCGGACCCCGGTGCTGATCTTCTGCACGGTCGTGACGCTGGTCTCGGCCTATCCGGCGCTCACCTGGCTGATCTCGTCCCCGTCCTTCGCCCATCTCATGATCGTCGAGCTGTGGCTGTCGTTCCTCTACGGCGCCTACAACGGCGCCATGGTCGTGTACCTGACCGAGATCATGCCGGTCGCGGTCCGCACGGCCGGCTTCTCGCTCGCCTACAGCCTCGCGACCTGCTTCGGGGGCTTGACGCCCGGCATCGCCACCTGGCTGATCCACGAGACCGACAACCGGGCGTCCGCCGGTTGGTGGCTGATGGCCGCGGCGCTCTTGAGCCTGGTGGCGGTGCTGATGGCCAAGGGCTTCAAGTTCGCCCTGCGCGCGTCGGAGGCCGCCGCCAAGGCGTAGGGAGGCAAGGCGCATGGCAGAGGCGGGCATTTCTGGCCGCCGGGTGGCGGTTGCCGGGTTGGGCTTGATGGGCGTCGAGATCGCGACCCGGCTGCGGGCGGCCGGGCACGATCTCGCGGTCTGGAACCGGACGCCCGGCCGCGACGCCGCCCTGGTCCGGGACGGCGCCCGCAGCGCCGCGTCGCCGGCCGACGCCGCGTCTGGCGCCGAGGTCGTCTTGGTCATGGTGACCGACGATGCGGCGGTCAGGGCCGTGGTCGCCGGCCCCGGCGGCGTGCTCGAGGGCGTGGCACCGGGCGGCGTGATCATCGACATGTCGACCGCGCTGCCCGAAACCAGCCGCGCCATGGCCGCGGCGGCCGAGGCCAAGGGCTGCGCCTATCTCGATTGTCCGGTGTCGGGCAGCACCGAGGCCGCGGCCAAGGGCGCGCTCGTCGTGTTCGCGGGCGGCGACGGGGCGGCGCTCGATCGGGTCCGCGACCTGCTGGCCGTGGTCGCAAGCGCGGTCAATGCGATGGGCGCATCGGGCGCGGGGACGGCGACCAAGCTGGCGGTCAATGCGCTCTTGGGCATGGGGCTGCAGGCAGCGGCCGAGGCGGTCTCGCTCGGCCAGGCGCTCGGCCTCGAGCGCACGCGGCTGATCGATGCGCTCGCTTCGACCGCGGTCGTCTCCGCGTCGCAGAAGCGCCGGCTCGAGGCCGCGCGTGCCGGCAACTACGCGCCGGGCTTCACGCTCGCCAACATGCTGAAGGATTTCGGCCTGATTGAAAGCGCGGCGGCTGCAGCCGGCGTGGCGTTGCCGGCACTCGCGGCCGCGGCGGCGTCGGCGCGGGCGGCACCGGCCGAGGCGCTTGCCGCCGACGCCGGGGTGATCATTCCGACGGTCGAGGCCCGGACCGGGCGCTGACACGAAAAAGCGGCGCTTCCTTCTATCGGGGAGCCTTCGCACGCTCAGCGCGCTATGCTGGTCCCCATCTGCATCGTCCCCGACCAGGAGCCTCAATGCCGCTCAATCAGATCGAGGCCTTCGTGATCGTCGGCGCGATGCTGGCCCTGTTCGTCTGGGACCGGGTGCGCTACGACCTGGTCGCGGCGGTGGCGCTGCTCGCCGCCATGCTGACCGGGATCGTGCCGGCGGCGAAGGCGTTCGAGGGTTTCGCCAACCAGGTCATCATCATCATCGCCTCGGTCCTGGTCGTGAGCCGCGCGATCGCGCGCTCGGGCGTGATCGACGCCGTCTTGCGCCGGGTGATGGCCCGCGTCACTTCTGCCTCCGCCCAGATCGGCATCCTGGCTGCCTGCGTCACCTTTCTGTCCGCCTTCATGAAGAACGTCGGCACGCTCGGCATCTTCATGCCGATCGCGATCCAGACCGCCGGGCGCAGCAACCGGTCGGCCTCGATCTATCTGATGCCGCTGGCCTTCGGCTCGCTGATCGGCGGGACCATCACGCTGATCGGCACGTCGCCCAACCTGCTGATCTCGACCGTGCGGCAGGAGATCGAGGGCAAGCCGTTCCAACTGTTCGACTTCCTGCCGGTCGGCCTGCCGCTTTCGCTGATGGCGCTGATCTTCCTCGCCATGGGCTGGCGCCTCATTCCACAGCGGACCGGTCAGCGTCCGGCCGAGGACGTGTTCGACATCGATCGCTACACGAGCGAGCTGCGCATCGCCGAAGAATCGCCGCTGGTCGGCCAGACCGTCTCGGCGCTCGAAATGATGGGCGGGGGCGACCTTACGGTGGCCGCCGTGATCCGCGCCGGACGCCAGCGCGCCATGCCGCCGGCCCATTGGGAATTCATCGCCGGCGATCTGGTCGCGGTCCAGGCCGATCCGACCCTGCTGAAGAAGCTGGCCGACGAGGCCAAGCTCGAAGTAGCCGGCGCCGAGCGCCTGGCCCCGTCCGACCGGCAGAAGGACGATGTGACCGTGGTCGAGGCCGTGGTGACCGACGGGTCGCTGCTGGTCGACCGGACGGCGACCGGACTGCACCTGCGGCAGCGGTTCGACGTCAATCTGCTGGCGGTCAGCCGTGCCGGCGAGCGGCTGGGCTCCAGGCTGCATCGGCTCAGGTTCCGGGCCGGCGATGTGGTGGCGCTGCAGGGCTGGGAGCAGGACCTGTCGGCGACGCTCGCCGAACTCGGCTGCCTGCCGCTTGCCGACCGGCGCCTGACGCTCGGGCGGAAGCGCACCGGTGTCTGGTCGGTCCTGATCCTGGTCATTGCCATGATCCTGGTCGCGGTCAACGTCATCCCGGTGGTCACCGCCTTCTTCGGCTCGGCCGTGCTGGTCGTGCTGACCGGACAGGTGACGCTCAAGGACGCGTACGATGCCATCGAATGGCCGGTGATCATCATGCTGGGCTGCCTGATCCCGGTCGGCGAGGCGCTCAAGGATACCGGCGGCACCGAGCATCTGAGCCACGCGCTGAGCGCCGTCGCCGTGCTGGTGCCCGTGTGGGTGACGCTCGCGCTCGTGCTGGGGACCGCCATGCTGGTGACGCCGCTGCTGCACCATGCCGCCGCCGTCCTGGTGCTGGGACCGGTCGCGGCCGCCGTGGCGAAGAACCTCGGCTATAATCCGGACGCGTTCCTGATGGCGGTGGCGCTCGGCTGCTCCTGCGATTTCCTGACGCCGATCGGACATCAGAACAATACGCTGGTGATGGGGCCCGGCGGCTACCGGTTCACCGACTACTGGCGGCTCGGCCTGCCGCTCTCGATCCTGGTCATGCTGATCGGCACGCCGCTGATTCTGTCGGTCTGGCCGCTCCATTGAACGGCGATCGGCCGGGCCCATATGGCTCGCATGACCGCTCTTTCCCTCCTCGATCTTTCGCCGATCCCCGAAGGCCGTGACGCACGCCAGGCGCTCCTGAATTCGCTGGATCTCGCCCGCCACGCCGAACGCCTGGGCTACAGGCGCTACTGGGTGGCGGAACATCACAACATGCCGGGCATCGCCAGCGCCGCCACTTCGGTGGTGATCGGCCATATCGCCGGCGGCACCAGCACGATCCGGGTCGGCGCCGGCGGCGTCATGCTGCCGAACCATTCGCCGCTCGTCATCGCCGAGCAGTTCGGCACGCTGGCCTCGCTCTATCCCGACCGCATCGACCTGGGCGTCGGCCGCGCACCCGGCACCGACCAGGCGACGGCGCGGGCGCTCCGGCGCAATCTCGACAACGAGATCGATGCCTTCCCCCAGGACGTGATGGAACTGATCGGCTATTTCGCGCCGCCCACGCCCAGCCAGCGGATCTTCGCGGTGCCGGGCGTCGGAACCGGCGTGCCGGTCTGGATCCTCGGCTCCAGCACCTATGGCGCCCAACTCGCGGCCGCCTTCGGGCTGCCCTACGCCTTCGCCTCCCACTTCGCACCGGACCAGATGGGCGAGGCGATCGACATCTATCGCCAGCGCTTCCGCCCGTCGGCCTATCTCGCGAAGCCCCATCTCATGCTGGGCCTCGGCGCCTTCGCGGCCGAGACGGACGAGGAGGCACGGTTCCTCTTCACCTCGCAGCAGCAGGCCTTCGCCAACCTGCGCCGCGGCCGGCCCGGCCCGCTGCCGCGCCCGGTCGAGGACATCACCCAGCACCTGTCGCCGGCGGAACTGGCGATGGTCGAGCATTCGCTGGCCTGTCGGGTGGTGGGCTCGCCCGAGACGATCCGGCGCGGGCTCGAAGCCATCATCAAGCAGACCGGCGCCGATGAGTTGATGGTGACGGGTGCCATCCACGACCATCACGCCCGGCTGCGCTCGTTCGAGATCGTGGCGGAAGCCCATCGCGCGCTGACCGGCGCCCAAGGGACGGCGGCTGACTGAGGGGCCAGCGCCTTACGTCAGCGGATAATAGTCGATCGCTTCGCGGTGGTGATCGATGGCGGCGCCGACGGTCCGGGCGTCGCCGATGTTCAGGCGGTATTCGGTGGCGCCCAGGATGCCGTCGCCGGTGACGCCGTCGTCGGCGAGCGGCAGCACGATGCGCTCGCCGATGCCGTGACGGCCGGTCTTCATATGGACATGGCCGGTGCTGCGCATGATCCTCGGCCCGTTGATGACCGACCGGTAGCGCTCAAGCACGACCGCGGCGGCATCCTCCGGGAAGCATTGCTCCAGCGGCCGGCCGCGGATTTCCTTGCCGAGGACCGCCAGGATCTCCTCGCCGGCGAGCCGGCCGATGAAGGTGCCGCGCGCGAAATCGTAGCGCCAGGCCCAGACTTGCGGCAGGAATTTGCCGATCTCCGTCGCGTCGATGTCCCGCCAGGCCGGCATCAGCCGATCGCCGCGGGCGTCGAGCCAATGGGCGAACACTGCCTGGAGGGCCGGGGCCTGGATCGCGGTCGCGAGAGACTGAAGCGTCGCCATGGGGGGATAGTCGCTGCGCCGGCCACGGTCGTACAGCGATTTTGCGATGCATCACTTAGGTTGGCGGCACCTGTGTTCCCGCTGCCTCGAACGCCTGCGTGAAGTCCGGCGACGCGATCAACGCCAGCGTGTCGCGTAGTGCTGCCGCCTCGGCCGGGCCGAACGCGGTCTCGAAGCGATGCTGGGCGTCGCGCCAAAGCACGGTCGATTCATCGAGCCTCGCCCGTCCGACGGGCGTCAGGCCGACCAGCCGGCTGCGCTTGTCGTTCGGGTCGACCTCGACGGCCACGAGACCGTCGCGCTCGAGCGGCTTCAGGTTATGGGCGAGGGCGGATCGATCGAGCACCAGCGCTGCCGCCAGTTCGCCCATCGTCGGCGTCCCGGCCCGGGCGATGTGGATCAGCAGCGAACGTTGCGTCGAGCGCAGGCCCGAGGGCGCCAGGATCGCGTCATAGAGCTGGGAGACGCGGCGCGTCGCCTTGCGCAGCGCGGTACCGTTGCAGATGCCTGCCTCGGGCAAGGCGGCCGGATTTCCCGTCATGCTTCCAAAACCATTCGCTGGGCGTCGTGCCGTCGCCTACCGGCGGGCCCTTGACGATCTTAGCATATGCTCATAATTGTCAATATATGCATATGCCAATAAATTTGGCATGGAGGGAGTATGAGCATGCGTATCCTGATCGTCGGAGCCGGGTCGACCGGCGGCTATTTCGGCGGCCGTCTGGCCCAGGCCGGCCGCGACGTGACCTTTCTCGTACGTCCCAAGCGGGCCGAGCAGCTCCGCGCCAAGGGGTTGGAGATCCTCAGCCCGCACGGCGACGTTACGCTGGCGCCGACTCTCGTCACCGCCGATGAGCTTGCCGGCCCCTATGACGCGGTGTTGCTGACGGTCAAGGGTTTCGCGCTCGAGGCGGCGCTCGACGACCTCGCGCCGGCGATCGGGCCGGAGACTATGATCCTGCCGGTGCTGAACGGCATGAAGCATGTCGACATGCTGACGGCGCGCTTCGGGGCGAAGGCGGTCGTCGGCTGCGTCTGCAAGGTCGCGACCATGCTCGACGACGACGGCCGGATCGTGCAGTTCAACCAGCTGCAGGACCTGGCCTATGGCGAGATGGACGGGGAGCGCACGGCCCGGATCGAATGGCTCGACCAGACGCTGCAGGGCGCCGGCTTCGACGCCCGTCTGTCGCCGACGATCGAGCGCGACATGTGGGAGAAGTGGATCCTGCTCGCGACCATCGGCGGCGTCACCTGCCTGATGCGCGGTGCCATCGGCGAGATCGCGGCAGTGCCGGGTGGGTCGGAATTCGCGCTGGCGTTCCTCAACGAGGTCATGGCTATCGCCGCTGCGGAAGGACAGCCGCCGAGCGAGCCGTTCGTCACCGCGACCCGGGCGATGGTGACGCAGGCCGGCTCGCCGCTGACCTCGTCCATGTATCGCGACCTCATGAAGAACCGTGCGGTCGAGGTCGACCAGATCCTGGGCGATCTGCTGTTGCGTGCCCGGCGCCTGCACATGAAGACGCCGCTGCTCGCCGCCGCCTTCCTGAACCTGTCAGTCTATCAGAACCGACTATTGAACTCTTAGGTCCGCTACCGGTTCGACCGCGGATCGAAGGCGTGCTGCAGGCCGTCGCCGATGAAATTGACGGCGATGACGGTGATGAAGATCAGGAGGCCCGGATAGACCGCAAGGGCCGGGGCGGTGGTCACCAGCTCCTGGGCATTGTTCAGCATGTTGCCCCACGACGGCGTCGGCGGCACGATGCCGAAGCCCAGGAAGCTCAGCACGGATTCGAGCAGGATCACGCGGCCGACGGTCAAGGTGCCGGCGACGATGATCGGGGTCGCGACGTTCGGCAGGATATGGGCGGCCACGACATAGAGCGGGCTGGCGCCGCTCGCCTTGGCGGCCAGCACGTAGTCGCGTTCCTTGAGGCTCAAGGTCGCGGCGCGGACGAGGCGCGCCATCTGGGTCCAGTCGACGACCGCGATGATGACCACGACGCGCCAGAAGCCCGCCGCGCCCGAATGGGCGAACTCGGACGAGAAGCCGAGCTTGGTCAGGTCGACCGCGCCGAACACGATCAGCAGCGGCAGCAGCGGCAGGGCGATCATGCCGTCGGTGAAGCGCATCAACAGCGCATCGAGCCGACCGCCGAAATAGCCGGCGCAGAGGCCGATGCCGAGCCCGACCACGCCGCCGATCAGGGTCGAGACCAGGCCGACGAGCAGCGAGATCTGGCCGCCGTACATCAGGCGCAGCAGCTCGTCGCGCCCGGCGTCGTCCATGCCCAGCCAATGGCCGGCGGACGGCGGGTCGTAGCGCGACAGGAGGTCGGTCGCGTCGGGGTCAATGCCGAACCAGGCGGCAAGCGGGCCGGCCGTCAGCGTGAACAGCACGAGCAGGATGAGGACGCCCAGGCTGATCATGCCGGCGCGATGGCCGCGGAAGCGTTTCCAGCGCAGCTTCCAGACCGACTGGGCCTGCTGGACCAAGGGCGAGGTCGCGTCGAGGGCGGTCATTTCAGCGATATCCGCGGATCGAGCCAACCATAAGCGAGGTCGGCAACCAGGTTGCTCAAGAGCGTCACCAGGGTCGCGAACAGCAGCCCGACGAGCGCGAGGTTGTAGTCGTTGGCCAGGATCGAATCATAGATCATCTTGCCCATGCCCCATTGGGCAAACATGGTCTCGGTCACGAGCGCCCCGGAAAACAGCGTGCCGAAGCTCAAGGCCATGATGGTCACCACCGGGATCAGCGCGTTGCGGAGCGCGTGGCGGATGACCAGGCGCCCCTCGCCCAGGCCCTTGGCGCGCGCGGTGCGGATGAAGTCCATACGCATGGTCTCGATCATCGCCGCCCGGACGTAGCGGGTGAATTGCCCTGTACTCGCCAGCGTCAGGGTCGCGACCGGCAGGGTCAGGTGACGTACCTGGTCGAACAGCCCGCCGTCGCCGACCGTGCCCATGCCGCTCGCCGGCAGCCAATGAAGCTGGACCGCGAACACGATGATCAGGATGAGCGCCAGCCAGAACACCGGCACCGAGATGCCGGCGAAGGCGAACAGGCTGACGAACCCGTCGACCCAGCCGCCTGGGCGGCGCGCGGCGACGACGCCCAGGATGAAGGCGAGCACGACGCTCAAGGCGAAACTGATCAGCATGAGCTTGCAGGTCTGCAGAAGGGCCGGGGCGAGCACGGTCAGCACCGGCTCCGAATGGGTGCGCGAGAAGCCGAAATCGCCCCGGAGCGCATCCATGAGCCAGTGCCAGTAGCGCACCGGCAGCGGCTGATCGAGCCCGTAGATCTCGCGCAGATGGGCGACGACCTCGGGCGTGGCGCCGGGGTTGGCCGCGATCATGACGTCGAGCGGGTCGCCCGGCATCAGGCCAATGAGCCCATAGATCACGAAGGACATGACCCAGAGCACCAGAAGCGCTTGCAGGCTGCGGCGCAGTACGAATCCCAACATGCCGCTCACTCCTTGAAGTGGCAGGCGGCCAGATGCCGGGGCCGCCCGGGGGCGGGCTCCAGCACGGGCGGTGTGGTCTTGCAGATCGCCTGCACCTTGGGGCAGCGCGTATGAAACACGCAGCCGGGCGGCGGGCTGAGCGGGCTCGGCATCTCGCCGGTCAGGCTGCGGCCACGCCGGCGCCGGCCGCGGCCGATGCGCGGCACCGCGTCGAGCAGCGCTGCGGTGTAAGGGTGCGACGGTTTCGCGAACAGGTCGGCCCGCTCCGCCAGTTCGACCAGGCGGCCGAGATAGAGCACGGCGACCCGGTCGGCCAGATGGTTCACCACGGCCAGGTCGTGGCTGATGAACAGATAGCTCAGGCCACGTTGCTCCTGGATGCCCTTCATCAGGTTGAGGATCTGGCTCTGGATCGAGACGTCGAGTGCCGACAGCGGCTCGTCGGCTACGATCAGCGACGGATCGGGGGCGAGGGCCCGGGCGATGGCGATGCGCTGGCGCTGTCCACCCGAGAATTCATGGGGATAGCGGTTGAGCGCGTCGAGCGGCAGCCCGACCTGGGCCACGAGCTCGGCTGCGCGCTGGCGCCGGTCGGCCGGCGAGCCGATGCGCTGGATCTTCAGCGGCTCGGTGATCAGGTCGGAGACCGGCATGCGCGGATCGAGCGCCGAGAACGGGTCCTGGAACACGATCTGGATCGCCTTGCGTGCCTGGCGCCATTCGGCCCGGCCCATCGGGCGGCCGTGGAACTTGAGCGTGCCCGCCGTCGGCTGGCGCAGCCCGGCCACGACCTGGCCCAGGGTCGACTTGCCGCTGCCGCTCTCGCCGACCAGCGCCAGGGTCTCGCCCGGGCGGATGGCGAGGCTGACCTGCTCGACCGCGCGCAGCACCGGCGCCGGGCCCGAGAACAGGCCGCCGCCGGCCAGCGGGAAATGCACGCTGACGCGGTCGATATCGATGATGGCGGGCATCTCGCTCATGATCCGACCTTGAAGCAGGCGGCCCAATGATCGGACTCGATCGGATCGAGCGTCGGTTCGGCCGCGCGGCACCCTGCGTCGGCGCGCGGGCAGCGGTCGGCGAAGCGGCAGCCGACCGCGTCGGCATCGATGCGCGGCACGCCGCCGCGGATGACGGGAAGGCGGGCCTGGCGCCGGTCCGGGTCGGGCAGGGTGGCGATCAGGCCCTGGGTATAGGGGTGGGCCGGCCGGTCGAACAGGACGGCGGCCGGTGCGCGCTCGACGATGCGGCCGGCATACATGACGATAATTTCGTCGGCCAGTTCCGAGACGACGGCCAGGTTATGGCTGATGAACTGGATCGCCATGCCGATCTCGCTCTGCAGCTCCTGCATCAGCTCGATGATCTGGGCCTGGATGGTGACGTCGAGCGCGGTCGTCGGCTCGTCGGCGATCAGCAGCGCCGGCCGGCAGGCGAGCGCCATCGCGATCATGGCGCGCTGGCGCATGCCGCCCGACAGCTGGTGGGGATAGGCCGCCGCCCGCTGCCGGGGCGACGAAATGCCGACCGCTTCCAGAAGCCCGATCGCCGCCTCCCGGCCCTCGGGCCAGCCGAGGCCCTGGTGCAGCACCATGACTTCGGCGATCTGGACCCCGATCGGCATGACCGGGTTGAGCGCGGTCATCGGCTCCTGGAACACCATGGCGACCCGGTTGCCACGCAGGTCGCGCCAGGCCGCCTCCGACTGGCCGATCAGCTCGGTGCCGGCGAAGCGGACCGAGCCGGTCACCTGGCCGGGCGCCGGGATCAGGCCCATGAGGGCGAGCGCCGTCAGGCTCTTGCCGCAGCCGCTCTCGCCGACCACGCCCAGGGTGCGGCCGGCGTCGAGGCTGTAGCCGATGCCCTCGACCGGCCGGCGGGTCTGGCCGTCGATGCGGAAGCCGACGGTCAGGTCGGCGACCTCGAGCAGCGGGGATGAGGGGGCGGGGCTGGTCACGTCGTCACTCCGCGCGCCAATTCTCGGCCCACATGCACGAGAGATCGCGGTGGCCGGTCGGCTCGTAGCCCTTCAGCCATTTCGGCACGATATGGGCTTCCGACTGGAAGAACAGCGGGATGACCGGCAGCTCGTCGGCATAGATCTTCTGGGCGATCGCCCAATCCTCCTTTTGCTTGGCCGGGTCCAGGTCGCTTTCCATGCGCTGGATCGCCGCGTCCATGTCCGGGTTCGAGAAGGCGACATAATTGGCGCCGCCGTAATTGTTCCGCTCGGCCGGGATTTGCGCCGAGCCGAGCGTGAGATTAGGCGATTCGTTCACCGCGCTCGACCAGCTATACAGGGCGACGCCCGAATAGGTTCGCTTCTTCAGCGTCTCGCCCAAGATCGCACGCGGCGGCTCGTTCCGGATCGTCGCCTCGATACAGGCCGCCTTCCACTGGCTCTGCAGCATCTGCTCCTCCTGCTCACGCAGCCGGTTGCCGGCGGTAGTCGTGAGCTCGAACGACAGGCGCTCGCCGGCGGCGTTGCGGCAGATCCCGTCCGGACCGGGCGTCCAGCCGGCCTCGGCTAGCAGGCTCCTGGCCTTGGCGGGGTCGTAGGGATACTGCGCCGTTTCCGTGGTGTGGTTCGGGTTCAAGGGGTTGACCCACGTCGCCGCGACCGGATTGAGCCCCTGGAACAGCTTGGTGGTCAGCGTCTTGCGGTCGAGCGCATGGACCAATGCCTGTCGTACCCTCAGTTCCTTGAACAGCGGATTGTTCTTCTGGATGTCGAGATGCTCGTAGTCCAGGCTCGGCCGGAACACATAGTTCAGCTCGTCCGGGTGGCGTTTGCGCAGTGCCAGCACCTGGTCGATGGTGAGCCCGATGCCTTCGCCCGCGACCATGTTGACGTCGCCGGACAGCACGCTCGCCTGCAGCACCGCCGTGTTCTCGATGTGCTTCAGGATGATACGCTTGAAGCCCGGCGCCGGCCCTGGCCAATAGGGGTTGGCTTCCAGCACGATCTGCACGCCGGACTGGTATTCGGATATCTTGTAGGGGCCGTCATAGAGGCCGGGCGACGTCGGCGCGCGGTTGTAGAGCGTCTGCTTCAGGTACTCGCCGGGCCCCTTCGCCCGCGCGTAGATCGGCCCTTCGACATGCTCCGGCAGGATCTGGTCCCATTGGTTATAGGAGGTGAGCAGGCTGCCGAGGTGGATGACGGCGGTATGATCGTCGACCACGTCGACCCCGGTCGCCCGCGTCCAGGGGTTCACATTCGAAAAGCCGGAGTTTGGATCCTTGCCGACCTGCCAGGTAAACCGGATGTCGCGGGCCGTGACCGGCACGCCGTCCGACCATTTGAGGTCGGGCTTCAGCTTGATCGTGACCGCCATGCCGTGCTTGCCGTCGGGCAGGTCCTCGATCTTGACGAGGCCGTTCTCGATCGTCGGCAGTTCCGTGCACAGCAGGCACGAATTCTTCCAGTCCTTGTCGAAGGCGGTGATCTGTCGGATCGCGAAGCCGTCGGCATAGGATTTGACGGTCTCGGCATCGATGTCCGGGTGCAGGCTTGACGGAAACTGCGCGATGCCGATGGTCAGAGTCTCCTTGGCCGCGAGGGCCGGGAGGGCGGGAAAGAGAATTGCAAGGCCGACGAGAAAACGGGCTACCTGAAGCCGCATGAGCATCGATCTCCGGGGCCGGACGCAAGGGGCAGAGCGATGTCGAAGCAAACAGAACTCCCGGCCCGCCCGTCAATCGCCATTGCGGTGCGAGACGGGCGGGGGAAGGGCGTGCGGGCGGCTATTCGGCGTGCCAGTCCTCGGCGTGCATGCAGGCGAAGTCGCCATGGCCGGTCGGCTCGTAGCCCTTCAGCCACTTCGGCACGATATGCGGCTCGGCACGGAAGAACAGCGGCACGACCGGTACCTGGTCGGCGTAGATCTTCTGGGCGATCGCCCAGTCCGCCTTGCGTTTCGCCGGGTCGAGCTCGTTGTCGATCCGGGCGATTGCCGCATCCATGTCCGGGTTGGAGAAGGCGATGTAGTTGGCGCCGCCGAAATTGTTCTGCTCGGTCGGGATCTGCGCCGTGCCGAGCGTGCGCAGCGGTGACTCGGTCACGGCACTCGACCAGCCGTACATGACCATGCCCGGGTAGATCCGCTTCTTCAGCGTTTCGCCGAAGATCGTGCGCGGCGGCTCGTTCTTGATGGTCGCGTCGATGCAGGCTGCCTTCCACTGGCTCTGCAGCACCTGTTCCTGCAGCTCGCGCAGCCGGTTGCCGGCCGTGGTCGACAGCTCGAACGACAGGCGGTCGCCGGCGGCGTTGCGGCAGATGCCGTCCGGGCCGGACTTCCAGCCGGCTTCGGCCAGCAGGCTCTTGGCCTTGGCCGGGTCGTAGGGATATTGCGCCGTGTCCTTGGTGAAGTTCTCGTTCAGCGGATTGACCCAGGTGGCGGCCACCGGCTGCAGGCCCTGGAACAGCTTGTCGGTCAGGGTCTTGCGGTCGAGCGCATAGATCAGCGCCTGGCGCACCCGCAGGTCCTTGAACAGCGGGTTGTCCTTCTGGATGTCGATGTGCTCGTAGGTCAGGCTCGGCTTGAAGATGTAGGTGAACTGGTCCGGATGCTGTTTGCGCAGCTCCAGTACCTGGTCGATGGTGAGGCCGATGCCTTCGCCCGCGACCATGTCGACGTCGCCCGAGAGCAGGTTCGCCTGCAGCGCCGCCGTGTTCTCGATATGCTTCAGGATGATGCGCTTGAAGCCGGGCTTGGTGCCGGCCCAGTTCGGGTTCGGCTCAAGCACGATCTGCGCGCCGGACTGGTAGTCGGCGATCAGGTACGGGCCGTCATAGAGCCCCGTCGTGGTCGGCGCGCGGTTGTAGAGCGTCGCCTTCAGATACTCCCCGGCGCCGGTCGCCTTTTCATAGACCGGCCCCTCGACATGCTCGGGCAGGATCTCGTCCCACTGGTTGTAGGACGGGGTGACGGTGCCGAGATGGATCACGGCAGTATGGTCGTCGACCACGTCGACCTTGGTGGCGCGGGTCCAGGAATTGACGTTCGAGAAGCCGGAATTCGGGTCCTTGCCGACCTTCCAGGTGAACGCGATGTCCTTGGCGGTGACCGGCACGCCATCCGACCATTTGAGATCGGGCTTCAGCTTGATCGTGACCGCCATGCCCTTCTTGCCGTCGGGCAGATCCTCGATCTTGGCGAGCCCGTTCTCGACCGTCGGCAGCTCGGTGCACAAGAGGCAGGAATTCTTCCAGTCCCTGTCGAAGGCGGTGATCTGCCGGATCACAAAGCCGTCGGCGTATTTCTTAACCACTTCCGCGTCGATGTCCGGGTGCAGGCTCGACGGAAACTGGGCGATGCCGATGGTGAGCGTGTCCTTGGCGGCGAACGCGGGCGCCGCAGGGGCCAGGACCGCGGTCAATCCGAGAGCGACGAGGGCGGAACGGAGCTGCATGGCGGTCTGATCCTGAAGGAGCCTATCGCGTTGAGCGAGAACGGTTCTGAGGGAAACAGAGTGATGGGCCGGCCGTCAACAGGGGAGCTTCCTGGTTGTCGACTAGAGGTGCGCGCGACTGAGAAGACCCTCACCCGCTTCGCTACCGCTCAGCACCCTCTCCCGCGGTTTGCGGGAGAGGGAAGGGGCCCGTCCCGGCAGGGACGGGAAGGGTGAGGGCGGTTCCGCGGCGAATCACCTTCTCTGCGGCGCAGAGAGGCTGCGGCCGCTCTGGATCAGCAGGTCGAGCAGGCGTCGGCGGTCTTCCTCGGACTTGCCCGCGGTCGCGACGAAGCAGATGGTCGCGATCGTCTGGCCGTTGCCGTCCTTGACCGGGGCGGCCATGCATTGGGTGAAGCCGTCGACCAGGCCGGTCGTGACGCAATAGCCGTCGGCGCCCGCCTGCTCGATCTCGCGGTGGAAGGCGTCGAACTCGATGCGGCGGCCGTCGGGCAGGACGAGATCCTCCGGCGGCAGGAAGCGGCGCAGCGCCTCCTTGTCGAGATGGCCCAGAAGCAGCCGGCCCGACGCGGTCCAGGGGATCGGCACCTCGATGCCGACGTCCGAGCTGATGCGGAACATCTTCGTGCCCGTCCGCATATGCACGACCGTGTATTTATTGCCCTGCAGCGTGCAGAACTGCGTGGTCTCGCCCGACAGGTCGGCCAAGCGCTGCACCTCTTCCCAGGCGCGCTTGGTCAGATCGTTCACGGTCAGGTAATCGGCCGCCCAGAAATGCACGGTGCGGCCGAAGAAGACGCGGCCTTCCTCGTCGTAGCTCTCCAGGATGCCGGCCTCGATGAAGCGGTTGACCAGCTCGTAGGCGGTCGATCGCGGCGCGTTGATGCGCCGGGCGAGTTCGCCGATCTTGAGCGGGCCGCGGGCGGCATGCAGGCATTCCAAGAGCTCGATCGCCCGATCGATGCCGCGGGCGCGCGCCGGTACTGGTGCTGCATCGCCCGGCGTCCCTGCCGTCTCCTTGATCCGTCCGTCCGGCGCCATCGATGAAACTCCTCCCGCCCTCGTCAAATGCGTTGCAAGGGTGTGGCGAAGAGATTACGGTCCTCTTGTCCGGTATACAAGAATTAATTCCGATATACCGGACAAACCAGGGTGGCAGTGACGGCGAATGCCGCGCGACGGAGGGGACTTCATGCTCTCGTTCAAATCAGGCTTAACCGCGGTCGCGCTCGGCGCCCTGCTGCTCGGCCAGGCGCCGGCCCAGGCCCAGGCGACCAAGTCCGCCATCGACATCGCGACGATCGGCGAGCCCGGCCCGCTCGATCCGGTGACGGTCACGTCCGATCTGGTCAGCATCATCACCCAGCATGTGTTCGAGACGCTCTATGCCTTCGACGGCAAGTGGGAGGCCGCACCGCTGCTCGCCGCGGCCCTGCCGACGGTCTCGGACGGCGGCACGCTCTATACGATCCCGCTGCGCACGGGCGTGAAGTTCCACGATGGCAGCGCCATGGGCGCCGAGGATGTCGTGGCCTCGCTGCAGCGCTGGCTGAAGGCGAGCCCGCGCGGCAAGCTCGCGGCCCCGGCGGTCGAGGCGGTGGCGGCCAAGGACGACCATACGGTCACGATCAAGCTGAAGCAGCCGTTCGCTCCGCTGCTGCCGCTGCTCGCCATGAACAACGGCGCCGCCGCGATCATGCCCAAGGCGCTGGCCGCCACGACCGATACGCTCAAGACCTATGTCGGCACCGGGCCCTACAAGTTCGTCGAGCAGAAGCCCGACCAATATATCCGCATGGCCCGGTTCGACGGCTATGTGTCACCGTCCGGGGCAGCGAGCGGCTACGCCGGCCAGCGCAAGGCCGAGGTCGAGGAACTGCGCTTTGTGCCGGTGCCGAATGCCACGACCCGGGTCGACGGCATGCTCGCCGGCCAATACCAGTTCGCGGATTCCCTGCCGACCGAGCTGGCGCCGAAGCTGAAGGGCCAGGCCGGCGTCGATTCGATCATGGTCAAGCCGTTCGGCTGGGCGCTGGTGATCTTCAACCAGAAGACCGGGCCGATGGCCAATCCCGTGGTGCGCCAGGCGGCCCAGGCGGCGCTCGCGCCCGAGGACATGCTGCTGGCGGCCTTCGGCGATCCGGCCTTCTTCGAGGTCGAGGGCTCGATCTATCCCAAGGGCACGCCGTTCTACGACGAGGCGAGCGTCAAGGGCTATAACCAGCACGACCAGAAGAAGGCCGCGGCCCTCTTGAAGCAGGCCGGCTACAAGGGCGAGCCGATCAAGATCCTGACCTCGCCGCAGTACGACTTTCTCTACAAGATGAGCCTGGTGGCCCAGCAGAACCTGCAGGACGCGGGTTTCACGGTCGACCTCCAGGTGCTGGACTGGGCGACGCTCTTGTCGAAGCGCAGCGATCCTAATGCCTGGGACGCGTTCTTCACCTATCACACGTTCGTGCCCGAGCCGACGCTCATCACCATCATGAACCCGGCCTACCCCGGCTGGTGGGACACGCCGGAGAAGAAGGCGGCGCTCGACGCGTTCAATGCCGAGACCGACGCGGCCAAGCGTGTCGTCGACTGGACCAAGATCCAGGGCCTGTTCTACAGCCAAGTGCCGGCGATCAAGATCGGCGAGTTCTATAATCTCGCCGCCCAGTCGAAGAAGCTCACGGGCTATACCCCTGTGCCCTGGCCGTTCTTCTGGAACGTCAAGGTCGGCGGGTGACTCAAGCGGTGGCCGGCTTAATCCTCCGGTCATCCCCGCGCAGGCGGGGATCCAGGGCCAGCGGCGGGCTGCCGGCCATTGCGGCAACCCTGGATTCCCGTCTGCGCGGGAATGACGGGAAGGGAAGGGACGGCCTGCCATGACCGCCTATCTCTCCCGCCGCTTCGCCGGCATGGTCGTGGTCATGCTGATGGTGGCGGCGATCGTGTTCGTCATCGCCCGGGTGGTGCCGGGCGATCCGGCGGCGGTCATGCTCGGCTCGAACGCGACGCCGGCCGATGTGGCGGCCCTGCGCGCGCAGCTCGGCCTCGACCGGCCGCTGCCGGTGCAGTTCGTGCTCTATCTGCGCGACATCCTGTCGTTCAATCTCGGCAATTCGATCTTCCTCAACCGCCCGGTCGTCGATGCCATGCTCGACCGGGCGGAGCTCACGGGCTGGCTCACGGGCATGTCGGTCGCGATCGCCGTGTTGATCGGCGTACCGGTCGGCGTGCTGGCTGCGGTCCGGCGCGGCACCCTCCTCGACCAGGCCGTGACCGCCGTGTCGATGCTGGCCGCGAGCCTGCCGAGCTTTTGGGTCGGCCTGACCCTCATCGAATATTTCGCGGTCGGGCTCGGCTGGTTCCCAGTCGCGGGCTACGGCGATCCGGGCGCGGGGCTGGGCCAGCGGCTGCATCACCTGGTGCTGCCGGCGGTCGCCCTCGGCCTGCCCAATTCGGCGCTGATCATCCGCTTCACCCGTACCAGCATGCTCGACGTGCTGCACGAGGATTACGTGCGCACGGCGCGGGCCAAGGGGCTCGGCCCCGCCACGGTCGTGATCAAGCATGCCTTCCGCAACGCGCTCATCCCGGTGCTGACCGTGATCGGTCTGACCATCGCCACGCTCATCGGCGGCGCCATCGTGACCGAGACAGTGTTCGGCCTGCCCGGCGTCGGCAACCTCATTGTCTCGGCCGTGCTGCGCCGCGACTATCCGGTGATCCAGGGCGCGCTGCTGATCATCTCGGGCCTCTATGTGCTGATCAACATGGCGGTCGATCTGCTCTACGCGGTCGTCGATCCGCGGGTACGGTACTAGGCGATGGCTAGAGTCATTTCAAACACGCCGTCATGGCCGGGCTTGACCCGGCCATCCACGTGCCTCAGCCGTTCGAACCTCCCGGGGAGGGGCAACGGCACGGCAACTGCCGCGTGGATCCCCGGGTCAGGCCCGGGGATGACAAGCGGAGGGGACCGGCTATGGCCATGAGCAAACCCCGTTCCCCCGGCGCGCTGCTGCTCGCCCGCCTGCTGCGCCGGCGCATCGTGGTCGCGAGCCTCGTGCTGATCGCGCTCATCGTCGGCTCGGCCGCCCTGGCGCCGTGGATTGCGCCCTACGGCCCGACCAAGATGGATATCGTCCATCGGCTGAAGCCGCCGGTGTCGCTCCATTGGTTCGGCACCGACGATTTCGGCCGCGACGTGCTGACCCGCACGCTCTATGGCGCGCGCATCTCGCTCTCGGTCGGGCTGATGGTGGTGGTGCTGGCGAGCGTGCTCGGCACGGCGCTGGGATTGTTCGCGGGCTATGTCCGCAAGCTCGACGCGGCGCTGATGCGCTTCACCGACGCGCTGATGGCCTTTCCGGACATCCTGCTGGCGATCGCCCTTCTCGCCGGGCTCGGGCCGTCGCTGTTCAACGTCGTGCTGGCGCTCGGCATCGTCTATACGCCGCGCGTCGCCCGGGTCGTGCGCGGCGCCACCCTGGTGCTGCGCGAGCTGCAGTTCGTCGAGGCGGCCGAGGCCTTGGGCGCCAGCGACGCGCGCATCATGCTGGTGCATCTGCTGCCGAACCTGGTGTCGCCGCTGATCGTGCAGGGCACCTTCATCTTCGCCTATGCGATCCTGACCGAGGCGGCGCTGTCCTTCCTCGGCGCCGGCGTGCCGCCGACGACGCCGACCTGGGGCAACATGATCGCCGGCGCCCAGCAATACATGAACCAGGCCGACTGGCTGATCCTGGCGCCGGGCCTGGCCATCGTCTTCACCGTCCTGTCGTTGCAGATCCTGGGCGACGGGCTGCGCGACGCGCTCGACCCGAAACTGCAGCGGCTGATGTGAGGCATCCATGACGAAGGATCTGCTGATCCGCGGCGCCCGGATCATCGACGGCAGCGGCGCCCCGTGGTTCCTGGGCGACGTGCGGGTGGCGGGCGGCCGCATCGCCGCGGTCGGCGCCCGGCTCGACGATGCGGGCGCCGACGTGCTCGATGCTGGCGGCCGCTATCTGGCGCCGGGCTTCATCGACGCCCACACCCATGACGACCTGATGTTCCTGCGCGAGCCGGAGCGGCTGGAAAAGGCGATCCAGGGCGTCACCACCATCGTCGTCGGCAATTGCAGCTTCTCGCTTTATCCCAAGGTTCCGGCTCAGGCGGATGCGCTGCGCCGCCATTTCGGAGCACTCCTGGGCGAGACGACGGACGGCGAGGTCTTCGCGGATTTCGCCGGCTACCGGTCGGCGCTCGAGACGAACGGCATCGCGCTCAATCTCGTCTCGCTCGTCGGCCATGGCGCGCTCCGCCTCGCAGTCATGGGTTATGACGAGCGCGCGCCGACGCCGGCCGAACTTGCGGAGATGCAGCGGCTGCTGGCGCGCGACCTCGCCGCCGGCGCCGCCGGCCTGTCGCTGGGGCTCGCCTATCCGCCGAGCGCCTTCGCCCTGACCGAAGAGCTGGTGGCGCTCGCCCGGACCGTCGCCGAGCATCAGGCCGTGCTGACCGCCCATGTCCGCAGCTACGAGGCCGGGCTGATCCCGGCGGTCGACGAGTTCCTGGCCCTGCTCGAGCGCTCCGGCGCGCAAGGGTTGCTGTCCCATCTGCAGGCGGCCGGCAAGCCGAACTGGGGCGGCGTCGGCAAGGCGATCCGGCGGCTCGAGGCGGCACGGGCGGGCGGCGTCGATGTCAGCTTCGACATGTACCCCTATCCGGCCGGCAGCAGCACGATCCTGCAGCTCCTGCCGCCGGCCGCCCAGTCCGGCGGCATCGACGCGCTGATCGCGCGCCTCCAGGACCCGGTCCAGCGCGCCGGGCTGCGCCAGGCGGTCGAGGAGGGCGACGGGCGGAACGGCACCTGGCCATCCAAGGTCAAGCTGATCGGCTGGAACAACGTCCGCATCTCCGGCGTTGGCCTGCCCGAGCTAAAGCCGTTCGAAGGCAAGGCGTTCGACGTCGCGGCGGCCGAGGCGGGCCTGGACCCGTTCGACCTGCTCGCCGATCTCGTCATCCGCGACGGCGGCCAGACCACCATCGTCATGTTCCAGCTGGGCGAGGACGACCTGCGCGCGGCCTTCACCCATCCGCTGCACATGGTCGGCTCCGACAGCCTGCCGCGGCCGGGCACGCGACCGCATCCACGCGCCTACGGCACCTTCCCGCGCGTGCTGGGCAAGCTGTCGCGCGACGAGGGCTGGCTCGGGCTCGAGGACGCGGTCCGGCGCATGACCTCGATCGCGGCCCAGCGCTTCGGCCTGATGGACCGCGGGCTGGTGCGCCCCGGCCTCGCCGCCGATCTCGTGCTGTTCACTGCCGACCTCGCCGACCTCGCGAGCTTCGACCATCCGACCGAGCTCGCCTCCGGCATCGAGCGTGTCTGGGTCGCGGGCGAAACCATTCTTGCCGACGGGAAACCGACCGGCCTCCGCCCCGGCCGGGTTCTCGGCCGGCACTGACATCACCAGGAGAGTTCTTATGCGCAAGGCCCATATCGTCGAGGGCGCCGCCAAGCCGGCCGGCCAATATTCCCACGCCGTCACCGCGAACGGCTTCGTCTATGTCTCGGGCCAGGGCCCGGTCGACCCGAAGACCGGGATCATGTCGGATAATTTCGCCGAGCAGATCCGCCAGACCATCCGCAACGTCGAGACCATCCTGAAGGGTGTCGGCGCCGGCCTCGAGGACGTCGTCAAGGTCAACGCCTACCTGGCCGACCTGACGCGCTTCAAGGAATACAACGAGGTCTACACCGAATTCTTCAAGAACGCGCCGCCGGCCCGGACCACGGTCGGCTGCCAGCTCCACGGCATCCATGTCGAGATCGACTGCGTCGCGGCGCTGCCGACGAAGTAGCATTCAACCGTCATTCCCGCGCAGGCGGGAATCCAGGGCAAGCGATGGCTGCGAGCCATTAAGGCCCCTCTGGATCCCCGCCTCTCGCGGGGATGACGGGGAGAAGGAGCGGAAAAATGAAGATCGACCAGCTCGAAACTCCGGTGCCGGTGATCGACCTCGACCGGGTCGAGCATAACCTGGTGAAGATGCAGGCCTATTGCGACCGGCACGGGCTGAAGCTGCGGCCGCATATCAAGACCCACAAGCTGCCGGTCTTCGCCCGGCGGCAGATGGAGCTGGGGGCGGCCGGCATCACCTGCCAGAAGCTGGGCGAGGCCGAGGTCATGGCCGATGCCGGTCTCAGCGACATCCTTTTGTCCTATCCGCTGATCGGACCAGCCAAGGCGACCCGGCTCGCGGCCCTGGCGAAGCGCGTCACCATGCGCGTCGCGGTCGACAATCCGGTGGCACTCGACACGGCTGCCGCCGCTGCGCGCGAGGCGGGGGCCGAGATCGGCGTGCTGGTCGAGTTCGATTCCGGCGGCAAGCGCACCGGCGTGACCTCGGTCGACGAGGCGCTGGTGTTGGCCGAGGCGATCGTCGCCGCGGACGGCCTGCGCTTCGACGGGCTGATGACCTATCCGAGCTCGGCCGACACCGCGCGCTTCGTCGCCGCCGCGAAGCAGCGCCTGGGCGGCGCCGGCATCGAGATCCGCACCGTGTCGGGCGGCGGCACGCCCAATGCCTGGAGCCAGCACGAGATCGAGGGCCTGACCGAGCTGCGCGTCGGCACCTACATCTACCACGACCGGGCGACGGTCGGGGCGGGCGCGGCGACGCTCGAGGAATGCGCGCTGCATCTGCATGCGACCGTGGTCAGCCGGCCGACCGAGACGCGCGCGATCATCGACGCCGGCTCGAAGAGTCTGACGAGCGACCGGGTCGCCCCGTCGGTCGGCGAAGGCTTCGGCCAGATCCTCGAATATCCGGACGCGATCATCGAGCGGCTGAACGAGGAGCATGGCATCCTCGATCTCAGCCATTCGGCGCGGAAGCCCGCGATCGGCGAGCGCGTGCGCATCGTGCCGAACCATGTCTGCGTCGTGACCAACCTGCATGACGAGGTGGTGACGAGCCGCGGCGGGATGGTCGAGGCGACCCTGCCGGTCGCGGCGCGCGGCCGCACCCGATGAGCGTCGCGGCCGTGCCGCTGCCGGCGGAACCGATCCTTGCCGTCGAAGGGCTCAAGACCTGGTTCCGGGTCGAGGGCGGCACGGCCAAGTCGGTCGACGGCGTGTCCTTCACGCTTCACCGCGGCGAGACCCTGGCCGTCGTCGGCGAATCCGGCAGCGGCAAGTCAGTCACCAGCCTGTCGATCATGCGGCTGATCCCGGAGCCGCCGGGCAGCATCGTCGAGGGATCGATCCGGCTCGCCGGCCGGGACGGTGTCACGCGCGACCTGGTCCAGCTCGACGAGCCGGCGATGCGGGCGATCCGCGGCAACGAGATCGGCATGATCTTCCAGGAGCCGATGACCAGCCTCAACCCGGTCTATACGGTCGGCGACCAGATCGGCGAGGCGCTCCGGCGGCACCAGGGGCTCGGCAAGCGGGCGGCGCACGAGCGGGCGGTCGAGATGCTGGCCAAGGTCGGCATTCCCGACCCGGCACGTCGGGCAGCGGAATATCCGCACCGCATGTCCGGCGGCATGCGCCAGCGCGTGATGATCGCGATGGCGCTCGCCTGCGGCCCGGCCGTGCTGATCGCGGACGAGCCGACGACCGCGCTCGACGTCACCATCCAGGCCCAGATCCTCGACCTGATGCGCCGGCTGCAGGCCGAGCTCGGCATGAGCATCCTGTTCATCACCCATAATCTGGGCGTCGTCGCCGAGATCGCCGACCGGGTCGCGGTCATGTATGCCGGCCGGGTGGTGGAGGAGGGCGGCGTCCATGCCGTCTTCGCCAGCCCGCGCCATCCCTATACCAGGGCGCTGCTCGCCAGCATGCCGGTGCTGGGCACCGGCGCCCATGATCCCGCGCGTCGCCTGGCCGCCATTCCGGGCCAGGTGCCGAGTGCCACCAACCTGCCGGACGGCTGCGCCTTCGCGCCGCGCTGCCCGCTGGCCACGGACGCCTGCCGGGCCGCCCCGCCCCCGCTCGAGGACACCGGCGACGGCCATCTGGTCCGCTGCATCCGCTGGAGGGACGCATGAGCCAGCCCCTGCTCGACGTCACCGGGCTGTCGAAGCAATTCCCGACCGGCGGCGGCATCGTCAAGGCGGTCGACGATGTCGGCTTCACCATGGCACGCGGCGAGGTGCTGGGCCTGGTCGGCGAGTCCGGCAGCGGCAAGACCACCACCGGCCGCGCCATCCTGCGCCTGGTCGAGCCGACGGCCGGCCGGATCCTGTTCGACGGCGCCGACATCACCCACCTGAACCGGTCGGATCTGCGCACCTATCGCCGGCGCATGCAGATCATCTTCCAGGACCCCTACGCCAGCCTCAATCCACGCCGCAAGGTCAAGGACGTGATCGGCGAGGCGCTGGTGATCCATGGCATCGGCACCAAGGCGGACCGGCGCGACCGGATCGCGGCGCTGCTGCAGCGCGTGGGATTGCCGGCGGACGCCATGGCGCGTTTCCCGCACGAATTCTCCGGCGGCCAGCGCCAGCGTATCGGCATCGCCCGGGCACTGGCGGTCGAGCCCGAGTTTATCGTCGCCGACGAACCGGTCTCCGCCCTCGACGTCTCGGTGCAGGCCCAGGTCGTGAACCTGCTGCAGGATTTGCAGGCGGAGCTGGGCCTGACCGTGCTGTTCATCGCCCATGATCTGGCGGTGGTCCAGTACATCAGCGACCGGATCGCCGTGCTCTATCTGGGCCGGATGATGGAGATCGCCAGCGCCGAACAGCTTTACAGCCGGCCGCGCCATCCCTATACGGAGGCGCTGCTGGCGGCAGCGCCGATCCCGGATCCGACCCGCCGCAGCCAACGCGCGCCGCTGCAGGGCGACATCCCGAGCCCGCTCAACCCGCCTTCGGGCTGCGTGTTCCGGACCCGGTGTCCCCATGCGATCGCCGAGTGCGCGACGCGGATACCGCCGCTCGTCGAGGTGGCGCCGGGCCATCACAAGGCCTGCATCCGCGACGACATCCTGTGAAGTGGGGAGCGGCAAACGCCGCTCAACCGAGGATGGTTCCAGCAGCTACCTGCGGTATCCAATGCTGCATTGCGGTGGGAATCGGCTGCGGAGTCGCCAAGTGTGACAGGCGTCACAGGGTGTCGTGATACCGCTGCATAGCTGGCCCTCGTGCGACGCAAAGCCGCGGATTTCCTTGAATCCGAAAATTGTTTGGAAAAAGGGTTGGATTCCTTAGCTCTCTTCTGTATCCAACAACCTCCTTCCGCCACGGGCGGCCGGCATTCCTTGGGGGGATACCAGCCGCGCGTTTCCCGAACGGTCCGCCGCCCGGCAGGACCGCTCCTCCGAGAACGTGACTGAGAGGCCATGAAGCGAGAAGTTGCCGCGATTGCCATCGCAACTGCACTTTTGACCATCCCCGCCGCCGTTCCCGCGTCCGCGATGGAATGCGTCGCGTATGCCAAGAGCGTTACCCAGATCAACCTGCGCGGCGACGCGTGGAAGTGGTGGGACGCCGCATCGGGTGAATATTCCCGGGGCCATGTTCCCCACATGGGCGCCATCATGGTGTTCGACCGTACGAAGCACATGCGCCATGGCCATGTCGCCGTCGTCGTCGACCTGATCAGCAACCGCGAAGTCCTGGTCGACCAGGCTAATTGGGCCGCGGGCAAGCATAACAAGGGCAAGGTCTCGACCGCGGTTTCGGTGGTCGACGTGTCCGATAAGAACGACTGGAGCCAGGTCCGCGTCCGCTGGAAGGATTCGCCGGATTACGGCCGCGACAATCCGGTCCGCGGTTTCGTCTACAGCACGCCCGAGAGCCAGGGCTGATTTTCGGCAAACTGCCAAGGACATGAAAAAGGGCGCCTCCCGACGGGAAGCGCCCTTTTCGTTTGTGACTCTGCGTTCAGAAGCTCTTGGTCAGGCCGCCCGGATCCATAACGCCGTATCCGTGAGCACCTTGCGGACGGGGATAACAGCCGCTCCACGTCCCGAGCGTGTCCCATCGGCGGCCAACTGCACGTTGCGGCATATTCCTAGCCGATCTGGATCGCCATTTCAGGGGCAGATGACGAGATTAGTTTATTTAGTGCATATTCCGTAACTATGAGTTTATGGATTCGGTCGATCCTCTCGAAGGATTTCTGCCATGATCCGATCCCAATCCGCCCTTGTCACCTTCGGCTTGGCCGCTTTGCTCGCCCCAACGGGACCCGCTCTCGCTGGACACGACACGCTCACCATCGGCATCGCGCAGTTCCCGTCGAGCCTGCATCCGAACATCGATGCGGAGAATGTCAAGTTCTATGCCGACGGCTTCGCGATCCGGCAGATCACCGCCTTCGACAAGGATTGGAAGAACTCCTGCCTGCTCTGCACCGAGCTGCCGACCGTCGACAACGGCCTCGCCAAGATCGAGGACCTGCCGGACGGCAAAAAGGGCATGGCGGTGACGATCAAGCTCAAGCCCGATCTCAGATGGTCGGACGGCGTGCCGGTGACGGCCAAGGACATCGTCTTCACCTGGAAGGTCGGCAAGGACCCGAATTCCGGCTTCTTCAACCCCACCGCCTGGGGCCGGGCGGTCGGAATCGACGTGCTCGACGACCACACCGTCGTGATCCATCTGGTCAGCGTCATGACGACCTACAATCAATGGGGCCAGATCCTGCCCGAGCATGTCGAGGGACCGATCTACGAGCGGGCGAAGGGGCCCGGCGAGTATCTGAAGGCGACGCTCTACAATCGCGCTCCCACTTCTGCCGGCCTGTTCGACGGCCCCTACAAGATCGTCGAATACCAGTCCGGTGCGCAGATCGTGTACGAGCCCAATCCCTATTGGCCGGGCCCGAAGCCGGGCTTCAAGCGCATCATCCTGAAGCATATCGAGAACACCGCGGCGCTGCAGGCGAACCTGCTGTCCGGCGACGTTGACATGGTCGCGGGCGAAGGCATCGGCCTGACCATCGATCAGGTGCTGGACCTGCGCAAGCAGCACCCCGACCAGTTTACCTATATCTTCAAGCCGAGCCTGACCTACGAGCATATCGACCTGCAGAAGGACAACCCGATCCTGAGGGACCGCCGGGTCCGCCAGGCGCTCGTTTACGCGCTCGACCGCAAGACCCTGACCGACCAACTGTTCCAGGGCCTGCAGCCGGTCGCGGCGACCTTCGTCAATCCGCTGAACGAGAATTTCACCAACGACACGGCGCAATACCCCTACGACCGGGCGAAGGCGAAGGCCTTGCTTGCCGAGGCCGGCTGGAAGCCCGGCTCCGACGGCATTTGCCGCAATGCGGACGGCGACCGCCTGTCGATCGAGTTCTCGACAACAGCCGGCAACCGCGTGCGTGAGCTGCAGGAGCAGGTGCTGCAGAGCCAGTGGAAGGCAGCCTGCATCGAGACGACGATCAAGAACGAGCCGCCCCGGACGATCTTCGGTGAGACACTGAAGAAGCGCATCTACCCCGGCATGGTCATGTCCGCGTGGTCGAGCGGTGTGACCGAATCGCCGCGCCGCACGCTCGGCACCAACCAGATCCCGACCGAGCAGAACAACTACGCCGGCACCAATTTCGTCGCTTTCTCCAACCCGGATATGGACGCGGCAATCGTCCGCATGGACAGCGAACTCGACCCGGCGAAGCAGAAGGCCGACTGGGCGATCGCCCAGAAAATCTATGCCGACGAGTTGCCGGTCATTCCGCTGTTCTTTCGGTCCGAGCCGCATATCGTGCCGACGTGGCTCAAGGGCTATGAGCCGACCGGCCATAGCGATCTAAGCTGCTACTCGGCGGAAAATTGGCGTGCCGAGTAACGAGGTGATCCGTTGGCCCGGATCGCGGGTACTTCAACGACGATCCACTGCGCGTTCCAACCTGAGCGGCATCATCGCTTCCGGCAAGTGCGGCCGATCGACCATCATCAACGCCTTGGTATGACGCCTCCCGACGGGAAGCGCCCTTTTCCTCTGTGGCTCTGCCTTCAGAAGCTCTTCGTCAGCCCGGCGAAGAAGCCGCGGCGGGCGCCGAACTGCGGTGCGCCGACGCCGACGCCGGTGCCGTCGCGGATCTCGTACTTCTCGTCGAAGGCATTGATGAGGTCGACGCGCACGGCGACCGCGCCGATCGCCGGCAGGTCGAAATCCTGCGAGATGCCCAGATTGACCTGGGTGTAGCCCGGCAGGCTGTGGCTGTTCGGGAAATCGCCGTCGGCGCGCAGGCCTGAGCCGTAGATCAGGTCGGCGCTGAGCCGGGTCTGGTCGATCAGGTAGGCGACGCCGCCCGACGCGCTATAGGTCTGGTCATGGTCGAGATGGATGAAGTGATTGCGGATGAAGGCAAGGTCGTCGGGCGTGAAGCTGAATTGGCTCGACACGATGTCGCGGCCCTCGGCCAGATTGGCGGCGAAATTGCCGTAGGCGGTGAGGGGGCCGTGCCGATAGGTGGCGGATAGCTCGGCGCCATATTGCCGGCCCTGGGCATAGTCGAACGGCGTCAGGATGATCGGCGCGCCGAACTGGCCCTCGTCGATCAGGTTGCGGTCGTTCTTGTAATAGGCGTCGAGCCCGAGGGTCAGGCCGGGCAACAGCGTCTGCGAGACGCCCACATCGAAGTAATTGGCTTTTTCCGCGCGCGAGACGTTGTCGGTGGTGAGCGGCGATGCCGCGGTCGTATTGGCGAATTTCGCGACGGTCTCGCCGCCGACCAACTCGAACGGCGGCGGCGTGAAGTAGCGGGCATAACCGGCATGGACCGTCGTCGTGTCGGTCGGCGTCCAGACCAGGTTGATGCGCGGGCTCAACTGGTTCTCGTGGGTGAAGGCGTCGACCAGATCGAACCGGCCGCCATAATTGACGGTCAGGCTGTCGAGCAGCTTCCACTCGTCCTGCAGATAGAGGCTGTAGGTCCAGGCGGTCTTGCCGCCGTCGTCCTGGATCCGTAACGGCTGGTCGCTGGTCTGGGCGCCGGTGGCATCGGTCGGCAGGACCAGGGACGAGGTGGCGCTGGTCGCGCGGTCACCCTCGATGATGACCCCGGCGCGGATGGTGTGGCGATCGGACAGGTGATAGGCGCCCTCGGTCTGGACACCGCCGGCGATGTCGCGCTTGTAGGCGGTCTGGGCGATGCCGTCATAGAGCAGGTCGCCCAGCGGATCGGGCGTGAAATAGAGGCTGGAATAGCGGCCGAACAGCGAGACCTGGACGTCGAAGCTCTTTTGCGAGCGCAGGTAGCTCAGGACGCCGTAATGGGTCAGCTCACGCTGGTTCTCGTCGAGCTTGTCGCTAGGGAATGTGCTCTGGCCGTTGACCGTCAGGCCGAGCCCAGGCGTCTGGCCCGGCTGGTCGGGGATCTGGAACTGCTCGCGCGAGGTGCCGAGGATGAGTGCCATCCGGCTCGACGGGTCGAGAATGTCCTCGAAATAGCCGAAGCCCTGGCCCTGCTGGGTGCGGTCGTGCAGCGGGTCGGACCGGCCATCCGGCGATTCGATACCGAGCCCGTCCTGCAGGTAGTTGCCGGAGACGAAATAATTGATCGATCCCGCCGAGCCACCGTACTCGAAGCTCGGCTCGAGCGTGCCGTGGCTGCCGCCATAGATCGAGACGGAGCCGCCGGGCTCGAACGCGCCGTCCTTGGTCCGGATGTCGATGATGCCGGCCGTGCGCAACCCGTATTCGGCCGGCAGCGCGCCGGTGATGAGCTCGACCTGGTCGGCGAGGCGCGGGTTGAGCGTCTGGCCGAACACGCTGATGCCCTCGGGCAGGATGATGCCGTTCAGCCGGTACTGCAGATTGTTGTGCTCGCCGCGGATATGGATCTGCCCGAAGGAATCCTGGGCTACGCCGGGCGCCTGCAGCAGAACCTGATTGAGCGGGTTGTTCGTGCCGCCGGGCTGATTGTCGAGCGCCTGCTGGTCGATCACATAGGTCGAGGCGCCGGTCTGGGTCTGGATGCCGTTGCGCGCCTCGTCGAGCCGCTTGCCGATGACGGTGATGTCCTCGGTCGCGGGCGGCGTGTCGGGGAGCGCCGGGGATGCCAGAAGGGCAGCGAGCACGGCGGAACTCTGGAGTGGGCGGAATTTCATTAAGAAAATCCAATGTTATAACGTTGCAAATTTGGCTCGCGGACTGGCTCTTCTTTTTCGTCATCCCCGCGCAGGCGGGGATCCAGGATTGCCCCGAAGACTTCGTCGGTTCGCAGAAATCCGGGCTTCTTTGCCTGCCGCTCGAGCCCGCGGCCCTGGATCCCCGCCTGCGCGGGGATGACGGAAAACTAAGCTGGACAGCCTTGGGTCAAGCCCGGGAATGACGGCACAGGTGGCTAGTTCTTCAGCATGCCGGCCTTGAGCGTCGCCGTGTTGTATTCGAACATTTGGATGTAGGTCGGCGCCGGCTCGTTCGGCTTCGAGAGCGCATCCGAGAACAGCGGCGGGCCGACGACGGCGCCGGTGTCATGGGCGAGCTGATCGATCAGGCGGCTGTTGCTGATGTTCTCCAGGAACAGGGCGTGCAGCTTCTCTTGCTTGATCTGGCGCTCCAGCTTGGCGACATCGCCGGCCGACGGCTCGCCTTCCTCGGTCGTGAGGCCGATCGGCGCGATGAAGGTGATGCCATAGGCCTTGCCGTAATATTGAAAGGCGTCATGGGTGGTGATGACCCGGCGCTTGGCCTCGGGCACCTCGGACAGTTCGGCGCGGATCCTGGCGTCGAGCGCCGCCAGGCGGTCGGAGTAATTGTCGGCGTTGTGCTGGTAGAGCACCGCGTTGGCGGGATCGGCTGCGGCCAGGCCGCGAGCGATGTTCGCCACATAGATCCGGCCGTTCGCCAGGCTTTGCCAGGCGTGGGGATCGGTGACCGTCTTGACGCGGCTGCCCTCCGCCTCCTGCATGGTCAAGGGCGTGATCCCCTCGGTCGCGGTCACGCGTGTTCCCTGAAACTTGGCCGACTCCAGCAGGCGGGTCAGCCAGCCCTCGAGGCCGAGCCCGTTGATGACGACGAGCCGCGCGCTACTGATCGCCTGGGCGTCGGACGGGGACGGTTCATAGGTATGGGCGTCGCCGTCGGGGCCGACCAGGGTCTTAACGGCGATCTTGTCGCCGCCGATATTGCGGACGAGATCCTGCAGCACGCTGGTGGTCGCGACGACCGGCACCGGCTCGGCCGCAACCGCGGGCGAGAGGACGAAGGCGAGCGGAAACAAGGGGAGAAGCAGCAGGAGCGGGCGCATGGGTTTTCCGATGTTCGGGATTGGCGGAAAACGATATAACATAACATTTTCGAAAAGCCAGCGCTCGTTTCGGCCGATAGGGTTAACGTTCAAATTTTATCGAAATGCCAAGCAAATGCCGACAACTCGGGCCTTCGGAGATATGTGGCATTTTAAGCGATTGGCGTGGCCGGATACCGCGCTTGGGCGTATGTTCAAGCCGTCGTCTCGGATGAAACCAGTCCCTAAGGGATCGGTCCGGGTCCGACACACGACCGCCCCCGAAGGGGCAACCATCGGAAATCCGATGGCCATTCTTCCTTAAAGGATGAAGCACATGTCCGGCATTACTCTTACTGCCACCCAAACCAATACCCTGCAGTCTCTGTCCAGCGCCTCGTCCCTGTTCACGCAGACCCAGAACGAGCTGAACACCGGCAAGAAGGTGAATTCGGCTTCGGACGACGCCGTCGCCTATTTCCGGTCCAAGTCGCTCTATGACCGGTCCAGCCAGATCCTCACCCGCAAGGCCAACGTCGACCAGTCGATCCAGTCGGTTCAGGCCGCACTGACGGCGACGTCGGCGGTCGACGGCCTGCTGAAGCAGCTCAAGGGCGTGCTCGAAGGCGCCCGCGGTTCAACGCTGTCCCAGCGCGTTTCGGCCACGACCCAGTTCAAGAACATCGCCAAGCAGCTGGGTCAGCTGGTCAAGGACGCGTCCTACCAGGGCCTGAACCTGCTGACCAGCACCAGCGCCAGC
>Ga0070730_10000311_pt1 | contig 60706 bp, 45 predicted proteins | sample Coa_R1_3_FD_66447 | JGI IMG/M metagenome (GOLD analysis project Ga0070730, IMG submission 66447) | Surface soil microbial communities from Centralia Pennsylvania, which are recovering from an underground coalmine fire - Coalmine... | ecosystem: Environmental > Terrestrial > Soil > Unclassified ... | reverse complement strand
CAGTCCCAGGCCGGCGAGGCGGAAGCTGCGTTCCTTGACGGCGAGCGCGAAAAGGATGATGAGCACGCCTTCGATGCCCCAGGAAATGGTGATCATCCCGGCGGTGGTCTTGAGAGCCAGCATAACCGTCAAAAGAGTGATGGGGACGAAGAACTGCAACTGCTCGGGACGGGCGACGAGTGCGGAGAGAAATTTGTTGCGGCTCGCGCCGGGCAACGTTTTATGAGCTTCGCGCAGCGGGAGTGCAAAGAAGATCGTCGCCAACAAGATTGCGACGGCGGTGCTCACGACGAAGTAGCGGCCGCTCCAGGTCCCTTCGTTAAAATAACTGGAGCCGAAAAGATTGTGAGCCATGCCGCGTGCGAAAGTTCCGAGCGTCACCAGAATGCCCTGGTGGAGGAAGATCTGGCGTTTCAGCGCCCATGCCCCGCCGAACAGAACGAACGCAATGGCCGCATACGCGGTAACCACCCAGTCCGGATCGAATTGGAAGTAGAAGAGCGCGACGAGCGAAGCCGTGCCGAGATAGGCGACCAGCGCATCAGAGCGGAAACGCGTTTTCCCGCCACTGCCGGCTTCCTCCGCGGATAGCTGCGCATAGACGAAAAAGAAAATCAGAATAAGAGGAAGCACAGTGTACATGCGTGGCCCAAGAAGTTCGCCGCGCACACCCGCAGTGAGGTTCGCGAAAAATATGCGCGCGAAAGCGGCGGTGAAGGCGACGTAGGCCTGATAACGGTATTGCGCGATCTTCCGAAGAAAGCCGTATTCGAATAGCACCAGGCCGAAGACGGCCCAGCCGACGGCCCTGCCGAGAGGATCGAGTTCATACCAAAGAAGAAGGGAGACCAGGAGCGAAGCGGACCAGGAATAAATGTGATGAAAATCGCGGGCGCGCCACTCTTCGGGCATGCGAATGAAAAGAGACATCGCGTAAAAGACGACGGCAACGAGAGCGAGAGTGAGGAGACGAACGCTGAGGCCATGCCAAAGCTCTTCGTTGTGCAGATTGACGCCGATGCAGCGAAGCAGAGTGATGGCAGCGAGGGCGTGAGCCTGCCAGCGCAGATCATCGAGCTTGAAGCGGCGATCGATCGCGGCGAGCGCGAAGGCGAAAAGAGCCCAGAAAGCGGCTAGCCAGCCGGTGGACGCTTCGTACCACATGAGCAGCGCGAGCAGGAAGGTGGCGGCGGTGGTGTGAAGATAAGCGGCGATGAGGCCGTGAGACGCGCTTTGGGTCGTTGCGCGGCGCGAGATGGCGTAAAGGCCCGCAGCGACAAGAGAGACAGTGAGCAGGCGGATGCTGAAGGGGCCGTAGTGGCCGGCAACATGACAGTTGTAATCCAGCGTGCGCAGAATGGCGGCGAGGGCGAAGAGATGCTCCTGGATGCTGAGATGGAGGAGATCCCAGCGGCGGGCGGCGAAGGCAATGATGACGGCGGCGGCGAGGAAAAGCGCGGCCATCCAAATATCGGGCGCTTCGCTCCAGATGAGAAAGCCGAACATCGCCGCGCCAGCAAAGGAAAAGAGCGCACGAAGGACGCTCTGGAACTGATCTTCGCCGAGCGGTGAGAGTTTCGCGGTGAGGTAAAAAATTGCGCCGAGGATGGGAAGAGTAATCAGCCGAGTGGTGATGTGAAGATGAGAAGGACTATCGATGTGCAGATTGAAGACGAGAGCGCGGTACAGCGTGAGAATGCCGAGAAGAGTGAACTGGATCCGCAAATGATGGGACTCGAGCCGACGGTTTAGCGCGGCGAGGCCGAGCATGACCGCGGCAAAAACGATTGCGGTCCAGTCGTACGAGAATAGCGCCCAGGCAGCGGTGGCCGCGGAGAAGGCGCCGAGATAGGAATGGATGGTGAGCAATCCGCGATCGAGAGAATCGTCGAAGGATTCTTTCCAGCGCGAGCCCACGTGCAAGGAGTTCAGATAAAAAACCAGGGCGCAGAGTGCGAAGAGAACTCCGCTTGCAAGAAAAAGGTCTTCGGATTTTGCGCGCAGATCGACGAGCGGCCGGAAATTGAAACCGATCAAGTCCACGCCGACGAGAAGCCCGGTGAAGAGCCCAAGCCGGCGGAAGACGACTTCCTTGAAAACGATTCCAGCGGAGAGAAGAACTTCCGCGCCGACGAGCCAGAGAATGGCAACGTTGTTGCCTGAATAGTGCGACGGGACGGCGGCGAGAATGAGCGACGCTCCGGCGATGCTGAGAATGACGAAGGCGCGGCGGCGGCGCCGGGTGATGGGGAGAAGGGCAAACATCAGTTCGAGAGCGCCAACGGCGAACAGAGCGATGTAGGCGAGCTCGGGATTCACGGATTGGAATTTCAAGAGGCCAAGAAGCAGGAGAGTATTGAGAAGCGCGGAGACGGTCGAGACGTGCTCCTCGAAGTCGGACTTGATATTGCGGGCGACGTAAGAGATGCGGAAGGTCAGCCAATAGAAAAACAGGAGAGCGAGGCTGGCGTGATATTCGGGAAAGGCGCGGCCGTGCGCGCCCTCGATGCCAAGAATGCGATAGAGCCAATAAAGATGATTGAGGTAGCTGGAGAGGATGCCGAAAATTTCGAGCTCGAACCAACCCATTTTGAGAACGATGCCGACGAGGCCGATGGCGAGCATCACGCCCGCGGTGAGGCTGTAGACGGTGTCCTGGCTCAACGCGACAGTGGTGTAGCCGAGCAGGAAAGCGAGGCCAGTGATGAACTGAGACTTGTAGCGCAAGGTGTGCGCGCCCATTCCTACGGCAACGACGAGCATGAGGACGGAATCCAGAAGGCCGGAATCGAGGACGCGCATGGCGGCGACGAAGTGAATGCCGAAGGTGCTGAAGAAAAGCAGCGCCCAGCCACCGCCAATCGCGACGCGGCCAAGGAGCTGATAACGGTCGCGCTTTTCGAGGAAGATGCCGCCGACAAGAAACAGAATCGAAATTGCGTAAACAATGAGCGCTTTACCGCCGGGGCCGAGATTCTGCAACGCGAGCTTGCCGAGCAGAGCGACGCCGATGACGGTCATGATGACGCCGAGCTTGGCGAACCAATTGGCGCCGAGGAGCTCTTCGACAGAGGAAACTGCTTTCATGCGCTCCTGAAGGGTTGGCTTTGGCGCGGGAAATCGGAGAGACGAAGTTGGAGGCGGCGATGAAATGCGCGCGGCTGCAGCGGGAGGAACCGCCGCTGGGCGTGGAGGAGGCATGGGAGGCGCTTGCGGCGGGGGCGGCGGTGCAATTTTTGGCGGAGCGGCAGGAGGAGTTGGCCTGATCTGGGCAGGCGGTACCTGCGTGACGGGCAGGGGCGGCTTCGGCTCAAGGATTGGCGCGGGCTCGGGCTTTTTCTCGATGACGGGAACAGAGGGAGTGGCAGGCGGCTGCAAGGGCGGCTGGGCACCAGCGCGTGGGGGAGCTGCGGGAGTTTGCTGGAGAGGAGGAACAACCGGGGCGAGAGGAATTGGAGCAACCGGAAAGGAGCGCGGTACAGGGACTTGTTGACGTACTTCTGAAGTAACAGATTCTTCAGAGGCTGGAACGGATGGCAAAGAACCAGTGGCAAGCTTGCTTTGCAGCTCACCGACGGCCCGCTGCAACTTCATATGCTGTTTCGCGTTGTCCTCGGCGAGTTCAGTTAATTCCCTGCGAAGTTTGGCCTGCCGGCCCAATAGAAATAGAGTCAGAAAGGGAGTGGCGATTACCAAGCAGACGAAGAGAGCAACCATCAGGTAGAGCAGGGGCATGGGCGTTCCTCGGACTACCGCTCGATTACTTCTGATGTTAGAACGTGCGGAGGCCGGAGACTTGCAGTTTGTTCGGAGGGGACTCACGGCTAGTAAACGGCAATTTTCTAAGTGTTGTGTTTTGTGCTAGTTAGGGTCGTGTCGGATGGACACTGCCTCCGGTTGTTTGCGCGAAGCTACGACGCTGTGCTACACATCATGCATGCCTGATTTTGCCGCCCCAGTCGAACGGCTCATCGATGAGCTAAAGCACCTTCCCGGAATTGGACAGAAAACCGCGCAGCGCCTGGCTTTCTTTCTATTGCGTGCGGCTCCAGAGGATGCGCTCGGGCTGGCGGACGCCATTCGAGACGCAAAGGAAAAAATTCGGGAATGCTCGGTGTGCAGCAATATTACGGACAACGATCCCTGCATTTACTGCACGGGCTCAAATCGCGACAAAAAGACGATCTGCGTCGTGGAAGAAGCGCACAACATCATGGCGGTGGAGAAGACGCGGACATACAGCGGGATGTATCACGTTTTAGGCGGTTCCTTGTCGCCGCTGTCGGGACGCGGGCCGGAACAGCTTAGAATCAAGTCGCTCATTGAGCGGCTGAAGGGCGGGACGGTCGAAGAAATCATCATCGCGACGAATCCGACGGCAGAGGGCGAAGCCACGGCCGTTTATCTTTCCAAGCTGCTAAAGCCGCTGGGAGTGCGTGTGACCCGGATCGGCGTGGGGATTCCGGTCGGCGCGGACCTGGAGTACGCCGACGAGGTGACAATGCTGAAGGCGCTGGAGGGAAGGCGAGACCTCTAGGTCCAACGCTCGCAACCGGTGCCTGAACGACATGTGTACGACCTCCTTGATTTGACTCCTACGATAAGAGTGGTTCCTCGAAGATAGCCGCAAGCTCGTTCTAGTACGTATGGTCGCCTCTAGCCAACAGCCCATTTTGGGTATAGAGTTTGAGTTTCCGCGGAATTGCCCCCACCGCAAGGAGGTGCGCTATGCCCGGCTTGGCGCACTACATGGCACAGTACGACCACGAGCATTCCTCCGGCGCGAACAAAGTGCTGCATGGGGTAGGAATTCCCATGATTTTTCTGGGACTCCTCCTTTTGGTACTCACGAAATGGATTTGGGGAGCGAGCTTTTTTGTTGGCGGATGGATTTTTCTTTTTGTTGGACACAAAATTGAGGGAAACCATCCGGCATTTTTTCAGGGACCGATTTATTTATTGGTGGGACCAATCTGGGTGGCAAAGGAAGCCTGGGAATTCGTGACGGGAACGCACCGGACGCCGACCTCGGAAGGCACATCGACCAAAGAGTCGTAGAAAGATTGCGACGCGAGAAAAGATTCAGGAGCGGCAACGGTGTCCATGGACGAGCAGGGCGGCAATCTTGCCGACGAAACAACGGAAATGATGTCTGAAACGGTGGAACACCAAAACGAGGAATTGCGGAAGCGGCGCAGCACGCGAATCATGCAAGCTGTTCCGCTGGCGGTGACAGGCGTGGACGCGCTGGGGCGGCCATTCACCGAACGCACGTCTACACTCATCATCAATTGCCACGGGTGCCGCTACCAGTCGAAGCACTACGTTCTGAAAAACATGTGGGTCACGCTCGAAGTGCCGCATCCGGAGGCGGGGCAGGCCGCGCGGACGGTACGCGGGCGTGTTGCGTGGATTCAGCGGCCGCGGACGGTGAGGCAGCTCTTCCAGGTGGCGCTCGAACTCGAAGTTCCCGGAAATACGTGGGGGATCGCTTTCCCGCCGCCGGACTGGTTCACTCCGAAGCAGGCCGACAGCGTTGCCCCTAGGCACGAAAGTGCGCAGGAGTTCCCCGCGAGAAGTCCGGAGACGGCGGAAATTCATCTGCCGCTGACGGAGCCGGAAGCCGCAACAGCGCAAGCAGAGGACAATCTGCGCATTTTCCCCGCGCCGGCAAGCGCTACCGATGCTTCGCTCCAATTGGCGAGACAGATGGCGAGGCTCGTGGCCGATGCGAAGCAGCAGATCCAGGCCGCAGCGCGCGAAGTGGCGGCGCAGGCGGTCGCGGCCGAGCGGCGCGTATCGATCGAAGAGTGGGAGCAGAAATTCTCCATTGCGCGCGAACAACTTGCGCAACAAGTGCAGAGTGCGATTGAAAGAATTCAGGAAGAGACCGATGCGCGTTCGCGCACCGCGCATACGGCAGCCGCTGAGGCTCTGCAAAAAGAACTGCCGCGGTGGATTGCCCCGCAGCTTGAAGAGCTTACGCGACACCTGACGCAGCAGATTTCGGATCGAGGGATAGAAGAGCGCGCCCAGCATACGCAGCAGCTTGCCAGCGCGGTGGAGTCTCTGCGAGCGCTTTGCCAGCAGGCGGAGGAATCCGCGACCCGGCTTCGCACGCAAGCGGAAGAAGCGCAGAACCAGATCTCGAGCCGAACCGCCGAATCGTTGAGCGAGGTCGAAGAGATCACCCGGCAGAACGAGTTGACTGCAAAGGCGAGCCACGAAGCCTTGAGCGCAGCGGCGAGGGAGATTCAGGAGCAGGTCACGGCCGCGCTTAGGGATAGGCAAAACTCCTCGCAGGGCCAGATCAATAATGAAATCGAAGGGGCGCAAGCACGCTGGAGATCCGCTCTGGAAGCCAGCCTGGAAGCCGGGCTGGAGAAAGCGGCGGCGGGGCTCGACGAGCACGTGCGCGGCGTTCTTTCGCGGTTTCGGGAAGAAGTTGAGCAGCAAGGCATAGCAGTTCGGGAAGGCGTGAACGCGGCGGCAACGGAAGCGGCGCAGCGCATCGACGCTTTGCGCAATTCGCTGCGGGAAGAAGCCGCGCGGCAATCCGCCGAAGCACAGGAAATCACGGCGGCCGCGACGGCGAGTCTGCGCGAAAGCGTGAGCGGCTTGGTGTCGCAAGTGCAGGAAGAAGCGAGCCGTCACAGCACAGCGGCTCGCGAAATCATGAGCGCGGGAGCGGCGGAAGCGGAACAGCGGATCGCCGCGGCGCGCAACGCGGCTCAAGAACAATCGCAGCGCCTGGAAAACGCTCTGGGGCGCGCCGTGGAAGTCAGCGACCGTCTGGAACACTTTCCCGCGCGCATCGGAGCGGCACAAGAGCAAGCTCTGGCGGGATTCGAGTCACAGATCGGCGACGTGCTCAACCTGCATCGCAATGAATTGCACCGGCAGTCAGAAACGCTTCTCGAACAGCTGAACGGGCGGATCCGCAACACGTTTGAAGAACAGTGCCAGCAGGCCCTCTCGCGGTTTGACCAGCAGATTGACTCAATGGTCCAGCCGCACATCTCAAGAACCGAACAAGCGATTCACCGGCTTGCCGGCGGGCGTTCCCTGCTGGATGCGGCCATGACATTGCAGCAGGACCGAATCCGGGCTGCCGCGGATGAAGCCTTCGCCGAATCGTTGGCCCGCTTCCGCGAAAATCTTGGGGGCGTGGATGAACTTCTGCAGGAAGCGGCCAGCACGGTCGCGGCACGCAACCTGACGGAAATCGAATCCAAAGTATTGGATCTGAAACATCAAACCGTGGACGATCTGTTGAAATCCGCAGAGTGGTACGAGAAAAAAGCACAGATGCAGATCCAAAACTTGACGGACAAAACGGTCGAACAGGCGGGAAATCAGTTCCGGGAGAAGGCAGGGGAGGTCTCGAGCGCCTTCGCCAGCGAACTGGATCACTCCAGCCGCAGCTTCATCGGGCATACGCAGACGCAGATGGAGGAGGTCGTGCGCGACGCCTTCGAGCATGCGCGCGCACTCTTCGCCGAAGCCGCGGATACGACGACGGCTGCGTTTACCGACGAAATCCAACGCCAGGCTCGCCAGGAACTTGCCGGATTCAACGATGAGACGCAAACTTCCTTGAGTGAATCGCGAGTGAAGCTCGAAGCGGCGCGCACAGAGTTATCCCACAGAGTCACCTCGGAGCAGGAAATGTTCTTGCGCGAATTTCGGTCGCGCATGACCGGGGCGGTGGAAGCCGGAGTCGCTGACGCAAAAGATAAAGTGCAGGCCGGGATGTCTCCCTTGCTGGATGCGTGGAGGTCCACGGTCGAAACGCATCGGACGCAACTGGGCGCCATATACGCGCAGCTCAGCAACCTCGCCGCGGAGCAACATCGCAGCCGGCTGGAAAATGTTTCAAACCAGTGGATGCTCGCCACGGTGGCGAGCCTGGATTACCAGTCCCGGGAAGCCGTTTCGAGTATTGCCGCGAAGGCCGAAGAAAAACTGCGCGAAACGTGTTCGCAAGTCTTTGCCGGAGTCGGCGATGCGCTGCGCGAACGATTGCAGCAGATTGCAGCAAGTTTGATGACCGCGGAGACGCCGATATCCCGCTCGACAACCGCCGGCGGCAAGGACCGCTAGGCGGCCAGTCGGCTTGCGCGCCGGCAAACACGGCCGAAACTCAGTTTGAATAAAATTGAAACTATCGATTAGTTTTTAGACCGAGAGACGGCGTCGAATTTCCTGGATTCGCATACCGCCGAGCGCACACGTATAATCGGAGATCTTGAAACATCATGGCTAATCGAGCCTATCTGCGCGTGTGGACGCGCGACTTCACCGAAAGCACATTGCTTGCCCAGTTCGCGAGATACCTCGCAACCGCTCCGCATTCCGCTTCAGAGCTTGCGTTCAACGGGCTGGTGGTGCAGCCAGTGGATGCGACGGAAGTTCCACTAGCGGAGTGGGACCTGAAGGGGCAGGGTTACGGGGCTGCGGAAGTCGCTGCCCTGGCGGCTCAGCACATCAACGCAGACAGCGCGTACATGGCCTCGGCAAAATGGGATTTGTGGAGTTTTGACGCGGAGAGTCTCAAGTGGACGCACAAGCCGGAACCGCTGCTGCTGACTTGCCACGGGCCCGAGTATGACGGTGGTCTGGCAGGCTCGGATGGGAATTTTATCGCGGATTTAGGGTTCGAACATTTTTTCACAGGACACGCGGGGCTGTTGGCACCCGGCGCCGCCTCGAACCCGTTTGAATCCTCCGATCACCCGCTGGAACACACGTTTCGCCAGTGGATGGCCGTTCCGGGCAACCTGAAGGAATATCTCGCAAAGACGCGCGAGAACATCCAACAGTTGTTCAACTGGGTGGAATCGATTGAGCGAGCTTTGCCGGTCGAGCGCAGCCAGCTCTGGTCCGAAGGAGAACAGAATTTTGAAGCGCGACTGGACGCGATTCTGGCGCACCGCTAGCCATAACCCGCAAGGAACTTCCGAAAGGCGAGCGCTTCCACGAATGGCCGGCAACGGATAGAATTGTTGTATCGCACCTCAGCCTCACGGGCGAAGAGAAGAACGGTCCACACGAAAGGAAAGTGGCGAACACGCCGGAAAAGGCGATCCGAGCGGCGCAATTCTGAGCATCGAACGGACAGTGGCAAATTTCTGATGGACGAAACAAGAATCATCTCCGGATGCAAGGTGAAGGCGTCCTCCGCCCTGATCCTTGCTGAAGCAAGTGGCAAGGAGAGGAACCCGCGCAACCATCGGTACGGGATCCGGCGATTTCTGTCGGGGATGGCAGCGGGCTTCTTCGTCCTTGGCGCGGTGTTGGCTGGCGGCTGCGGGGACGAACCCTCGCAAAAGTCCGCTGGGGAGACAGCCGCCAAGCCGGCGGAGCCAGCGGTGCCCGAAGACATTCAAGCCGCCGCACAAAGCCTGCTGGGGAAGGAAACTCAGGTCCTCGTATTTGGAGATCTGGCAAAAACCGGGAACCAACAGTTTCTCGCCGCGAATGTCGTCCCGAAGACGCCGAAGAATGAGCTGCCAGGGACGATCGTGACGCGTGCGGTCATTGCGGAAAACGACGATGGTTCGTGGAAGGAGCTTTTCCGCTGCGATGAGTACCTGAAAAATGCCAAGGGGTACCTGGCGCTGACGCCGCTGGCCTCGGTCGCCGGCTGGCGTATCCAATACGAGCAAGACCCCGTCAAAGGGATCCAGTTGTACTTCACGCCAATCAAGGGAGTCGCCGATCCGCATCAGCTGCCCATAGGAATCGCGTGGAATCCGGCGACGAAGCGCTACCAGTCGCTGGACCACACCTACGAACATTTCCTGCTGGAAACGCCATCGCTATCCAATGCAAGATCGGTGCTGCGATGAGCGCGGCCGCGGCAACCATAGGGGCAGCTTCGACGCCGAAGAAACCTGCCAAATCATCCTCCTGGAAAAACCTTGTCGGGTTACTTCCTTACCTTGGCCGCTATCGTGGATCGATCGCACTGGGCATGATCGCTCTCGTCGTCTCGAGCGTGGTGCAAAATCTGATCCCGCTCGCGACCGGAGTGCTCACGGACATTCTCGCGGGCAGCGCCCATCCGTTCGAGAGCAGCGCGCAAGGACATCTACTGGCCGGCTCCTGGCTGAGCCGCGCGATTCCCTACTACTCGCCGCATAGCCGCCACGCACTTGGCATTTATTGCCTGCTTCTGATCGGCCTGGTTTCGATACGCGCGGTGCTTTCGTTCTGGACCCGGTGGGTGCTCATCGGCGTTTCGCGCGACATCGAGTTCGACATCCGGGGCGGTTTGTTGAATCGCCTGCTGCTGATGGAGCCGGAATTCTACGTGCGCAACCGAACCGGCGAACTGATGTCCCGCGCCACGAACGACCTGAACGCCGTGCGCATGGTCCTGGGGCCGGGAATCATGTACAGCGGCCAGACCATTATCGGGATGGCTCTGGCGATTGGCGTCATGTCCCAATTGTCGGGGGTCCTCACGCTCTGGATTCTGCTGCCCGTGCCGATTGTGGCCATCGTGGTGCAGCATTTCGGCAAGGTCATCCACGAGCTGTACGAAAAAATTCAGGCCTCACTGGCCACGCTCTCAGCGAAAGTGCAGGAAAATCTTGCGGGCGTGCGTGTCGTCCGAGCGTATGCGCAGGAAGAAGCCGAGATTCGCGGCTTTGACGAGCCCAACCGTGAGTACGTCTCGCGCAACGTGAAACTGATCCGCACCTGGAGCATGTTCATGCCTTCGCTTCAGGCTCTCATCGGCGTGACCTTCCTGATCGTCTTGTGGCAGGGCGGCCACCTCGTTCTCTCCGGTCGAATTTCTCTTGGCGCGCTCATCGCTTTCTACAGTTATCTCGGCATTCTCGTCTGGCCGATGATCGCGCTCGGATGGGTGACCAACATTTTCCAGCGCGGCGCGGCGTCCATGGGCCGGCTGAACCATATTCTCATCGCGCAACCGCAAGTCGATGACCGGGCGGCAAGCATCTCCGCTGAAAAAGAACTGGAAGGCGAGATCGAGTTCCGCAACCTCAATTTTTCATATCCGACGACGATGGCAGGAGCGAGCGCAAACGGCAGCGGAAATGGCAACCGCACCGCCAGTGAGGGCGTCCTGCGCGACATCAATTTGCGAATACCGGCCGGCTCGACCCTGGCCATTGTCGGGCCTACAGGCAGCGGCAAGACAACCCTGGCTGCGTTGGTTGCGCGCCTCTGGGAAGCACCGGATGGCGCCGTGCTGATCGACGGCCGATCGATTCGCGAATGGCCGCTCGAAACGCTGCGCCGCGCCATCGGCTACGTTCCGCAAGACACGTATCTCTTCAGCGAAACTGTAGGCGAAAACATCGCTTTCGGTTTGCCGCAATTCGATGCTGAGCGCGTGCGCGAAGCCGCAGAAATCGCCAGCCTGGATGGCGATGTGCAGGAGTTTCCCGCGAAGTACGACACAATGGTAGGCGAAAGAGGAATCACGCTTTCCGGCGGCCAGAAGCAGCGCACGGCGCTAGCGCGCGCGATTGTGCGAGACCCGCGTATCCTCATCCTCGACGACTCGCTATCGAGCGTGGACACGCAAACCGAAGAGCGAATCCTAAGCCGTCTGCGCGGCATCATGCGCGGACGAACCACCATTCTCATTGCGCATCGCACTTCGACCGTCCGGGATGCCGATCAAATCATCGTATTGCGGGACGGCCGGATCACGGAGCGGGGCACGCACGACGAACTTCTCACACGCGGCGGGTACTACGCCGACCTGTATCAGAAGCAATTGCTGGAAGAAGAGCTAGAACGGGCATGAGCAATATTCACGAAGAAGAGAAGCTCGGCAAAGCATACGACGCGAGGCTGATGCGGCGGCTGATGCAGTACCTGCGGCCCTACAAGTGGCGGGTGGTGCTGGCGATGACGCTCGTCGCGGTGGTCACTCCGCTTGAGCTGGCTCAACCCTGGTTTTTTTACAAAGCTATCGACAGCTACTTTAAGCCTGCGATCAGCCACCTCGTTGCCGAGTCTGTAGCCTGGCGCGGCATCGAGTTCATCGGCGTGGCCTTCCTGCTCGTCCTAATTTCCGATTTTCTCGCGCAGTATGCGCAGATCCGCATCATGCAGCGAGTCGGCCAACAGACCATGTACGACATGCGCAGCGAGATTTTTGCCTACATTCAGCGCCTGCCGATGAGCTATTTCGACCGCAACCCCGTGGGACGTCTCGTCACGCGCGTGACCACCGACGTTGACGCTCTGAACGACCTATTCGCCGCCGGCGTCGTCACTATGATCAACGACTTCTTCGTCTTGACCGTGCTGGCGGGGTATCTCTTCTACAAGGATCATCGTCTCGCATTCGACGCCTTCGCAGTCCTTCCTTTCATACTTGTAGTCACTTATTTCTTCCGGAAGTTCGTGCGCGACGCCAACCGCCGCATTCGCACTGCGATCGCGCGCATCAACGCTTTCCTCCAGGAATACATTTCCGGAATGAGCGCGGTGCAATTATTCAATCGCGAGCGGAAAGCGCGCATAGAGTTTGAAAAGCGCAACCGGGACAACATGAAAGCGTGGTACGACGCCATTCTGGCCTTCGCTCTTTTCTATCCGGCCGTCGAATTCCTCAGCATCGCCGCCGTTGCTCTTATCTACTGGGCCGGTGGCAATCGCGTTCTAGACGGGCGCATCACGCTAGGCATACTCGTCGGTTTCACGATGTGGGCGACGCGTTTTTTCCGCCCCATTCAGGATCTCAGCGAAAAATTCAATATCCTGCAGTCCGCCATGGCCGCGTCCGAGCGGATCTTCAAACTGCTGGACGAGCCCATCACCATCGATTCCGCCTCTCAAACCGCGCGTCTCGACTCTCCCCGCGGCGAAATCGAGTTTCGCAATGTTTGGTTCAGCTACCGCGATGTGCCTGAGCCCGCTGATGAGGATTGGGTCTTGCGCGATGTCTCCTTCCGCGTAGAACCGGGCCAGACACTGGCGATCGTCGGACACACTGGGGCCGGCAAGACTACGCTAATTTCACTGCTGCTGCGGTTCTACGACGTCCAGCGGGGCCAGATTCTCCTTGATGGCATCGACATAAAGACTCTCAACCTGCAGGATCTCCGACGCTATTTCGGGATCGTCTTGCAGGATTCTTTCCTGTTTACGGGAAGCATCGAGTCAAACGTTCGCCTCGGTTCGCCGGGGATCGATCGCGTAACCGTCGAGCATGCCGTCGATGAAATCGGGCTCGGCGATTTCGTGCGAACGTTGCCAGAAGGCGTGAACACGTCGGTCAATGAGCGCGGGTCGACTCTTTCGGTTGGCCAGCGGCAACTCATCTGCTTCGCCCGGGCTCTTGCACACAATCCTCGCTTCCTCATCCTGGACGAAGCCACATCGAGCGTTGACACCAAGACCGAACTCCAAATCCGCGAGGCGCTTGACCGGCTGCTTTCCGGCCGCACTTCGCTGGTCATCGCTCATCGCCTGAGCACGATCCAATACGCCTCACGCATACTCGTTTTTCATAAGGGCCGCCTGCGCGAACAAGGCGCTCACCAGGAATTGCTGGCGCAACGCGGCATTTACTATCGCCTCTATCAGCTCCAGTACAAGGAGCAGGAACTCGGCCTGCCGTCCGATGACTCTCGCGACGCCGCGGCACGTCTCGCGGAGCAGCTTCGAGGACCATTGCAGGCTCCTCAGCCCGCCACGGATTGAGCGCCGCGACCGCGCATGGCTCCGATTCCGCTCCTTATCTCAGCAGGCGAAGCTTCCGGGGACATGTACGCAGCGCGGCTGGCGACGGCGTTGCAAAAGCGCGCGGATGTCGCTCTTTTTGGAATGGGCGGGCCGCAAATGCGCGCCGCCGGTGTGGAGGTTATCACCGACTACAAAGAGGTCTCCGTCGTAGGCATCACGGAGATTCTCAGCCACCTCCCCTCGCTGATTCGAGCCATGCGGCATTTGGTTTCGGAAGCGCGCAGCCGCAGGCCTCCCTTTGCGATTCTCACCGATTTCCCCGGCTTTCATCTGAGGCTGGCGCGCAAACTTCGCCCGCAAGGCGTGCGAAATATCTATTACATCTGCCCGCAATTCTGGGCTTGGCGGCCGTGGCGCGTGAGAGTAGTGCGGCGGCGGTTCGCGCAGGCGCTATGCATTTTCCCGTTCGAGGAGGAGTTTTTCGGCGGCGCAGGGGTACCCACGAAATTCATCGGCCATCCGTTGGTTGGCGCGGTACAGGCGACTGAAACGCGAGAGGAATTCTGCCGCCAGCAGAATCTCGATCCCGCCGTGCCAATCGTCGCGATCCTGCCCGGCAGCCGTAGGGCGGAACTGGCGCAGCATCTTCCCGTAATTCGCGAGGCTTGCGGCCTGATCCAAGCAGAGCGACAGACACAGTTCGTCATTGCCGCGGCTGCGCATAGCGAGGTAGAGGAGTTGCAAGCGGGCTGGCAGGCTGCAGGCAGAGTGACGGTCGTGGAAGGCCAGACCTATAACGCGCTCGCCGCAGCAGATGCCGCCATCGTTTCCAGTGGGACCGCCACGATAGAGGCCGCGCTCCTCGATGTCCCAATGGTTGTGGTCTATCGGGTGACGCCGCTTACAGCTTTGCTTGCCAAGCCTCTGGTTCGCACAAAACACTTCAGCATGGTGAACCTGATCGCGGAGCGGCGAGTCGTTCCTGAGCTGATTCAAAAGGACTTTACCGCGGACCGAGTGGCGCGGGAAGTCCTGAACCTGCTCTGCGACCCCCAGGCCGGCGAGGAGCTCCGACATGGGCTGGCCGAGGTGCGCAAGCGGCTGGGACCGCCCGGGGCAGTCGAGCGAGCCGCGGAGGCGATAGCTGGACTTCTTCGAGGGGTGGCTGGCAACACTTAGGCCCGTGTCTGCTATCCTATATGGGTAGAATGGTGTCGGTTCGCACCGCAGTGAAAGGTGCCCGCTGAAAGGTATTGGATGCCGCTCCGCCGAAGAATTCTACCTAAAGTTGCCTTGCTAGCGTGCGCGGGGATGGCCTTCGCCGTGTCTCCCCTCCGGGGCCAGGCACCCCGTACCGTCGGTTTTCTCGCAGAACACTACGACATCTCCGCCACGCTCGATTCCACGCGCCAGTCCATCAGCGCCATCGCAAAAATCGAGTTTCGAGCGAGCGAAGTCTCCAGCAATATCCGCGTCGAGCTGCATCCAAACCTGATCGTCAGCGACGTGAAAACGGCCGAGGGCAAGACTTTGGGCTTCGGCCGCGATTCAACGAACCCGCTCTACGTCCTCGTAACCCTTCCCACTCCTGTCCAAGCGGGGGGACAAGTTACACTCACCTTTACCTATTCCGGGATGCTCGCGAACGAGGAGAATAGCCCGGTGCCGGGCGTGCGAGCGGCGGTCATTGGACGGGACGACGCCTATCTGTTGCTTCCCTCCAGATGGTTTCCGCTGACGAACTACCCGTCGAACCGCTATACGGCTACATTCCACCTGAACGTTCCTGACACATTCGCCGTGGCCGGCTCCGGAAAAGCTGGGTCGCCGACGCCTCTGGCTGGAAAAACTGGCGCCGAGGGCGGTCGCCTTCTCTACACCTTTGAGTGCAAGTCGCCCGGCCCGCACGGGACGTTCGTGGCGGGCAATCTGCAGCTAAATCCCAAGCAGTCGGAAGGGATTGATGTAGCGGTGTATGCTCCGCGCTCCGACTCGGCGAATGCGCAGGGATTTGCGGACGATGTCGCCCGCGCCGTGACGGTATTCTCCGACATGTTTGGCGGTTTGAAGGATCCGGATTTTACCGTGATTCAATTGCCCGATGGCACGCTGCGCGACTTCTCAGCTCCGGGCGTTCTCCTCCTCAGCCGCCGGCTGTGGGAGCCGAAAACGGCGGAGCGCACTATCGCCCGCCTCGTCGCTTCGCAGTGGTTCGGGGACTCCGTGCTGCCGACCTCGCCCGGCGACGTGTGGGTGACCGATGGCCTGTCGCGCTATTGCGAAGAACTCTACGCGGAGCAGAGCGCGGGGAGAGAAGCGGGATTACGCGCGGTGGACGAATTTGCAGTCGGAGCATTGATGTATGAGGATGCCGCGCCGATCGCGCAAGCGGCCCGGCTGGCGCCCTACTCGAGCGATTATCGCTCGGTAGTGCTCAATAAGGGTGCGATGGTGTTCCACATGCTTCGCGCGCTGATGGGGGATGTCGCGTTCAAGTCGCTCCTGCATGATTTCGCCGTCCAGTATGCGGGGAAGACAGCGCGAATCGAAGATCTCATCAACATGTCCGACCAGCACGTCCAGGCGGCGGCGAAACCCGGCGAAGTTCCGCCAAACCTGCGGGCCTTTTTTGCGCAGTGGCTGAATTCCACAGGCGTGCCGGACTTTACGCTGGACTACGTTGTGTACCGCACACCGAAGGGCTTTCGTGTGGTGGGGAAGATCAAGCAGCCGATCGACACGTTCAGCATGCCCGTTCAGATACGAATCGACACGGAAGGAAATCCCGAAACGAAGTGGGTGGATGTTCTGGGCCTGGAGTCGCCCTTTACGGTGGAGACTTTCGGCCGGCCGAAGCCGGGCGGCATCAAGATTGACCCAAACAACCTCGTCCTCAAGGGAAGCACTTCGCTTCGTGCGCGCGCGGCCATCGCGCGCGGAGAGGAGCTCGCAGAGCAGGGTCTCTACTACGACGCCATCCGGCAGTATCAACGGGCGCTCTCGATCCAGCCCGGCCGTCCCCTGGCGAACTTCCGCATGGGAGAAGCCTTCTTCTACCAAAAAAACTATCAAGCCGCTGCCAATGCATTCCGTGAGTCCTTGCAGGCCGTTCCCGAGCCTTCTGAGAAATGGACGGAAGTGTGGGGGCACATCTATTTGGGCAAGATTTTCGATTTACTGGGACAGCGCGAACGCGCGGTCAACGAGTACAGCAAAGCAAAACAAACGAACGACGACACGGGTGGCGCGCAGCTCGAAGCCGAGCGCTGGCTGAAGAAGGCTTATTCTGAAGGTGGAATTTCTGCCGCGGTCCCCGCAACGGGCGCGGCCCCCGCATCCACGGCGCCCCCGCCGCCTCCGGCTGGCGACCGGCCAGTTCTCAAAAAGCCCGGACAGTAAAGCTCTGCTGTGCAGTTCCGGAATCAGAGGCGCTCGTCCGGCGGATTGTGTGTTACGCGCCGCCGGTCTTCGCGGAAGAACTTCCCTGAAGCTTTCTCCACGCGCGCGTAAACACGTCGCAAGCGTGGTCGTCGAACAGCACGACATAGATTTTCTCGAGGGAAGTCTCGCCCTTCAGGTGCTCCGCGGCTTCCTGCACCAGGATGGTTGCGCACTCCTCCACCGAGAAGCCGGCGATTCCGGTCCCTACCGCCGGAAAAGCGATGGACTTCAAGCCGCGCTCAGAAGCGATGCGCAAAGAATGCGCGACCGAGGTGCGCAGGTTCGCCGCTGTCGTCCGTCCGCCGAGCTGCATGCTTGCGGCATGGATCACGTGCCTGGCCTTCAATTTACCGCCACCGGTAATGGCGGCATAACCCACCGGGATACTGCCAATCGCGTCGCATTCGCGCTGAATTTCTTCACCGCCCTTGCGCCGGATTGCTCCGGCAACACCTGCGCCGAGCTTGAGGTCATTGTTCGCCGCGTTGACGATCGCGTCGGTATCCATGTCCGTCAGGTCGCCCTGCTGTATCACGATTTTTTCTGCGATGGACTTAATCATGTTCCCGTTGGTGTCTCGCGTTCTCTCGCGACTCGCCGCAGCACTCAGGCATGAGCATAACTCAATCGCGGCCGCCTGCGGCCAAAACGTGCCGGTCTTGCAGGATGGAAACTGTCGCTGCCAGGCGTCTGCCAGCTTCGAGGCAAGCCGCAATCGTCTCCTTGGAAGTATTGCACCCTTTCACAAGTTCGAGCCGCTCTTCATCGGGTGCATCTCCGAAAAAGCGCATCCCGATGCATCTCTCCGGACAGGCAGTGACGGATGCCAGATCCGAAATCAAAAATGAAGTGGTGGTGCTGGCAAAAATGGCTCCTGGTTTGGCAAATTTGTCGAAAATCGTAAAAAGCTCGAGCTTCATCTCCATCTCATCGGGCACGGCTTCGATAATCAAGTCCGCTTCCCGCGAGGCCTCCTCTGCTGATTTGGCCGTGGTAAGTTTTCCGAGCGCGGCTTCGCGCGCCGCACGATCACACTTTCCGCGCGCGAGGTCCTCGGCAAGCGCGCAGGCAACCCAGGCAAGTCCCTGTTCTAGCTTAGCAGGCGAAATATCCTCCAGGATGGTACGAAATCCGGCAAGAACCGCGCGATAAGCAATCTTCCTGCCAAGATTTGACGCGCCCACGATCGCAATGCTCTTGATTTCCATCAGGCTTTGCCGGATCGAAGAATCGAATTGCAACGAAATAGCCGGCGCTGCACACATTTGGTTTTTCGCGCCATACTATCTCAAAAGCTTCTTAAATCCTTCTTCATCGAATCCCAGGACGATTTGATTGCCTCGAACGACCAGCGGCCGCCGGATAAGATTCGGCACTTTGGCCATCATCGCAATGGCTTGCGGTCTGGCCGGTGGTTTCTCCTTCATATTTTTCGCGCGATAGAGTTCATTCCGCGGATTCAGAAACCGCAGGTAATCGCGCGCCCCGATCAGCGCGTCAAGTTCGGCTTCGCTGATGCGGTCATTATCGAGGTCGCGGCGCTCCAGATCCGCGCCATGTTCGAGCAAGAAACTTCTCGCTTTGCGGCAGGTCGTTCAAGTTGGTTTCTCGAGGAAAAGGATTTTTGGATTGGACATGAATTTATCGCGGTTAATAACGCGGCACGCTCGGATCCACATCGGTGGACCAGCGGTCGATGCCTCCCGACATGGATTTTGCGCCGGCGACGCCCTGCTGGCGCAGCCACACCGCGGCATCCAGGCTGCGCATGCCATGATGGCAATAACAAATCACGTCATCCGCGTCGAGCAGAAATCTCAGATTGGCCGGCAAAGCGCCAAGCGAAATCAGTTTTGCTCCCGGGATGCGGCACAGGTCGTACTCCCAGGGCTCTCGCACATCCACGAGAAACAGCTTTTCCCCGCGCCCGATGCGCTCGTGCACTTCCTTCGCCGTGATTTGGAGGTCGTCCATTTTATTTCGAGACTGCCGTTTAATAACTTTGCCACGAAGGAGCGCGCTTCTCAAGAAATGCGCAAATGCCCTCGCGCGCGTCTTTGCTCTTCATAAGCTGCGATAAGTATATGCGCTCGACCTCGGCCAGGCGCTTGCTGAAATCAGAGGCATGCAGTTTCCGGAGCGTGCGCCGTGTAAGCCGAAGGACCGCCGGACTGAGCGAGCGCAGCTCTGCGAGCAATTCCACTCCGGCCGCCTGAAGCTCGCTGCCCGGAACCACACGAGTAACAAGACCGAGCCGCATCGCTTCGGTTGCACCGATCTGGCGGCCGGTAAGTATCAGGTCAGACGCCGCGCGCATGCCGATGAGCAGCGGAAGAGTGACAAGAGCCACAGGAGGAAAGCAGCCCAGCTTTATTTCCGGCTGGCCGAATTGGGCGGAATCCGTGGCAATCACGAAATCACAAAAGGTGGCAAGTTCCATCCCGCCGCCGAGACAATTTCCCTGAACGAGCGCGATACTGACGCAGTCCGCTTTCGCAAGCCGCCGGAACACCGCGTGAAATGCGGAAAGCATTTTTGCGACGCGCTTGGGAGTGTGGTCGGCAATATCCACGCCCGCCGAGAATGCCTTGAGTCCCGCACCCTGGAAAACCACGAAATCAGATTTGAGGATAACCCGCCCGAGCGCGGCATCCAAAGCAAGCATCATTGGAATATCAAGAATATTAAGAGGCGGGCGGTTGAGAGTAATCCATGCGGTGCGGTTTTCCGTATTTGCTTGAATCGAATCGCTCACACTTTATCCCGGGCGCCGCATCCTGCATTTGCCCGCATTCATGCCCGGCGGCAATTTGCCCGGTGCGGCGCTACTTGCCTTGGAAATTCGGCTGGCGTTTTTCGAAAAACGCCCGAATGCCTTCGCTACAGTCCTGAGAATGAAAGCACTTCATCTGTTGCTGGACTTCCTTTTCGAGAGCTTTCTCCAACTCATCTTTACGGGCGGCAAAGAGAACTCTTTTGACGGCTTGGATCGCGAGCGGAGGTCCCTGCGCGATTTTCTGCGCCAGGGACTTTACTTCGGCCTCCAATTGCGCCGCGGGCACCACGCGGCTGACTATTCCAAGCCGCAGCGCTGTCTGCGCATCGATCATGTCTCCGGTATAAAACATTTCAGCCGCGACAGAAGGTCCGGCGAGCTCCGGAAGAAAATAAGTTCCCCCATAATCTGGAAACAGCCCTACCCGGGAGAAACTCTGACCGAACGTGGCCACGTCCGCGGCGATGCGGATATCCGCAGCAAGCGCTATGTTCATTCCGGCCCCAGCCGCCGAGCCGTTGACGGCGGCGATCACCGGTTGCGGCATTACACGCATTTTCAGCACCGCCTGCATTCCCGCTCGGAGAATGGGTTCCAATTCGGCGGTTTCGTTGCGCTCACGCCCTCGGCCAATGGCGAGGAGGTCGCCGCCAGCGCAGAACGCGCGCCCGGCACCGCTCAGGACAACGGCGCGAATGGAGTAGTCCTCGGCAATTCGCGCAAGCGCGTCGTTGAGGGCCGTCGAAAGCTCGCTATTGAGGGCGTTCAATTTCTCGGGACGGTTCAGTATCAGAATCGCGATGGCGTCGCGCCTGCTTTCCAGCAAAACCGGACCAGCGGTCGCCGTTTGCGATGCGTTACTCATGGAGTCACTCCGTCTCAGTGTCCTTTGGTGTCGCGTTCCTTTTCGGTGCGCGAGACGAGCTGGGCGAGCTTGCGGAAATGTTTCAGTTTTTCGCCCTTTCCCAGTGCATTCTGGCCACTGGTGGAAGGTAAAACGTAAACCTGGGCGCCGTAGAGAAGTTCTTTTTGGGCGCCAAACTTGCACTTGCGCTGCGAAAACTGCTCGTAGGTTATTTTCCCGTTGAAGGCCACCACGTGAGGCGAGAATTCCTCGAGTTTTTGGGAAAGCACGATTCTTCCCTCGGCGAAATCTTCCCGCGTGAGTTCTTCCACGCCCTTGGTCGGCCGCTTGACCAGGTCGGTGAGACCAATGCCGAATTCGATCACACGTTTATCGTCGTGATAGTCAAAAGGCTCGGGAACTACGCCGCTCTCGTACAAAATGGGCCAGAACTGATTTGTGCGACCTGCGTAGTAGTGGCCGACGCGCACGGAAGATTCGCTGGGGTTGCAACCCACAATAACCAGCTTCATACCTTTTCGCAGGTGGTCGGGTAGGGTACGCATCTTTCTAGTGTTGCCTATTTTCAGTTGTCGGGACCAGGGATTCGGAGGAGTAGGTCCGAAGGGTCAAGGTCATTCTCGATCGATCGAAACCGGGTCTGCCTGGGATCAGGCGAAGTGCCGCGCCCGGCTCATAGGTCGTGGCGTAAGGCAGCGATACGGAACGTAACGGTAGAGATTCCGAGTGCGTGAGGCCAAGCAAAACTTGGAGAGGAGCAGGCTTTGGATAGTGCATCGTGCCTTTGGGGAACGCCCGACAAAACTCTAAACAGCCTTGCGGGACCTGTCAAGGTCCGTTGGTGCGGATGCCTGCCGGTGCACACCATGGGGAGTAATATTTTGAATCCTGGCGCGGGCCTGGCTCATCGAAACAATAGAATGAGGCGAGTGTGGCCGTGCTTTGTGCTAACTTTAGGACGGAGACGATTGGAGCGGGGCTGATCTTCAGCCCGCAACTATCTGTGAGCGCACCGAACCCACACCGACTGCCCTCGACCGTCGCCCGCGAGGACGAGCACCTGCTGGTCGCTGCCGCCAAGAAAGGCGACTTGGCGGCCTTCGAGGAATTGGTGAGCCGCTACGAGCGTAAAATATTTCGCCTGACCATGAACATCACGGGCAACCGCGAGGATGCCGAAGACGCCATGCAAGATGCCTTCCTGAAATCCTATTCCCACTTGAACACATTTCATGGCGATTCGCGGTTTTATACCTGGCTGGTTCGCATCGCCGCGAACGAGGCTTTAATGCGGCTGCGAAAGCGGCGGCCCAACCAGTTTTCGCTGGATGAACCGATCGCTGGCGACGAAGACCTGATTCCACGGGAATTGCAGGACTGGGGTCCCGGCCCCGAACAGCGGTTCGCACAAACGGAGATGCGCGAGATTTTGTCCAGCGTAATTGAGGAGTTGGAGCCGGAATACCGCATGGTATTCGTGTTGCGCGATATCGAAGAGCTTTCTACGGAGGACACGGCTTCCGCGCTTGGGCTTTCGGTTCCCGCCGTGAAATCGAGACTCTTGCGGGCACGGCTGAAACTCAGGCAGAAGCTGAATCGTTACTTCCAGCAGGGCGGTGCAAATTGAATTGCGATGAGGTCATCCACGAACTCTCGAACTTTCTAGATGGGGAGTTGAGTACCGCAGCGGCAGAAGAACTGGAGAGCCATCTGGACGAGTGTTCCGAATGCAAGCTGGTCGTCAACCAGACGAAGAAAACGATTGAACTGTACTGCGATTCTGAACCCGTCGAGCTACCGACGGAAGTACGCAACCGGCTTCACGACGCGTTAAAGAAAAAGTTCAGTGAAACACGGCCTTAGCAATGCGGCGCGTCGCGCCGTATTCACCGATGAAAGATCTGTGGATCAGCGCCCGTACTCACCGATCGCCTGCGATTGATCGCTCCAGAGTGGAATCTGACGACCAACTCCCTTTCCCTTCGCTACGGCAAAGACCTTCATCGCAACGGCCAAATCCCAAGACGCTATGCCATTAGATTTGAACAAAGTCACTTCGGAGTCGCTGGTGCGGCCGGAAGCCTTACTCGCAACGACGTCGGAGAGTTTTTTGACTCCTGTCCAGCAGATTTCATCGCCGCCAAAAGCAATGATCAAATCGCCGGCTTCCTGGCGGGACTGCTCGATGGAGTCCACGACGATCACGTCCGCGCTTTTCACCGCGTCGTCATCGAGCTCGCGTTTGTGCGAGTGGTTCGCGCCGATCGCGTTCATGTGCACGCCGGGAGCGAGGTCCGCTCCGCACACAACTGGATTCGCGGCCGTTGTGGCCGTGCAAACGATATCGGCGCCTTGAACTGCCTCGCTGGACGAGCTAGCGCTCCGCACTGGAATGGCAAGCCTTTGCGTCATTTCCTGCGCGAACTTTTCGCGTCTCGCGGCATCGCGGCCGTAGACCCGCGCAGATTCAAGCTTGCGAACCTGCGCTACGGCTTCGAGCTGCGTGCGTGCCTGGCCTCCTGTGCCGATAATGGCGGCCACGCGGCTATTTTGACGGGCCAGATACTTGGTGGCCACACCCGAAGCCGCGCCGGTGCGTAGCTGACCCATGTAATCAGCTTCGATCAGAGCGATCAGGTCGCCGGTCGCCATTTCGTACAGCGGCACCAAGAATCGGAGCTTTCCCTCCACATAGGTGTATTGCTTCATCGCGACATAGCCCGTCGAGAAGTCAGCCGCGGCCATATAGTGGAAAAAGCCGCCGCCGGGCAGCTCAAAGCGCCTGCGCGGGTGGACGACTACTTCGCCGCTGGCCTGTTTCCGCGAGACTTCCTCGACCGCTTCGATGGCCGTGGGCATCTTGAGGAGCGACCGGACTTCAGCTTCGCTGATGTGCAGCGCCATTCTTTCATTTTCCTTTCGCCAGACCGCGCAATTCTATTTGCCGAAGTAAGAGGACCCCATGCGGCCAACGGATTCGACTACTTTGCCGGTGAATTTGTCTTTCCCGCCCGACCGCTTTTCTTAGAACTTTCCGCACCTTCGCGAACTCGTCGGACGACCGTCTGCATCAATCGATAGACCCGCTCGCCTTTGGCGGCGCCCATTTCGTGAAAACGAAATTCAGGGTCGCCTTTATCACTTTTTCCTACAAGCACCGGAAGCTGGCCGCACAGGTCGTTTTCAATAAATGCGGTCTCGTACCGCTCCCTGCGCAGGTTCCAGGTATAAACGCGTAGGGTCGTAAAATCACAGGGCTGGCCCTCGGGGCCCCGAGCCCCAGCCAGGAGGTACTGCGGCTTGTCGCCCGAGGGATTGCTAACGCGGTTGAGTTCAAACCATGCAATCGGCCGGATGTTCGAGGAAGAAGCTCCATCGCGGATCGGGTCGGGCAGATCCATCTCGATAAATCGTGCGATGACCCAGCCTGCGATGGGGAGCGTTTGATCGCCGGGTTGTGTTGTGGTTGTTTCCGCGGCACGTGCGGTGGATTCTCCCGGCGGACGCGTCGCCAATCCTCGAATCAGAAACCAGTCTTCTTTCTTTGTGTCCGGCGGCTCAGTGGCTGCTTCTTTTTCGTCCGGAACCTGGACCCAATCCGCCACCGCGCGGCCCACGATCTCAACCGGTACGCCGCGTGCGAACTGGTAAAGGCGCGCCTGGCTGCGCCCGGGGGCAACTCGAAGATTGGTAGCCACTTTTGTGCGGCCGCGCGACTGCACGGGCATCGGGAGGACTTCCTTGAGGAGCCTAGTGCTGCGCTGCCAGAGCGCTGGATCTATCAGATAACGGCCTTCCACCCAGCCCAATTCGCCGGCGGCGGTGCGCACCTTCATGCTGTCATTGCGGCGAGCCACGACGTCGACGCGGTCGCCGTAATGCAACGTGTCCAGCGGTTCGCGAACCAAGGCCACGCTGCTCCAGAGTGTTGCGGTGCGTTCGCCCACGTAGGCCTCGCCGAGAGTTTCGTGTTTTGGCCTGAAGAGCCAGGCGAGAAGCGCGACGATACACAGCAGGGGCACGGCAATTAGTAGCTTGCGCTTCATGCGGAATACCCGAGAGTTGCGCGAATGGATGACTGTGCCCGCTGCGCAGTGAGAATGAGGATGCCGGGCACGGCATTGAGCCCGAAAAGCACGCAATGAGTTGGCATCAGAATTGAACTTTCCACTCTATTATTCATCAAGAATTGTACCTGATTCCAGGCCGCATCCGCCGCCCATCATGCCCTGTATGGTTTTCTGCTAAAATGCGGCTGCCTCTGGAGAGTTTTTTCAATTCTGATTCGAAGGGACTAGATGAAATCTCTCAACGCCCTGCAGCCGTTTGCTTTGCTGCTGCTCCGCGCCGCCTTTGGCGTTATTTTCTTGTCGCACGGCTACCCGATGTTGGCTCACCGAACAAATAGCATGCACGCTCTATTCGCACAGCACTCTATTCCCGATTACTTTGTCTATGTCTCGGGGGTGGTGGAGACCTTTGGGGGCGGTTTGCTGCTTCTGGGATTATTTACGCGCGGAGCAGCGCTGCTCCTAGCTATTGAGATGATCCTGCTGATTTGGAAGGTCTACCCGCCACACAGCTATTTTGCCGTCCATGAATACGCCTACCCGATGGTGGTGGCCGCGGGATGTTTTGCGCTGGCGACAATCGGCGCGGGGCCGCTGGCCATGGACTACCCGCTGTTCGAAAAGGGCGGGAGGTCGCGCGGTCCGCGCAATCCGAAGGAGAGGTGATCCGCGCTTGGCCGTTCCACTCTAAGTGGTTGTGACGCTCGCCGAAGTGGGTATGACGCCGCCCGGCGCCAGCGGGAGTACGATCCAGAGAACTATGTAGACGAGAAAGCCCGTGCCGCCGCAAATCACGAAGAGCAACCACAGCAGCCGGATGACGGTGGGATCCATGTCGAAATAATCGGCGAGCCCGGCACAGACTCCTCCGAGTTTCTTGTCCGTGCTCGAACGCATCAACTTTTTGGGAGCGCCGGTTGCGGGAGAGAGCCCAGGCGAGCCGGATTCAGGTTGCTTCGCTCCGCAGTTGTAGCAGAACTTGGAACCGATGGCGATATCTTTACTGCAGCTTGGACAGGTCATTCGTATACCCCCCAAATAGCGGTCTATCCAGCATTTCCTACAATAGGATACGCAAAATCAAGTGAAAAAGTTTCCTGGGTACGGGACAAAGGGGTTGGTGCCTAGTACTGAAGTATTTGCTTCACAGCAGCCGTAATGTGGCTGGTCTGCGGCAGAATCACGTCTTCCAGTTTGGGCTGGTAGGCACAGAAAGTGTCCATGGCGGCGACGCGCTTGACGGGAGCGTCGAGTTCGTCGAAAAGTTCGTCGGCGATGCGGGCTGCGATTTCAGCGCCGTAGCCCCAGCTGAGCATGTCTTCGTAGGCCACGATGACGCGATGGGTTTTGCGGACGGTGGCGGAGATGGCTTCCCAGTCGTAGGGAGAAAGAGAGCGAAGATCCAGGATTTCGACCGAGATGCCCTCGCGGCCGAGCTGAGCGGCGGCGACTTCGGCCCGATGGACCAAAGCGCCGTAGGTGATGATGCTGACGTCGGTGCCTTCGGAGACCATGCGGGCCTTTCCGAACGGCACGGTAAAATCGGGGCCTGGATATTCGGAACGATTGTACGGCTGGCGATACAGGTGTTTGTGCTCGAGGAACATGACGGGATCGTCGCAGCGAATCGCGGTCCGCAGAAGCCCCGCGACATCGAGCGCGGTTGAGGGCATCACCACGCGAAGGCCCGGGCAGTGCGTGAAGATCGACTCCCCGCTCTGACTGTGATAGATGGCTCCGCCGGTCAGGTAACCGCCTGTCGCGACGCGCAGCACGACGGGAGACTTGAAAACGCCGTTCGAGCGCCAACGCATCACGCACAACTCATCCCGAATCTGCATCATGGCGGGCCAGATGTAGTCGAAGAATTGGATTTCGGCCACAGGCTTGAGCCCGCGCGTAGCCATTCCGATCGCACGACCTACGATGCTGGCTTCCGCCAGGGGCGTGTTGAAGACGCGATCGTGGCCATACTTTCGCTGCAGGCCGGACGTAGCCTTGAACACCCCGCCCTTGCCCTTCACTTGCTTCAAGGTATTTTCGCGACTGGCATCCGCCACGTCTTCACCGAAGACGGTGATGCGTTCATCGCGCGCCATTTCATCGGAGAGGGTGGCGGCGACCATCTCGACCATCGTTTTCGGAGCACCGTGCAAATGCGGCTGTGCTTCGAAGGCGGAGGACGTAGGGTCGACATCCGGAGAATATACGTTGACGCGAATCGAATCGATCTGCGGCGTTTCGGCCGCCAGGGCTTCGTCAGCCGCGTTGCGCACTTCCTGGTCGACGTCCGCTTCCAGCGCTTCGATTTCTTTCTGATCGAGGATGTCTTCGCGGACGAGAAAAAGAGCGAACTTGGAAACGGGATCGCGGTGAGCTTCGGCTTCGCGTTCTTCCGGAGTCTTATAAAGTTTCTCGTCGTCGGAAAGAGAGTGGGAGTACGGCCGTGTGCAGTGCGCGTGAATGAGCGCCGGGCCGCAGCGTTCCCGGCAATATTGAACGGCGGCCTTGGATACCGCATAGCTCTCGAGAGGGTCCGTGCCATCGCATTCAGCGATATGCAGACCGGGGAAGCCCCGGGTGAGCTTGGAAATGCTGCCGCCCGCGGTCTGCACTTCGACGGGAACGGAAATGGCGTAGCCGTTGTCTTCAATCAGGTAAAGAAGTGGCAGCTTCCTGGCGCACGCGGCGTTCAGGGATTCCCAGAATTCGCCCTCGCTGGTGGCGCCGTCGCCGCCGGAGACAAAGACGATTTCTTCGCGGTCGTGGCGCACGTGGTCGCCGAGAGGTGCTTTCCTGGCGTGCGCCAAAGCCTTCGGATGGTTCTCGTAATAAAGCGTGGCCTCCGCGGCACCCACGGCCTGCACAAATTGGGTTCCCGTACAGGAAGATTTGTTGACGATGTTCAAACTCGCGTGGCCCCAGTGCGAAGGCATCTGCCGGCCGCCGGAACTGGGATCGTCCTTGGCCCCAACGGCTTGCAGGAGCATTTCTACGGGCTTGACCCCGAGCATCAGGCAAAGCGCCCGGTCACGATAATAGGAATAGACCCAATCAGTGCCCGGACGAAGAAGAAGCCCCATGACAGCGGTCACGGCCTCATGGCCTGCGCCGGAGATCTGAAAAAAAATCTTATTCTGGCGCTTGAGCTGGATTTCACGATCGTCCAGCCGGCGCGAAAGATACATGGTGCGGTAAATGCGGATGAGGGTGTCGCGATCGAGGCCGTGCAACTTGAGAGCGTCAAGCTTGGCAGGTTTGACGCGCGTTTGTACCGCCATACGTTCTGCCCTCGTTGTTAAGTTGGATCTTGCATCTGCGGGAGTCTATTATAACCGAAGTCCGGCCGCAGCCCCCAAATTGGCAATGCTACTCCAAGGAGTCGAACTGTTTGACTACTTCTTCGAATCGCGGTTCGCCCTGTCGAACGATGCGCGGAGACGCATCCTTGAACGGCTCCTCGGCCGGAATGCGCTCGAGCCAGCGCTGCTCTGTCAGCTTTTCGTGCCCCGAAAAATAGAGTCTTATAAGCAGATTCACCTTGCCATTGGGGGGCGTTGCGGCTCCTGGCGGTTCGGCAGCGGCGGATTTGGTTTTGGACTTGGACTTCGATTTAGACTTTTCGCCTTTTGGGGTATCGGCAGCCTTCTGAGCGGTTTCGGGAGCGCCTTTTGTTTCGTCTTCAGCGCGTTCAAGCTTGTACAAGAGTTTTTTATCCAGCCGAAATGCCTGTTTCCAGCCTTCGAGTTTGTGCCGCGCGAGCTGCGCCTTCTCTTCATCAGTGCCGAACTCAAACAGGATATATGTGTGCGCCATAAAATCAGTCTGCGACGCGGTCTCTGCCAAGTCAAGACGGCAAGGCCAGGTTGTTTGCCGCCCGTTAGCGTTACTTTTAGAGCATACAATTTCCGAATTACGCTCAATGGTCTTGGCTGTCCAAGGCGTCCGGCAGCCGTCTAACTGGAGTATCATTAAAATTGGTTGGAATACCTGTGGCTTCAAGAACACAAAATCGTTTGCGAGCGTTGGCGGCGTGGATTTGTCTATTAAGTGTGGTGCTATTATATGCGCCGCTCGCCGGGGCTGCGTGGCTGGCGCATAGCATGGAATGTTGCGCCGGCGGCTATTGCCCGATTACCGCAAATCACCACCACGCACAACAAAACGTACCTTCTCGCCAATCCTCTCCAATGGACTGCGGGCATGACTCAGCTGGGTTGACGTCGTGCTCCATGTCGTGTTGCCCGGATACTACGCGCCCGGCTTTGCTTCCGGTTGCGTTTCTGCTGCCTGCGGTAATTTTTGTGCCTGCGACGGAGGAAGTATCCCGTCCAGTGCAGGTTGCAAAGTCGCTCGAGGTTTCCCGCTTCATCAAGCCTCTATCTCCTCCGCCTCGATTCTCTTCTCCAGTCCTGTAGCGGACTGCTCGCTCTCCACGCACCTTTGCACAACTACATCCCGGCTTGAGAGCCGCGCGAGCGCTATTTCACGAGGAGAAATCGAAGTTTATGCGAAAGGCATTTCATGTAACTGCAGTTGTGCTGCTGTTTGCCGGCAGCGCTCTTGCCACTGCGTTTGGTACAGTGCGAGGAATCGTCCACGATTCACAACACCGGCCCGTTGCAGGCATCGAGGTTGTACTCAGCGCGGACTCGTCCGGCTATGCGGAGAAGACGCAAACCAATGCAAGCGGTGAGTTTCATTTCGATGCCGTCCCGCTCGGGACGTACACCCTTCGCGTGAGCGACACTTCTTTTGCGTCGCAAGAACAGCGCCTTACCGTCCTATCGGGGAGCGCGCCGATTCTGCATATCGAACTGCGCGTCGCCTCGCAAAACCAATCCGTCACAGTCTCAGCGGAAGCCGCTCCGGGACAGACCGAATCGGTGACGCCAACGACTCTTGTTGACCGCAAGACGATTCAAGAGACACCTGGCGCGGCGCGAACGAATAGCCTGGCATTGATCACCAACTACACGCCCGGCGCTTACGTCACACATGACCAACTTCACGTTCGAGGCGGCCACCAGGTGAGCTGGTTGATTGATGGCGTTCCCATTCCAAATACGAATATTGCCAGCAACCTGGGCCCGCAAATCGATCCCAACGACATCGACACGCTCGAGATGCAGCGCGGAAGCTATGCCGCCGACTTCGGGGATCGCACCTACGGTGTATTCGATGTCGCGCCTCGATCGGGATTCGAACGCAACAACGACGCGGAACTCGTGGTCAGCGTCGGGAATTTTTATCAAACAGACAACCAGCTCAATTTTGGAGGGCACACCAATCGCTTTGCGTACTACGCGAGCGTGAACGGAAATCGTTCGAATCTTGGATTGCAAACGCCCACTTCAACCGTCATTCACGACACGCAAAACGGTTTTGGTGGATTTACTTCGCTCATGTACAACCTGGATTCGCGCGACCAGCTTCGCGTTGTCGCACAGGTTCGGCGAGATTTCTACCAAGTACCGTTTGATCCGCGCGATCCTGACACGCAGGGCCAGTCTTTGAAGGATGCCAACCTAGAGAACGATTCGTTCGCCGCGGTGTCGTGGGTGCGTACGGTCGGCCCAGGCTTGGTTTTCACTATTTCACCGTTTTATCACTTCAACAGCGCGAAATACGAAAGCAGCCCGTTGGATCTGCCAAGTTCCACGACTCAGGCCCGTTCCTCCAATTACGAAGGCGGCCAGGCCACGATTATCTGGGTGGAAAAGCGCAATAATTTGCGCGCCGGACTCTACGGGTTTGGGCAACAGGACTCCCAACTCTTCAGCTTGATCTATAATTGCCCAGTGCCGATCACTCCGGCGTGTCCGGAGTCTAGCTCATCGGATTTAACTCCCACACAAGTGAATCCACTGGGCAGCCTTACAGCTCTCTACGCAGAAGATCAATTCAGTGTGAATTCGTGGCTCAACTTGAATGCCGGCGTCCGCCAGACTCACTTTTCCGGGAGCGTGGTCGAAAATGTCACCAGTCCCCGCGTCGGCGCGTCCGTGCGAATTCCCAAGCTCAACTGGGTCTTCCGGGGCTTTTACGGCCACTTTTATCAGGCGCCGCCGTTGCAGACCCTCTCTGGTCCGCTTCTGGCCCTGGCCACCAACCAGAATCTCGGGTTTGTTCCACTACACGGCGAGCGTGACGAGGAGCATCAATTCGGAGTGACCATTCCGCTCCGCGGCTGGACGATCGACGCGGATAATTTTCTCACTCGCGCGAGCAATTATTTCGATCACAACAGCTTCAACGATTCGGACTTGTTCTTCCCCATTACCATTCAAGGGGCGCGCATCAGCGGATGGGAAGTCACCGTTCGCTCTCCGCGTATTCGCAATCGCGCCCAGATCTATCTCACCTATTCGAATCAGCTCGCTCTCGGTTTTGGAGACATCAATGGCGGGCTGACGAACTTTTCGTTCGGCGATGGATTTGGCCTCCTCGATCACGACCAGCGAGACACTTTACACTTGGGCGGGCAATTCACCTTGCCCTGGAACGCCTACGCTTCGAGCGATGTCTCCTACGCGTCCGGCTTCACTAACGGCAATTCTCCGCCAGACCCGAATAATCATTTGCAACCACATACGACGTTCGATCTATCGGTGGGTAAGAACTTTGGCGAACGGTTTTCCGCCAATGTACAAGGGATCAACGTAGCCAACCGGCGCGTGCTGCTGGACAATAGTTTCACCTTTGGCGGCACGCACTATCTGAATCCCCGCGAGATCTTCGTCCAAATGCGCTTTCATTTTCATTATTAGCCCACGGCGACCATCGCTCGCATGAGCTGCCGATGCTCGCGCTGCCTTGCAGCGTTCGAGCTTAGCAATCGAAATTTGACTTCGGGCGCCCCAGGTTTTAGGCTGGCGCCCGTTGTGATCTTCTGTGGCGAAGCCTGCCACTTTCAATCCTCGGGAGGAGAGTGTGATGCGAAGAATATTCTTGGCTGCCATGGTCTGCTTGTTTGGCTCGCTCGCGGCGTTTTCTGCTCCCTCCCCCAGGGTGGTCTATGTCCGATGCGGGAAGCTCATCTATGACGCGGAAAAACCGCCGCTCACACAAGCGGTCGTGGTGATCACCGACGGCAAAGTGACTGCCGTCGGCAAGGACATCCCTGCGCCCTCGGGTGCCGAGAAAGTGGATCTCTCGAACTACACAGTGCTGCCGGGGTTCGTTGACGCGCATATTCACATCTGGTCGGGCCCCTTCGGACAGGCCGTTTCGGAGCCGCTTGCCGCCCTGCGCGGCAGCAGGGCGATGAGTTACGCGCTTTCTTCCGGAGTTGTTGGCGCGCGCGTTCTCGGCAGCGGCGGCTTCATTGATGTGGCGCTCAAGGACGCCATTGAAGACGGGACAATTCCAGGGCCGCACATTGTCCCAGCGGCTCACGCGCTCACCATCCCGGGCGGCCACGGCGACTTCTTTCCGTCACCGCCTTACGCGCCCATGGAAGATTTCTACACGCCCATGCATGGATTCATCAATTCGCCCGCGGATGCTGAAAAAGCCGTTCATTTGCAGATAAAGTATGGAGCGCGCGTGATCAAGGTGCTTGCGTCGGGCGGAGTCCTTTCGCCGCTCGATTCGCCGACTGCCGAGCAAGTTTCAGCGGAAGAACTGCGCGTGATCGTTCAACAAACTCACATGGATCACGTGAAAGTGGCGGCACATGCGGAGAACATTCGGAGCATTCGCTCGGCTCTGGAGGCCGGAGTGGACTCGATCGAGCACGGGTCGGAATTGGATCAGGCCGCCGCTGACTTCATGAAGAGCCACGGCGTCGTGATGGTTCCCACCGTGTTCGTTGTCGATGAGAGTGTGGCTAACGGCCAGAAAATGCATTTCCCTGAGTATGTGATCGTGAAGGTCACCGCCCTTGCCAAAACACATTTCCCCAGTTTTCAGCTGGCGTTGCACACCGGCGTGACAATCGCGGCGGGTTCGGACCACTCGTACGCACCGGGAACTGGGACTGTGCGCGACGAGATGATGACGGAGGTTAAGTACGGCATGACTCCTCAACAAGCGCTTGTTTCCGGGACCAAAACAAGTGCAGCACTTCTTGGCCTCGAACAGCTGGGAACTCTCGAAACCGGCAAGGAAGGCGATCTTGTCGCTGTCGAGGGAGATCCCCTTAGCGACATTCACGCGCTCGAGAAGGTGCGCGCGGTCCTGTTCCAGGGCAAAAGCGTGGTCCCGGCTAACCGGCCACAATGATTCTCGTACAAATCCGGCATGGGGAGCCAACAGCAAAGTTTGCTGGCCTGGAGCTGAGGATTAACAATGACCCGAGTGTATTGCGCCGGAGGTCGAGCGGGGGTAAGCTCTCTGAGGAACGAACATTCGAAGGCGATGGAGTTCGCCTAAAATGGGCCGATGGAATTAGTTGGCTCTGATGACTCCTGGCAGCCATATGGCTCCAGGAGTTTTTTGTTGGACGGAGCGGTTGGCAGCAGATCGGGGAGATATTGCGCATCCTTTTGATTGCGATTTTCGGCGCGGTCGGCACTCTGACGCGCTACGGGCTGCAAGGCATAGTCCAGATTCGCGCGGGCGGGGCGTTTCCCTATGGCACGCTGCTGATCAATCTGACGGGCTGCTTCCTGCTCGGCCTCATCGGGCAATTTACTCTGAACCGAATGTTCATCTCGCCGGACTGGCGCGTGGCGATCACCGTCGGCTTTTTCGGCGGTTACACGACTTTCTCCAGCTTTGGCTGGGAGACGGCCAAGATGCTGGAAGACGGCGAGTGGCTGCGGGCGACAACCTACGTCGCCGCCAGCGTTTTTGTTGGTTTGTTCTTATCCGTGGCGGGTATCCGGCTCGCAAACCGCTTTTAGGAGCCTCGATGACACACGAGAAATTCGAAGGCGAGCGCACGCTGATGCGCATCCACATCGGCGAATCGGACAAATGGCATGGCAAGTCACTGCACGAAGCCATTGTTGAAATGTTTCGGAAAGAAGGCTTTTCCGGCGCCACCGTTCTGCGTGGCGTCGGCGGTTACGGTGGCTCAAGCGTCTACCATACCGACAAAATTCTTCGCTTGTCGCAAGACCTTCCCATCGTCGTCGAAGTAATCGAATCGACCGAACGGATCGAGAAGATTCTTCCGCGTTTGGACGAAATGGTGGAAGGCGGTCTGATCACGCTGGAAAAAGTTCGCGTGATTCTCTACCGGGCCGCCAAGAAATAGTCCCATTTTTCCAACCAGCTTTGCAGCCTGATCGCGGGAACCTCGTGCTTGTCCAAAGAGTGCATTTTTCTTCGGACTCCAACGAGGTGACTGTACACTCTCTTCCGATGACTGAGGATGCCCAAGGCAAATCCTGGCTGAACCGGACGGTCCTCGGCGTCGGCCTCACCAGTCTGTTCAGCGACTGGAGCCATGAAACTGCGACGGCAATTCTGCCCGCATTTCTTGCCGCTCTAGGAGCGGGACCCGCGTGGCTCGGCGTAATTGAGGGCATCTCCGATGGCCTCTCGAGTTTTACGAAGCTGGCCGCGGGCCATTTTACGGATCGCTTGAAGCATCGCAAGCCGCTCGCGGTAGCCGGTTATGCGGTGACCGCCATTGCGACGGCTTCTTTCGCGTTTGCGACGCACGCCTATCAATTGCTGGTTAGTCGGGCGATCGCGTGGCTTGGCCGCGGCGTTCGCTCTCCTGCCAAAAAGGCTCTCCTGGCGGCGGACGTTTCGCCGAATGCCTATGGCCGCGCCTTCGGCCTGGAGAGGCTGATGGACACCGTCGGCGCCATTGCCGGCCCGCTCACCGCGTTGTGGCTGCTCGAGAAAACGAGCCACAACTATCGCACTGTTTTTCTCTGGACGCTGATTCCCGGCACGATCGCCGTGGCCTGTTTTTGGCTGTTCGTCCGCGAGCGCACCGTCGCAGTGAAGCCTCGGCGTTCTTTCCTGATGGGCATTCGTCAGTTGCCCGCACCGTTCCTGCGATTTCTTTTCGCGGTCGGGGTATTCGGCGCGGGCGATTTTTCTCACTCGCTTCTCATTCTTTATGCCTCGCGCATGTTGGCGCCCGGACATGGACTCGCTCGCGCCGCCAGCATGGCCATTGTGCTCTATACCATACACAACGTTTTTTACGCGGGCTCCGCTTACGCAAGCGGCTGGTTGAGCGATCACGTTCCTCAACGCAAGATCGTCCTGGCCGGAGGTTACTCCCTAGCGGGAATCACGGCGATTCTGATTTGCACGGGCACGCATTCCCTCTGGCTGCTTTGCGCGATTTTTGTGTTGGCAGGGCTTTATGTCGGTACGGAGGAAGCTCTCGAAGATTCCGTCGCCGCCGGACTCGTCCCCAAAGAACAGCATGGCATGGCCTTTGGTACATTGGCCGCTGTGAATGCTGTTGGGGATTTCCTTTCGAGCTTGCTTGTCGGCTTTCTTTGGAGCGCGGTCTCCCTGCAAGTTGCGTTCGCTACTTCCACAGTTCTCTTCTTCGCCGGCGCCATTCTGATACTTCGGCTTCGCCGAGAGTAGTTACATTCACCGAAAAAAACGCGACTCATTCGTGCGGAGGCAACGGCTCCGGCCACTGTGTCACGCTAATCCGGCCATCGTTTTCCAGTTCAATCGCGGGAGCATAAAGCCCGAGAAGCTGGCGTCGCCACCATAAGCCGCTCTTCGTTTTTTCCTCCATGGCCGTGAACCAATATTGCCAGAGGACGGCCCGGACTTGGCGCGGCGGCCGCTGGGGAAATGGATTCGCAGCGAATAGAGCAAGGACGTCGCTGTCGTTCGAAAGCAGGCGCCGCTCCGTTCGAAGCACGATCGGATTGTCGCGCCACTCGCCCAGGGACGCGAACCACAGGTTCCAGTCGAACCGCGGCTGATACGGCGCGTAGATGCGCGGGGCCTTGTTCAACTCCTGCGGCTTATGCCGGAATGGATAGGCGACCCACGTTTGGCCGTCGTCCGAGCCCTGGAATTCGATTTCGTAGCGGTTGCGAGTCATGACCGCGAAGAGCCCATAGCGATTGGCGATTCGGAATGGATCGAGCAAAGCGACCGGCGTGGTTGGCAGCGGCGCGGGCGTGATCATCCAGATCATTTGCACTGCGGTGGCGTAGAAGATCCACGTCAGCAGAATCGCGGCAATGGAGACACGGAGTGGAATGAGCCAGGTGTGAAGTTCTCGCCGCCAAGCGGGGCGCGCCTCGCTCGCCGCGGGAGCTTCGCTTGCTGATGGATTTGGGGAAGGCGCTAAAATCGAAAGATGGTCCCGAGCGGGCGCGTCTGCTTCGATGGAGCGAGCGGCAACCGCATCGTGGAGCAATTTAGTCCATCTCGCTGGAGAAAACCGCATCAGGAATCGGTCGTCCAACAATAAGAATCCGAGAATGAGTACAAGGTAGTTCAGAAACGTGTAATTCGCAGTAAGGACGATTCCGATCTGCCAGGGCGTCACAAGAAAGAAGAGCGCGATGCGAAAGGGCCGCGGCAGGAAGGCGGCCCAAATCAAGACTAATTCGAGAGCCAGGGTTAGAAATGCAGTTCCCGCGTGAAACCAGTGCGGCAAGTGCTGAACGTGCCAGCCGATCCATGTTGGGAGTGGGCCGTTTTGATAATACTCGTCCATTGCAGTGAAGTTACGCCACTCTGGATCGCCGCTGGCCATTTTCGCGACGCCGGATTCGAAGTAGATGCGAAACCATTCCCAGAGAAGCAGGTAAAACGCTGCCCGCACTGGCAGTCGCGTCTGGCCCAGCCTCGGACGAAATCCGGAAGGCGCAAAAAATAACGAAAGAAATCCCGCCTCGAGCAGCATTCCGTCGGACTGGTATCCCGAAAAATCCCCCGCGGCGCTGACAAATGAAAGAAAACAGACAAAGCAGATGACCAGCATTCCGCGCGGCCACAAATTGAAAACTAGCAGCACAGCCGCAGCCATACCAATCCAACAAAGCGCCATCAGCATGTGCGACCCGCTTGAAATCCACAAAACGCTCGGGACATACCAATACCGTGCATACCCAATCTGCTGCGCCGCGCTTTTCAAGTACTCGCTGGCTGGGAGAATTCCTTGCGGCCCGATAAGTCCGCGAATTTGAAACACGAGGGAGAAAAAAGCCGAGAAATAAATCGCTCCAAGCGCGCGTAGAAAAATCCAGCGCGGCAAAGAGCGGTCCGAGGGGCCGCTTCGCGAATCGAAGAGCCAGCGAATGAGGGACGAGGGAGTCCAGTCCATAGATGCGGGACATTATAGCGGGGCGGCGGGGGAAGAATTGGTTCAGGGTTTTTCGCGGGCGATCTTCTGTGGTACCGCCTGCTGGTCGATATGCAAAGCGCAGGTTCCGTCCTCGCAAAGGTCCCGGTTCCAACGATACCGATTCCGCGCCACCCAACCGTAGAAGCGCTGCGCCACAAAGTGAATCCCCGGCACGAGAAGCAACCATGCGGCCAACTTCCAACCCGGGAGCGCCAATCCAATGCGTGACCAAGCGTCCGCTCCAGAGTAGACGCGCCCGCCGCGATCGACTGCCTGCATCAAACGCATCGCCTCTACAATATTTACTTGCGGAAAACGCTCAGGGACCGACGCGCCGTGCAGGTCCACGAGATCGATCAGGCTTCGGGGATCCATGCGCCGCACACGGGCAACGCTCGCCCGACAGAGACTGCAGGCGCCATCATAAAGCACGGTAAGCTCGGCCAAAGGTCTCCTCGCTTGGGCTGCGACCGAAAGCAGTTGAGAACCCTGCCACGTGCGACAGCCTCACTTAAGACCATTCTAGCAGGCTGCCCACATGCACCGGCGGCCCATCGCTCGGCTGCGAAACCAGGCGTTCTGCAGACTCCGCCAAGAACCTTGGGAAACCCATACAAATCCGTGTTGCGGCCATTATCGCCACGTGCTAGGCTTGGCGAACAAAAGGCGAATTATAGGAGGCGCTTTCCATGTCCCATTCTCTCGCGGTGCGCGCGGCGGCTCCTGGCTCGCTCCAGCCATCTCCTGGTTCGTCGCTCGCTCGCGTGCGTGAAGTTCTCGATACCCTCGCCACCCGAGACGCCACCGGCGAGATGCTTACTGCTGTGCGTTATTTTCCCGCTCGGGAAGCGCAGTGGGCTGACTTTCCCGCATGGGTTCGCGCCGATGTTGCGGCCGCTTATGGAGCCAAGGGAATCAGCCGTCTCTACACGCATCAGGCCATCGCCGCCGAAGCCGTGCACGCGGGCAAGAATGTGGTGGTCGTCACACCTACGGCTTCCGGAAAAACACTTTGCTACAATTTGCCGATTCTGAATTCCATCCTCGAAACTCCGGACACGCGCGCGCTGTACCTCTTCCCTACCAAGGCTTTGGCGCAGGATCAGCTAGCTGAACTTTATGATCTCAATCAGCGCCTCGAAAATCGCTTCGGCGTATTTACCTACGACGGGGACACCCCGGCGGATGCCCGCCGTGCTATCCGCGAAAAGGGCCATGTGGTTCTCACCAACCCGGACATGCTCCATTCAGGCATCCTTCCTCACCATACACGCTGGACTCGTCTATTTGAAAATCTTCGCTACATTGTGATCGACGAATTGCATAGCTACCGGGGGGTTTTTGGCAGCCATCTTTGCAACGTCCTTCGGCGGCTGCGGCGCATCGCGAATTTCTACGGGCGCGACCCTCAGTTCATCTGCTGCTCGGCTACTATCGCGAATCCAGGAGAATTGGCGGCTAAACTGATTGAAAAAGAGATCGAGGTGCTGGACGCCAACGGCGCTCCGGCGGGCGAGAAGACTTTTGTATTTTACAACCCGCCCGTCGTTAACCGCGCCCTCGGTATTCGCCGCGGCTATATCGGTGAAACATCACGCGTCGCTCAGGAATTCCTGAAGCACGATCTGCAAACGATGGTCTTCGCCAATTCTCGGCTCCAGACCGAGATTCTGCTGACCTATCTCCAGCAAGCCAATCCCCAGCCTCCCGGCAAGCAGGAGACGATTCGGGGATATCGCGGCGGCTATTTGCCGAATGAGCGGCGCGAAATCGAGCGCGGCTTGCGCGACGGCCGCATCCGCGGGGTCGTGACGACTAGCGCTCTCGAACTTGGAATCGACGTGGGCTCGCTCGACGCCGTAGTGATGGCAGGCTATCCCGGCTCGATTGCCGGCACATGGCAAAGAGCCGGACGCGCCGGACGCCGCAGTGGCGCTTCCTGCGCCGTTCTGGTTGCTTCTTCGTCGCCGCTCGATCAGTTTATCGTGCGTCAGCCCGACTATTTTTTCGGCAATTCACCCGAGCACGCTTTCATTCAGCCAGATAATCTCGAAATTCTCATCAATCATTTGAAATGCGCCGCGTTCGAACTGCCCATCGCCCCCGGTGAACGCTTTGGCGCGGTCGACCTCCCGGATATTTGTTCGCGGCTGGCGGAGGCCGGCTATCTGCATCTTGCCGGAGATCTTTATCACTGGACGCATGAAGCCTACCCCGCCGACACCATCAGCCTGCGATCCATCAGCAGCGACAATTTCATCATCATCGATATCACCGGCGGGCCCAACGTAATCGGTGAAGTTGATTTCCCGAGCGCGCTGATTTTCCTGCACGAGAAAGCCATTTATATTCACGGCGGTCAGCAATACCACGTCGAGCATCTCGATTTCAAAGAGCGCAAGGCCTATGTAAAGCAGGTGGACGTCGATTATTACACCGACGCTGTGCGCTACACGCAAGTCCGCGTCCTCGAAGCAACCGAAACAGCTGGCACGTCCACTCCTTGCGCGAGTTCGCATTCCCACGGCGATGTTCTAGTCCGCTCGCAAGTCGTCGGCTTCAAGAAAATAAAATTCTTCACCAATGAGAATATTGGGGATGGCAAGCTCGAGCTTCCTGAGAACGAGATGCACACCACTTCCTACTGGATCACTCTGGAAAGGCCATTGCTCGATGCACTGCCCTATAGCGTGGGCGAGCGCCAGAGCGGCATGTTCGGATTGCTGCACGCTCTCGCCTCGGTGGCTACTCTCTTGCTAATGTGCGACGGTCGCGATCTCGGCACAGCCATCGGCGAACGCCCGCCGTCTCCCGATTCGGATACATCGCTCGTTGAGGCAAGACATGATGTGCTACAGCCAGGGGTGATGGATGATTTCACTCCTTCTCGTTTCGGAGACCGATCTGCTTCGAATCAAAGGGAATTTTTCGAGCCTAATCTCTATCTCTACGACGCTTGCCCTGGCGGTATCGGCTTTTCGGAACCCCTTTTCCGCGCCCACGGCTTGCTCATTCGCAAGACACGGGAACTGATTGCAGCCTGCCCGTGCGCGGAAGGCTGCCCCTCATGTGTTGGGCCTGCGGGTGACCTCGCGCCCCGCGCGAAAGCTGCAGCTCTTGCGATCCTGGACGCGTTGTGTGGCTGAATGAGTCCCTTGGACGACAAATTCTCCCTACTCGCGGCCCTCCGGCCCGCACGCTCAGCGCTCTCGCGACCCGCGTCTCTCCGGCCTCCCGACCGGGAAGATTCCTTGGCCCATCTGCTCGGCGCGGGCGTCGCCTCAAATCAGTTCGGCGAACACCTCGCCATTCGAAACTGGTTTTCCACGCCGGAATTCACCGAGCCAGCGGCGGTCGCTCTCGAACTTCTTTCCCGCACACGTGACGCCGCTCTTTCCCTCCACATGCGCTTCGCGCTTGCTGATTCCTCCAGGTGGCTTTTTCTGGACACCGAGACCACTGGCCTCGCCGGGGGAACCGGGACTTATCCTTTTCTCGTGGGAATCGCTTGGTGGGACGCCGGCGGCCTTCAGGTCGAGCAGTTCTTCATGCGCGACTTTTCCGAAGAGCACTCGCTCCTTCACGAACTTGCAGCGCGCCTTGCGGAACGATCCGTTCTCGTCACGTTCAATGGCAAAACTTTCGACTGGCCGCTTCTGGAAAATCGCTTTGCCATGACGCGCTCGATTCCGACACCTCGCCTGGCGGCTCATCTCGATCTGCTTCATCCCGCTCGAGCCTTATGGAAGTTGCGTCTTGGCTCCGTCCGCCTGGTCGAACTCGAGCGTCAAGTCCTCGACGCGCAGCGCCTTGGCTGGCACCGCGAAGACGACATCACCTCCGCACTAATCCCCCAGTATTATTTTGACTATCTTCGCGGCGGTTCTTCGGACCCGCTCGTTGGAGTTGTGCGTCACAACCAGATGGATCTGCGAGGACTCGCAGCTCTCTTCGGCAAGATCAACTCGATTCTGGCAACGTCAGACACCGACTGTAATGGCATTGACAGTCTCGATCTCTTCGGGCTGTCTCGTTTTCTCGAACGGCGCGGAGATCGCGATCGAGCTCAAGTCGCTTGCACCCAAGCGCTCCAGCTTGGCCTCCCCGCCGAGATCCGTCCGCGCGCTCGCCGCGAGCTTGCGTTACTCGCAAAACGCCGGGGGGACTTCAAAGCGGCTGCTGCGCTCTGGCACGAACTTGCCGCCGACCCCCAGGACGGCGTCTTCGCATGCGAGCAGCTCGCCATTCATTACGAGCGCCGCGATAGGGACTTGACTCGCGCAGTGGAATTTGCTCGTCTCGGGTTGGCAAAACTCAAACGTTCTTGCGCTCACTCGCGCGATCCTTACGTCGCAAGCCGCGCGTCACGTCTTGCGGAAAAATTTGTGAGTCGAATCAGCCGGCTGGAGTCCAGGGCAAAGCCTGGGAAATCTGGGGCAAGCCTGCCTGTGTTCAAGGGATCGGTTGAGTAAGCGAGACTGGAAACCTGATTTTTCCCAAGAAGGAAATGCTCAGTTCTTGGCTTGTGGAGAGAGGCTTTTCGCCATTGAAAACACAGGACTTAGCTAGTGCTGCTTCGCAGCTGTGGCTCCTACCTCGGAGAGTTTGGGCGCGGCGGGCCAACCCATCATCTCGTTGATGCTGTCAAATACCGCCCGAGATGTGCCCTCTGCAGAAATGCAGTCCGTCGCGGCGCAACGCAAATATACACCGCCATCCGGGGTGGGAAAGGTAAGGAAATCCGGTTCGCTGGACGGATTCGTTTTCTCGCCATATTTCTTTTGTAGCGCTTCTGCGTACGCATCAAAAAAGCGCACGGCATGGGCTTCGCTGTCCAGGCGCACGAGAGCCACCAACACAAGCCGTTTGGTTTGCTTCTGCTCGTAGAGGACATAGTGGTCGCCATCCCACGCGGTGGCCGGCGGGGTAGCCCGCTGCTCGCCAAGAAACTGCTTCAGAATCTCCTTCCACCCGAACTCGCCCATTACGTTCTCGTCGATTTTCGTCCAGTCCGGGCCAAGCAGCTTTTCGATGGAGGGAAGAATGATTTGTGCCGGGGCTTTCTCCAGCTTGTACAGAGCCGGATGCATGATTTGCTGGGTGGAAAGTGGCGGCTTGGCGAATACGGCCGACAAGCCGTTCCATCCCCCAGGTTTCAGGATCGCCGCCGAAAACTTCAAGCCTGCAGAATAGGGGAAAATGAGAGCATCCTTCAGAAACTGAGGTGCAGCCTGTAATTGTGGTGTCTTCGATAGGTCGCCGGCGAACACGGACGGATCAATCGCCGGCAGATCTTCGACCTTTTGCCCTGTTCCCTTCAGCAAGTAGTCGATCATCGCGGCCATGGCGCTGCCCTCGAGCACAGCTTCGCGCGCAAGTTCCGCGTCGTCGTTGGGCCGCGCCGCCTTAACCCAGGTTTCTATTTGAAAATGCTGGTCCTGAAGCGCATGAGTCAGTTCATGCGCCATGACCATCCGCTGATCATCCAAAGGAATCCAATCCGCGATGTAAAACTCACGCGCTTTCGGGTCGTAGAGGCCTGCGATCTGTTCGGTCAACAAATCCACCATGAAGTTGTCCAGGTTGAATCCTTTAGGAATCAGCCCAAAGGCTTCCGCGCTCTTTGTCTCCCCATAGCGTTCCGCGGGGTTCTTCTCGTCGTCCATTTCCCGGATCACATAGGCGCGAATCTCATCTCTCGAGCGCAAGGTCTTTTTAAGCGGGGTGATCATCTTGAGCCCGGTGATCTGGCTGACTTGTTGCAGTACTTCGTCCGCGGCAGCCGCAAACTCGGAATTGTTCGATTTCGGCTGAGTCGCGACGGGCGGCGCGGTCACAGCTTGCTGCGAGAAAAGTGCGCTGGCGGCTAGTGAACAGAGCGTGACCAGGAACAGAAACCGGAGACAGGTGGCAACCTTTTTAGTCGGATGAGGCATGGTCTTCGCAGAATAGCAGATAACGCTGCTGAATGGCCGCTTCCCGTGGAATACCGTGCTGGCGGATTCGAAACAGTTTCTGTTTCAGGGCTGCCTGCCTTGCGTTTTGGTTGCTATGGTTCGAAGCGCCGCGAGAACCTGCAATTCGGTCCGGGAGACTCAGAACGGGAGGATCGGGACAGAGAGTTGTACAGACACTCTCCATTCAATTGGTTGATGCTGCCATCAAGAATGTTATTCGAATCAAATCTAAAATGACTTGTTCTGAATCCTTAACAGAATGGTAATTCTGTTATACTTTCCTTTGTAGGCTTTGAGGTCAATCCCGAGGAAAACATGCTCCCAGGACTTCGTCTGCGGCAAGCCCGTGAACGACTGGGTCTTACATACCGTGATGTCGAGCGCGCCAGCTTTGAGTTAGCGGCGCTACGAGGCCGTCCTGAAATGATTCTTCACATCAGCCGCCTGGCGGATATCGAGAATCGCGGTGTTACGCCGGGACTTCACAAACTGTACACGCTCGCGGTAGTTTACCACCTGAATCCCCTCGACATATTCCGCTGGTACGACGTTCCGATTGAGAACTGCTTCCCGGATGGCGCTACGTTTCTAGCCCCTCAAACGCACTTAGCAGCACCCCCCATCTGTCTCAGGACCCCGGTGCGCTTCGATCCCGCATTCGATCCGAAGCGAACCGAGCTGCTTTCCCGGATGGTCGAACAGTGGGGGAGTCTCGAAGGAGTGCTAACCAACAGAGATTCCCGCCATCGGTATGGGTACATCGGCTTGTCCGACAGGCGTATGGTGCCTCTGCTTCGCCCCGGCAGCGTAGTTCTGATTGATGCAACCATGCGACACGTAGAAGACGACAATTGGGCTAATGAATACGACCGGCCAATCTATTTTGTCGAGGTGCGGGATGGATACCGGTGCGGATGGTTTCATCAAGCCGGCACACGCCTCCTGATGCAGCCGCATCCTCTTTCGCGCTGCGTGCCGGAATCCTGGCAAATCCCGGATGAAGCGGAAGTGATCGGCCGGGTTGTTGGGGTGGTCACCCGGCTGAATGAGCCGTGGAACATTCTTCCAGAAGAATCTCCAGCAGCGCGCGCAAATTCGAGCAGAAAAGCTCCTTGAGATAGCCCGGAACACGCTCCGGCATCAAAACTCGGTAGGCCTCCATACGGCGCCAATGAGCCAGGGCCGCGCAGAGTCCCCCAGGCATGCGTTCCAGGCATTCCTTCAAGTCGGTTTCCTGCCGCGACAGAGGTGTTTCCAAAACGCGCTCGAACAACTGCTCATGACACAATTCCAGGGCTTGCTGGACGGCCTCATCGGGATATAACGCCGTGAGCCCGGCATGTTCGTAACGGCCGCTGGATAGATCGCGGAGTGAAGCCATATAGGTCAGCCGGCCATAATCACCAGGAATGCCCGCGAGTGTTGTGAGAGTGAAATCCTGAATAATACGGCGATTTTGTTGCAGCAGCGAAAGCATTTTCGTCCAGTGTCGCGTTCCGAAGACGGAACGCTTCAAATCGTTCTGATCAGTCCGTCTTTTTCTGCTTCATGGTTGCAACCAGGAGGGTTCATCCATGAAGAAAAGTATCATCATTCGCTTGGCGCTGTGCTTCCTTGCTCTGTCGATCGTACTCCCTGTTGTCAGCTCAGTCAAACCCTTATCCAGTAATTGCGCAATCGTAAGCGGGTCACCGATTCCCGCTCCGCCGCCCCCGGGCTTCCGTCTATTAACCGCTAGTGGCTCGCCCATTCCGGCGCCGCCTCCTCCAGGATTCAGCTTCCCCGCCGTGAGCGGTTCACCGATTCCGGCTCCGCCGCCGCCCGGAATGGAAGCGTAGTAGAGAAGAATGTTCCGACCTCCGCAACTCTCTTGCAGATGATCGGGGAGTTGCGGAGCGCTGGATCTTAGACACTTCTAACAACAGGCCCTGTCATCCGATGGTTGGCCGGAGCGGCGGCGCCACGATCTGATTGACCCCGATTCCGACTCGGGTCATAGGCAGAGAATCCGTCCGTCATGCATCAAAGGTTTCCGGCCCGGAGCGCTTACGTTCTCAGAGCGTCCTAGGACCAACTACCCACTTGTGCCAGTACCATTGTCTTGTTTATCGGCCAGTCAAGACATGCTAGTATGCACGCTCGTGAGTCATCTACCTCGCTACGTGCTAAGTCTATGGGCCTGCAGTGCACTTGTCCAGATTGCCTTGCTGCTGGTCTTGATTGCCAAGGGAAATTTCAGGAAGCTACCCCTATTCACTTCGTACGTGTCTCTTAACCTCTGCCAAGCCGGTTTTGTTGTGATGTTGTATTCCGTTTGGGGGCCTAACTCTCTGACATCGTTCAGACTCGCCTGGTATTCGGAATGTGTGACTCTCTTCGCCCAGGCATTGGCCACGTCCGAAATCCTTAGGATCACGCTTCGAACCTACGAGGGCATCTGGGGTCTCGCGTGGCGGGCGTTGGTTGTCACCTCATCGGTCGTGATACTGCTCGTGGCGTTGGCAACGCACACTCACTGGGCCATCGCTCGATGGTTTGAGCTCAATCGCGGCTTTCAAATCACTTTTGCATCGGCGGTAATCGCCTGCCTGCTGCTGGTCCGATACTACTCGATCGTGGTCCCCACGGCGTACAATATGATCCTCGGCGGCTTTTGTTTCTATTCCTGCATGGAGATTCTGATCAACACGGTGCTCCAAGCATTCTTGAAGAAAAGCTATTTTGATTATCAGTCTGCGTGGCAGTTCTCGACCATGCTCTCCTTTGTGCTCGTTCAAGTGGTGTGGGTGAGCGCAGTGCGAAAGCCTTTGCAGAGCGAGTACAGAAAACGGGAGCGGCAATCGGAAGTCGACTATCTGAGGCTCTCTCCTCAGATCGATGAACGGTTGCGGCAGCTCGACGAAAAGCTCAAACAACTTTGGAAATTGGAGGCACGGCCAAATTGAGCCTTGCCCTCATGTCACTCGCTGGCTTTGCGATTCTGCTCCTGATTCTGGTTGCATGGATTCTGCTTGCTCCGCGCAGACACGCCGAGCCCGGCGAGGCTCTCCGCCTGGCGGAAGAATCAGACCGACGCCACATAGTCTACTTCCCGCAAGTGCGGCAAGCGATGGGTGCGGAAGACATCGCCTATCTCGAATCTAGGGGCTCGCGCGCTCTTAGCCGCCGAGTTCGCAGTGAACGTCGAAAGATCGCGCTGACCTACCTGGGCTGCTTGCGTGGCGAGTTCCTTAAATTATGGCGGCTGGCACGGGTCATTGCTTCCTTGTCGCCGCAGGTTGGCGCAGCCCAGGAATTCGCGCGGCTCCGCCTTGGTTTGTTCTTCAGCCTGAGGTACGAACTAATTCGCTTCCAATTGCTGTTCGGAGTCGCGCCGCTCCCCGAGATTGGAACCTTGAGCGAGGTTGTCGGCACACTGGCGATGCGGTTAGAAACAGCGATGCGAGAGATGGGCGAAGGGGCCGCGATGACATCGAAACTCGCTTCACCCCTTGAGGGGCGCGGGCTGCGCACCCGCTAGCGCGGCATCCACCGTGGCAAGCAATTCCGCCGCCTTGAACGGCTTCTGCAGAGTGTGCTCTCCATTTTGTGGCATTTCGTCCGGTGAGTTCCCCAGAGGGACGGCGCGCATCCACACGCATCGATTGGCTAGACCCGGTTTGCGGACCCGAATCCAGTCGTGGAGTATATTCCGTTCGGCCGTGCCGGAAAGATCGAGATCCGCTACAACCAAATCGAATTCCTTTTGCTCGAGCATGGCCATCGCATCCGCCGCGCTTCTGGCCGTCTCGACTTCATGGTCCCGCTCTCGCAAGATCGCTCTTACCGCCTCCAGCACGGAATCATCTTGGTCGATCAATAAGATGCGCCCCTCCTTTACCTGTTCCAGTGGCTGCTCGGATCCGCCTGTTTTTGCGGGCCGTGCCGGCTGGTAGGGCACTTCGATCAGGAACGACGCCCCGCGCGGGGGAACGTTACGGACGCGGATAGTGCCTCCGTGTTCCGTGATGATTCCGTAACAGATGCTGAGACCCAGCCCGGTCCCCTTGCCCACTGGTTTCGTCGTGTAGAAGGGATCGAACACCTTCGAGGCATCTTTTACGCCCGGGCCGCTGTCTGTAAACTCAATGAACAACCGGTCGCCGTTCGCTCCCGTTCGGACCCACAGGTCCCCTTCCTTGGAATGGTCGAGCATGGCGTCCACAGCGTTGTTGACCAGGTTCAGAAACACTTGTTGCAACTGGTGAGGATCGGCGGCGGTAAGGGGCAGGTCCGGGGCGAGTTCCAGGTGGACCCGGATGTGATTCATCCGCAAATCGTAATCGCGGAGCGCCAACGTTTCTTCGAGAATCAAGTTCAGCTGCACGGGAACGCGCTCCGGTTTGTGCTGGCGGGCAAAACTAAGCAAGTTCTGGACGATGCGGTGAGTTCGCTGCGCCTGTTTGTAGAGTTTCTCCGCGTATTCAATCCCTTGCGGACCTAACTGTCCGCTGGAAGTTAGCAACTGGCTGTAGCCGAGGATGGCGGTAAGCGGATTGTTCAGTTCGTGGGCGACTCCAGAAATCAATTGGCCCACAGCGGCCATTTTCTCGCTGTGAAGGAGCTGTTCCTGGGCGCGCCGCAGATTTTCGTAGGCCTGCCGAGATTCCTCGTAGAGTGTCGTTCGTTCGATGGCGCTGGAGAGCTGGCTGCCCACGGCGATTAGCAGGTTGATGTCTGCGGGTGAAAACTCTTTCGCTAAGCGGCTTCCAACCGTCAGGCCACCGAGTACCCGATCTTTGGACCAAAGCACAACAACGTACGCGGAGGCAAGCTCTTCTTTCCTCTGCGCTTCGCGGAATATCGCCGGCAACGGCAGCCCCTGCACAGAAAGAAACGTCGCGTGAACCGCCTGAATATGCTGAAGCAGCTCGGGCTTCACGGTCACAGACGGAAAATTCCGAGAGTATTCGGAGCGATGCCCCACGGCAGCCACTCGCCTGATCCTTGTTCCCCCTTCGTCAAAGAGGTACAACGCGCATGCGTCCAAGCTAAAGAGCTCGGCCATCTGCCGAAGCGCCCGGTGGAGCGAATCGCCCAGGTCCATCGACTCCATCAGTGTTTGTCCGATGGAATTCAGCACCAGGAGCTCGCGGTTCCGTCTCCGGACTTCCAGCTCGGCGCGCTTCCTTTCCGTGATATCCAACAGAAAACCCTGATATGCAGTAACGCTGCCGGCCGCATCCTTGACGGCGATGGAAGACTCGAGCACGGTTCGAACCTCACCGTCCTTGCGCCTCATTTCGAATTCGAAGTCCGCTACGGAGCCGTGCTCCTGCAGCAACCTCTTGAGACGCTCGCGATCGGTCGAGTCCGCGTACATCGTCCCCGGAATATCAGCCGCCAGCAGTTCATCCCGAGTCTCGTATCCCGTCATTCGAAGCATGGCATCGTTGAAATCCAGGAAATGTCCTTGGGGGGTGGAAATGAATACGCCTTCCTGAACGCTGGAGACGAGCGTGCGGTATTTCTCTTCAGCGCGCTTTCTATCGGTAATGTCTTTCAAGACGTGGACTGTGCCCAGCAGATTCCCCGCGGGATCAGTGAACGTGGAGTTCGAGGCAAGAAAATATCCCTGGAGCCACGGATCGGGATCGTCTCCTTCGCCGGCGACACCCTCGCAGTACGGACACATCGCATACGAAAGATTTCTTCGGTTCAGAAGTTCGCTCACCGCCCGCCCGCCGAGCACTTGCGAATCCCTTCCCAGGAGATGGCCCAAGCGCAAGTTGCATCGCAGAATTCGTCCTTGGCGGTCGTGAACAAGGATAGGGTCGCCGATGGAGTCGAACGTGTAGGCCCACTGCTGCTGCACGGTGGCCACCTGCTCAAAGAGGCGGACGTTCTGAAGCGTGAGGCCCAGCAAATTGCTTATATTCAGGAGATAGGAAATCTCGTCATTCTGGAACTGTTCGTTCCTTGCGGAACCTATAGCGATGATTCCCAGGGGTCCTTCTTTTCCCGGCAGTGCCATCGTAATGATGTTCTGGATGCCGCTCTCCGCCATTCTCTGGCGAACGGCAGGATCCTGTTCATCTTCCAGCCGCAAGAACTCGCACTCCTTGTGCAAGACTTGCTGGGACCAGGGTGCTTTGGCCGCCAAAGTCTTGTACTTTTCCAGATAATCCTGCCGAAAACCAACAGAGGCATGAACGACGAGCTGAGCCTTGTCTCCCACGCCTTCAAGCAGCCGGACTAATCCGTGGTTGGCTCCCAGGCTTTCCACCAGGTGAGCGAGGACCTTGTCCAGCACTTCCTGCACGGATAACGTCTGTGTACTCGCAGTCGTTAGAAGCGTTAATCGGCGCAGTTTCTCATTGAGCTCTACTGTGCGTGCGCGCGCACCTTCCAGCACTACGACCACCATGGCGATTCCCAACGCCACACCGAGCAAGTGGTCAGACGCCACGCGCAACGTAAAAAATGGGTGCTGTATCCAGAGGGGTCGATCCATTCCATGCAGCCCGGTCAAGAGGAAGATGCCCCCCAGCAATCGCACTCCGTGACCGCCTTGCGACGGTCGCGACCTCCACAACAGCATCCCCGCGCTCAAGCTTACCGCGCTAGCCAGCAGGGCCGTTCCCCAGGGCACGTTTCCATAGTCCGGCGCGACGCCGTGCTGAAAGTAGTACACGCCGAGCAGCACGACTCCGGCGAGAGGCAAAACAGGCCAGCTGCGTTTCCCCGAATCGGCCGTAAACTGCACCACGGCGGCGGCAAAGAGCAGCTTTGCCGCCACTCTTCCCATCACCACAGCCATCCATAGCATGGGCAGATCCCTGCTGAGCATGGCTACTTCGCAGAGCGAGGAGAAGGTAAGAACAAGCCAGCCGACCACCCAGAGGCGGAAGTACCGATTTACGTGATCGCGCTGAAAAATGAGGAACAGGACCAGCAGAACGATGAACGCGGTCGCTTCGAAGAAGGCGATGCCGAGCAGGCCCTGGTTCACCAACACGATGTGTTGCCTCCCGGCCTGAATTGCCGTCGTCGCGACAAAAAACCGCTTTGTGCTCTTACTTAGGACGGCTTAAAGGCTTCTATCGACCTTCCCCCGACGCTAACATGCTATTTTCTTAATGGGCAAGGGCACCTCCGTACTGCTGTGCTGTCCCGTATAATGGCAATGGGGGCAAACACCTGTGGAGCTAGAACAGATACTGGTCGTTGACGACGAGGAGGCAATTCGTGAAGTAGTCTCCACAATGCTCGAATCCAAGGGGTACCGCTGCACAGCAGTCAGCAACGGCCGCGCCGCTCAAGAGCAGGTGAAGAGGGTTACGCCGGATCTGGTTCTGAGCGACATGATCATGCCCGAAATGGATGGGATCAAGTTGCTGGATTGGCTTCGCGAGTACGACCCCGAGGTCCCTGTGATCATGGTCACAGCCATCCACGACATTTCTACGGCGCTCGAGGCCATCCGCCGCGGCGCCTATGACTACATCCTCAAACCTTTTGAGAAGGATCAGCTATTCCTCGGCGTTGGACGAGCCCTCCAGCATCGGCGGCTGGTTGCGGAAAACCGCAGCTATCAACTCAAGCTGGAGCAGCAGGTGGAGGAGCGCACGGCCCAGCTCACCTCTGCTTTGACACGACTTGAACAGTCCTACGACGACACTCTCGAGGCTCTAGGAAGCGCGCTCGACTTGAAGGACGCCGAAACCGAAGGCCATTGCCAGCGCGTTACCGCTTTTACGATTTCCATCGCCAAAGCCATGCCAGTTCCCAATCATTACCTGCCCATCCTGGCGCGGGCGGCCTTTTTGCATGACATCGGCAAAATGGCTATCCCCGACGGCATCCTTCGAAAGCCCGGACCGCTCACGGATGACGAAAAGCAGATCATGCGTAAGCACTGTGAGATTGGCTATAACATGCTGATCCGTATCCCGTTCCTCCAGGATGCGGCGGAAATCGTCCTCGCGCACCAGGAGTTCTTCGACGGCACGGGTTATCCTCGCGGCCTTAAGGGCGATCAAATTCCCTTGGGGGCCCGCATCTTCACCATCGCCGACTCGCTGGACGCCATGATCAGTGACCGGCCTTACCGCCGGGCCCTGCCGATGTCCCACGCGCGCGATGAGATTCGCCGATGTTCGGGCACGCAATTCGATCCCAAAGTCGTCGAGGTCTTCGCCACAATCCCCGAGCAGCATTGGATCGACCTCCGCGAACACCTCGGATCGCCCTTCCGTCTCGCACACTTAAAGAATCTCTGACCCTTCAACACATGCTAATGGCGTGAGCTTTGACACAAGTATCCTCAGCGCCGGGGCGGCGCCAGGAATTACCGACTCAGAACTCCAAACTCTAATTCGAGGTTTTTTTGTCGCCTAAGGCGGCCGCGGCTGTGCTTTCTTTTGGAGGTTCGCTAATCTTCTGCTGATCGTCGATGGAAAAGAGCATGTACTTCGTAAAAGTATGCCGGCGATGGAACCGGTGGCCACGGAAAATGGCATAGTACTCGGCGCTCTGCGGAAGCCACAGAACAACTTTGCGGCTCTTGAACGGCACGGGGCCATATTCCATCACCAGATGCTCTGTAGTAAGCCGAAGATCGGGACGAGGCTCGCGAAGATCAGTCTCAAGCCGTAACACCTGAAACGTGTTGGGGTCAATCCAAGCGCGGCCCTTGAGGGCTATCGGGTAAACGTGACCGCCCATACGGTACTGGCGGATCCGGCTCTCCTTGTCCTTTTTTTGGCTGAAGTAGACCTGCCAGGCGAATCCCGTGTTTACCCGGCCCAGGCCTTCGCATTTCATATCAAAATCCGTGATGAGCCAGGGATGGAAGATCAAAACGATGGAGGGCAGACCGGTGCTGGCCATCTGGTCGGGAAACATGTCGTTGCCGGTGCTGCCGTTTCGGTATTCCTGCACGTCAAGGAATTCCCCGAACTTATTTTTTATTTCGCGAATGGAGGCGAGGTAATTGAAGGAAAGATTCTCGACATGATCCGCATAGCCGGCATTGTTCATATTCTCGTGAAGCAAGACCTCGGTTGCGGTGTAACGGTCCACCAAAGACGGCAGCTCCTCCACGTGCGCTGAGGTTTTTTTCAAAACATCGTCCAACGAACATGCAACGCCCGGCTCTACAGAAGCAACTGCGTCGTCAACATTAGGAGGAAGCCAATGAAGCGCCGCCGCCGTGAGCGGGAGGGAAACATCCGGATCGTCATTCACCAGGCCTGCGTTCCCATAAGAGGCAGTCACACCCCCTACCGTCGCCTGCGCTGGGGCACTCGGGGAATGCTGCAAGCGTTCAATTAGCTTCTCCACGGCCTGCGCCTGTTGCTCTGCCGGTTTAGTCGCCAAATAGTCTTTGAGGGCCGCAATCGCCTGCTCGTTCTGACGTTCGGCGGCGAGCGCCTGACCTAGAATGAGCAGCGACGAACTGGCTTGGCCCTTCCCAAGTTCCATGGCCCGTTCGGCGTGCGTCACCGCCTCCGCATAGGAATTCTGTCGAAGCAGGGCCGTGGCCAGCAGTGTGTGCGCGCGCCAGGAATTGGGCGCCACCTCGACTGCTTTGTCCAAATACCTTCGCGCTCCAGTGACATCATCCTGGCGGAGTCGGACGTCTCCGCTGGCGAGCAACGAAGATATGTGTCTCGGCTCTGCCTGCAGCGCTTCGTCCCAATACTTGTACGCAGTGGCAAAGTCATTCTTTTTTTCGTAGACCATCCCCAGCATGTAGGAGATATCCGGGTGGTTAGGCGCCAAACGATGAGCAGCGTCCAGATGTTTGATGGCTTCATCAAGTTTTTTGGCTTGGAGGGCATCCATGCCTTTGGTGGCTTCTCTTTGGGCCTTTGGCGCCAACACCATGCCTGATGGAGCGGTGTAATGCGTGCCGTCGCCGTCCTCGGGCTTCAATGTGACTACGAGCAGTTGTTGCCCGTGATCGGCCGAAATCGTTGCCTCCGCCTGAGTCTTTGCGTAGCCGGACGCTTCCACATTTATGACGTATTGTCCGCGGTTAAGCGGGGTAAACATCGCAGTCGACCCGAATGTCGTTTTAGAAGTTATTAACTGGCCGGCTAGATTCGAGACGCTCACAAGCGCAAGGGTTTCTAGGGTTGATCCATTCGGCGTCCGGATCTGCACCTCGAGTGAACTTGTGTCCCGCGGCTCCAGTTTGGAACTCGAGTAGAAACCTGGCGCCGAGCCTCCGGGAATGAGTTGTGCGCCAGAAGTGCCCGCGCCAAGCAAGCACACCAGAGTCAATACGTAGACAGACCAAGACCGGCACTTCATAGGGCCTCCGGATGCGAATGCATGGAACAAAACTGGCTGAATCTACTTTGGAGTTGGGCAAGAGTCTGAAGCACAGCGAAGCTCACACTCTTATAATTTTAGCAGAAAATATCTTCAAAGTCCTGTCCCTCGGCCCAGCACTGCTCGTTAGGATAAAAAATGGCGCCCGGCTAAAGCCGGGCGCCATTTTCCATTCCCATTGTTAAATAACAACTAGAAGTAGAACTTCGCGCCAAGCTGGACGATCCTCGGCCCCTGACTGTCGGACGTGATTACGCCGAAAGTGGTCGAGTTCACGTTGCCAGCTGGATTATTAAAGGACACGTGGTTAAACGTGTTCTGCGATTCCATACGAAGCTCGAAAGACCTGCCTTCCGAGATCTTGATGTCCTTCAGAAGCGCTAGATTGGTTACGTTGATTCCCGGACCGTGGAACGGATTCCTCCCGCTGTTGCCGAACTGTCCAAACTTCATCGGGCAGGTTGCCGCGCGCGCGGTGCAGAAGTCAGCCGGTGCAAAGTAGAAATTCTGGTTCTTAATCGTTTGCCCCCTGGCGTTTACAAGGGTCTGCACCTGACGGGGGTCAAATTTAGCGATCGCGGAAGTAAGCTGCTGGGCGTTGTCCGGGCAGCCGTAGAAGAAGAACGCATAACATGTCAGTGAGTCGAAGTCAGAGTTTGAGATGTTGATCGGGAAGCCGGTCTGGAGTGTGGTAATTCCCGCCACCCGCCAGCCTTGGAACACTCTGCTCATCCAGCCGCTGCGCATGGACCGCAGGACGGGGATCTCGTAGGTATAATTGGCCACGAATCGCTGACGAGCATCGAAGCCCGAGTCCCCGACATTCAGCCCCGGTAGAGCCAGGTTTGTTCCGCGAACACCAAAAGAGGTATTCTCGAAACTTGAGCCGTTGTCGATGCCATGCGACCAGGTATACGCAACGTCGAACGTGAGACCGTGTGAGATTCGCTTCCGTAGGAAAACTTGCAGGGAACTGTAGTGAGATGTCCCATCCGTGGCCTGCTGGCCGAGGCCCCCAAACACTAGCGGATCATACCTGAAGTTCTGGGGCGCCACGAAACCCTGGAACACTCGGTTCGTAACGCAAACCGGGTCTGCGGCGCAAGCAGCAGGGTTAATTCCCGGGTTCAGATCGAACGCCCTTTCCAGGTGGCGACCGAACGACCCTACGTAACCCACCGAGAGGACCATCTGTCCCGGAAATTCACGCTGGATCGTGAGGTTGTCGTTTATGGCGTAAGGTACCGAGAAGTTCGGATCGATCAGGTTCAGTGAGAAGGGTTCGAAAACGTTCGCGAAATCGACCGCCGAACCAGCGGGTGGTGGAGCGAACTGGAACTTGTTTGGAATAGATGCTCCAGTTGAAATGTCCGTGTATGGATTGGCAAAGCTCGGGCTTCCTAACAATGGGAAGTCCGACGCACCTGCGCTGATGAGCGCGAACGGAGGAGCTAGCAGATTCTGCAGCGTAAGTTCTTCTTCCACTTGGTTGAAGAAAACGCCTGCTCCTGCACGGATCGAGAACTTGCCCGGGCCGCCGCTTAACCATCCCAAATTTGGCGACCAAGCCACACCGAGTCGTGGACCAAAGTGTGTAAAACCAGTCTTATATCCGGACGAAGTACAACCTGCATCACCGGGAAAGACAAGGCCAGCCGGAGCAGTGGGGTAGATTGCGGATTGCTGCCCTGGACGGAAGCAATTGATTGCCCTCGCGTTGTTGAAATGATCCGTCGTGGGCGTATTGATTTGCCAGCCCAACCCGTAGTTCACGGTGAAATTGCTGGCCGCTTTCCAAGAATCCTGCATATAGAAATAGTGGCCGTAAGCCCTTGCGTCGATGAAGCTGCCGCTGGACTGGCTGTACGTGTCCGGGATTCCCATGAGGAAGTCGGCTCCTGGCACTCCGGTGCTGAAGGCACCGCTCCCATTAAAACCATAAGATCCGCTGTTTTCGAAAAAGAACGGATTCGCTACCTGGAACCGTCGCGAATCCACCCCAAACTTCAGCGTGTGACGCCCGATAACCAAGCTGAAGTTGTCGTCGAGCTGGAAGGTCTGATCGATGCGGGGCTGCGGCCCATTGGCGCTAAACCCCAGCGTGAAAAGCCCATTGACAGAAATCACGGGCAAGCCGGCAACGGCGCCGTCTTGAGGAGTTATGCCGAATCCCACCGATGACGGCAGGACTGGAGTATTGGGTTCTACCGCGTCAAAGTTAAATCGCGTGTAGCCGAAACGGATCTCATTCAAAGCGTTGGAGCTGAAGGTGTGTGTCCAACCTGCAGTGTGCTGGTTGTAATGCCTCTTGGCGTGTTCACCGAAGCCTGGCACAGTGGCGCCCGTGAAAGGCAGGGTGTCGCTCGAGGGGTTGCGCTGCCAGTAGCCATAGACCGTAATCGTATCCTTCGGTCCGAACGTGTGATCCACTCGCCAGATGTGCTGGTCTGCGTGCGTCGAAGTTACCGGACTAAATGTGAACTGGTTCGTTCCGAGATTCGGCAGGGGTACAAACTGACTCGTCAGGTTGGTCGCTATAGTGTTCAAGTCCTGGGAAGGGATCACGCCCGTGCTAAAAAGAGCGCTGTACTTCGTATTAGCTGCGCACTTGACGCCGCCACTGACCGGGCAAGTTGAGGCACTGTCCCCAAACAGCGGAAAAGGTGAACTGCCTTTCGAAGTCTGAAGTCCGTCCGCGCTAAAATCGCCCCCGCGCTCAGCTTGCGTGAATACGTGTGGAACGCTGAAACCCTGCGCTTGACGCGCTCGTGTCCCCTGATACGAATAAAAGAAGAATGTATGGTTCTTGTAAATCGGTCCGCCGATCGTGCCACCGAACTGATTCTGATGGAAGACCGATGGGTTCTTCTGGAAGAAGTCCTTCGTATTCAGGAAGGTGTCGCGATAGAACTCAAAGGCATCGCCATGAAAGGAGTTGGTTCCCGAGCGGATCGAGGCGTTGATGATAGCACCGGAATTCCGGCCATATTCTGGATTGATCGTGTCGGTGACCATATTGAATTCGCCGATGGCATCCGGATTGGGAATGATTATGGGGGTGTTTAACGGGAGATCGTTCGCGTCCTGTCCCATAATCAAGAAGCTATTCTGTTGAGATTGGGACCCATTTGTTGCAAACGTGCCGAAGCGATCAGATGAGGCTACAACGCCGGGCTCTAACTGCTGCAGGTTGATGAAGTTGCGTCCGATCAGCGGCATGTCACGAATTACATCGCCATTGATGACCGTGCCAAGCTGTGTGTTCACCGTTTCAACTTGTACGTTGTTGGCTTCCACAACCACCTGCTCGGATATCTGTCCAAGCTCCATCTTGATATTTAGCGCGTAAACCTGATCTAGGACGAGAGTAATTCCCGTCTGGGTAAAAGTCCTGAACCCTGCATTTGTTGCCGTGACTTTGTAGGTACCGATGGGCAGATTGAGGAAAACGAAGCCGCCATCCGACTTGCTTTCAGAGTCGTAGGAGATGTTCGTCCCCAGATTGGTTGCTGTGAGCTTGGTTCCAGCCAGCACGGCTCCGCTAGGATCCGTCACCACGCCTTGAATTCTCGCGTAGAGGTTGTCCGCCTTTGCAGGCTGGACCGTCAAAGCGCTAACCACCACTGCCAAAACCACCACCAAGGACACGAGCAGAGACACAAAAGTGCCTCCGCACAAAGTACGCTTCATAATCTTTACCCCCATTAAGCTCATTTGTCCGTCAGAAAATTTGACTGTGACACACCCGAAACCTGGATGATATAAGGCAAGACTCTCTCCAATCTAAACTTAATGTAAGACTTGGATTTATTTGAGCTAAACTCTTTATTTCCAATGCAGTACTATTACTTGCCGACTTGCTCCTAATGCTCGATATTCCAAAATATGTAGGGACTCCCCAACTTGCTCCGCTTAACTGAATTGAGCCTTCGATGTCCAGACACCTATTTTGGAGTGTACAGCTCAATCGATCCCGAACTCTCCCAGGCTCTTGGTGCCTGGAGCGCGTTGATAGCTGCTGCCATGCGGACTCTACGGAAGGTTGGTCACCCGAGGCGATTCTTGCTAACAGGAATCCCCAACAGAACAGCATGCCTTAGGTTGAATTGGCTGGATTGGGTCACGATTATATGACCATGCGCCGATACTCCGTCCCTTTTCGAGACCAACTTATCGCTCGCGGAAGCCGAGGCGCCGAGGAACGCTCACCGAGCGGGGATAGGGCGTTTATCGGCAGTCCATAGAAACAAAAACCGGGAGGGAGCAGAGCTCCTTCCCGGCCCCTCTTAGGTTCGGGTGGGCGACTTACTCACCACAAACAATGAGCGAAGCGCTGATCCGGAATCCGGGGTAGGTCCTGCCTAAATTGGAGGAGAGTCCAAAAAGTGAAAACGGGAGCCACTGTGTGGATCCCGTTTTCTCGAGTGCATCAATTGTGAACCGGCCTTAGAAAGCGTACTTCAGCCAGAACTTGACCTGCCGGAAACCATTGGTCGCACCAATGGTTGAAGCGATATTCATGAAATTAGAGTTAGCCACGCTGTACGAATTTACCCCGCCATCTGTAAACAGATTCGGATGGTTGAACGCATTGAAGAGTTCGACTCGTAAAGTCAGCGATTGCCGCTCCATGAACTTGAACGAGCGCTGAACGCTAGTGTTGTAGTACCACTGTCCTGGACCGATGAAGGTATTACGTCCGACGTCTCCAAGATGTCCCGGCTGGTTGACAACGACAAAGTGGAACTGATCTTTCGTGGCTGTAAACGCGCCCGTAGCGGGATCAGCTCCGAAGGAAGAGTTGAAGTCTACGAAGTGCACTCCGTCAAAGCTGAAGCCAACGCCCGTATCGCATGTCCCAGTCGGATTCAGGCAAGCCGCGCTGTAGTTGATGGGAACGGCCAAGTTGGCAAGATCGGGCCGGTCACCCGATCGGCCGTCTCCATTGTTGTCGAAACCGTCAGTGATCGTTTCTGGCGCACCGGACTGGACTGTAAATGTGCCGGCCCACTGCCAGCCTCTGGTTACTTGGCTCAACACCTTCATCCCGGTGTTGCTCGAGCTCTGGGGGTAAGGCAAATCCCAAATATACGTCATCACAAACCGATGACGCCGGTCGTAAGCCGACAGTCCGTAGTCCCCCTTCTGGTTAAAGAGGTCCTGTGAAAACGTGCTGAATCCTGTGGTGGTAAATACCTCGGAAGCATCATCGATGAGCTTCGAGTAGGTATAAGCTCCACGCAACAGCAGGCCGTGAGAAAACTTACGGTCCAAAGTGAGCTGACCGGAGTGATAGTTCGAATCACCTGCATTGTCGCGGACTGCTACATCGCCGAGGGCTGGGTTCAATCGTATACCGGTATTGGGGTCGATGGGATTGTACTGCTGGTTGGCGAAAAGGTGCTCGCCGCGAGTCCCCACATAAGCGGCCGTGAGGATGAATCCGCCAGGCAGTTCGTGCTGGACATCAAGGTTATACTGCAAGGTCAAAGGATTCAGCATGTGAGTAGCCATCGTATTCAAGGTTGCCTTTGGATTTGCCACAGGCTGAACGGCGGCGAGCAAGCCTGTCGCATCTGCGAGGCCACGGGGCGGGGCGTTAGGAGCTGAAGCTGCCGGAGCAGTCAATGTCCCTCCCTGGACATTGGGAACCGAACTGGCGGTGTTGTCCAGAATGTTGGTGAAGATTCCGTCATAAAACATTCCAAACCCTCCACGGATTACGGTCTTGTCCTGTCCAAGAAATCGCTGCCCGAACTTTGGCGTCCATGCAAAGCCCACACGAGGCGCGAAGTTGTTCTTGTCACCCTGCTGCTTCGTGGATAAGTAGTTCGGGAAAACTGCGCCTGGGAGTCCCTGTGGGAATAATGCGGTGTTCAAAGTGGGGAATGGAAGAATATTGCCAACTGTTCCCCAGTACTCATAACGCAGGCCGAGGTCGAGTGTGAAGTTAGGTTTCACGTGCCACGTGTCCTGCACATAGGGGGCGTAGATGCCTACAAAGGGCTGCACCTCTTGGTTTCCAAAATTGATAGAGAGTGACCCGCTTGGTCCGGTGAAGTTGTCAACGAAGTTAGCAAGATCGCTAAACGCGGGAGTGGTCGCACTCGCTTTAGTCTGTTGGAAGTTGATCGTCCCGCGAGAATTAAACGGCACACCATCGTCCACTTGCAGGTAGTCGATGTCGCCGCCAAACTTAAACGTGTGGCGACCAAGGGTATAGCTGAGCGCTTCCTGAAACTGGTACGACTTGTGACCGCGGAACTGCGCGATTCCGGTTGGAATACCGAGAGTAGGCAACGGAGATTGCGCAAATGAAATACCCGGCGTATTGGCCAGGGGCCCCGCCAAGGTGGCGGCCGTCGGGGCGAAACTGAAGTCGATGTTTGAATAAGAGAAACGCAATTCGTTCAAAGCCCGCGTGGAAAAAGTGTGATTCCACATTCCAGTAAACGCCTGCGCGGGGCCGCCCTGTTCAGTATCAAAGGGCGGAAGACTTGTGGGAAAGTTGAAAAAGTCCGGCGAAAACGAGCCGTCCGTTCGCCTGTAGCTGCCGCGCAAACTATCCACGCTCGTCGGGTTGTAATCCATTCGGACTTCCCATTCGCGAGTGAGAGAAACGACGGACCCTTGGCTTCGGGTAAAGTCTCCGACCTCCACGGATCCACGATCAACACCATTAGCCCCAGGCCCGAGCGCAATCGGGCTACCATTCGAGGCTGGAGCAACAAGCCCGCCAAATGACGCGATCAACAGCGCAACATTGGGATTGGGAAGCAATGACTGCAGAGTCGCAATGCCAGCGGCCGTTGGAATGGTAATAGGCAACGCAAGCGCTCCTGCGGCCGCGAAATCCCGGTCCCATTGAGCGCTTCCAAAGAAAAACAGCTTGTCTTTCTTTACTGGTCCGCCAAATGAAAATCCAAAGAGATTTTCGTTGTCTTGCGGATTCTTGGTAACTCCCCCCAGGGCTGATTGCGGCGGAACCGCTGCAAACGCGCTATTCCGGTTCTGCCACCACGCCTCGCCGTGGTATGCGTTTGTACCACCCTTCATGATTTCGTTCGTCACTGACCCGCCGCCCCGGCCGTACTCCGCGCTGTAGGAGTTTGTCAGAACAGTGACCTCTTGGATCGCGCCGAGATTTGTGGTTTGAAATGCCTGCCCGTTAATTGAATTATCATTGTTATCTTGTCCGTCTATCAAAAAGTTGTTGGCGCGTGGCCGAGTTCCATTCACGGAAAAGCCCATACCGTTGCTAAACGAGAATCCGTTGCCGTCCTGAACTCCTGGCTGCGTTAGCACTAATTCGACCGGGTTCCCAGTCTGAATGGGCAAGTCGTGGATCTCTTGTTGAGAGAT